>Ga0209601_1000271_pt1 | contig 42623 bp, 43 predicted proteins | sample COGITO_mtgs_1104_4_FD_184796 | JGI IMG/M metagenome (GOLD analysis project Ga0209601, IMG submission 184796) | Pelagic marine microbial communities from North Sea - COGITO_mtgs_110426 (SPAdes) (version 2) | ecosystem: Environmental > Aquatic > Marine > Epipelagic ...
GAATTATGTCTTCGGGACGACTTACACTAATAGCACTGGTTCCCCACTATTGATTAATGGTTTTGGAACTTCTGCTGTTGGGACTAATCTATCAACCAATGTTATTATCAATGAAGGTCTGGCAAATGAGATCTCACTTCCCTTTGTTCATAATTGGGGGGATGCGACGACGATTGGTGGCAATCAGGCAAGTGTGACGATTCCAAACGGCGCTACATACAAATTCGAGTATGACCCCAATGACAACACACCGGCGACAAGCTTCTTCTGGCAACAAATGACGACAATCGCTGTTACTGGAAGTGTTATTAATGGGGCTGAAGGCCCAGTAGGTCCCACTGGTCCTCAAGGTCCTGCCGCCGCCATATATACATTGGCTGGGTCCGTATTAACCATCACAACACCATAAGCATAATGCCTACACAGGATATATTTTTCAACCAGTTAACCAATGTGATCTTCGATGACGCAATTGCTGGGGAGGTTGGCGTCACTGAAGTCATCTTCAATGGGGAAACGATATTCACCGACGAAAATCCAATCCTTGGTGTAGATGAAACAGATCCCGTGACAGTGGGTACAGGCTTAATATTACCTACATATCGATTTTCTTTGGACTGGTCAAATGAAAATTTATTTAATAAAACCATCACCGCGACCGTGATCGTGCGGGTGTATGATTCTAATGGTGATTCAATATCCGAAAATGCTATCACATATTCAGAAACAATCAATCTCAATTCTCAGCCGAGCGGTACAATTGTATTCAGTGGCTTTTTTGGTTCACTACTCAATGAACAAGAGACCGGAGCTTATATCAAAATCGCCGCGGGTACTAGTGCAGAACTCTCCAATCTTCAAGTGCTATCTCCAATAGCATAATTATGATAAAAGTTACATCACAAAATCTAAAAAAGTTGGAAATAGATAAATTAGACTGTTCTCAAGACGGTCAGACGGCCATAGACTATTGTGAAAGTCGCGGTGGTGTTGCTTATCTACACGAACTTCCAGTGTGCACTGCGCACAAAATTTGGTGTTATATTAAAGCTACTCAAGATCCCACATCTCCCTATATCGATGCTGGATATAGTATCAATGATATTTTGTTACATGCGTCGGACTATGATTCGTGGAAAGAATTTTTGGCGGCATACAATGATAAAGAAAATCATAACTACTTTACATGCAAGGATTACATCAAGGCTTATATGTTACTAGAAAAAGTTAAACACAAAACCTCGATTGAATCCACTGTTACAATAATCATGAAATATATACCCGAAGATGTTATAAATGATTTCTTCGAAAACTTAAGCTACTAACAAACAATTAATAATTCACGTAAATCTTTATAAATAACATTATGTCAGCAATCATTACAAATAACTTTAGACGAAACTCTTGTGAGGGTTTTATAAATCAGATTAAAAGTGACCCAAACTCATATTTTATCGGAATTGGTAAGAGTGATAAGTGGCCAGACTCGGTTACCTATAGTGAAGATGATCAACAGTTTCTTGTGCCCCTTCCTAATGGTACTATTATAGAAGACCAAGATGTCCTTGATAATCTTATAACTTTGGTTAAAATTAAAGAGCAGTCTGTTTTGACACCAAGGAATAGGTGGGAATCTGGTAGAACATATAAAGTTTATGATCCATATGATCCACTAACATTTGATCTGGAAGGTAGTGATTATCCTTGTTATGTGACAGTGAACAATAATATTTATGCCTGTCTGGGCAATAATGGTGGCTTGAAGTCTACAATTAATCCATCTGAACTATATGACACGTTTGATACAACAAATCATGTTTTGGTAACAGGGGATGGATATATTTGGTGCTTTATTCAAACAAATAATCAGTCATCAACATTCAATACCGAGCAGTTTATTCCGGTTAATCAATCTTTAGTCGAAACAAATAGTGACACCCTTTTGGTTAATGCAAAGCAGGCTACAGGGGGTCTCATTTACAATTTCAAGATTCCACTTTCTGCGGGTGGCTCAAACTTAACCAAAGAAGACCTGATAATTAAACTAAAAGGTGTTGATGAGTATGGTATTGCTATACCAACTATAGATCTTAATAACAATGATAAATTTGTCGTCGATGTGACTGGTGGCGAAATCAAAAGCATTGAATATGCATATAGTGAAGATAGCCCAATTGGAGCAGGTATCATGGCATATCCATTGATTGGTTATATGAAAGCTTCAATTGAAGTTTATGAGAATACTGACGGCAATGAAGTTTTTGTGGATACTATCAGAATAAATCCTCTCGTTGCTCCGATCGATGGTTTTGGAGCAAAACCAAGAAGAGATATTCCTTCTTATTATGCAGGGTGTTACACAAGATTCTCTGGAGTAGTTGACGGCGATGCACTCATTGATACTCCAATTCGACAAGTATCCTTGATCAAAGATATTCAGAGAAATTCTGATAGTCCAGTCGGTTCAAATGAAGGTGTTGAATATAATGCCGAGCAAGCACTTGATGGTGTAAATTATATTCAGTTTAATGCTAATGTTCTGACTGTAGGACATCCAGTCGGATCGATTATATCGCAAGGAGATGCTAGAGTTTATCTGGATCGTGTTGATTTAATAAATGATAGAATTTTCTATCATACTAACTCAAATTCCAACGTTAACTACGTACCTCTTCAGGCAACTGTTGAAGCGGGTGAAATCACAATTTCGGATATCAATGGTGATGAGTTGGGTGTTCATACTCAAGATGAAATCGATTCTATAGTCGCGAGTGAGTATGTTCATGATACTGGCGAGGTTCTATTTGTTGATCATCGAAAGAAAATTGTAAGAAATGTTGATCAGACCGAAGATGTTAAAATCGTAATTCAATTCTAAATGGCCAATACAACAATAACAAATCTGCCGAATGGCCAAACAACAACGGGCAATGAATTTATTGTTCTTGATCAGAGCGGCGAAACTAGGAAACTTTTACTATCTGACTTGTTTCAAACAAACGGTTCTGAAAGATTAACATCATTATCATTATCCAATGGCATACTAGCCTATGAAGATGAAGAAGGTGTAACATCTAATCTTGACATCTTAAATAACGTTCTCATTGATTCGGATCAGATTGCAGATGGAGCTGTTAAGACAGCAGAAATTTACAATGGTGCTGTAACAACTCTTAAGATTGCTGATTCCACTAGTGTTAACACTGGCGTTACTTCATCTAAGATTGCTAATGGTGCTGTAACAACTCTTAAGATTGCTGATTCCACTAGTGTTAACACTGGCGTTACTTCATCTAAGATTGCTAATGGTGCTGTAACACCGGCTAAACTCAGTCTAGGTGCGCCGGCATGGGATGAGACTGGATCTGTAAATGCTGGTGGAATTACAATTAGTGGTCATCTAAGCCCCACTTTATCAGATGCCGATGAAGGCCAAGTAGTTCCAAGAACATCATTCGCAAATGATGCAACCAATTTATGGTTAAAGGGAAATAGCGCTGGAGTAAGCGGTATATTCTTTGAATCTGATGAAGACGGCTCCGATATCAATAGAGAATCTGACGGTGCATATATTCAATATCATGCACGAGGTATTAATAATAGTCCTTACTCTAATACTGAAGAAAGAGGAGATCTTATCATTGGTATAGCAAATGATGATTCGGAAGGTGGCACCATTGGTGCTGAAGACAAGATTATATTCAATATTCCTGGCAGGAATCAATTGGTCACCACATATGATGCTGGAGTTACCGAACACAAAATTTGGCACGCAGGTAATGATGGTGCTAATTCAGGTCTAGATGCAGATCTACTTGATGGAAAAGATGGATCACTTTATGTCACCACAGATACAGATGTCATCGACGACGATACAATGGCTACGGCTAGTAATACTACATTGGCTACATCCGAGAGCATCAAGGCTTATGTGGATTCTACCGTTGCTACCGCTGGAGGTTTCACTCCAAGCACCTATGCTGGAGGAGAAAGTGTAACTCTTCCTAATGGACTAATTATGAAGACTGGATTTTTCTCCGACGAAAATGGAGGCGAAAATAGAGCGGTAAATTATGGATCAGCTTTTCCTAACGCTACAATTTCAGTGCAACTTACCCAGGTAGGGGGTATTACCACCTCGACATCCAATATGCGTGTAATGACCTACAGTGCTAGTGGTTTTACTATGTATGTTAATACTGGCGCAGATGTATTAGGAAGTTTCTGGACAGCAATCGGATACTAATGAAACCTCTCCTACAATCTGTTCAACTAGCGTTGCAAAACGCTACGCAAAAGTAAAAACATTATAGTTTGCATTTGAAAAAAATAGAATTAAATTCATATAAATAAAGAATATGGCAAAGAACACTTTAACAACTTTCAGTCAGCCTCCTTATGTTGATGACTTTCATGTAACCGATCCAAATACAGGCAAGACACCAGAGGAGAAGAATTATCTAAGAATTCTATATAAGCCCGGTGTCAGTGTTCAGGCGCGTGAACTGAATCAAATGCAATCCACGATTCAATCACAGATTGATCAGTTTGGACATGGCGTATTCTCTGAAGGTGCATCAGTTATTGAGGGTGAAAAGAATTTTGATGATGATATTCATGCCATTGATATTACATTTGATCGGCCAATTGGTTCAGCGATCAATGATCTAATATTAATCGATAATAAACTCGGTGGAGGTGGCTTGAAGGCATCGATCATCGAAGTGCTTCAGCTTGGTGATAGTAACTCTTGGAGACTTTACATTAGATATGAAAATTCTATTCAAGATAATGCTGGTGAGAATGTAGGGGAGTTTGAGAAAGATTCGATAATATATGCCACATCTGATGTTAGGTATGAAGGTTTAGGTCAGACCGCAGGTGATGTTTGGGCTAATAGCGGTCAGCGGATCGGTGTAATTAATGAAGTTAAATATGCAGCCATCGCGACGGTTGAACCAGGTGTTTTCTTTATTAAAGGCCAATTTGTTCTTGGCGAAGCTCAAGAGATTTTTATTGTCAAGCCTACATATGATTATCTTATCAGTGGTAAAGTTGCTTTACAGGTTAATGAAAGTGTGAAAACATCTGGGGAGGATAACACACTTCTAGATAATGCTTCTGGCGAGCCTAATTATGCTGCACCAGGTGCTGATAGATATTCAATTGACTTGAAACTCACATTCATTAGTGATGATAATGGTGATGAAAGCGGTCAAGATAATGAATTTATCGCAAGTAATTCTAATGTAATCAGTTCAATAGTCGCAGAAGAATCAAATGTATCATATTCTCCTCTTATGACAATTGTTAATAACAATGTTCAAGAGAAGTCACAAACATTATTTTCTGATAATATCGAAGCTACTTTGGCTAGGAGAACTTCTGAAGAGAGTGGTGACTATGCGGTCAAACCTTTCGGTATCGACATTCGAGACTTCTTGAATGATGAAGATGATGGTGAAAATAGGGGTTTATATAGCACACGCCAGATTAAAACCTTTGATATTCCAGTTGATCGATTTGACATTTCTGGAATAGCAGAAGCCGCCGCGAGGACCATTGACTCCACCACTTCGGATGCTGATACGGATGCATATGGAAAATCTAGATTTATCGTAGGCATTGAACCATCAATTGCGTATGTTGAAGGTTTTAGAATCGATCCACAAACAAGAATTGATATTCCAGTAGAAAGAGCTAGAACAACACAAGAAGATTCTGAGATATACACAACTGCTCGACTTGGCAATTATATTGAGGGTGAATCAATTGTTGGTCTTCCAACATTTGGTGATGCCGTAACATTTGAAGATGATAATTCGCCACTCGAAACCTCGACAACGGCTAGGATTAGAGGTCTAGAGAAAGTTGGCGGAAACTATAGACTATATCTTTATGACATCTCTGGAACAATCCCCTCAGAGACTACAATAATAAAGTCTGGTTCAAACTTTACATTCACAGTCATTGAAGAAAATGGTGTGAGTGATAGTGGTCTGAATGATACCGAATACACGAGGAGTATATTCGAACTTCCTTATGATAATATCTCCGATGTTAATAAAACAGAAGTTGTAGTAAGAAACACTATATCCTATACTGTAACCACAGCAGGACAGATTGTTCTTGAGATAGCAGCAGAAAGTAGTACTAGATTCTTTGATGAAAATGAAAATTCTTATATAGTCGTCGATCAAGTCACCGGCACTGTTGTTGATATAACTAGTGCGACAATTGAACCTGGGACTGATAATAAGAAGATCACACTCGTTGGAAGTGATACTGATCTTCCGCTGGATGGTGGTTTTAATATTCTCCTCTCTCAAAAGAGACCTTTGATCGCGAAGAAAAAGATTCCACTGATCAACAACACTGTTCAGAATGGACCAGAAATCCTCACAGGGATGACCAATGATTTCATTAGTCTCGATAAGCCTGATGTCATCAGAATTATTTCCGCAATATATAGTGAAGGTGACAGCCCTCTTGATGATGATAGCCCACTGCTCGATATTACAGATGACATTGTGCTTGATGATGGTCAACGCGATGGCGTTTATAAACGATCTTCCGTAAGATACAATGGTGCGCTGAATATTTCTTCTGGTTATGTCACATTAACATATGAATATTATGCTAGAACCCCTGGCGATTATTATAACAGAAATTCATATGAAAGCTCAACTGTGGATTATGCAGACATCCCATCCTATGGCGATATTAGATTGTCAGATGTATTAGACTTTAGACCGGATGAAGGTTCTTATAACACAGTCCCTGTCGATCCTAACAGTGTCATTATATCCACAATAAGTTTTTATCTGAATAGAATTGATAAAATCATTGTTAATAATGTTGGCGATTTCAGTGTTATAAAGGGTATTCCCGCGGTTGATCCAGTGGAACCAGAGACCCCAGATAGTTCAATGCATCTCTATACAATTGAGATTCCTGCGTACACATTCGATGTTAAGGATATTAATGCACAGTATGTTGATAATCGTAGATATACGATGCGAGATATTGGAGAAATTGAGCAACGTCTCACAAATTTAGAATACTACACATCACTATCACTTCTTGAGAGGGAGGCTGACGGCAAGCAGATCTTCGATACAACGTCAGGTACACCATATGAAAGATTTAAGAATGGTATACTTGTAGATAGCTTTACGGGTCACAGTGTTGGCGACATTGATGATGAGGGGTATATATGCTCGATTGATAAAGAAGAAGGTGTGTTAAGACCCTCATTCGATCAATTTTCCACAAGGTTAAGACTGAAAGATGAAATTCAGTCTTATGGAAGCCTTGCCACACTTGAATATGAAGAGGAAGTGCCATTCATTGAGCAATCAAAGGCTAGCACACATATGAGTGTAAATCCATATGCAGTTGCCGCATGGTGGGGTGAGGTTCAGTTATCTCCATCTTCCGATGAGTGGAAAGAAACTTCACAAAGACCCGACATTGTTATCAATAGGGAAAATGATTCATCTGTGTTAAGAGCTATTGCAGATGGCACTAGAGCACAAGGTACCATTTGGAATTCTTGGAGAACTAGTTGGGTAGGTAGATCAAGATGGGGCTGGGGACGTCGTTGGGGACGTCGTTGGGGCCGACGGGGCTTTTGGTGGCGCCGAGGATCGCTCGCCCGAATTGCACGCCAGGGTGTCAGAACAACAATGTCAATTGAAACAGTAAGAAATGTTATTAATGAGAAAGTCATTGACACATCTATCGTACCATTCATTAGATCGCGGCGAGTGTATTTCAATGGCAAGATGTTTAGACCTAATACTAAATTGTATATATATTTCGATAATGTAGATATTAGTTCATATGCAACAACCGCAGACTTCCAAGAATTTAGGAGTAGTACAGACGTTCGAACATTCTTGAACCAAACACCGGATCAGATATTCAATGATGACTCACCAATTGTCGGTGAACAAAGGAGGGAAGTTGTAACAGATATCAATGGTAATATCGAAGGATATTTTGTTATACCCAATAATGCGGCCGCCAAGTTTAGAACTGGTGAAAGAGAAGTTGTATTCACCGATAGTTCAGTTAATGATAGCACACTTGCTACAACTACAGCCAATGTAACATATTCTGCTGCTGGAGTAATGGAGCATATGCAAAAAACAGTTGTTTCAACTCGACAGGTTAAGCTCACACGGGAAAGAGTCACACAAAGTAGAAATCTTTGGAGATGGAATCGTTGGGGTCGGCGAGGTTTTTGGTGGGGTCGAAGACGTGGACGGGGTCGCCGTCGTCGTTGGAGAGATCCATTGGCGCAATCTTTCATGATTGGCGAAATCGAAACAGGTCTTTATGCAACTTCATTGGATTTATACTTCTATAAGAAGTCTGCGAATGTTCCACTTCAGATGTATTTGGTTACGATGGATAATGGTTACCCTACTCAAGAAATCATTCCTTTCAGTGAGGTTACACTACTCCCAGATGAGGTCGAAGTTTCTGATGATGCATCTGAAGCAACACGCTTCGAGTTCGAATCACCAGTATATCTTCAGGCTGGCGTTGAATATGCAATAGTTGTTCTTTCGAATGATGATGCATATAGAATGTGGTTATCAGAAGTTGGAAAAGATGATGTTAATACTGGTGAATTCATCGCTAAGAATCCTTATACTGGTGTGATGTTTAAATCACAAAATGCTTCCACATGGACGGCTGACCAAAATAAGGACTTTAAATTCACATTCAATAGAGCGAAATTTACCGAGAATACACAAAAGGTTCTTGAATTCACTACAGTTGGCATTAGTGATGAAGAAACCGAAGAAAGTAATGGACCACTTGAGTTCTCCCAATTGACTTTGATATCTGAATCTGTTAGTATTCCACAAACTAATATCAATTATCAAATGAGTGTAGATGGTGGTTCATCATTCTTCGATGTGACCACAGGTGAAGATATATATAGATCAAGTGGTACCACACCTGTGACAGATGATTCAACGATTGTTTTTAGAGCTATATTATCATCTGAATCCGAATATATAACACCCGTTGTTGATCTTGATAGAATATCATTCGTTGGTGTTAAGAACTTTATCAACACCCAAGCGGATCTTTTAGGTGTAAATGATGATAGCCCAAATGAGGATAGTGAACTCAGTTCTATTCATGGTAGTGCGATTGCTCGATATCTTACACAAGAGGTCGAACTTAATAATCCGGCTGACCAGTTAAACGTATATCTGAACATTAACAGACCTATCGAAAAGTCTAATGTTAAAGTTTATGCTAGATTTAATACTGGTGAAGAGTCTATCAAGAATATTGACTTTGAAGAAATAACTCCAGATACAGTCATTCCTATCACTAGTACTAGGGAGGATTATAGTGAAGTGTTATTCTCTGTTAATAAAGAAAACCAGCTTGACGCCTCAAGTTCTTTGAATTTCACATCATTCCAAGTCAAGATTGTTATGGTTTCGGATGATCATGCGAAAGTCCCAGTGATAAAGGATTTTAGAGCTATTGCCACCACATAAATCATGAGTCGTAAATATAAATCAGATATGTCTGATTATCTTAAGATTGAAGATCGTGACTCTTTAATCAAAGATATGAAAACTTCATCAATAATATCCATCGATGAATCCGCATATGAGGCAGCGCTTCATAGGAAAAATCGTGCTAAAAGATTTCAGCAAATGGAGAAGGATGTGTCTGAGTTAAAGACATTAATGTCAACCCTTATACAAAAATTAGATAAATAGAGATATGGCATTTTTAACATTAAATACATCATACATCGCGGCTGGAGAAACTTTCAGACTTATCATAACTGACCCCGAAGGCACTTTAGGTGATACACTGCCATACACCTTGTCAGCGCCAGGATTGAATTTCACATCTCATTTTGTTGGAGAAGATTCTCTAAGTGGTATAGTTACATTGGGTACTAATGATGGTAGGAGTGGTTTTAAAGATTTTGTAACTACTGCTGACATGCCAACTGGTGAAGAGTTTATGACACTTACTGTTTCATCACCTGGGATGAATGATATATATCTAAATGTATATTCAGTTAATCATTATCTCACACCAAAGACTAAGATCGAGTTGGGAGATACATTTGATGTATGGAGAAAGAAGACAAATGGTTTCATTGCCAGACTTGATACAATTGAAGATTCGACATCTGAGATTAAATCACAAACAATCATTGGTGATGGTGTAAATAATGAATTCACATTAAACTTCCCAATCGTCAGTGTCGACACTCATTTATATGTTGTTCATATTGATGGTATTGCTCAGAATCCAGATATCGCATACACGATCAGTAATCTTAATAACAGTATTGTATTTTCAGAAATTCCTATTTCCGATTCGTCGATATCAGTGATCCATAGATATGAAGTATCAAAGATTGCAAGAGATACTGTAAGCACGTGGGGTAGCATTACTGGCACTCTATCTAATCAAACTGATCTTATATCTGTTCTAAGTGATAAGGTGAGTGTCACATCTCTCCAACCATTATCGATTGAAACATATGATTTAAGTGGCGGAGCAGGAGTTAATGTTGTAGGTGCAAACAATACAGGGGATTCATTCTCCATTGTGAGTGCTGGATCGGGTTTAACTGTTACAACAGCCGATGATATCATTACATTGGATGCACAGGTCACCACAATATCAGATATCACATCAGATGTCGATGTGGGTGGTATATCAAAAACAGATATCGTACCGAGTGGAACAAGTCTTCAAGAGTTTATCACACAAATGTTATCGCAAACATATTATCCAACTTTCGTATTACCATCAGTTAATCTTACAGATAATATTGCGGCTACTGTTGAAGTAGGCACACTTGGACTTACATTGACTGCTAATTATAATGCTGGTGCTATTAATGGCGATATTAGTGGTGGCATCTGGGACCCAAATCTAAAGCAGGCTGATAGAGCTGATGTAGCAACACAATATACATTTAGCGGTACTACAATAGCAAGTTCACCAGTAACACAAGCAGGTAATAGTTTAGCACTACCAACCACCACGATTGAAGAGGGTGTAAATACATTCAATGTTGTTACTGATTATGATTCAGGCCCTCAGCCACTAGATAGTCTGGGTGCTGCCTTCGACTCTCCTCTACCAAGTGGAGATGTGTCTGATGAATTAACAGTTAATGGTAAACGTAATGCATTCTACGGTGTAGATTTGGCTTCCATTGATAGTGCGGGTGTAAGAGCTTTAACTTCTAAATTAAATCCAAGTAATGGCACATCTTTTACTATTAACATTCCAGCAGGAGCCACCGATGTTGTATTTGCATATCCTGCAACTCTAAGAGATGTTGATAGTGTTATATATGTAGAAGGTCTTAATGCTGAAACAAAAACAGCATTTAGTCAACAAACAGTGAATGTTGAAGGTGCTAATTCTTATACTGCTATCGGATATAAATTATACACATTCACACCTGCAAATCCATTCGGTGCAACAGCAACTTATATAGTAACAATCTAATATAAATAATCTTATGGCATCAATCGAATTTCCACTTTCCTTTACAAGACAATACTCTGGGCCCTTAGATACAACTGGTGTTTTTGAGACATTAGTAGATCTTAATACTTACATAGCGAGCAATCCTATTGCATATGCTGGCCAGATAGTATCTGTATCTGCCGATGGTACACTTTATATTATAATGGATGACCCAGATAGTCCTGGCACACTTATATTAAACACCGCGGTGGATCAAGATGAATTAGATTTAAAGGCTGATAAGTCGACTACTTACACTAAGGGTGAAACAAATACTCTTCTTGATACTAAACCGTCCAGCGACTATTACAATAATATTGTCAAGATAACGCAGGCTGCTTATGACGCCGGGACTTTTACACCAGATAATAATACACTTTACATCGTCACTCCATAGTATCGTACTATGATATCAAAAACAACACTTGACGTTGGAAGTGGAAACACTCCCGCGGATTTCGTTTATTCTGGAGATACTCTAGTATGGAAACGTTATTATGACACTGGCCTGTGGGTACATCCTCTCAATACTGTTAATGTAGCAATCACAGATTTCGAAGCGCTTTCTATTTCTGGTGATGGCGTGACAATTAATTGGGGCGATGGGAAAAGTAATTTAGCAAATGATTTAACAGACATTGATCATAGTATTTATGCTAATACAGGTATCAAAGCGATTGAGGTAGTTTCGCCTAAAGATGATGTCAGCATAATCAACTTTGGTTGGAGTGGTAATGGCTCTTTAGGCGGCACAATAGATATTACTGAATACGATAATCTTACTGAGTTTTATTGTAATGGCCACGGCGTTGAGAATTTTATAGACACTAACCCAACTGGAAAGACTGCACTTGATAGAATAGAATTAAAAGGTAATGCTCTTAGTTCTTTTCCAGATACAAGCAATTATTCTGTTTTAAAGTATTTGCATTTACAGGATAGTACAGTGAGTTTAGGTGCAATTCCTGATAATTTACCTGATAGTTTAATTCAACTGCAACTAGGAAATAGCGGTATCACTGGTCAAATTCCACGCGGGAGCAATGACGAGAGAAGACTCCCACCTAACTTAGCACAATTTAGTGTGCGTGGCAGTTCGAATCTTTCGGGAACAGTTCTAAATAGTGATTTCAGCGACAACGCGAATGGACTTATTCTTTACGGTTGCAATTTTAGTGGTAGTATTCCAAGTTTGCGATTTGGAAATACTAGCCAAAGATTAGCAAAGTTTTACGGTCAGAATAACTCTTTTACTTCAATAGCTGACCCGTTTGTTGTATATGCACCATCAAACCCATCTGCTACTGATATCGGATTAGAGGACTTTCGTATACATGGTAATAATATACCAAAGGACGATATTATTCGTGCTCTCTTAGCATTTTATATAGCATATGTTGTCGATAATAAAACTACTCAAACGAGCGGCACGATTCGAATGAATGGTAATGGAAACTCTATTGGTGATAATGAACTGATCGACTCAAACGCATCGTTGAATGATCCTACTTTCGATGTATCAGTCGGAGAAGCTAAAACTGCACTTGTTATCAGAGGATTCGATACAATACTATTATAATATGTCACACACTTTACACCACGAATCAATTAATAATATCATTATACAAGAAGGTGAGTATGGTGTTATATACAATAATGTGACTAAGATACACGAAGAAATTATGCAAGGTTATGTTAATGCTATAACACGCAATCATCTCTTTGTTGCTGACACTGAAGCAGATGTATTAGAGTTTATCGAACAAGAAGGATTGACTTTAGAAGATATTGATCACAACGAATTTGTATAAATAAGAGTATGACGACCTATTCAAAAATAATTTTAACCAAATCTAGCGCAGCGTTGGCGAGACCTAATTCAGACGATTTGGATTTTGGCGAGTTGGCTATTAATTATGGTGATGGAAAACTCTACTTTAAAGATGCCTCTAGCAATATCAAGGTTATGGGATCGAGTGAATCCATACTCACATTCGAAGAGCATATTCAGAATGAAGGCGGCAATCCGCATAATGTAACTGCTGCTAATGTCGGCCTCGGCAATGTCGATAATACATCGGATGCTTTGAAAATAATTTCTGACGCGACGCAAGCAGCACTCGATGATAAAGCAGACCTAGAAACAACTTACACTAAGGATAATATTGATACACTCCTCGTAGATAAAATTACGTTGGCTGATATATCGATGGGACCGGTTGCAGCGGCATCTGGTTTTGGAAGTGTAACATATGATGATGAAACAGGTCGATTTACATATTCACCACCTACACTCGCATCATTAGGTGGCATCAGACCTATCGATATATCAGTGTCAGTCACCACCGCGCCGGGCTCTTTAGGTAATTTATCTACTGACGGCGACGGTGTACTCAACTATACAAGACCCACTCTAGCTGGCTTAGGTGGAATTGGTTTCAGTAATTTAAGTGTAACAACGGCGTTGGCATCAGGTAACGGAGCAGTGAGTTATAATAGTTCTAATGGTGAATTCACATATACACCTCCTGCTTTAATTGATCTAGGTGGAATCACATTATCAAGTTTGACTGTAGGAGCTGAAGGAACACCTGCTGGTGTTGGTTCATTGACTTATGATAATACATCAGGTACATTCACATATACACCACCTACTCTGGCAGGACTTGGGTATGGGACTATTGCGACACAGGATTCTGATGATGTTTCAATAACTGGAGGCGCGATCCTAGCCAGTGGTGGTGCCGAGTTGACCGGTGGTGGTGTGCTTGGATATAAAAGTGTTTCGCCCGGGCACTATGTAACCCAAGGAACTGATTTTGAGACGGCCGTCACAATCAACTCTGTTGCTGGAACAATCAACTGTGTTGCCAACTCGACATATAATGGAAATACTTTGCATCCATTCATTGTTAATAACACTGAGGTTGCAGCGACTGACGTTGTAGTAGTATCAATTCAGAGTGAGACTGGTGCAAGTAATGTCTTAAGTGCGGCGGTTACAGAAACAACTTCTGGATCATTTACAATATCTGTTATCAACACGAGCAATAGCAACGTCGATGCAACTGTTATACTCAACTTTGCTATTATTAAACATATAAATCCAATCGCTGTATAACTTTTACATGGCAACTTACGCAAACCTATTCATCGATCAGGGCTCAGATTTTAATTTCACGCTTGATCTTTCAACTACAGTTGGACTACTTGATCTAACAAACTACACTGCTCGTGGACAGATAAGAAAATCATATACTTCATCTACATCAGTTGACTTTGATATTTCTATTAATGTTTCTGATTCTGAACTCACATGTTCTTTAACTGCCGCACAGACATCGCTCTTAAAATACGGCAGATATGTATATGATATCGAGATTCTTTCGGGCGACGATCCTGCAGCAGTAACACGTGTTGTCGAAGGTCAAGTTGACGTGACACCTAGAGTCACACAAAACATCTAATGATCAATGCAAGCATAAATACTTCGGATCTAGAGCATTGCCAAATGAGATTCTAGTGTTTGGAGTGTATAAATAGAAGTATGGCTAAACCAAATTCCAGACAAACATTAATCGACTACTGCATGCGGTCTCTTGGTGCACCAGTCATCGAGATTAATGTTGATGAAGATCAGATTGAAGATCGTGTTGATGAAGCGATTCAGTTTTATCAAGAGTATCACTCTGACTCTATTGTTAGGGTATATCTTAAACATCAGGTAACATCTGATGATGTATCTAATGCATATATTACTTTACCAGATAATCTTTTATTTGTAAATAGAATCTTTCCGTTTAGTAGTTCTAAAAATTCTACTGGAATGTTTTCCGTAGATTATCAGATACACTTGAATGATATCTTCGACCTGAATAATGCGGAGGGAATAGTTCATTATGAAATGACTAAGCAGTATCTTTCTATACTTGATCGGCAAGTGAATGGAATGCAGCAACTTTCTACATTCTCAAGACATCAAAACAGATTGTATGTTGAAGCCGACTGGAGTTCAAAGATTGGAGTTGGAGAATATATCATTGTTGAAGGTTATGAAACAATTGATCCAGATACACATAATGATGTTTACAATGATCGATTCCTAAAGAAATATGTGACTGCACTTATCAAACGACAGTGGGGTTTAAATTTAATTAAATTCGAAGGAATGCAATTGCCAGGTGGTGTCACACTTAATGGCAGACAGATCTATGATGATGCAGTCCAAGATATTGAGAAGATTGAAGAGCAGATGCAACTCACATACGAGATGCCGCCAGACTTCTTTGTTGGATAACGCATCATGCCAAGAAATCAATATTTTAGTTTAGGCACAACGTCTGAAAAGAATCTCTATGAAGATATAGTCATAGAGGGTCTTCGTATATACGGGCATGATGTATATTATCTGCCACGAAGTATTATTAATGAAGATGGTATTTTCAATGAAGCATCTCTGAGTGAATTTGGCGAGGCATTTCAAATTGAAATGTATGTCGAAAACATTGATGGCTTTGAAGGAGAAGGTGATTTACTTTCTAAGTTCGGCTTAGAGATGAGAGATCAGATGAGTTTGGTTGTCGCTAATCGTAGATGGGAACAGCTTGTTGGTAGGTTTCAGACTGTACCTGAATCAAGACCTCAAGAGGGTGATTTAATCTATTTTCCATTAGTCAAGGGTTTGTTTGAGATTCGGTATGTAGAAGAAGAGACACCTTTCTATCAATTACAGAATATTCCAACATTCAAATTGAAGTGTGAGTTATTTGAATACTCTAATGAAGCGATTGATACGGGAATTGGAGAGATTGATAAATTCGAAACAGACTTTGCAAGTAGAACCACACTCACTCTTGGAACAGGAACAGGAACATTTGCTACTGGTGAAGATGTCACACAAACAGTTGGCGCTCTTACAATTAGTGGAGAGATCGCTGAGATAAGAAGCGGAGAAGTTGATGTAGTTGGAATCACATCAAGTGATGGAACCAACGTGTCATTCAGCATCACTGGTGACTCTAATGGAAATATAATTGGTTCAACATCCGGCGCGTCTTATGCTATTACATTAAAGGATACATTTAATAACATGGATGAGTTTGATGCCTTTGCAGATAATGAAGAATTTGAATCTATTGGAAATAACTTCATTGACTTCACTGAAATGAATCCATTTGGAACACCTAATATAACATAATGCTTACAGGAAATCACTTTTACAATCAGACACTAAAGAAGTCTGTTGCTGTGTTTGGCACTATTTTCAACAATCTTCGTGTTGTTAAACATGGCGGTGTTGAGGAGAGAGTGCCTATTGCCTATGGGCCGAGACAGAAGTTCTTGGCTAGACTCGCGCAGTCGAGTCGGCAGGATGAGACCATTGCAATCAAGGTGCCAAGATTGAGTTTTGAAATAACTGATTTATCATATGATTCAACAATTAATCTGAATAAGATGAATAAATCACCCTTTTCGATATCGGGTGATCCTTCATCAAGGGCTATCTTAAATCAAAGTGTTCCATACACCTTATCTATAGAGTTAAATGTAATATCAAAGACTCAAGATGAGGCGCTTCAGATAGTCGAACAAATTCTTCCGACGTTTTCTCCAGAATATACAGTGGCGATTAATGATATGAATGGCCCAGGATCGTCAGCGGATGTTCCCATCATACTTAACTCCGTTTCCATCCCAAATGAATATGAAGGTGATTTCGAAACACGAGGTGTTATAATCTACACACTATCATTCTCAATGAAGATTCGTTTCATTGGCACGACAGTTAATAGACCTATAATCCGATCTGTCACAACAGATTTTTATAACGACTTATCTGTAGAGGATACGCCATTAGATGCAGTGGATCGAGTACATACTGAATTAGGTTCTGAAAATGATACACCTGATAATTTTACAACCAAGACTACATTTGGTTTTGATGACTCTCCATAGTTATATATTATGAATAAGACTAAAGATGACATTCTAAATGCTCTTGAAATAAATCTTCCTAGACAATTAAAACAGATAAAAACTGAGGTTGCTCAGACGGAGATTGTTGCTGATACTGAAGAGGATTATGCATATTCAAGGGATAAGATTAAAGACCTTATCGCCAAGTCTGAAGAGGCTATTGATACTATGATGGCTCTGGCAAGTGAGACCGAACATCCAAGAGCCTTTGAAGTTCTATCTGGTATGTTCAAGACCACTACCGATATGATGGATCAACTTATTACTCTACAAAAGAAGAGAAGGGAATTAACACAATCGGAGGAACAGAAACCCGCTGTTGGTAGTACCACAAATAATGCAATCTTCGTAGGTTCAACCACAGAACTACAGAAGTTTTTGAGTAAAAATGATGGATAGTCATAAGAATACTTATCTTGGCAACGCTTTAGTTAAGAGAGATGGTGTTCAAGATAGCTTTACACAAGAGGAAGTTTCTGAGTACGTAAAGTGTATGAAAGATCCGATATACTTTGCATCTAAGTATGTTAAGGTAATATCACTTGATGATGGTTTAATACCATTCACACCATATGATTATCAAGAGAGAATGTTTAAACACTTCAATGAGAATCGATTCTCTATTGTGTTAGCATGTCGGCAGTCTGGTAAAAGTATTAGTACAGTTATTTACATTCTGTGGTATGCAGTCTTTCATCCTGAAAAGACAATTGCGATCCTTGCGAATAAGGGTGCAACAGCAAGAGAGATGTTATCGCGGGTCACATTAGCACTTGAGAATCTCCCATTCTTTTTACAGCCTGGATGTAAGGCTTTGAATAAGGGTAATATCACATTCGGAAATAACACTAAGATTATTGCCGCGGCGACTTCTGGTTCTTCTATTCGTGGTCTATCAGTGAATCTTCTTTTCCTTGACGAGTTTGCTTTCGTTGAAAATGCTGCTGAATTCTACACATCAACATACCCTGTTGTTTCGGCAGGTAAAGAGACTAAGGTGATTATTACATCTACGGCAAATGGTGTTGGTAATGTTTTTCATCGATTATACGAAGGTGCTGTACAGAAGAGAAATGAATTCAAAGCATTTCGTGTAGATTGGTGGGATGTTCCTGGTCGAGATGAAGAATGGAAAAGACAAACCATTGCAAACACATCGGAAATTCAATTTGAACAGGAGTTCGGTAACTCTTTTCACGGCAGATCAAATACTCTAATTAACTCAGATTCTATTCTTGCTTTAAAAGCTCAAGAACCTATAGAATATAAGAATGGTGTTTCATATTATGAAAAGCCCATTGCTGGCCACACATATGTAATGTGCATCGATGTTTCGAAGGGAAGAGGACAGGACTATTCAACATTTAATATCTTTGACGTTCAGTCAGATAGATTTAAACAGGTGTGTACATTTAGAGATAACATGGTATCTCCATTGATATTTCCAGACATCATTGTTAAGATTGCAAATCTCTATAATGAGGCTATTGTTCTTATCGAGAATAATGATGTTGGACAGGTGGTTTGTAATGCAGTGTATTATGACTATGAATATGATAATACATTTATTCAGTCTTCGACTAAAGCTGGCGGTATCGGAGTCACAATGTCAAAGAGGATTAAGAGGATAGGTTGCTCAAATCTAAAGGACATTATCGAACTTGGTAAACTTGAGATTATAGATGCCGATACTATATCGGAGATGGCTACATTTGAGGTTCATGGATCTTCTTATGCAGCAAGTGGAGGCAATCATGATGATCTTGTGATGAATTTAGTTCTCTTTGCTTGGTTTATATCATCCGATGCCTTCGGTAACATACTCGAAATGGATTTAAAGGATATGTTATATCAAGATAAGATAAGAGAGATTGAAAATGATCTATTACCTTTCGGATTTATTGATGATAATAAACAAGGGCCTGTTCGTAATGAGACACATGATAAACTAGTGGCTCAACAGAAGAATTGGTTAGAATTCTAGAGATCTTTATATATATAAATAAGCATGAGTGACGTGAAATAATTCTTGTTATTTATACAAACATCTTATTATACAACTATAACAAACTGAAAGGAACAATATGGGTTTTCAAGTATCACCTGGAGTCGAGGTTAAAGAAATCGACCTAACAAATGTCATACCGGCAGTATCCGCATCAATTGGCGGATTTGCAGGGTATTTTAAATGGGGGCCTGTTGATCAGGTATCTCTTATTTCGTCCGAGAAGGGTCTGATCCAAGCTTTTGGAACTCCAGACACTTCTGTTCTCTATGCTGATCCGTTTTTCCAAGCGGCTTCATTCCTTCAATATGCATCTGCTCTAAAAGTAGTTCGTGGTGGTAACTCCGATACATTCTCAAATGCATCGGATGCAGACAACAGTCTAGATTCACCACTAAATCGTACAGGTGTATGGATTCCTAATCAATCATACTTTGAAGATGTTTTCACAGATAGTGAAGGTGGCACATTTGCTGCTAGATTTCCGGGTGAAGCTGGTAATTCTCTTAAAGTTTATGCTTTGAATACAACCGATTACAACGCATTGATCACCGCGTCTCCACATACTGAGGAAGAACTGAACGTATACAACTCATTTGATCTTGCACCTGATGCAGGTGAAATTCATGTTGCCATCGTTGATGTAAAAGGTGCATTCGGTGTAGCAGGTCAAGTTATTGAAAGACATGTTGGTTTAAGTGTAGACAAAGGTGCTAAGGCCGAGAATGGTGGAAGTAATTATATCAAAGGTGTTATTAATTCGAGATCGAGATATATTTATTGCATCTTAGATGATACCAATGATTTAAATGGAGATTCATTCACAATGTCTGGAGACTCTCCATTAGCGGGCGTCGGTGTATTCCAGCTCAAAGGTGGTATTGAAGCTCAGGATAACTTGAAACTAGAAGCTGATATTAAAAATGCATTAGATCTCCTTTCAGATACAGAGACAGAAGATATAAGTCTTCTCTTCTCTCAGATTAATGACGACGGCGCCGTGATTCAGAATCACATTCATGCGATTGCGACGAGTAGGAAAGATGCAATGGCATTCCTTTCTCCACCGAAGGAAGATACAGTGGGTCAGATTAATCCGCTGGCTAGTGTTTTGGCATTCGCCAACGATACTTCGACCGAGGGCGGCCTAAAAAATCGGGATGCGGAGGGATCTTATGGTTTCATCGATTCTGGTGCAGTGTATATCTATGATCGTTATAATGATGTATATCGTTATATCCCAGCAAATGGTCACATTGCAGGTCTCTGTGCTAACACAGATGATGTTGCAGAACCTTGGTTCTCACCAGCTGGTCTCAATCGTGGAAGTCTTCGCAATGTCGTGAAGGTTGCTTATAACCCTAAGAAAGCAGATAGAGATGAACTCTATAAAGCTGGTGTTAATCCAGTTGCTGGTTTCCCAGGTAGTGGCATCGTTCTCTTCGGTGATAAGACTGCACAAGCTAAACCATCTGCCTTTGATAGAATCAATGTTCGTAGATTGTTTATCGTTCTCGAAAAAGCAATTGCAACTGCAGCTAAGTATCAGTTGTTCGAAATTAATGATGAATTCACCAGATCTTCTTTCAAGAATTCTGTTGAGCCATTCTTGAGAGGTGTTCAAGCCCGTCGTGGTATCACTGATTTCCTTGTTGTGTGTGATGATAGCAACAATGATGCAGGTGTTGTTGATTCTTCTAATTTTGTTGCTGATATTTATATTAAGCCAACAAAGTCTATCAACTTCGTAAACCTGAACTTCGTCGCGACACGAACTGGTGTTGAATTCTCAGAGATCGCTGGTCGATCTAACGCTTAATAAATTAAAGAAAGAAAGGAAATAAAAAATTATGTCAGATTTTAAAGTAGATACCCTTAAGGGTAAATTAGGGGGAGGCGGAGCACGCGCCAACCTTTTTAAATGCACGTTCTCGGGCGCAAACGGACTCACAGGTGATGCAGGCGATAAGGCAACACATCTATGTAAAGCCGCTTCGCTTCCGGGTTCAGTAGTTGGTCAGGTTGATATACCATTTCGAGGTCGAGTATTGAAAGTCGCGGGAGACCGCACATTCGAAAACTGGACTGTGACATTCATCAATGATGAGGATTTTGCAATTCGGGATCAATTTGAAACTTGGATGAACAAAATTAATGGTCATGAGAATGGAAAAGGTGAAGTAGACCCTGAAAAATATCAGAGTGTTTTGACAGTTGAGCAACTTAGCCGAGACAAGACCTCGAAGGGATTGAAGAAAATCATCCTTGATGGTGCTTTCCCTGTTAACATCTCTTCGATCGATCTCAGTTATGATACAACCGATGCGGTTGAAGAATTTACTGTTGAGTTCGCTTATAACTACTATAAAACTAACACAACTACTTAGTTAGTTAGTTAGTAAGTAATTAAAAAATTATGGGCTCCTCAATCTTGGGGAGCCCATATATTTTCGTATAAATAACATATATGAATCTATTTGGATATGAAATTAGTAAAAAGATTACGTCGAGAGAAACAAAACTCGATAAAGATCTAAAATCATTTGTTACACCACGTGACGAGGAAGGCTCTTCTTCTGTTGCTACAACTGGTGGATACTACGGTCAATACGTCGATATTGATGGTACTAGTAGTGACAGCTCATCAGAGTTGATTGTTAAGTATCGGGAATCTGCATCACAACCAGAGTGTGATCAGGCCATTAATGATATTGTTGACGGAGCTATTGCATCGGGGGATGATTCTGCACCCGCTGCATTAAATATGAACGACTCTGAATTACCAGATTCAATCAAGAAGCAGATTCAAGAAGAATTTAGTAAGGTACTATCCTTATATAAGTTCAATCGTAGGGCGTCTGATCTATTTAAGGAATGGTATATAGACGGCCGACTATACTTTCACGTCATAACTGATGAAAAGAATTTTAATAAAGGTATCAAAGAGCTTAGACAGGTAAATCCTTTACATCTTAAAAAGGTTAAAGAGGTTAAAAAAGTTCTTGATCCAAAGACTGGGGCCAAAATCCCAAAGACTGTATCTGAATATTATATTTACTCAGAGGGTGGCGATGGTTCCGGTTCAGATGTTGGATTTAAGATTGCCAAAGAAGCAATCATCGCGTGCCCTTCTGGTTTACTTGATGTTAATCAAGAAAATATAATAGGACATTTACATAAGTCAATGAAGTTGGTGAATCAACTTCGAATGATGGAAGATTCATTAGTGATGTATCGTGTATCACGTGCACCAGAAAGACGAATCTTCTATATTGATGTCGGCAATCTTCCAAAGGGTAAGGCTGAAGAATATGTACAATCTGTGATGAGTAAATATCGCAACAAGCTTGTATATGATTCGGCTACAGGTGAGATTAGAGATGATACCCGACATATGTCGATGCTTGAAGATTTTTATATGCCACGAAGAGAAGGTGGTAGAGGTACAGAGATTACGACTCTTCCTGGTGGAGAGAATCTTGGACAGATTGAAGATGTTGTATTCTTTCAGAAGAAACTTTATAGATCTTTGAATGTGCCTATTGCAAGACTTGAACAAGATACTACTCATGCATTTGGACGACCAAGTGAAGTATCTCGTGACGAAGTTAAATTTCAGAAATTCATTGATAAGCTTAGAAACAAATTCTCTTTTCTATTGATTGATGCTCTACGAATTCAGTTAATCCTAAAGGGTGTTATTAAACAGTCTGAATGGGATACAATCGAAGAGAGTATTGCAATCAATTATGTTGAAGATAATTACTTCTCTGAATTGAAGGAAGCCGAGATTATCAAAGAGCGTGTTGAAGCCCTTAATATTGTCAATGAATTTGTTGGTCAATACTACTCTAAGGCTTGGGTCCGCAGAACGATCTTGAAGCAAACTGATGAAGATATTAGAAAAATTCAAGATGAGATTGAAGATGAGAAAAAAGATGAGCCAGATGATGATTTGGACATTTAAAAATAACAATTATTATAAATAGATACTATGAACAATACAGAAAAACTTTTTAATGATTTAGTGAATAATGATGAGCAGGCTGCTATGAGTTCTTTCACAGTAGCAATTCAAGATAAACTTGATCAAGTTATGGCAGTGAGGAAAGTTGCTATTACATCTGAAGTCTTTAATCAAGCTACTGTTGAAGAGTCAACTGAACTTGAGGAGGCTGCTATCGAGATTACATTCAAGAAGGGTAAGTCTTCTAAGAAGGAGATTGCTAAATTTAAAAATCAGAAGGAATTCGAGAAGTGGTTCATTAAACATGAAGATGATATTGAAATCACTTCACACAAAGGATTAGAAGAATAATATGAAATTAATCACAGAACATTTAGATTCAAACCTCGAATTTCTCATTGAGAAAGATGAGAAGGGTAACAAGAATACCTACATCGAGGGTGTCTTTATGCAAGCGGAGCAGAAAAACCGCAACAATAGAATTTATCCTAAAAACGTATTAACTGAGGCATGTGACAAATACGTAAAGGAGCAGGTTAAAACTGGAAGAGCTGTTGGTGAGTTGAATCACCCAGAAGGCCCAGCAATTAACCTTGATAAAGTTTCGCACAGAATTACCGAACTTAATTGGGATGGTAATGATGTTGTTGGAAAGGCACTTATACTGAATACGCCAATGGGTAATATAGTGAAAGGACTTATTGAAGGTGGATGTAAGTTAGGTGTCTCAAGTCGTGGTATGGGAACAGTTGAAAGCAGGAATAGTAAGACCTATGTGAAGAGTGATTTTATGCTCTCCACAGTGGACATTGTACAAGATCCTTCTGCACCGGAAGCATTCGTTAATGGAATAATGGAAGGTGTTGAATGGATTTATGAGAATGGTATTCTTAAACCTCAACAGATTGAAGAATATGAGACTGAAATACGTAAAGCATCTAAATCTGAACTTGCAGAAGCTCAGAAAAGGGTCTTTAGTGATTTCCTCTCCAAACTCTAATCATTAAAATAATAAAGCTATGTCAGAAGAAAACACAGAACTAGAAGACATCATTGAAGATGTCTCTGAAGAACAGCTTATTGCTAATGAAGAGCTTGTACAGGATCTACCTGAAGTCTCTGAAGAGCAAGAAGCATCCTTTGATGATTCCATCAAGTCAATTCTCCTCGGTGAAAAGAAAGCCGTAAAAAAGGAAGAAGAAGACGAAGAAGAATCTGAAGACGAAGACGAAGATGAAGATGAAGATGAAGATGAAGAGGAGATGGAAGAATCCACCAAATCTAAGTCTAAGAAAGAATCTGAAGACGAAGAAGAATCTGAGGACGAAGACGAAGACGAGATGGAAGAATCCACTAAGTCTAAGAAAGAATCTGAGGACGAAGAAGAATCTGAAGAAGAAGAGGACGAAGAAGAGCCTAAGGAATCTAAAAAGAAGGTTTCTGAAGCACTTGATCTCCTTATCACAAATGAAGCTGAACTTAGCGAAGACTTCAAAACCGAAGCTGCAACACTTTTTGAAGCAGCTATTGCAGAAAGATCTCTTGAGATTCAAGAAAGTCTTGAAGCAAAATACAATTCGGAATTGAACGAAGAAGTTGAATCACTCCGTGAGAGTCTTGTCGAAAGAATCGATGATTATCTTTCATATGTGGTTGAAAGCTGGGTTGAAGAGAACTCTGAGCAAGTTGAAAATACACTTCGCACAGATATCGCTGAAAACTTCATGTCTTCACTTAAAGACCTATTCATCGAGAACTATATCGAAGTTCCAGCCGAAAAGAGAGACCTTGTTGAAGAACTCAACACATCTGTTGAAGAAACATCTTCACAACTCTCAGAAGCTGCAACCGAGATCGAAACTCTTAAAGAGCAGATCGAAACATTCGAGAGAGCTGAAGTTATCAACTCGCTATCGGAAGATCTGTCAGAAACAGAAACACATCGTTTCAAGACTATCTTGGAAGACATGAGTTTCTCTGATAAAGAAGTCTTCTTCAATAAAGCTCAGACAGTCAAAAGTTCAATCTTTGAAATCAAAGAAGAAACATCTCAAGAAGAATCTTTGGTTGAAGAAACCGAAGACGAAACAGAAATCGTAATTGAAGGTACAACAGATCCTCTCACGAAGCTTCCTGCTTCTATGAGACAATATGTTGAAGCCCTCGCAAAATAAACCATATCACAAACAATAACATAGGAGAAATTCAAAAATGTTTAATACAGAAAACGAAATGAAAAAGTGGGCACCAGTGCTTGAGCACAAGGATGCACCTGCTTTCCAAGATTCACACCGCAAGGCTGTTACAGCCAAGCTTCTAGAAAATACAGAGATCGCTCTTCAAGAAGAGAGAGTACAATCTGGTTTTCTTAACGAGAATAACGTAACTACATCGGCTGTAAGTAAGTTCGATCCAGTTCTTATCTCTCTTGTACGTCGTGCAATGCCTAATCTCATCGCTTATGATGTAGCAGGTGTTCAGCCAATGTCCGGTCCAACTGGTCTCATCTTCGCGATGAAGGCACGTTACAACGACACCGCATCTAGCCCAAGCCTTACTAAGATTGGTACGGACGACGTGGAAGCACTTGGTCTCGACGAGCCACAAACTGCTTTCTCTGGTCCTGTTTCCACAACTGCTGGTGAAGCTCTTGGCGGAGATAATGGTGCTGCTTTCGGCGACATGGGTTTCACCATCGAGAAAGCTGTTGTTGAAGCTCAGACTCGTGGTCTTAAGGCTGAATACACAATGGAACTTGCTCAAGATCTTAAGGCAGTTCATGGTCTTGATGCTGAAGCTGAATTGGCTAATATCCTTTCGACTGAAATCCTTGCGGAAATCAATCGTGAAGTTATTGACACAATCAATGACAAGGCTAAGCCTGGTTTCACTCCAGATCCTTCCTCTCCATTCACTCCTGGCGTATTCGACCTTGCATCTGATGCTGATGGTCGTTGGGCTGTTGAGAAGTTCAAGAGCTTGATCTTCCAAATCGAAGTCGAAGCTAATAAGATTGCAACTGAAACACGTCGTGGTAAAGGTAACTTCATCATCTGCTCAAGCAATGTTGCTTCCGCACTTGCAGCCGCTGGTCAACTTGACTACACACCTGCTCTTGCTACTAATCTACAAGTAGATGCAACTGGTAATACATTCGCCGGTGTCCTTAATGGTCGCCTTAAGGTATATGTTGATCCATATGCTGCTGTCGATTATGTAACAGTTGGTTTCCGTGGAACTAATCCATATGATGCTGGTCTCTTCTACTGCCCATACGTACCACTCACTATGGTTCGTGCAGTTGATGAAAGCACATTCCAACCTAAGATTGGTTTCAAGACTCGCTACGGCATGGTCAAGAACCCATTCGTAGAAGCTGCTACTAGTGGCGGCGTTGGTAATGCTAACCTGAATCCATACTTCCGTAGATTCGAAGTTCTCAACATCAATGTTGGCAGTTAATTTTAATTAATTAATTTTATAATTTGAAGGGGTCTCGAAAGAGGCCCCTTCTTTTGTTTATAAATACACATATGAGTAACTTAACCAGCAATTATAATTTTCTTTCACCAACAGGATTTAAGTTGGTTGTGAATCATGATCGATTAGCTAATTTGGAATACTTCGCCACAAGTGTGACGCTTCCATCCTTTAACACTGGAGTCGTTGATCTTAATAGTCAGCAACATAAAGGATATATTCAGGGCGATATGACAATGGACGAATTATCTTTGAGAGTTGCCATTGATGAAGATATGAAAGTTTATACTGAGATGTTTGAATGGATGATTGAAAGTAGGGATGAAAAACTAATATCATTTGATGCAACTTTAATTATCATGACCAGTCATAACAATCCTAATAGATCTGTTCAATTTAAAAACATCTTTCCAGTAAGCATGGGCTCTCTTGAATTTAATACTCAAAGCAGTGACATTGAATATCTTCAGGCTGATATCTCGTTTAGATATGATGAGTTTAAATTCGTATAAATAATACCATATGATGAGTTTAAATGATATTTTAGAATCTTGGAAGAAAGATTCGGTGATTGATGAGCATGCTTTAGATGATGTAACTATTCAGACATCTAAACTACACGCTAAGTATCTTGAAATCTTCACACTGTCTAAGTTGCAGTTGAGGAAGAAAGAGATGGATCTGGAGCAAGTTCGAAAGGATAAGTGGCTTTACTACACAGGAAAGATGACACAAGGAGAGATGGATAAAAGAGGATGGTCATATGATCCATTTCAAGGTATGAGTAAACCTCTTAAATCAGAGATGGAAATGTACTATAGCACTGATGTAGATATCGTTAAAGTAAGATCTGGTATCGAATATCAGAAAGCCATTACTGATTCCCTTGAAGAGATTATGAGTAACATTCGATGGAGACATTCACACATCAAGAATATAATTGATTTCCGTAAGTTCACATCTGGAATGTAATTCAACATACCTTCTAGAGCCGATTAAAGAATCTTTACATTAATCTATTGATGATTAAGTATCCTTGTTAATTTGATCATAGTCATTCCTGTTCTGCTTTGATTTGATTATATCAATTATAATAGAATGTCAAGTTATGTCAAGATGATATCGAAGATTCCGCAGGAAAGATTAGAAATATATAGATACTATGATTAATGTAGAGAAAAAGAATGAAGCCACCTTATATTTGGGTTCAGAAGACTCAGGCATATTGATGGAAATTTCGGAGTTCTTTACATTCTATGCACCTGGGTATAAATTCATGCCTAGCTATCGTAATAAGATGTGGGATGGAAAAGTGCGTTTATATAATCGTATGAACAGTACCATTCCATCAGGTTTATTGAATGAGGTGCTTCAGTTTGCGAAGGATAGGAGTTATCAAGTGAATCTTTCGCCAGACATACAGAATAGATTCTCTTATGATGAAGAGTTTATTGATGGATTGTCACTCTGTAGTGGAGGTAATCCTATTAAGCCTAGAGACTATCAGAAGAGAGCATTTGAATTTGCTACTGATAATGGTAAGGCTATCCTAGTTTCTCCAACTGGTTCGGGTAAATCTCTTATCATCTATATGCTGATCCGATACTATTTACAAGAGGAGCTTGATAAAAAAGTTATAATCGTTGTTCCCACAACATCTCTGGTCGAACAGATGTATAAGGATTTCGCTGACTACTCAAGTGATGATCCAGACTTTGATGTTGAAGAGGATGTTCATAGAATCTATTCTGGTAAAGAAAAGACATTTGATCAATCGGTTCTTATCACAACTTGGCAGAGTGCTGTTAAACTTCCCACATTGTGGTTTGAACAATTTGGATGTGTCATTGGAGATGAGGCTCATACATTCAAGGCTAAGTCACTCACAACTATCATGAGTAGATTAGTTAATGCTGAGATGAGAATTGGCACGACTGGAACTTTAGATGGTGGTCAAGTCAATGAATTAACACTCACTGGTAATTTTGGTCAAGTGTATAAGGTAACGACTACACAGTCTCTCATTAAATCTGACACACTCGCCGACCTCAAGATTCAATCCCTTGTGCTTAAATATAGTGATAAAGTTAGAAAAGCATTTGGTAAGCAGACATATGCTGATGAAATTAGTTTCATTGCTGCTCACGAACAGAGAAATAGATTCATCACCAACTTAGCACTTGATCAAACAGGTAATACTCTAGTTCTTTATAATCTCGTGAAGAAACATGGAGAGCCTCTATTCAAACAGATAAGAGATAGGGCTGGTAAAAGGAAAGTCTTCTTCGTATCTGGATCAGTGAATGCTGAAGAAAGAGAGAAGATTCGTACAGTGACAGAGAAGGAGAAGAACGCCATAATTGTTGCAAGTGTGGGTACATTCTCCACAGGAATTAATATTCGCAATCTTCATAACATTATATTTGCATCACCATCTAAATCACAGATTCGGGTTCTTCAATCCATTGGTCGAGGTTTGAGAAAGAGTGAGAATGGTCAGGGGACCGTTGTGTATGATCTAGCTGATGATCTATCTTGGAAGAAGAGGAAAAACTACACACTAAATCATGCGGTTGAAAGAGTAAAGATTTACAATAAAGAAGGTTTCAGTTACGAAATACACGAAGTACCTCTATTATAAATATAGATGAATATATTATGAAAGACATTTTAGAAAAGATACTGGAAACAGAGATATTTACATATCGGCTTACCGATGGAAGTTACATCGTAGCCGAAGAGTTGGAATCTGATAATAATGTCACATATGTTGCACTTCCTGCACAGATAGTTTACACCGATGATTATCACTTAACAAATTGGAATATCACATCAGCATATGATCTAACAGAACTTAACTGTTGTAATATAGTAAGTCGCGCCGACGCCCCATTTGAGTTAAAAGCGCATTACATGAAATATTTGATGATATGTAGATCAAATCAAGATGAGGTCGATGAACGAATGAAATCACTATTTGATATGGATGATGATATTTTTGGTGAACTCGATGAACAAATCCCAATTGAGCATTCTAATCGATTCAATTGGAAGCCTGAGAACAATTAGAGTATTTCTTTTCAATCATGATGCGAAGATTAAACTTTAGTCTTTACATTTCAGTTAAAATCTATATTATAGTATATAATGAAACGTAAACCACAACACTATGTAAATAATAAAGAATTTTCTCAAGCAGTAGTCGATTATGTAACTTCCGTAGTCGAAGCAAGAGAGGATGAAAAAGATGAACCTAAAGTTACCAATTATATTGGTACGTGTTTCTTAAAGATAGCGGAAGGACTATCACATAAACCTAATTTCTTTTCATATACATATCGTGAAGAGATGGTTATGGATGCCGTAGAGAATTGTATCAAAGCAATTATGAACTATGATATCAAGAAGGCAACAAGAACGGGATTGCCGAATGCTTTCGCTTATTTCACACAGATTAGTTTCTATGCTTTCCTTCGAAGGATTGCAAAAGAAAAGAAACAACAAGAGATCAAAGAAAGATACATTGATTACGCAGGAGCAGATGCCTTCGCTGACTTTGGTGGTAATTGTGATTCGGAATTCATAGTAGATCACATCAGACAAAAATCACAAAGGATTAAAGAAAGAGATAATCTGGTTAAGGAATTCGGTAAGAAGACTAAGAGAAAAGAAAGAGCAAAGAAGAAAGTTATTGACTCTTTCGAGAATTTCTATATTATAGTATAACTATATGAAGATAGCAGTTATTAATGATACTCATGCGGGCATCAAAAATGGTTCAGATACATTTCTTGATTACGCTGAAAGTTTTTATACCAATACGTTCTTTCCTTATTTGAAAAAACATGGTATAAAAAAGATATTACATCTTGGTGATTACTTTGATCATCGTAGGTTTGTGAACTTTAAGGTTCTTAAAAGAAACTACGAACATTTCATTTCCAAGTTAAATGAGTATGATCTTACAATGGATATCATACCTGGCAACCATGATGTGTATTACAAGAATACGAATGATCTTAATTCATTGAATGAAATTCTAGAGCAACATGATAGGATAACAATCTATAATGAGGCTACTGTTGTTTCTTATGATAAACTAGATATACTTTTACTACCTTGGATATGTGAAGAGAACCATGATCGCTCAATCGCCGCGATAAAGAAATCCAAAGCAACTATTCTAGCAGGTCACCTTGAACTTGGTGGATTCGAAGTCATGAGAGGAATCAAGGCTGTCGATGGTATGGATAGAAAAATCTTTGATAGATTCGATATGGTTTTATCTGGTCACTATCATGCCAAAAGTTCAAAGGATAATATTCACTATCTTGGCACACAATTTCAGTTTACATTTGCTGATGCAAATGAAGATAAGTATTTCCATATATTAGATACAGATAAAAGAGAATTGACATCAGTTCGAAACCCTGATAGTATGTTTCATAAACTAATATATGATGAAGATAAGGTACCAGAGATAAAGAAAGATTATAAAGATTCATACATCAAGGTAATCGTTCTGAATAAAAAGAACTTGTATTCTTATGATAAGTGGCTGGATAAGCTTCATAAGGCTGAACCATTCGAAATTAAAATACTAGAATCATTTGATGAATATCTAGGTGAGAATGTAGAAGATGAAGGAATCACAACCACAGATACATCAACACTTCTAAACAGTTATATCGATTCAACAGAAACAGATTTGAATAAAGACATACTGAAGAAATTGATGCAAGAACTCTTTCTTGAAGCACAGAATATTGACGAGATTTAATGATCACATTTGAAAAACTATCCTATAAGAATTTTCTAAGTACAGGAGATAAAACCACAGTAATCGATCTGAATAGATCATCTGCAACACTTGTTGTTGGCGCAAATGGAGCTGGTAAATCTACCATGTTGGATGCACTATCATTTGCTCTATTTGGAAAGCCGCACCGTAATATCAATAAGCCCCAATTGGTAAATTCAATCAATGGTAAAGGTTGCGAGGTTGAGGTATCATTCTCTGTCGGTAAAAATAAATATAGGGTGTATCGTGGAATCAAACCAGGAGGCTTCAAGATATATCAGAATGATCAATTACTAAATCAAGAATCTCATAGCAGAGATTATCAAAAAGTTTTAGAGAGTAACATCCTTAAATTAAATCACAAGTCTTTTCATCAGGTTGTAGTTCTTGGTTCAAGCAGTTTCATTCCTTTTATGCAATTGCCTACAGCACAAAGAAGAGGTGTTATTGAAGACCTGCTAGATATTGGTATATTCACGAAGATGAATATTCTGACAAAAGATCGCTATTCTAAACTCAAGAATGATCTAATCAATACAGTTAATGAGATTAATATACTTACCGAATCGATAAGATTAAAGAAGAAGCACATTGATGAATTAAAAGCAATTGATCTAAAGAATTCTGTTAATAACACAAGAAAGATTGAATCTCTTAAAGATGAGCAAAAACTTCTTCAAAAAAGGAATACAGAATTACAAGAGGAGTTTGATATCAAGTGGCCCGAACTTAGTTCTCTTATAGAAGAAGCAACAGATAAAAGAAAAGATATAGGCTTTGAGAAGAACACTTGTAATCACGATCTGAAATCATTGATGAAACAGTCTAAATTCTTTGAGGAAAATGATTGTTGCCCTACGTGCGACCAAATTATCTCGGATGAATTGAAAGCATCTAAGAAATCAGATATAAAAGAGACCGCTGGATCGATTCAAGACACACTAAAATCTCTCGAAAACGATGATTTTTCACTTCGCGAAACCCTCGACTCTTTAGGTAATAAGAAGAAAGATATAGATAAACTTCGCACAGATATTCGTATGAATGAAGGCACTATCCAACATTGTATGAATCAGATAGAATCACTTGAATCCTCAGATTCAATTGTTTCAGTAGATACAAGCGAATCAGAAAATGAACTCAAACAAGACCAAGATTCTATTGTAGACCTGAATAAGAAACAACAATCACAGAATCATGTTAAGACATATATCGAAGCAATCTTTGAGTTATTAAAGGATACGGGAATCAAAACAAAGATCATTCGTGAATATTTACCTGTGATGAATAAACTTATCAATCAATATTTACAGGTACTAGATTTCTTTGTTTCATTCAACCTTGATGATTCTTTTAATGAGACAATCAAATCAAGACACAGAGATGATTTCTCTTATGATTCGTTTTCAGAGGGCGAGAAACAAAGGATCGATCTGGCTCTTCTCTTTGCTTGGAGACAGATAGCCAAGATGAAGAATTCAGCCAACACAAATCTTTTGATATTGGATGAGACATTTGATTCTAGTATGGATGCAGATGGAGTTGATAATCTTCTTAAAATTCTTTTCACATTAAGAGATGATTCAAATGTATTTGTGATATCACACAAGCAAGATTTACTAGAAGGCAAATTTCCTACCAAGATAGAATTTGAGAAGACTAGAAACTTCTCTGGTATAAAAAAGTAATAGGTTTGGCATATGAGATATTTGGATACATACAATAATACCACACACATGGTTGAATCGATGCTGAGCAAAGAAGATAATTTGCCCTCAAAGGAGCTATTCGAAACATATTTTAATGGAGTCCTCAAAATAGATTTCCTCAAAGACTACGGAATCGAACTCCAATATAATGAGAATTACTCTCATTTGCTCGAAGAATTGAAACGTATTCGTAAGTCATTGATAGCGAACAACTTGTAAACTTTAGGCAAGGCCCGAATTTTCTTTCATAACTTATTGATATTCAATGAGTTAAAGCCCTTTACAAAACGGCATTTATGGTATATAATATACCTATAAATGAGAAAGAAAAGAAAAGATAGAAACTACGTTTTATACCGTGTGACGATCGGAGCCGACACATATATCGGTCTCACGGTTTCACAAGGCCGAGCATTTTGGAAATCCGTTAAGATTCGTGTTCAGAAACACATCTCTCGGGCAATGAAGGAAAACAAGGACTGGACGATGTGCAATGTCATTCGTGCAACAAATGAAACCATCTACTACGAGGTTCTTGAAGTTATTCGTGGTCGCAAGCCGGCTTATGGCCGCGAGAGAGAACTCATCTCAGAGTTAAATCCATCGCTCAATGATTTTTAATATGTTGACTATCAATGACTTATCAATTTTTGCAGAGATGAATTATACATATCATAACTCGTTGATACTCAAAGACTTAAAACCCTTTACAAATCCACAGAACCTGATATAATATATATATACGATTAATTATGAATTACGAACTCCAATCCACCCTCGCCCGCCTTCTAGCCAAAGAGAACATTACTGTGACCCACGGCAACATGAAGACCGCAATGTTTGATGTTAAGAATCGTGTTCTTGGTTTGCCCATGTGGAAAAATAAGAGCAAAGATGTTTATGATATGTTGGTCGGACACGAAGTTGGTCACGCCCTTTATACGCCCTCAGAAGGAATCGAAGAATTCCGCAGAAAGTGTGGCGACATTCCATTTGATGTATGCAACATCGTTGAAGATATTCGAATCGAACGAATGATTCAAGATACCTATCCTGGCTTGCCGCGAGTATTTAAAAAGGCTTATACAGAATTGGTCGAAGATGACTTCTTTGGCACCAAGAAAAAGAACATAGCCGAATGTGGCTTTCTTGACCGCCTCAATCTACGAGGCAAAGTTGGTTCACTCTTAGCTATTCCTTTGAATGACGATGAAGAGGTGATTTATCAAAAGTGCCTTATGGCTGAGACCTTCGATGACGTTATTGAAATTTGTCTAGAGATCAAAGACATGCTTGAGAAAGAGCCGCCGCAACCTCAAAGTGAAGACGCCGACTCTGCTGAAGACGCCGACTCTGCTGAAGACGCCGACTCTTCTGAAGAAGCCGAAGATTCAGACCCCACGCCGGGCAATGAAGGTGATTCGGAAGACACCGATGGTGATTCAGAAACAGATGATGGCGAAGAATCTTTTACTAAGGCTTTCCAAGATGCAATGGAAGATGCGGCGTCTGAAGCCGATACATCCAGTCCCGATATCGAATCTGATTCAGAAGATGAAGAATCGGTCAACACTGATTCAATTCAGAATGAAGGCGCAGGTGACGGCGTATCAAAGCAATTCAAATCAGAAACCCTTTCAGATTTCGAAGAAAAACTGGAAGAGACCGTCGAGTCGCCAGAGGACAGAAATTTCACATCAGTGATGCTTCCTCGACCGAATTATATTTATGATGCAATCATTGGTTATGATCAGTTGCAAAAGTCGCGCCTCAAATTTTCTTATACAGCTCTTATGAAAAGCAGGCCTGATTATGCCGCTCAGGTAAATGATAGATTCATAACCTTCCGAAAGACAACCAAAAAGAAAGTTGGAACTATGGTTCGTGAATTCGAACAACGCAAAGCGGCTTATCAATACTCTCGTGCGAAAGAAAGTCGCACAGGCAAATTGGATGTTAATAAGTTACATAACTACAAGTTGACCGACGAGATTTTCCTCTCACAAACTAAGTTGGCTAACTCGAAATCGCACGGCATGATTTTTCTATTAGACTATTCTGGTTCAATGAGTTCCGTGCTCAAAGATGTGATTGACCAGACTCTCAATTTGGTTACCTTTTGTAAGAAGGTTGGAATTCCTTTTCGAGTTTATTCCTTCACAAATACATGGGCAACAGCAACCAAAATGACGACTAAGCCCACATTCAATGAGGTCGATTTAGGTGATGTGCTTCTTGTAGAACATATCACCAGTGAAATGAATAAAACGAAATATGATGAGGCTTTCAAATCTCTCTGGTGGACAGTGAATAGCTGTGGGGGCAACGCCGGAGATTATGATCAACTTGGAGGCACACCATTAGATACTGTATTGACCATGATGCCAACAATCTTGACAGATTTTGCTAAGAAAAATGGAATACAGAAAACCACTTTTGTTACCTTGACAGACGGTGATAGTGCCCGCCTTAATACTTCACATGAATGGAGTGAGGTGAAGACTTTGAAGAAGATCAAATGCGGTAGTAAGATACACGAAATTCGCAACTACACGGCGACGAATGATCTAATGGAAATGATCAATCAATTGCCTGGTATAAACACTATTGGTTTCTACCTTCCTAATCACAAGAAAGCAGTAAACAGAATCCTACACCGATTCATTTACAATTCTAAGGATATGCAGAAAGCCAGAAAATTACACGCCAAGAATGGTTTCTCAAGTGTCAAGAATCTTGGCTACGGTGCCTATTACATTTTAGATTCAGATGTCGGCATCAATGACAGCGATTTCATTACAAAAATCGATGAAGATGCTGCCAACTCTCGAAAGGCTCAAACCAAGCTAGCAAAACAGTTCGGCGAGCACAATAGAAAATCCCGGCAAACTAGAGTTCTTCTAACAAGTCTTGCTCAACAAATTGCTTAACCAACGAAGTGAACTGGATGTCTAACTCATTGAATATCAATAACTTATCAATTTTTACTAAAGGTTCGAAACAGTCTTGTAACTATTTGATACTCAAAGACTTAAAACCCTTTACAAATCCCCAAAACCTGATATAATATATATATAAGATTGATTATGAAAAATACACTAACAAATGAAAATATCGCCTCCATTCACCAAGTGATGGATTTTACTAAAGCCCCGGTCAAAAAAGGAGCCATCGTCGATGCCGGTGAGAGCCTCGGAATTGATCGTTCTAGCATCCATCGAGCTGTTAATTCAATGTTTTCGAAAACATCGAAACGAGGTTACTACACCTTTCCTATTTCCCAAGTCACGGGTGAACCAATCACCGCTGATACTCCGATTTCAGCGCCGGCAAAACCTCCGGCGCCGACTCCAGCTGAGAATTTCAAACTGGCGACCACAGTTTCCTCGGTTGTCGATGATGAGATTCACATTCCAACAGTTGACCGCACATATGTCAAGTGGGGTGAATTCAAAACCGTGGCTGATATTCTTGCCGCCGGCATTTTCTACCCATTATATATTGAGGGCATGTCTGGAAATGGTAAAACATTCATGGTCGAACAAGCCTGTGCAAAAGCAAAGCGTGAATATATTCGAGTTCAGATTTCGCCTGAGACGGATGAAGATGATCTTATCGGTGGTTTTCGACTTATCAATGGCGAGACAATCTATCAAAAAGGTCCCGTAGTCAAGGCTATGGAACGTGGAGCAGTTCTACTGGTTGATGAAATTGACCGTTCGACTAACAAGATCATGTGCCTCCAAGGGGTTCTTGAGGGCAATCCTGTTCTTCTAAAGAAGACCGGTGAAGTCATTACTCCAGCTCGAGGTTTTACAGTTATTGCCACCGCAAATACTAAAGGTCGTGGCTCTGATGATGGCCGATACACCGCCGCAACGATTATCGATGATGCTTTCCTAGAGCGTTTCGTAGCCACAATCGAACAGCAATATCCTGCCCCCGGCACTGAGAAAAAGATTTTGGTTAAACACGCCGAAAAATACGAAGTGGATGACCCAGAGTTTATCGATAAGCTGGTCGCCTGGTCAAATGTGATTCGTAAAACATTCGCTGATGAAGCCGTGGATGAAGTGATTTCCACTCGCCGTCTCTGCCACATTATAAAGAGCCATTCCATTTTCGCCAATCGCATGAAATCGATTGAGATGTGCATCAACCGTTTCGACTCTGAGACCAAGGAAGCCTTCCTTGACCTATACACGAAGATCGATGAGTCCGCTAATTTAGAGGAATTCACTCAAGAGAAAGAATTTGCCTCCGAGGCTGACAACCACGACATGCCATAAACACTTTACTATCGAGGGATACGATAGTAATTCATAATCATAATCAATCGAGGTGGCGCCCATTACGGGTGTCACCTCACTATATCAAATTTTATATGAAAACAAAACCAACTAACCCAAAAGATTCTTGCGGAATTAAAAAGGTACCCATGAGTGGCATGCCTATGAACGTTCTGATGGAAGCAGGACTTGTTAAACTACACGGCGACTTAAAATATGGTCGCTTTAATTGGAGAGAAGCGGGGGTTCGAGGCTCTGTATATTATGATGCCTCGATTCGCCATTTGGCGGCATGGTATGAAGGTGAAGACATTGACCCAGATTCTGGTGTTCACCATATCGCTCATGCAATTTGTGGTTTAGCCGTTCTTCGTGATTCAATGATAAGAGATAATTGGACAGATGATCGCCCGCCACCAAGTGAAGCTGGTTGGATAAAAGAATTTAACGAGATCGCTGCGAAGATGATCGAAAATAAGCTAAAATAGATTTGACATAAAACCATAACCTGATATAGTATATAACATGAAACTAAGTAATGAAACAATAGAGGTGCTAAGAAATTTCGGCGCCATCCAACCAAACATCGTAGTCAGCCCTGGTTCGACTATTTCAACACTGGCAGAGGCAAAACACATCTTGGCTGAGGCTCAGATCGATCAGACCTTTGATTCTGAATTCGGCATCTATGATGTAAATGAATTCCTTTCTGCTCACAGTCTTATTGAAGACCCCGAGCTAGAATTCCTTGACAGTCATGTTACTCTGAAATCTGGCTCGGCAAGTGTGAAGTACCACTTTGCTGATAAAGACATCTTAACAAAGAAGACTAAGGATATTAATATGCCACCGGCTGATATGTCTTTCACATTCACCGAAGCAAATATTAATAATATTCGTAAGGCAGCTTCAAGCCTTAATTTAGATTCTCCAACACTATCACTAATTGTTGAAGATGGTAATATTGTAGCCCGAGTCCTTTGTACTCAAAATCCATCTTCCAATAGCTATTCATTGGTCATTGGTAAATATGATGGAGATGATACAGAAGCAGATTATCGATTCAACATTGATAACTTGAAACTTATTAGTGGTGACTATAACGTGGATATCAACAACAAACTAATTTCCAACTGGAAACACGAAACAGTAAGTGTGCAATACTGGATTGCACTTGATAAAACATCAACAGTATAATAATATGAGTGAAGAAAACCAAACAGAAGCAGAAGCAGTAAAACCAGATGTCAGCCTCAATGATTTTATCGTGATGGTTAAGTTGATTGACATCTGCTCAAAACGTGGAGCATTCGAAGGGCCCGAATTAAAAGATGTTGGTACTCTTCGAGGCCGACTATCAGAGTTTGTTGAATATCACAAACCCGAAGAGCCAGAGCCAGAAGAAGAGCCAAGCGCCGAAGAAGAATAAATGATACTATGGTGGGTGTTTGAGTGATATCAGACACCCACCATCTTAATCTTGACCCGCCAAACTTATTACTATATTATACATTATATGAAAGAAAATTTACTATGGGTGGAGAAATACAGACCTCAAAAGATTGAGGATTGCGTTCTACCACAAAAACTGAAAAAGACATTTACCGAGTTTGTTAAGAATTCCGATATTCCTAATATCATCCTAGCTGGTCCCGCAGGGACTGGAAAGACTACAATCGCCAGAGCATTGTGTAATGAATTAGGACTTGACTGTCTGCTCATTAATGCCTCGGAGGAAAGTGGTATCGACACCCTTCGCAATAAAATTAAGCAGTTTGCTTCTTCAATGTCCCTTGATATGGAAAAGAAGTATAAAGTGGTTATTCTCGATGAGGCTGATTATCTAAATGCGCAATCTACACAACCTGCGCTACGAGGATTCATTGAAGAGTTTTCTGGTAACTGCCGATTTATTCTTACGTGTAATTTCAAGAATCGTATTATTGAGCCACTCCATTCTCGATGCACAGTTATTGATTTCAACGAAGTGAAAATCAATGACCCCAAACTGGCTTCGCTCTTTATGAAGCGATTGCAATTCATCTTGAAAGATCAAGGCATTGAATTCAATAATCAGGCTATTGCCAATCTCATTATGAAACATGCTCCAGACTGGCGCCGTGTTATCAATGAGTGTCAACGTTACTCATCGTCTGGCTCACTCTCTCCAGAGATTGTTACTACAGGTGAGAATGAGATCAAGGAGTTGGTGAAGTATCTAAAAGATCGTGACTTTCGACAGATGCGAGCTTGGGCAGCAGCAAACTCTGACATTGATTCTTCGGTAGTCTTTCGACGGATTTATGATTCAGCATATGACATCCTTGAATCTCAATCGATTCCACCCGCGATTCTAATCTTGGCTGACTATCAATATAAAGCGGCATTCGTAAGTGACAGAGAATTGAATATGGTTGCGTGTTTAACAGAACTCATGTCCAGCGCAAAGTGGAAATAATTATATGAGTAAATTATCCCCGTTTGATTTCTTAGGTTCAATCAACGAGAAGAAAGGTTATCTCTTCACTGACTGTCAATCTGATAGCAGTGGAGAGGCAGCCCAATTAGATTCTGTTGATCGTCAATATCCTCCGTTCATGGTGAATCGTGGACTATCATATTTCGTTGATACAGTAATGCTGTCGAATGAGATGAATCAAAGATTCGGTCTTGCAAATAAGATGCAATATGATTTCTTATATCACGGCATTAGAAAGAAGCGCAGGTTCTCTAAATGGCACAAGAAGGAAAAAGATACAAAGGATATTGAATTGATCAAGGAGGCATATTCATATAATCGTGAAAGAGCCGAAGAGGTTTATGACATGATTGATATCAAACAACTTCGCAAAGATATGGATAAGGGTGGTATGAAAAAAAGATAATGTATAAATACATTCATAAGATAAACAAATAATACTATGAATGAAGATGACATTATAAAATGGACACACGATGATATGCTTGAGGTTCTCTTATCAGAGCCTGATGACTTTCTTAAAATTAAAGAAACACTTACACGAATTGGTGTTTCATCAAAGAAGGATCATAATACACTATATCAAAGTTGTCATATATTACATAAACAGGGACGATATTTCATCGTACACTTTAAAGAACTCTTTATGCTTGATGGTAAACCATCGAACTTCACAAGAGATGATTTGAGTCGCAGGAATACAATTACAACACTATTATCCGATTGGGGTTTACTAAATATCGTTGATGAATCAAAGTCTGAAGAGAAGACTACATTAAGGAGCATTAAAATCATTTCCCATCGTGATAAACGTGAGTGGCAGTTAGAATCGAAATATTCGATTGGTAATACTAAAAGCGTTTAATGAAAGCACATTTTAAGACAGATCTAGAAGCAACAATTTCAGGTTACTTTAATGGTAACAAATTCATTCGTACAGTTACACTATTAGAAGATTTGGTATTCTATACAAAGGCAGGTGATTCTATCACTGTTCCTAAGGGTTTTGAGAGTGATGGAGCGAGTGTGCCTAAAGTATTCTGGTCAGCCTTTCCACCATTTGACACATATCTACCTGCCGCGGTCTTACACGATATTCTATGTGTACAAGCTCATGACGATAAGTGTTTATATACCTCTAAGGAAGCAGCTGATATATTCTATGAAGCAATGCGAGTATGTGGAGTTGGAAGAACTAAAGCACGAACGATGTATTATGCAGTCCGTTACTTCGGACCTAAATGGAAATAAACTAAAATCGAACTTTAAATTAATATAAATAACATATATACATGGCTTGGCAAAATATACCTAATAATCCACGTTGGCAATATGACGACGCTCCACTTGACCCAGGTGGTGCAGAAACTGCGCTATGGGCGACTAGCACAAACGGTGTTCGCACAAACGCCGCAGGTGACCAAATCTATGTTAATTGTAGACATAAACTTCTACACTCAACACAAGATTCTTTTCCTAATGAAATAAATAAAACATTTTGGATTGGAGTCGAACCTACTGGTATCATTCTCATTGACGAACTTGACGGCACCGCTGAAGGTACGACGTTGACCGTAGCGGCCACAGGGCGTGCCGCGCGCGATGTTACTAGCTGGCAAAAAGGCGAGAATAGCGCTTGGAAGCTCGGAGTAGGAAATACATGGCTTTTTAATACCAGCAATGTAAATGGTAATACAAGTGATGGTGCTATGGTAAAGATTATTAATCTAAGTGGCCATGGATTGTCAACTGAGAACCAACTTCAGATCAACATGACTTATAGTGCTTGGGATAATATCTCACCCTATGATGATTCTACAGAGATTGAGGTCTACGTTCATGTATGGGGCTTGGTTGACATAAATTCGACCGATGCATCCGGTGTCGCAAACTTACTTTCCCAAAACGGAAATATGTGGGCGGCGACCGACTCCCTCGCCGTGTTCGATATTTATAATTTAGGGAATGGCACCCAATTTACAACCGGCTTCGCCGATGATGGTGGTAAAGGTGTAGCCGCAATCAAATTAACGCCCACGCAAGACACTGGAACTGCAGCTCTTGCCGATGCGGTGGCTTACTCCACTACGATTGATCTCAGCGGATATAGTTTGAACACACTTGCGCAGTATGATTATTTTGTGATCGGCATTGCTAAAAACAGCGACAGCGCATCCGACAGACAGTTTGCGATCCACGACATTAAGGCCATTGCTAGCACAGGTGCATAAGAAGTATAATATAAATAAACTTTTAAGGTAACACGCTGTTACTTTAAATGAGACGCCCTCGGGGTCTCACAACAACATAACCCTGCCTAATAGGAGGAACAATAAATGACACAATACACAATCCCACGTTCGTGGACAA
>Ga0209601_1000274_pt1 | contig 42438 bp, 43 predicted proteins | sample COGITO_mtgs_1104_4_FD_184796 | JGI IMG/M metagenome (GOLD analysis project Ga0209601, IMG submission 184796) | Pelagic marine microbial communities from North Sea - COGITO_mtgs_110426 (SPAdes) (version 2) | ecosystem: Environmental > Aquatic > Marine > Epipelagic ...
TCGAGCTGAGGTTACAGTACCGTGTTCCGCAAAAACTTGCTCAAGACCTGAGTCATCTATACTCCAAGGGAGATTTCCAACATAAATATTCATAAAATTCCTTTCTAATGAAAAACAAAAAACGAAGTGTACAGCATTTTACCCAATAAAACTTATAAATCAGGGATTTAAAAAGTCTTTGGTCTGAGCTCCAAACTCCTTCCACCAATCCATTCCCATCAAATGAATGCGCTCTAAATTAACTTCTGAATTATCATCCATTCTTCTGTTTACCAGACCAGTAGGAGAGTTCACTCTTAAATAGTCGCTGCCAATCAAATCGCTTGCTATCTCATCAAAGATGCTGGATTCCAACATAATCCCAAGAATGTCATGATTGAACCAATTAAGTGCGCCCCACTTAGAGGAATGTTTACCATTGATTTTTCGGCGATTGATTCCAGTTCCAATGCTAAGCACTTTTATACGATCCTTAGGAAAAAGTTTTTTTGCCTCTGAATAGCCAAGCAATGATGGGTTGTTTGCAACTATCCCGCCATCAATCAACCAGCTGCCGTCGTCAATTTCAAAAGTGGAGTAATAAATTGGTGCTGCGCTGGTTGCACTAGCTGCACTTAGCATCTTAATTCCCGGTGTGCCGTACGAGCTCAATAGGCGCGGTTTTCGCTGCTCAACATCATAGGCAAGAACTGCCACGTGTTTGTCTGACTCTCCTAGAGATAAATCTTTGAAGTACTTAGAAAAAACTTCACGCTTCCCAACGCCGTCATACTTAGGCTTGCTCTGCAAAAAAGATGCTGAATCCCAGAAAGACTTGGACATAGTTTTGGTTAAATTCTCTGCTGACCAGAAGCGCTCAAGGTCAGCAGCATTCATACCAAGCCCACCAATGTTTAAAGCATTGATGCCACCAGCACTGGTACCTATAAACAAATCAAATATATCAGCAATTTTTTTGCCGGATTCAATCTCTAGATGCTTTAAAAAGACTAAGGCTGCTATGGCTCTTACACCCCCGCCATCGAGCGATAAGACATACCTTGTATTTTTTTTCGGCCGGAACTTAAAATTTTTAAACAAATGAGATGCTCAACAACACCTTACTCATTAGCGTTAAATGCGTTAGATAAAATCTGGTTAAGTCTGATTGCGGCCAACGCAATTCTCTCTTGCACAATCTCAATATGCTGGTCCATGTACTCTTCTGATGCTAATTCTAAGGCTTGGCCCCTATAACCCAGTGAATCTGACATAGCTAAATTTCGACTTTCTTGAGCCCACACCTCTATTTGGGATGAATGCTCTTGCTTCATGAGCATTGTAATTTTTTGCTTAACGCCTTGATAAAATTGATCTTTTCCAAGTTTCGATTCAGCGTATTCAATAATCTGACCATCCCAGACCTTGTGCATGTTTGACTGAGTTCCATCTTCTAGTTGCAGTTGATGCCTGTTGCCCCCTAAATCTTTTGGATAACCAGCGTGCATAGGCTGGTGTATATCTCCCACAAAATGCCCAACAAACCATAAAGCTTCTTGCTTGACCCTAAAGTCGCTATTAGGATCTTTTAATAGCTCTAGCTGATCATAAAATGCTTGTATTAAACAGCCGTTCTTAGGACACTGCGTCTCAAATGTATTTTGCTGGCTGTCTGGGAGATTAATATAATGCCAAGAACCAGTTTCTCGCCTCTCTCGCTTTATATAATCAGCCCAGAGACAGGCTCGCGCAAATGTTCCCTCATCAGCTACTAGTGGGTCAACAATCTTTTGTGCAGATGGGGACAAAAGCTCATAGGCTTCTGCACAAACCATCTTGTGCCCAGTGTCCCACCATGCACTAGCATTTAAGGATAGGCTGAAAATTAAAATATATGCGAGTAATTTAGTCATTTTGTTGTAGCTCTCCAGCGGCGTTGGCGATCGTTCTGAACATGGCCACATGGGCCTGTTTAGAATACTCCCGCTCTTGGTTAAATTTATGATTTGCAGATGTTTTAGCAATCACAACTTGGGTGATAGGATCGATATAGATGTATTGATTATAAATTCCTGCAGCTAAGAAATCACTATCGGGAGACCCCGGGATCCACCACTGATAGCCGTAACCCCAACTGTTGGATGAGCTCTCATTTATACCTGGAGTAAGATGGTTGCCATCAATTGCATGAGAGGCTTCTATCCAGCTCTGAGGGACTACCTCCTCTCCGTTCCAGAACCCGTTATTCAAATACAAGAGTCCGAATTTTGCATAATCTCTGAGCGTAGCATTTAATCCACCCAGGGCAACTTCCATGCCAGTATCATCAACCATGTAATAGGCGCTATGCTCCATCCCAATTTTATTCCATATCTTCTCTTGGAGATTTTGTGTTACAGATTGACCTGTGACCTCCTCTAGAAGCATGGCAAGCATCTGAGTGTCAATGCTGACATAGTGATTGTAAGTACCTGGCTCTCTTCCATTCTCTAGAGTCTTAGCAAAATCTCGCATGGAGCTTCCCATAGCTATCGCCCTACCAAAACGATTGATATCAGAGTTATAGTCTGCGTAATCCTCGTTAAACTCTATGCCTGAGGACATTTGTAAAATATCTTTAATGGTCACTCCCTCGTAACCAGTCCCAATAAAATCAGAGAGATATTTGGTAATAGGATCATTCAAACTAGCAATACGACCTTCATCAAATGCAATTCCAATCAAGGCTGACAAAAATGATTTGGCAACAGACCAAGAGATATGGGGCTGCTCAGCAGAATTGCCTAGCCAATAATTTTCATAAACAATTTTGCCTTGATGCAACACAACCATGCCATCAGACTTAAAGTATTCCAACGCCTGTTCTAGATTATAGGTCTGACCGTCTAACTCATAGTTAACCGGAAGAGTCATAGGCCTTGAGTCAAATGAATGTTTTGTAATTGCTGCTGTTATTGGGGTGCTTGGAAACACTTTATTCATATTTAAAAAATTGTAGACAATTTTATCTTCGTCATAAAGATGAATCATTTTGTAAACACGTAAAGCCTTGGGGCCAAAGATAATAGCGGCTATAACTATTGCAACTAAGGCAGCTAGAATTATTTTCTGAATCATTGGAATTTATTGGAACATGGCGCGATCAAAGGCTTCAAGATACTCTGTGGAAATATCTTCAAGTTGTCTTTTGTAACCTTTGTGGGTAAAAATATAAAATTCTTTGTTTACGATGCCAGCAAATATTGCTTCTGCAGCCTCTAACGGAGAAATTGGAAAAGTATTCTGTGCGTCTTCCGCTGCTACTTCCAACATTGCAGCGGGATCAATTGAATTAGATGTAGAGGGCCTAGCAGGTTCATGTGAATCAAAAGTAGAGTTTACGATATTGGTGGTAACTTCTCCTGGGCAAACTATGCTGACCCCTACTGGAGATTGACTCATTTGAAGTTCAGCGCGGAGAGAAGTCATCAAGCCTCGAATGCCAAACTTTGAGGCGGAGTAAAGACCAAGCATCGGATAGGCAATAAAGCCAGATGTTGAGCATGTTGAGATAATATGGGACTCCTGACCAGATGCTTTCATTCTTGGAAGAAATGCATGAATACCATTAAAGCAACCACCCAGATTAATATTGATGAGCCAGTCATACATATCTCGATTGACTTCGTCTAGAGCAGCAGGGCCTAACACGCCTGCATTATTGAAAAGCAGGTCACAACCCTGAAAAGTTTCATAGGTTTGACTGGCTAAATTTTCAACTTCATCCAGGCTGCTCACATCGGTCACTCTTGCAATGGCTTCAACCCCACAGGCTTTTACCAATGCTAAAGTTTCGTTGAGGCCTTCTTCATTAATATCTGCTAAAACAACTCTCATGCCCGCCTTGGCTGCATGTTCTGCTATACCTCTTCCGATTCCACTGCCAGCACCAGTTACAACAGCAACCTTATTATTAAAATCCTTCATAAATATTACCTCTATTCACCTAGATCATAGCCGATGAGTGAGATTTTTTCTTGAATGAATCAAGAAATTTCTAGATTTATTTAAAGATAGGTTACTAAAAAATAAGAAGCAGGGATCACCATCAGCCAGATTATTAAAGCTAGTATTAGTGGCCTGCCACTAATCGCCTTAAATTCCTGGGCTTGAAACTGCGTGCCAATACAAAATAACCCGAGCATTAAAAAGCTTTGGCTCAATAATTTTAAGATCTCTAGAACCTCTCCGTGAAAGTTAAAAAGAGTGTTGATCGTAATGGCTAAAATAAAAAATAAGATAAAACGAGGAAATTTAGTTGCTTCTGTTTCACGATTAAATACCCAATTTGTAATCAGGATCAGTGGAATAATCCAAATGGTTCTTCCAAGCTTTAAAGTAGCTGCAACCTGAGCTGATTCGTCGCTATAAGTAAGGGCTGAGCCTATGACTGAACTTGTGTCATGAATGGCTAGAGCTGACCAAGCACCAAATTGAAAGTTGGTCATCTCAAGGTAGTCACCCATCATTGGAAATACAACTATGGCTATAGCATTCAGCAAAAATACGATAGTCATGCCAACCATAAGTTCTTGTGGCTTTGCTTTAATAATTGGAGCAATGGCGGCCATGGCCGTGCCTCCGCAGATTGCGGCACCAGCAGACAACAAAAAAGCAATCCGTCTCTGGATCCCAAGGAGCTTTCCAAGAAGGAGACCAGTGAAGAAAGAAGAGATAACAAACAATGAGATCCAGGGGAGATAACTTGCACTTACGCTCCATGCATATGGGAGACTAATGGTGGCTCCCAAAATTACAATCCCAATTTGAAGTGGAGTGGTTCCTATGGTTCTTGAGATAAACGTTTTTTCTGGCTTAATCGTTAGAGCAAAGAGAATGCCAAGAAAAATAGATACCGCAGCATTGCCTAGGTATAAGGCAAAAGAAAAAAATAATAAAAAAATAACATAAGTCATTTCAAGCTACCTTCAAAAAATACTGAGTCAAATTTTATCTTATCCTCTTTGATCAGCTTGCAACAGATAAGGCCTTAGAATTACCTAATAACTTTTTTTCTTAATCTAATGCTTTCTGGCGTTACTTCAACTAACTCATCGTCTTCAATAAACTCAAGTGCTTGCTCCAAGGTATGAACTATATGAGGTGTCAGGATTAGATTTTCATCTGTGCCTGCAGCTCGGATATTATTTAATTGCTTAGCTTTAGTAGGATTCACTGGCAAGTCATTGTCGCGAGCATGCAGCCCAACAATCTGACCTTTATAGACGTCCAAGCCATGGCCAACAAACATTCTGCCGCGATTTTGCAAATTAAATAGGCCATAAGCTAATGTTTTTCCAGCAGTCATAGAATACATGACACCATTTTGACGCTTAGCAATCTCACCTTTTTTAGCAGGGCCATAGTGATCAAATATACTGGTAAGGATTCCACTGCCACTGGTCAAGGTTAAAAAACTTGAACGAAAACCAATCATGCCTCGGGAAGGAGCCATAAAGTCTAGTTTCATCCTGCCATTCTCGGTCACCACAATCGACTGAAGATCAGCCTTCCTGTTACCCATCTCTTCCATGATGGCACCTTGATGCTGCTCTTCAATGTCAATAACCACAATCTCAAAGGGCTCATGAATCTCGCCATCAACTTCTCGCTGAATCACTTGGGGCTTTGAGACAGCTAGCTCATAGTTTTCTCTTCTCATAGTTTCAATGAGAACGGAAAGATGCAACTCACCGCGCCCTGAAACTTTAAACTTATCTGCGCTTTCACCCTCTTCCACTCTTAAAGCAACATTGTGAATGAGCTCTTGCTCTAAACGATCTTTAATATTTCTTGAGGTGACATACTTTCCCTCTTGACCACAAAATGGTGAATCATTAACTTGAAAGACCATGCTCACAGTGGGCTCATCAACAGTCAAAGGAGGCATGGGATTAATGTGATCGGGATCGCACAGGGTGTCTGAGATGTTTAGAGCCTCAACCCCAGTAACGCAAATAATATCACCTGCCTTGGCTTCTTCAATCTCCACGCGCTCTAAGCCATGGTGCCCCAGCACTTGTAATATTTTTGCTTTTCTCTCTTTAAGATCTTTGTCAACCACCACAATTCTTTCATTAGGTTTAACAGATCCACCTGTGATTCTGCCGATTCCTATTACACCAACATAACTGTTACTGTCCAGCGCACTAATTTGCATTCTGAATGGGGCCTCTTCATCAACATCTGGTGCTGAGACCTTTTCTACGATCATATCAAGCAATGGTGTCATGTCCTCTGCTAAATCATCTGCTTCTAGACCTGCGAGCCCATTGAGCGCAGATGCGTATATGACATTAAAATCTAATTGCTCGTCTGTCGCACCAAGATTATCAAATAATTCAAATACTTGATCTAGAACCCAATGAGGTCTTGCTTCAGGTCGGTCAACCTTATTTACAACAAGAATAGGTTTTAGTCCCAGCTCAAATGCTTTTTGAGTAACAAATCGTGTTTGTGGCATTGGTCCATCTACAGCATCCACCAGCAATAAGACTGAGTCCACCATTGATAGCACTCTCTCAACCTCTCCACCAAAATCTGCATGGCCCGGTGTGTCGATGATATTAATTCGATGATCCTTCCAATTAATAGCTGTATTCTTTGCAAGAATAGTAATACCTCTTTCTTTCTCTTGATCATTGGAATCCATAATTCGATCAGTGGTCATACTCTTTCGATCAAGAGTGCCAGATTGCTGAAGTAACTTATCAACCAGTGTTGTTTTTCCATGATCTACATGGGCAATAATTGCTATATTTCTTAGTGTATTTTTATTCATGGTGACCTTAAATTGATGGGGATTATACGAGAAAAAGAGCAAAGGCATAGCCCAAGATGAAAGTTAATGTATATTTATATCTAATCTTTAATTGACCCAAGGCATCTAAGTCTATAACCTGCAGTCATCTGAACTCTCTCATCCCCTATTTTATTAAGAAAAAATGTTATTTAAAGAACTCGGTTTATCCGAACCAATATTAAGATCACTCGAAGAACTCAAGCACACAGAACCTTCTGAAATCCAACAACAAGCCATACCAGTCATCCTTGCAGGCAAGAACCTCATGGCTGCAGCTCAGACGGGAACAGGTAAGACTGGAAGCTTTGTTCTGCCGATCATCGAAATGCTTCAAGATAGAGCAAAACCTTATGGTAAGAATGTTCATGCTCTTGTGTTAACTCCAACCCGTGAGCTTGCAGCTCAAGTTAGAGAAAGCGTATACACATACGGTAAGTTCACTTCAATCACCTCCACTGCTGTATTTGGCGGGGCAAAAATATTCCCACAAAAATCTAAGCTAAAAAAAGGCGTAGATGTCTTGGTTGCAACTCCAGGGAGATTGCTAGATTTGGTTAATCAGAAAGCCGTTAAGCTAGATCAAGTGCAAATACTCGTCTTAGATGAGGCTGATCACATGCTAGACATGGGTTTCATACATGACATCAAAAAGATTATTGGCATGACTCCTCCAGAGAGACAAAATTTATTATTCTCAGCAACTTTTTCTCCAGAGATTAAAAAACTAGCTCAATCCTTGGGCAATGAGTTGGTTGAAATTAGCGCCCAATCACCGAACACTGCTGTTACTAAAATTAAACAGGTCATTTACCACGTTGATAAAGGTAAAAAGAATGATTTGCTGGCTCACATGATTGAGGATGAGCAATGGGCACAAGCCTTGGTTTTCTCACGAACAAAGCATGGCTGCGAAAAAATTTCCAAACATCTGAATGCAGCAGGCATTCAAACTGGAACTATTCATGGTGATAAAACTCAAGGAGCAAGAACTAGGGCATTAAGAGAGTTTAAGGAAAAGGATGTGCGAATCTTAGTTGCAACTGATGTTGCTGCTCGAGGTATAGATATTAGTAACCTACCCTTTGTTGTGAATTTTGATATGCCAACTTACCCAAATGATTACATTCATAGGATTGGTCGAACAGGTCGAGCCGGGCAAGAAGGAACTGCCATCTCTTTAATGAGCGTTGATGAGCATAAATTTTTACGAGGCATTGAAGGACTCCTCAAAATTAAAATTGATCAAACCAGCCATGAAGCTTTCAAGCCAACTGATAAGCCTTCAAGTGGCGGTGGTGGTGATTCCAGATCAAGAAATCCAAGAGGCAGAAAACCTGCTTTCTCTAGAAACAACCGAAGCTCTGACAGCAAATCTGGAAATAGTTTCTCAAAACCTGGTGGAAGTGGCTCACGATCAAGTGGTGCTGGAAGACCTAGTGGCAATAGTGCTGGCAGACCTGGTGGAAGTGGTGCTGGAAGACCTGGTAGAAGTGGTGCTGGAAGACCTAGTGGCAGTAACGCCGGAAGACCTAGCGGCAATAGCGCTGGAAACCCTGGCGGCAATAAAAAAACAGGATCTAAAGCAAAAACACGCTGGAAAAAAACTTAATCCTTTACAATCTAGTTTAGAAATCTAGGTATGCTTTCCAGGATGCCAAGAAATATCTGTAAGCAATTCCTCTCCGGAGATTTTTGCATCATTTTCTATAGATGTAGCCATGACATCATTCCATCTGTTTAAAAAACCGAACAAAGCAATTACACCCATAATTTCAACAATGTCCTCATCAGACCAGCATTCCTTGAGTTGCGATTCAACCTCAGGGGTAATATTCACAGGCACCGAACTTGCCTGTTGAGTAAAGCTTAAGGCTACTTTTTCAGCATCTGTGAAGCACTCTTGGTTTTGAAAGTCCCATACATTACTTAATCTATCGTGAGATGCGCCGTATCTCTCTGCTGCTCTAATGGTGTGCGCTTGGCAATATCTACACCCTGCAGTATTGCTGCTCACAAAAGCAATTAATCGTTTAAATTCTGGAGTTAATAGTCCGTGATTCTCCATCACGGCCATATTGAGCTGAACAAACGCCTTGGCTATAGAGGGCTGCCTTTGCATGGTCAAAACAGAATTAGGGCAAAATCCTAAGGTCTCATTAAAAAAATTGACTAGTTGCTTAGTCTCAGGATCAACGATATTTTTTAAGGGGTCAATGAGTGGCATAAAATTACTTTATCATAATATTTTTATGGTCAAAGCTTCCCAAACTTAAAAATTTAAAATAGAATTATCTCAGCACCGATTTGAATACAGCTTGCGGGTGCTTTATAAATTCAGCTAAATAGACGTTTTAGAAACCTATCTAGTAAAGCAGATGGGTTTTTTTTTGCCTGCCCAATTTTAAAATGGCTTGAGAGGTTTCCGAAATGACTAAAAAATTAAACAAAGACACTATTGCAACTAGGACAGGCTTAGAAACAGATTCTCAACATGGTGCGGTGGTCCCGCCCCTATATCTATCGTCAAACTTTGCTTTTAAGCAATTTGAAAAAGAACAGAAGTATGACTACACCAGATGCGGAAACCCAACCAGAGATATCCTAGCTGAAACCCTTGCTGAACTAGAAGAAGGCTTTGGAGGAACAATCACCAGCTCTGGCTTATCAGCCATTAACTTGGTAGCTAATCTACTGGGTGCTAATGATCATGTAATTTTGCCTCATGATTGTTATGGGGGAACCTTTAGATTGTTTTCTATGTTGCACGAAAAAAAAGCCTTAAGGGCTCATTTTGTTAACCAAAACGTACTTTCAGATTTTGAAAAATCAATCAAGAAAATTAAACCAAAATTAATCTGGATTGAGACCCCCTCGAACCCCTTGCTACAAAGCGTAGATATAAAAGCAATAGTTAAATTAGCTAAAATATCAAAAGCTCTAGTGGCGGCTGATAATACTTTTTTATCTCCAGCGCTTCAAAATCCTCTAGCGCTTGGAGCAGATATAGTCATGCATTCAACCACTAAGTATATTAATGGGCATTCAGATGTTGTTGGTGGAGCCGTGATTGTCAAAACCAGAAAACTGCACGATCAAATTCAGGAATGGGCCAATGCAACTGGCGTGGCTGGCGCTCCCTTTGATAGCTACTTAACGCTCAGAGGATTAAGAACTTTAAATCTTCGTATGAATACCCACGAGAGAAACGCAATGGGGCTTGCTGAAGTGTTATCAAATAATAAAAAAGTTGGGGCCGTATATTATCCTGGATTAGAAAGTCATCCCTCTCACTTGATCGCAAAAAAACAGCAAAAGGGGTTTGGTGGAATGTTAAGTTTCGAACTAAAAGGAGGCCTGCCTGCGGTAAGAAAATTTTTTAAAAATGTAGAGTTATTTTCTCTCGCAGAATCATTGGGGGGGTTTGAAAGTCTTGTTTGCCATCCTTACACCATGACTCATGCGCCCTTAACTGCCAAGGAAAAAAAGACTGCTGGAATTTCTGAGGGACTGATTAGAATCTCGGCCGGACTAGAGGATCTTGATGATTTAATTGATGGTCTAAGGACTGGATTAAAATAAGCATGATTTATATTATTCATGAAAATAAAGAATGGCTATCTCCTTTTGAGGAGGCTCTAATTGAGCTTGGCGCTCCTTATACTTTTTGGTATATCCCTGAGATGAATTTTAACTTACTGGATATTCCGCCAGAAGGTGTTTTTTACAATAGAATGAGCGCCTCATCTCACTCGAGAAACCATCGCTATGAGCCCGAGCTAGCGCTGGGCATCTTGGAGTGGCTAAAGCGTCACAATCGTAAAGTTGTTAATGGACCTCGCGCATTAGATCTAGAGATTAGTAAAATTAGACAGTACCAGGAATTAGAAAAGTGCAATATTAAAACTCCAGCTACATTTGCCAGTGTCAGAAAAAATACTCTCTTGGAAGGAGCTATGAAAATTAGCTTTCCATTAATATCAAAGCACAATAGAGCTGGAAAAGGCTTGGGTGTTTACAAGTTTGCTGACAAAGCATCCTTAGAAAAGTACATCAATAGTGACGAATTTGAAAGCTCTCCGGATGGCATTAACTTACTTCAACAATACATACAATCCCCAGATGAAACCATCATTAGAATGGAATTTGTTAATGCTAAGTTCTTATATGCCGTAGAAGTCGATACCTCAGAAGGCTTCGAGCTATGCCCATCAGATTCATGTCAGGTGGAATCAAACTGCCCTACTGGTGATTTTCAAAAATTTAGAATTCTAAAAGATTTTCAACTTTCCAACTTGTCTAGCTATGAAGAATTTTTAGCAGTTAATGACATTGGGATAGCTGGAATTGAAATCATCATAGATGCAACTGGGGAAGTTTGGACCTATGACGTTAACACTAATACAAATTACAATCCTCTAGCAGAGGAGCTAGCCGACATTAGTGCTCCTAAAGTTGTTGCAGAGTACTTAAAAAATCTAGATAACCAGCTCTAATTAATGCTTATTTTGATCATAAGACTGGTGTCGTCCCACAGAGAAGCTTCTTTTTGCAAGATGTTTGGTGGCCCTGCCAGTGACTCTTTTGCGCCAAAGTTGGTAAGAAGATCTCTTTAAATTGTCTCTCATGAGCTCTTTAACAGCTTGTTCGTTTAGACCAAATTGCACTTCAATCGCATCAAAAGGCGTTCTGTCTTCCCACGCCATCTCTATGATCCTGGAGGTATCTGATTCATTCATATTTCTATTATATTAGATATAAGGCTTGAGGAGATCATGAGATTAGTGAGCATCTTCACTGGCCTGGTTGAGCAAAGCAGCGTTTCCTCCAATGGCCACTGTATTGATTGATATAGTTCTTTCGTCTACGAATTGAATGAGGTAGTTTGGGCCCCCTGCTTTTAGACCGGTACCAGAAAGGTTTTTGCCCCCAAAGGGTTGAGTTTCGACGACCGCACCAACGATATCTCTATTAATATAAGTATTCCCTGCTGAAACAAGGCTCGCAGCGTGAATAGCCCTTGCATCTATCCTAGTATGAATTCCAAAAGTTAAAGCATAGCCCTTAGAATCAATATCTAATAAATCATTGTCTAGCGTAGACTCAGTAAACTTCATAATATGCAAGATAGGACCAAACTGCTCTTCAGTGAGTCCCTCCAGTGAGGCAATCTCAATAAGAGTGGGAGGTATCCATTGCTTATTCAAGGCGCTTGGAAGCTTGGATTGATAGATTAAAAGTCCAGATGAATTAAATGTGTCCAGATAATCATAAAGCTTCTGAGCAGCCTCAAAGGTGATGATGGGACCCATGTCCACGCTAAAATTCTCTGGATTGCCAATGATCATTTCATCCATCATGCCTTTAAGCATAGTGATTAATTCATCATAAATTTTTTCATGGACTAGTAACAACCTTAATGCTGAACACCTCTGGCCTGCCGAGTTAAAAGCAGATCGCACAATGTCATCGCATGCACGCTCTATTAGAGCGCTGGAGTCTACTACCATAGAATTTAACCCCCCTGTTTCAGCGATCAAAGGAATAATCTTGCCTGGTTTCGCGGCAAGGGTTATATGAATATTTTTTGCGGTCTTCAGTGAGCCTGTGAAGACAACTAAATCAAGAGCTTGCGAAGAAAGGATTGCATTACCAACCTCACTGCCTCCCAGCAATACATGCAAAGCGTCTTGAGGCAATCCTGCTTGAAAAAATAAACTGAGTGCATGATAAGCCACTAAGGATGCATGCTCAGAAGGCTTGGCAATCACGGTATTACCAGTAACTAGAGCTGCTGCAATTTGCCCTAAGGTGATAGCAAGTGGGAAGTTCCATGGGCTAACGCATGCCACAACGCCTTTTGGGCAATATTCCAGTATGTTGTCTTCGCCTGTTGGACCTAGTTGTTTTGTATCAGAGATTAAGCTCTGTGATTGCTCGGCATAATATCTTAAGAAATCAATAGCCTCTCTAATTTCATCATGGGCATCTTGAATAGTTTTTCCAGCCTCATGCATCAGTAGATCAATAAATGTTGTTGATTGACCCTCAATGGAATTAGCCACTTGATTTAATAGCAAGGCTCGTTTCTCTAATGGGGTAGCACGCCAGTCTGAAGATACCCTGATGTTGAGATTAGTGATTTCTGCAGCGCTAGAGAATTCTACTGTGCCAATAGACGATTGATTGACGATCGAAGCTACTTGTTGGCTCTCGAATCTCTGGAGCTCTAGCGAGCTAATAGAAGAAGCATGAATGCCCTCTTGGGATAAAAGCCCTACATGACCGCTAACACTATCAAGACACTCAGGTTCGCTTAAATCTAAACCCTTGGAATTAATTCTTGGTAAATATAGCTCTGCAGGCAATGGAATATTGGAAAGACGCTCCTGATCAAGCTTCTCCTTAATAGAATGAGCAGGATTTAGGGCTAGCTGACTTGCTGGAATCTTGGTGCTTAGGTATTGATTAATGAATGAGCTGTTCGCTCCATTCTCCAGCAATCTTCGGACCAAATAAGGCAACAGTTCCTTGTGTTTGCCAATGGGGCAATAGATGCTGGTCTGACTAAAATTATTAAAGGTCTCATCACAGGCAGAGTAAAGCAACTCTCCCATTCCGTAGAGCCGTTGAAATTCTATCTGTTCAGGCTGATTTGCTGCCAAGCTCATGATGGCTGCAATTGTATGAGCGTTATGAGTGGCAAAACATGACTGAAGATTTGGCGCATCAATTAAATGCTTTGCTGTAACCAAGTAGTTGATGTCTGTGAGCTTTTTATCAGTAAAAACAGGGTAGCCGTCCAATCCTTTGACTTGGGCATTTTTAATTTCGTAGTCCCAGTAGGCTCCCTTTACAAGCCGGACATGCATCTTTTCTCTTTGCTGAGTTAACTGCTCAAGACGCTCGATGACTTGCAGTGATCTTTTGCCATAAGCCTGGACAGCCAAACCCAGTTTTGGCCACGATTTCAACAAAGGATCTAAGGCTAGGTCTTCTATGAGTGAAAGGCTCAATGATAGTCGATCTTGCTCTTCTGCATCAATTGTCACTGGAACATCTTTTGCAGTAGCCTCAAGGATGAGATCCCTGACTTTTGGCAATAGAAAAGCTTTAACCTCTCTCGAATGCAAAGCATCATATTTCGAATAAAGAGCAGAGAGTTTAATTGAAATGCCGTTTGAAAGATTGTGAGCACTATTAATATGAGCTATGGAGTGAATGGCCTCAAGATAGGATCCAAAGTAGCTATCTGATTGAGATTGATTTCTTGAAGCTTCGCCCAACATGTCAAATGAACATCGGTGAGACTTTAACCAAGAAGAGCTTTCTAAGTCCTTGATATCTTGAGCACACACAAACTCTTTACTAAGAATTTGCATGGCCATTTGCACAGCTTCTCTGATAGAAGTTTCGCCAATTTTCTTGCCCAATAAAATCAGCCAGTAATTCTTTGGATTCGAAGAGGTTTGCAAGAACTTCTTAGAAAATTCTAAACCCCATGTGGCTGAATTTACTAGAAAACTTTCAGCTCTTCCTAGATGTTCCGCCCAGCTTGCTGAGGTAAGCTTTTCATTAATTAAACTATCTCTAGTAGTATTATCGGGAATTCGCATGAGCGACTCTGCCAAACACATTAATGCAATGCCTTCAGAGTTAGATAGCCCGTACTCTTCCATGAAAACATCGAGCTTGGTGCGTTTTTTTTTATTGGCTCTGCATAATTGAATGAGGGTTTCTGTGTTTTGAGCAATGGAGGGCTCTTGGAGAAATGCTGCTTGGGAGAGCAAAAATCTTGCTATCTCCTCTTCATTTTGGAACTTGTTTTTACTGCTAAAACTCATCAAGATATGTTATCACCTGTTTAGTTAGCAACCTCTTTCCAAACAAAGTATTTAGTCGCTATAAAAAAGCTGATCGCCATCCAAATCAAAATACCAATTGTGGTTAGATTAAAGCTTAGCAATGACGCTCCATCGTTAGATATGCCACGCAGACCTGAAACTATTACGCTTAACGGCAGTGCATGAGCAATGGGCTGAAGTAACTCATGCAATGCACTAATGGGAAAAAAGACACCCGATAAGATTAATTGAGGGAAAGTGGTCAAAGCAACAATGGGCCGAATAGCTTCTTGTGTCTTGGCAAGGCTGCCCAAGAAAAATCCTATACATAAAAAAATAAAAGTACCAATGATCACCATGCCATAGAGTGAAGCAAGGCTACCTGCAATCCTAATATCCAGAAGCGTAAGGGCTAACCCAAGAATAACGGAAATTTGAGTAAGGATAATTACCATTCTAGAGATAATAATTGCGACTATAAAATCTTTTGCTTGAATGGGTGTAACAAAAAGCCTCTTTAAAATCCCTCTTCTTCGATACTCAACAACATTAAACCCACTTCCAGCGATGCAAAGATTCATTAGCATGTATGCCAAAATACCTGGAAGCAAAAAATCTATATAACGCTGTGGTCGAGCTTGCACGTCCTCCACCTCTAAATTAAACATGGGCTCTATGCCCCTAATTTCTCTTTCAATCGATATCAGAGATCTATTTAATGTTTCCTCAATGGCTCCTGCTTGTCTCACCTGAGACGCATCAAGTAACAAGGTAATCTGAGTGCTATCTTCTTCTTGCTTAAAATTAGTAGGGATCAAGATGAGCGCTGTTTGATCGCCGTTGATTAATTCTTGCCTAAGGCTCTGTAGATCTCCCTGTGTAATTTCAAAGAGAGGCTCATCAATAACTAAATCTGAAAAATCAGCAGCAATTGTGCTTTGAGACTGATTGATCAGCCCCAGCTTGATTGGGTCTGGCTCGCCACTAGAAAATAAAAACACTCCAGTAAAGATTAAAGGAAATAGCAAAGTAAAAACAATGGATTGTCTGTCCCTTAAAAATATCTTTAAAAAAACTTTTGCGAGATGGAGCTGTAAGGAGGTAAACATCTAGTCTCTCAGCGCATGGCCAGTTAAAGCGAGAAACACATCTTCAATATTCCCATGTAATTTAGCTTTTGGGGGCTCGGCAGCATGCTCCAAGATTAGATTCTGAGGTGTATTCTCGGCGATAATCTTCCCTTGATCCATAATGGCGATTCGGTCGCAGAGATACTCAGCCTCTTCCATGTTGTGTGTGGTGAGCACGATAGTCATTCCCGAGCTGTTCAAGTCTTTAACCAGCTGCCAAAGATTGCGTTTAGCCTGGGGATCAAGACCTGTTGTGGGCTCATCCAAGAAAAGGACCTTTGGGTTGTTTACCAAGGCACAAGCAATAGAGAATCGCTGTTTCTGTCCACCGGATAATGCCGCTGGTTTTGCAGAAGCTTTATCTTCCAAGTTCACTCTTGTTAGAAGCTCCAGAGGATTGGAATCTTGAGCATAAAGCTTGCCAAACAACAGGAGTAATTCTGAGAGACTCATTCGATCAAAATATTCATTGGCCTGCAATTGAACCCCAATAATTTTTTTAACTTGATGTGTATCTTTACTCACATCTAAGCCATCAATAGATGCTACTCCTCCATCAATATCATTAAGACCTTCAAGCATCTCAAGGGTTGAGGTTTTGCCTGCTCCGTTAGGACCTAACAATCCATATATTTCTCCTGCTTGAATCTCAAAGCTAATGCCATCAACAGCATTAAAAAATTGATTCTTATGCTCAGAATGAGGATAGGTTTTTACAAGGCCTTGTGCTGAGATAATATTAATGTCTTATCTCACTTTTGCTTGTTGAAGTATTCATACAAAGGAAAGTCATATCGACTGGAGGCAGTAAATCGACCGTTATGAGTCCAGGGCTTGTAAGGTAATTTTTTAACTGGCTGGATCAGATCGCCCATAATAGTGACTCTCTGAATCACTCTCTCACCAATAAAATCATTCAAGACAAAATGCTGAGTGCAACGATTATCCCAAAGTGCTAAGGTTCCTTCCTTCCATTTATAGCGAACTGTAAAATCTGATTTTTTGACCCAATTTGTTAAAAAAGACAGGAGTGTATCGCTCTCTTCAATGCTCATCTCTACAATTCTTCTGGTGAAATGCTCATTTACATAGAGTGCATCTCCCTTGCCATCTGGGTGCTTGCGCACCACGGGATGAATCATCTGTTGCTCAGGGCGAAAATGAGGGGCTGCATCATGCAAAGCAGATAATCCCTTGCAAAGATCCTGCATGGGCTTGGATAAAGCAGCGAAAGCTTTCGATAGGTTAGTCCACATGGTATCTCCACCAACTTCTGGGCACTTGACCATGTGCAAAATAGACATCAAAGGCGGTGACTTTAAGAAGGTCATGTCTGTGTGCCATTCATCTGCCACTCCACCACTGGAGGCAGCTAGCTCAAAAATCTTAGGATGTTTCACGTTAGGATTAGCAATGTTTGGATGGCCTTCTAATTTACCGAACTTCTTTCCAAAAGCCACATGCTCATCAATAGTTGGAGATTGATCTGGCAGGAATAGAACTAAATGCTCAGCAAGAAGCCTCTTGATTATAGCAATTTCATTTTTTTTTAGAGTCCTGATAGATAGCCCGGTTAGCTCGCTTCCCAATGAGCCGCCTATTTTTTTTAGGCTCCAGTTTTCTGGGAGTAATATTTTTTTTGACATACCCAAGAATTATCAACCTTGTAGGTAAAAAGGCAAGAATTTAATTAGAGGTTACATCAACCAGAAATAGGAAGATGTTATGAAGAGGTTTATGCTGAGCGACGTTTTTTATTTCTATAAAAAATGAGTTCTTGAATCCAATTCTTTTTCGTTGCCTCATGCATTGAAGAATGTTTTTCAGAAATAATAATTCTCCCACCATCCATGTCCACTCTCAATGAATCTGTTTTCATCACTCGCCCATCTGCAAGATGGACTTCGCCAATCATCTGGCCAGTTGAGTCTTCTGGGTGTAAATTTGAGAATAATTCTACAAGCTCTTCTTTTGTCATTTTTTTTCCTTAAATACCTTTTTAGCAGTCTTGATAACGTTGTCAATTATACTGATTTCTTTTGCTTCGTATATATCCTAGGCAAAAAAAACCCAGCAAAAGCTGGGTCTAGTTAAATGATTGGTTAGATACTATTCTCCCCACATGCCAGCAAATTCAAATGCCACTGCTACCTCATCCCCAACAACCCATGCATCATGCCCTGGCTCAATGGCATAAGCATCACCAGCTGTATAACTAACCTCAGAGCCATCGTCATGCTTGCAGCACACAGTGCCTGAAATAATTACACCCAGATGTCCAGCTTGACAACTATCAGTTCCAACGACCGGCTTGACGTTATGCGACCAATGCCAACCTGGCTGAAGCGTCAAGCGGACCACTCTCTGCCCCCCTACTTTGACCGCTTCTATCAAGGCATTGTCAAAAGAATTATTTACATCTTCTGCGCTACTAAAACTCTTTACTTCTATTGAACTCATTCATCTCTCCTATAATTGATCATATCTAAAATACTATACCAATTATAAAGTCTCACATAATGTATTTTATTAACACTCTATCTCTTTGCCTATTTCTCATTGTAAAATGAAGCCTTATTAATATTTAATCGGAGATTATTATGAGAATTTTTTTAAGTTTAGCTTTGCTATGCAGTTTTAGCGTTATAGCTCAAGAGAGTACAGAATATAAGTATGAAGTAGAGGGCAATAAGGCTGAATACTACATAGGAAGCTACAAAGCAGGAAAAGATGTAGAGGACCTAACTGCATGGTATGGCAAGTTTGCGAAATGGGCGGATTCTAAAGGCAGCACATTTGATCAAATGTCTGTTGCAATACTAACGCCTTACTTTAGCTCAGATTTATCAACGCATGATGTTATGTGGGTTACTAATACTCCCGGTCCTTTAGAGCAATTTACTGGTTTGCAGGAATGGGTAACAGATGGAATGCCTATGTTAGGGAAGTCTTTGCCAGTGGTTAACACACAAGTGTTGGACACATGGCAGTGGGTTGTATCAAGTCCTACAGCTACTGAAGAAGGTACTTTAATGTATGCCACATATGCTGACTGCTCCCTAGAAGATGGCTACAACATGAGACAGGTCTATGACATGTATAAAGATTTTGCTCTATTTGCTCAATCCAAAGGCGATACCCTTGGAAGAAAGCTGCTTGTTGTTGAGTCAGGCGGACAACTGCCAGAAGGTGTGGATTTCGTAAGGTTGATGTACTCTTCTTCCGTTACAGAAAGAGGCACTAATGCTGAGTTGTACTATGACAAAATTGAAGGAAGCGAAGCGAGCAACAACCTAAAAGGTTTCTCATGTTCGAATGCACGCTCATACATTGGTCAATCAATGAGAGATTACAAATAGATTTTTAAATTTAAAATCTTTAAAAAGGAGGTCTTTGGCCTCCTTTTTTTATGGATGTATTAATTAAATTAGTCTTCTTGGTCCTGGAAAAAATCTATTTGTTTGTTGTTGATATTCTTTGTATCCAGGTCTTTTTTGAAGTGAATAATATTCAGATGGTACTGCGCCAGTAGTGAAAACTAAGGTCTTATACATTGCTCTAGATGTATATAATATGCATATGAGTGTAAGCAATAATCCATCGCTGTAGTCATTACCAAATAATTCTATTCTTATGGGCTCTAAAGTAAGCCATGATGGGATTGCTGCTATTATTAGACTGTTCCATACCATCCACTCATAAAAATAATTGGGGTGTCTGCAATACTTCCACAAACCGACATTGCAGACCTGTCTTTGCTTCCCCTCTTTTTTCATCTTTTTAAGGAATTCAAGTTTTTGGAAGTCAGCAATGGACTCTAATATAAATGCTAACAGCCAAATTGATAAACCAATCATTTCCAATAAAACGAAAGTTTCAGAAGTATTTGAAGCTATTATAAATACAGGTAACGCCAGAAAAGATGCATTTGCTAAGCCTTGAGATATAGCGTCAATCTGCAAAGCTAGCAAGGTATTGTCTTTGCCCTCTTCCTTCCATAAAACACGTTGATATTCGTATCTTGGGAATTCTCTATTCAGCAAGCCTAACCGCCACATCTTTAATGCGCCAAGTCCCATGCGAAGACCAATGAATATAACCACCAAACTAACTATCAAGGAACGCAGCCAATAACCATCGCTAAAAATAAAACTTATTAGACCCAGTAATACCAAACCCCATGGCCATCCAATATCAACATAGCTCATGCGACCAGTGCGCCAGATAGGAATGCAGACAACCAAGGCAAAAAGAATAGATTGTCCAAGTAAATTAATAAGACCAATATCTAAAAAAATAGAGGTAGATAAAACTACCAGCAGAACTAAAAAATAAGGTAGAAGAGGTCGAAAGTAATTCATAATTATTTTTTCTCCTATTTAAAAGTGCGCCTGCCCCAGAAAATAATACCTATAAAAAAAGCCTACTATAGTAGGCTTTTTAGAAAGATGGTATCCCGTAGGGGATTGCTCATTATTTTCTTTTGAAGTCTTAAAAAATAAATTTAAAAAACCTATGAGAAATTTTTATACGGAGCAACTAGTTACATAGAGCTTGCCATTCTTTCTAGTAAGTTCAGAAACGTAACAGAAGGCATTTTTAGCAACGCTATTACCATCAACATATCCCCTGAAATTTACGTTTAAAATACAGCTATTTGACTCTCTTGGGTTTCCGTAAATTGAAGTAGTAGCTTTATCCGTCAGGAATGTTTGACTTGATACGACTGAAGATCTTCCTGCGTTAGAGTAGAGCTTTTGAAGGTCTGGTCGGTAAAAAAGCATGTTATCAATAGGGCCTATATTGCCTTTATTTAATGTTCTTCCATTGATGTCATCACAAATATTTGCAAGTTGCTGTTTACTAATCTCAACGCACGGCTCAGGATCGCCTTCTCTGCATTTATTGCCATAGCTAACACCATAATAAAGCTTGTAATAACCATCCCCCTCTTTGTCAAGTTGAGCTGCTTCTAAAGCTCTTTCACGATCTTGTTGAAGAGCCATTCTTTTATCAAATTCTTCTCTTATGGTTGTTCCATTTTTGATTGAAGAATTTTTATCTCTTAAATACCAGGTTATGTCATTTACTTCCAGGCCATCAAATCCATTATTTTTCATCTCATTGTGAATATCTATTAACTGTGCAAGCTCATAAACCCCATAATTGTGAAAACTTTCCATGTGAAAAAAATAAACTGGTTTTCCCAAGTAAGAGGAGAACTCATCTTGATTTTTGTAATTGAAGCTTGTTTGACATGCGCCTAAACTAGTTAACAATATCAAGAAAAGTGCTAGGGTTGAAATTTTATTCATGATAATTATCTTTAACTAAATTTATTGTGATAATGACACATCATTTATCAAAATAAAACACATTGTTAAAATCTAGTTAACGCATCCATACTTCTCAAAATATTCAACCACTAGATACATACCCACCCTGCCCCCATGGCACTCCTGCCTAGCCCCCTAAAGTAAAAATATACGGAATAGGTACAAATTAGGTACAAATATAAGTCAATGTGGGTACTTTAATGGATGCAGATTGTGGGTACAAAAAGGTATCAATGTAGGTACATTTTTTCCTTTAACCATAAAAAAAGCCTACTACTGTAGGCTTCTTAATGAATTGGTATCCCGTAGGGGAGTCGAACCCCTGTTGCCGAGATGAAAACCCGGTGTCCTAGGCCTCTAGACGAACGGGACTAGATTGCGGCAATTATAAAAGCTAAAACCCTATATTAAAAGACCAAAGTCTTATTTAATCTGTTTATTGACCGCCTTCAAAAACCCTCTTAAAAAATTGCCTTCCATTTGATCTGGATACAGGCGCCTAAACATTCTTTCCATGCGCGTGAGGATCTGCTTAGGGTTAGCTGGATCAATTAACTTAAGATTAAAAACAGTCTCATTAAAATGCTCAATCAAATGCGTAAGTTCCTCGGCGGTGTACTCAGGAAAATCTTGCCATGGTCCAATGGGTTTGCTCTGCGAGGCTTGGTATAACTCATAACAAACAACCTGCGTCGACATAGCAATATTTAAAACTGGGTACTCAGGGTCTGCTGGTATTATTAAGTGCTTATTTGATAGTTGCAGCTCCTCATTGGTCAGCCCCCTATCCTCTCGACCAAATAGAATGGAAACCTCGATCTTTTCTGCAGCCAACTGATTGATTTCTTGTGCTGCATCTTTTGCGGATGCCACTGGCCATTCAATGGTCCTCTCTCGAGCTGAGGTAGCAAAAATAACCTTGGAATTCTTAACAGCCTCATCAATGGTGCGAAATACTCTGGCTCCGTCTAAAACATTACCAGCATTACCTGCCAAGGCAGTAGCCTCGGGGTCGGGAAACTTTTTAGGATTGATAAGTGCGAGTTTGCTTAAACCCATATTTTTCATAGCTCTGGCCACCGAGCCAATGTTTCCCGGGTGAGAGGTTTCTACCAGGACGATCTGTACAAATTGATTAATAGGATTCATGGAACTATTATCATCATTTCCAGTACAATATGCGACATGTCAAAGCCTGCTTTATTAAACGTCGCCCTCATTGCTGCAAATATTGGAGCTGCTGAGCTCGAATTTGCTGTAAAAAAAGTGCATGTCCTAGATGTCATCAAAAAAGGTCCGACCGACTATGTGACCGAAGTCGATCGCAAGGTTGAAGATATCGTCTTTGAGGAAATCAAAAAATACTATCCTGAAGACAATTTTCTAGGGGAAGAATCTGGTCACGAGGTTAACAATTCAGATACAACCTGGGTCTTAGACCCCATCGACGGAACAACCAACTTCATTCATGGCTACCCACAATACTGTATCTCGCTAGCCTGCGTGGTCAATGGCCAAACGCAACATGCTGTCATCATTGATCCCACTCGAAGAGAAGAGTTTAGTGCTTCTAGAGGTAAAGGAGCAGAGCTTAATGGGGAGCGCATTAGAGTCAGCAAGAGAGCGGGCATCAAAGATGCTCTACTCGGAAACACCTCTCACATTAACGAGTCTCAAAACTACTCATTTGATAACATCGCCGCTTTCAGAGCCCTGTATCAGCATGGTCTAACAATTAGACGGTCTGGATGCTCGGCTCTTGATTTGGCCTATGTTGCAGCAGGACGATTGGATGGTTTTTGGGCAAATGGCTTGTCAATATGGGATGTGGCTGCAGGACTTCTTATTGCTCAGGAAGCTGGAGCCTTGACCAGTAACTTTGTAGGCAACCCAGATGTCACTGACTCAGATCACTATCTTTGCGCATCACCTAAATGTTTTAAGCCCATGTTAGAGGCTATTCAGCCTAACTTTAAAATTAAAGAAGCCTAAGGCATCTCATCAAATTCAGCGCCCTCAGGCTCTGGGATAGCTAAATCATCTTGGGTAATGGACAAGCCTAGCAGCATGTTAGCAACGACGTAAATAGACGAATAAGTTCCAACCAAGACACCAATAATTAGCGCCTCACTAAACCCTCTAATCATTTCACCACCAAAGAAAAATAAGGCAAAGAGCACTAGCAAAGTTGTTAAAGAGGTAATCAAAGTTCTAGATAGTGTTTGATTGATGGATCGATTAACAATCTCTTCAGGTTCAAATCCCCTCTCGCCTCTAAAATTTTCTCTAATTCTATCTGAGACAACAATGGTGTCATTCAAGGAGTAGCCAATCACTGCAAGCAATGCAGCTAAAACAGTTAAATCAAAATCCCAAGCAAACAATGAGAAAAGCCCAAGGATGATTACTACATCGTGAGCTAGGGCTGTCACCGCGCCTAATGCAAATTTGTATTGAAATCTAAAAGCCACATAAAGTAAGATCATTCCAAGCGCCACCAGCATGCCCAGCCCACCTTGATCTCTTAACTCAGAACCAACCTGAGGCCCAACAAACTCGATTCTTTGGAGCTCTAATGAAGAATCATCTGCTTGTAAGAAAGCAAAGATGGTATCGCCAATTTGACTGCTGCCATCCTTGTCTGCCACTTTAATTAACACGTCTGTGTTGGAGCCAAAATTAACAACCTGGAAATCATCAAAGCCATTGCTAGACATGAGATCCCTGATCTCATTAAGGTCTGCAGCTTCGGAATAGGACACTTCAATCAAAGTCCCGCCACTAAAATCTAACCCAAGATTTAGACCTCTAAGACCTAGAGACAAAATGGACAAGACCAACAAAGACAAAGAGACAATGGTCGCTATCTTGCGATAGCTCATAAAAGGAATATTAAGGTTTGTCATACTCTGAGCTCCTGAATATTCTTGTTCCCATACATAAGGTTAATAATTGCTCTGGTACCCATAATAGCTGTGAACATGGATGTAATGATTCCAATAGACAAGGTGATGGCAAAACCTTTGATAGGTCCTGTGCCAATAGCATAGAGGACAATGGAAGCTATCAAGGTTGTAACATTGGCATCAAAAATTGTAACAAAGGCTCTAGAAAATCCTTCTTGAATAGCTGTTTGAGGATCTTTGCCCTCTGCTAACTCTTCTCTAATGCGAGAAAAAATCAGCACATTGGCATCAACCGCCATGCCAATGGTTAAGACAATACCTGCAATACCTGGAAGGGTGAGTGTTGCTCCAAGTAGCGACATAAAACCAGTAATTAGAACAACATTGGCAAACAATGCAATATTCGCAGCCAAGCCAAACCAACGGTAGTAAAACAACATGAATGCAATAACAGATAGCAAACCAATGATGATGGAGCGAACGCCCAGCTCAATGTTTTCTTTTCCAAGACTTGGTCCCACTGTCCTTTCTTCAACAAACTTCATCGGGGCTGCTAAAGCACCAGCTCTCAGTAATAAAGCCAGCTCGCTGGCTTCTTGTGGCGATCCAACGCCTGTGATTCTAAAGCTGGTTCCAAGAACTGCTTGAACCGTTGCCAGGCTAATAATACTTTTTTCAATGTAAGAGGTTTGCTCGATGATCTCATCACCATTCTCATCGACCGTAAGAACAGACTTATTTTTTCTTTCAACAAATAAAACACCCAGCTTTCTCCCAATGTTTCCACTGGTGGCTTTTTGCATGGCTCGTCCGCCCTGCATATCAAGGGAAATATTAACTTGAGCAAATCCACTCTCATCAAACCCTGAACTAGCGTTAGTAACTCTCTCACCAGCCACTATGACATTTTTTTCTAGGTAGGCTGCTCCCATTCTTTCGTCTTGATAATCAAACTCTTCCTTGCGTAAACGTGAGGTCGTGGATGCGGCTTCGAGTCTAAACTCCAGGTTGGCAGTTTTACCAATGATTTTCTTAGCGGCAGTTGTGTCCTGAACGCCTGGTAACTCAACCACAATTCTGCTGCTGCCTTGACGCTGAACAATGGGTTCAGATACGCCGAGCTCATTTACCCTGTTACGCAAAGTCATTAAATTTTGACCCACCGCATAATCTCTAATCTCTTTGATCGCTGATTGTGAGTAAGCAAGGGATACTCTGTTACGAATGGTGCTTGGTTGCAGGTCATATAGAGCAGTTCCTACCGCAGTGATGTTGTCATCACCAAAAATCTTTAAGGCTTTGTTGTAATCCTCATCGCCCACAAATTCAAAAATTAGTTGCTTGTCTTTCTTTTGAGAGCTTTCAACACTAATGCGGTCGTCCCTAAATCTTTTCCTATACTGATTGAGCAGCGAATCTAAGCGATTATCCAGAGCGCTTTCGATGTCAACCTCTAAGAGAAAATGAACGCCCCCCGATAAGTCTAACCCTAGCTTGAGTGGTCCCCCTCCAATATCTCTTAACCACTGTGGTGTTGAAGGCTCCAAGTTGAGTGCAACAATCGCCCTATCTAGCAAAATCCTTTGCAAAGCAGACTTGGCAGCTAGCTGATCATCAAAGGATGAGAACTTAGCAACAATATTATTATCTTTTAGACCTATAGACTCTGAGTTAATGTTTGTTGAAGCAAGAATCTCTGTCACCTGATCTAACAGAGGCTGATCAGCGGATTTCCCGGAATCTGTGTATGCAATTTGAATCGCAGGTTTAGCAGGGTAAAGATTTGGCAATGAATAGATGACCCCAATGGCTAGCACCATTAAAATAAAAGCGTGGGTTCCTGCTGAAAATCTATTCATAAAAAACTCTTAGTCTATTGAAGCAATGGTGCCTTTGGGTAAGGTGTTAGCTATAGCTGTTTTTTGAAGTTTAAAAGTAATGTTCTCACTCACCTCAATTGAAACATAAGGGCCCTTAATCTCTTTAATACGACCAATGATTCCTCCAGCTGCTACAACCTCATCGCCTTTCTCAAGCTCATCCATCATTGCCTGTAAAGCCTTCATACGCTTTTGCTGAGGCCTAATAGTCATAAAATACATGAGGGCTAAAAACCCTATAAAAAATACTAAAACAGGATCTGGTAAATACCAGGGTAATTGAGCTTGTGATTCGTTCATAAAATCTCCCTAGATTAAATGGGGTGGTACTTCTAAATGACGCTTATTATAAAAGTCTTTTATGAACTTAGCGAATGAATCTGACGCAATAGATTCACGAATATCTTTCATCAAGGACTGATAGTAATAAATGTTATGGAAGCTATTCAGGATGGAGCCAAGCATTTCATTTGTTTTATCCAGATGGTTTAAATACGCTTGTGAATAGTTTTGGCATACCTTGCAGCCACAATCAGGATCCACGGGATCTTCATTAGCTTTACTAGGAGCATTTCTAATATTAAGAGCCCCATAAGATGTGATTAATTGTCCATTGCGAGCATTGCGAGTTGGCAGTACACAATCAAACATATCAATGCCGTAAAAAACCGCCTCCACAATATCCTCAGGCTTTCCAACCCCCATTAAATAATGCGGCTTGTCTGCTGGAAGATGAGGTGCAAGAGCATGGAGAATTCTAGTCTTATCGTCCTTGGGTTCTCCAACACTCAAACCACCAACGGCAATGCCATCAAAGCCAATCTTGCTGAGGCCTGATAACGACTCCAGCCTTAGGTCCTCGTACATGCCACCTTGCACAATCCCAAAGAGCGCTGAATCTGATTGGTGTGCATCTCTAGATCTTTGAGCCCATCGCATGGAAAGTTCCATGGATTTTCGTGCAACCTCATGCTCAGATGGATACGGCGTACACTCATCTAGCACCATCACAATGTCTGATCCCAGATTCGCCTGAATTCTCATGGAGTCCTCAGGGCTCATAAAGTGTTTCTTGCCATCGTATGGTGACTGAAAAGCAATGCCCTCCTCGGTGAGCTTGGCTAAATCGCCTAAACTCCAGACCTGAAAGCCACCCGAGTCAGTTAAGATGGGTTTATCCCAGTTTGAGAATTTATGCAGGCCTCCTAAATTCTTAACTAGCTCATCTCCTGGGCGAAGCATTAAGTGGTAAGTATTACCAAGGATGATTTCTGCTCCAGTCTCCAAGAGATTATCTACCTCTAAAGCCTTAACAGTTCCATTAGTTCCCACAGGCATAAAAGCTGGAGTTTGGATATTTCCTCTCGAAAATTGCAGCTCACCTCTTCGAGCAAAGCCATCGGTTGCTGAAATATTAAATTTCATGTTTCTTTAGTAGCATGGCATCGCCATAAGACAGAAAGCGATACTCTTGGTCTACTGCTAACTGATAGAGATCAATCATTTTTTCATACCCAATAAAGGCAGCGACCAGCATTAACAATGAAGATTTAGGTAAATGAAAATTGGTGATCATGAGGTCCACCACTTTAAACTTATAACCCGGATAAATAAATAGCTGAGTCTCACCAGAGAACGGTTGCAACCCTTTCTGACAAGCTGTCTCCAAGGCTCTTACAGAGGTTGTGCCTACCGCTATGATCCTGCCTCCTCGAGCTTTAGTCTCTTTAACCTGCTCAATCAAATGAGCATCTACCTCAATTAACTCTTTGTGAATTTGGTGATCCGTGATGACTTCAGCTTGAACAGGTTGAAAAGTACCTGCTCCCACCTGAAGATTTACATACCCAAGATTCACGCCTTTACTCTGAATCTCCTCAAGCAATTGGGCATCAAAATGCATCCCAGCTGTAGGTGCAGCAACAGATTCTTTGCGTTCACTATTTGCATAAATAGTTTCATATCGCTCTTTATCAATTGTTTCTGCTGAGCGCTGCATATATGGCGGCAACGGTATCTCACCATATGATTCAAAGATCTCGTGCGGGTCTAAAGACCAATCTAAAATAAAAAAATTATCCTGACGCCCAATAACAATAGCTGAGAATTCTTTGGCATCATAAAAGAACATTAATTTAGCCTGTTCTTTGGGTGCTCTAGAGGATTTTATTTGAACGAGAGTTTGTTGACTAGTTAAAAACCTTTCAAGAAAAATTTCTACTTTTCCACCTGTGCTCTTTTCGCCAAAAAGGCGCGCCGGAATGACTGAGGTTTGATTCACAACCAGTAAGTCGCCCTCCTCCATGTAAGAAGGAAGGTCTTTAAAATGCTGATGCTTAATCTCATCTATACAAGCAAGCAACCTTGAATCCACACGGTTTTTCGAGGGGTATTGTGCAATCAAGTGCTCGGGAAGATCGTAATTGAATTTTTCAGTTTTCATGCAAGGAGATCATTCTAAAAGATGTTCTTCTCAGCTACAATGCGAATCAAGCCCCATTGGCGGAATTGGTAGACGCGCGCGATTCAAAATCGCGTTCCTTCGGGAGTACCTGTTCGACTCAGGTATGGGGCACCAATCCTAAAACAAGATACAAATTGTTTAAGGGCTAAGTTTTTGTAAAATCAATAATATCAAGTAAAGTCTCCAAAGATGCATAACTTAAATTCTTATAATCGAATGGTGATAAAGATTGGCTCAGCGGTGGTAGTAGACCCTAGAGGCAAAATTAATCATTTATTTTTAGCTAATTTAGCCAGTGATATTGCGTGGCTCAAAAAAAAACAGAAAGAAGTGATAGTGGTCTCATCAGGAGCTATAGCATTGGGGAGGAAAAATATTGCACTTCCAATGGCCTCATCTCTTGCTGAATCTCAAGCACTTGCGGCGCATGGGCAAATTGAACTCATGATTGCATGGAAAAAGCATCTAAATAAACACAGCATTCATGTCGGGCAAATGTTGCTGACACCCAGGGAGACTGAGTTAAAAATCTCTTCAGACAATGCCAAGCAAACCATCGCTAAGCTCTTGGAGGTAGGATGTCTCCCAGTCATTAATGAGAACGATAGCACCGCAACTGATGAGATTAAATTTGGTGACAATGATTTATTGGCTGCAAAAATTTCGAAGCTTTTTAAAGCAGATTTACTGGTTGTTCTATCCAGTGTTGATGGTCTGTATTCATCAGAATCTGATGTAAAAAATAATAACGCCCTGGGTTTAATAAGAGAGGTCTCGAAGATTACTCCTAAGATTAAAAGCATGGGTGGTCAGGCCAGCGGCTCGGGCAAGGGTGGAATGATATCCAAGATTGAAGCTGCTGACATATGTTTTAAAAATAAATGTGACATGGTAATAACCTCTGGCAATAAAAAGAAACCAATTTCAGGTTTAAATGCTAGAGCAAGGGCTACTTGGTTCGTAAAAAAATGAACGTTGACTTGAAACAGCAACTCTATGAAATGGGCGAGCAGGCCAAAAAAGCGAGCTCTATTCTCAACACCTCCTCCTCCGTTCAAAAGAATAGTTTTTTTGATTTTGCAATTTTAGAAATAAAGACAAGCTCAAGCTTCATACTTGAGGCTAATGCCCAAGAAATTGCACAAGCTCAAAAGAATGGAAAAGATGACGCTTTCATTGATCGCCTAACCCTTAATCGTGAGCGCCTAGCTGCGATGTGCGCAACATTAAAGGAAATAAAGCTCTTTGATGAGCCTGTAGGAAAAGTTTTAGCAAACTGGGATAGGCCTAATGGCTTAAATATCTCAAGAGTCTCCACCCCTCTAGGAGTGATAGGGTTGATTTTTGAGAGTCGGCCTAACGTTGCATGCGATGCAGGTGCATTGTGCTTGAAATCAGGAAATGCTGTAATTTTAAGAAGTGGCAAAGATGGTCTCAAGTCAGCTTCGGCTATCGTGGATGCACTGAGAAAGGCTCTAATTAAAGCTAATCTGCCTGAAAATTCTATTCAAATCGTCCCTTCAGAAAGTAGAGAAGCGGCCACTTTGATGCTTGAAGGTTTAAACAGTGCCATCGATGTAATAGTACCAAGAGGTGGTAAAAGCTTAGTTGCAGAGGTGAAGAGGTCAGCAAAAGTTCCAGTTTTCGGCCATTTAGAAGGTATTTGTCATGTCTATGTGGATCAGCATGCGAATCAAGTAAAGGCACTAGCCATTTGCATTAATGCCAAAATGAGAAGAACGGGAATTTGTGGAGCGGCTGAAACAATTTTGATTCACCAGGGTATTGCTGATGAGTTTGGCTTGCAGTTAATTTGTGAACTAAAATCACTGGATTGTGAAATTCGTGGCTGCGATAACATCAGAGCATTAGATGCATCTATTATTCCTGCCATCGAGGATGATTGGTCAACTGAATATCTCGCACCCATTATCAGCATTAAGGTTGTGAGCGATGTTAGAGAAGCAGTTGATCATATTAACCAATATAGTACTGGGCACACAGAATCTATTGTGAGTGAAAACAAAGAGACTCAAGAGGTATTCACCTCATCAATCGATAGTGCCATTCTAATGATTAACGCCTCCACGCAATTTGCTGACGGTGGTGAGTTTGGCTTGGGAGGTGAGATAGGTATTGCGACTGGAAAATTTCATGCAAGAGGCCCTGTGGGAATAGATCAGCTGACAAGCTTTAAATATATTGTGTCTGGCAATGGCCAAATAAGAGATTAATCTTCCTCATCTAGGCTCAAAAATTACAGCTAAGAAAAGTTAAATGTAAATATCAAATCTGGTGGTCTTACCGGAAACTTGATAGTTGATTCCTGTTGCAAATGCTTCAGCTTTTATAGGCCTTTTAACGATCATTTTTTTTACTGGCATAAGCTGCAAGACTTCAAAATCTTTTTGAGGGTCATTCTGCAACATCTCTGTTTCTAAAATCTTAGCTAAATAGTCCATCTGCCCTGAGCCTAGTGCAGTTTTCTTGGGTGCTGGATACATGGGATCAAAATAAATAACATCAAAATTACTTGCCTCTGCTGTAAAAGTACAAGCATTGCCTTGAGTTAAAGTGAGGTTATCTAAGAGGTTTGCATAAGAATCTCCACTTCTGCTTAATGCATCTTGCAGCAATAAATATAGCAACTTGCTTTGCTCAACCGCGGTCACTTGATGGCCTAAACTGAGAAATAACAAGGTGTCCTGCAGCAGTCCTGCGGTGCAATCTAGAATGTTTAGGGGCTTATCTGATTTTCCGAGAGCTTTTTTAATTAGTTTTTCATGATCTGCTCGTTTTAGCCTCCAGCCACTAGAGCCTGAAGTAAAATCTATGTGAAATTTATTTGATGCCCTTGCGTCGGGATGAAAGAAAGATAAGCCTGAGCTGCCTAACTCTAAAAAAGCTCCTGGAAAATCATTGCGACTAGGCAATGCATCCAGCCCTATTGAGCTAGCAAGAATTTCTGCATGTGATTTATCAGTCTCTGTGGTATAAAAAAAACTACAGTTCATAAAAGCAATAATACTAAGCCCAGTCCCAGTCGATAGATCACAAATGGAGTCATTCCAATTCTTTCAACAAATTGCAAGAAGATCTTGATGGTTAAAAAAGCAATTAAGGCAGAAGCTAAAAACCCAGTCAGTAAAATTACCAAGTCGTCTGCAGTTAAAATAAAAGCATCTTTGAGCACCATCAGGACAAGGGCACCAAGAATTGTTGGAATGCTTAATAGAAAAGCAAATTTAGATGAGTCCTTGATGTTTAGGCCGACCAGCAAAGCGCCAGTCATTGCCATACCTGATCTTGAGGCACCAGGAAAAATAGCTAAAGCCTGCAGACAACCAATGGCAAGGGCAGCCCCAAGGGTTAAGCCCAACAGGCTCTTGTTCTGAGATGAAAATTTAAAGGCAAACAGCAGGAGACCAGCAAAGACTAGGTTGGCCCAAGCAATAGATTCAATGCTGCTGTTTCTTGATTCAATTAAATCTGAGGAGATCAGACCCACAAAGACGATTGGCAGTGTCGCAATAATTAAGTATAGGCCAAGATTAAAATCTTCTAGGTTGCGACCATGCGTCCAAGGCAGCCATGCGCGAATCAGTCTTATTAAGTCATCTTTAAAATAAACTAGAACTGCGGCCAAGGTTCCCCCATGCACAGCAATATCAAAGATCAATCCAAAATCCTTGGTTCCAAATAACAATGATGGAAAAAGTAGATGGGCAGAACTGGAAACTGGTAAAAATTCTGTTAACCCCTGGATACAGGCTAAGAGTAAAGCTAGAAAAAAGTCATGGATCATTTTTTCTGATACTCGGGCGTCTTGAGGTACACAGGATTTGCCAGCTCAGGGTCAAAAGTTTTGCCTGTCTCAAGCTCAATCTTTGCTAATGCTGCCACTGATTCTGCACCAGCCTGAGCTAAAGCAAGATAGCGTGAGTGACTGTCTATGGTCTGAGACCAGCCGGAGCCAATAAAATAAGAGGAGCTGTTGGATTGATAAGCATCTAATTCTTCGAAGCTCGTAACTAATTCTTGACCCACGCTCTCAATGCCGGTCAATGACTTGGTGAAGACTCCAAAATAACTTTCATTCTGATCGGCCTCTAGAGCAACCAGAATCTCAGCTTCATCCTCATCGATCCATTGGGCGGCCTCGTGTGCCAGCGCTTTTAAATTAGAGATGGGGATTAATGGTAAATTTTTAACGACCGCTATAGGTTTTAAAAATGATGCTGTAATTCTTAATGCAGTGTATGAACCTGGCCCTTGAGCAAAGGCTAGAGCATCCAAAGAATCAAAATCAGTGGTAGTGTCAAAGTCAATTCTAGAAAAAAGCTCGCCCCACTCTGGCCTTAACTTCCTTTCATGTGTTTGTGTAAAAGTATTGATTTCATCGCCTGCTAACAGGGCAATGGAGGAGTAAGTCCCACTGATATCCAGGGCCAAAATTTTCATGAGCTAGAAATGTTTCTTGATTGCCTCAAAGACTTTCTGAACCTCCATGGAGCCATCTACCTTGACATAATTCAATGAATTGTCAGTTGATTTCTCCTGATAGTACTCAACCAATGGCTTGGTTTCCTCATGATAAACATTTAAACGATGCTTCACAGTGTCCGGTAAATCATCTTCTCGTTGGATCAGGGGCTCACCGGTTTCGTCATCAAGCCCATCATGTCTAGGTGGTTGATAAATAAGATGGTAATTTCTACCTGAACCAGGATGTACTCTTCTACCAGACATTCGATTAACAATAATTTCATCAACGACATTAATTTCAATAACATGGGTAAACTCAATATTATTTTGCACGCACAAGTCAGCTTGTCCTGCGGTTCTGATGCAGCCATCAAATAAAAATCCTGAACCACAATCTGGCTGAGAGATTCTATCTGAAATGAGTTCGATAATAATTTCATCAGACACTAAACTGCCTGATTTCATAACACTGCTCACTTTTTGACCCAATTCATTGCCTGAGGCAATGGCTGCCCGAAGCATGTCACCAGTGCTAATTTTGGGAATGTTTAATGAGCTGCAGATTAGGTCAGCTTGAGTGCCTTTTCCAGCCCCGGGAGGGCCAATAAGTAATAGTTTTTTCATACTTCCAATATTGCAAATGCTATTAGGTAGTTACTGTCATCGGACAGACTAACATGGGATTTAGTGATGCCCAAGTCTCTAGCATAAGATTTTACCTCTTTTGAGAAGACTATCTCTGGTTTGCCAGAATCATCTCTTAATATCTGAATCGCTTGAGGAAAAATTGGTTTTCGAAATCCTGTTCCAAAGGCTTTTGCTATAGCTTCTTTTGCAGCAAATTGCTTCCCAAGATAGCACAGCCCTTGCTCTTGTTTAAGATCTTTAAATTGAGCCAGCTCGTCTGGTCCCAGTATCTTCTGGGCGAAAGCCAGGGGAGATTTCATCGCCTGTATGCGACCTAAATCTACCAAGTCTGTTCCGATGCCAAATATCATATTTTAATTTTTTTAAAAAATTCCCTGCTGCTCAATTCTCTGCCATCCAGGCAAGCTGTAATAGCAGCCTGCGAGAGCTGCTTTAATTTTAACTTATCAATACTCACAAGATCACGATTCTTGATTGAATAAATTTCATCTGCTGTAAAGCCAAAATCATCACTTGAAGGGTAGAATCCTCTCTCGGGCTTGTAAGAGTAAACCAAAGAATCTTTAAATTCAGAATTCTCGTTCATGTCAGTCTCAAAATTGATGCCATAACCCAGGACATCAAGAAGGTCTAGCTCAAAGATACGCAAGGCTGATTCATTGATGGCATCTGAGCGGGCAAGATCCACAAAAGTACTATACAGTTGATACAACTCAAGATTAGCCAAACCCTTCGGCAGCAGCCTAATCATTAGCTCGTTTACATACAGATATGTGTATAAATCATGAGGGCCCTTAGCAGACTGGGATAGATAATTAGAATCAATTTGAGTCAGAGTTTTCATCTCTGATTTGCCTGTTACCATTATCTTTAGAGCTGAAAAAGGTAGCAAATGACCAAAAAACTTAGACCGAGGATTTTTTGCTCCCTTGGCAACAATAGATACTTTTCCTGAAGACTCTGAAAATATATCTGCGATGATGGAAGTATCACCAAACGACCTGGCGTGCAGAAGGAAGCAAGGCTCCCAGCTATGAGGAGTCATGGTTGCTGCCCACGCCCAGACTACTTAGGTACTGCGCATCATTATTCCAATTCTTATTAACTTTCACAAAAGTTTTTAACATCACTTTTTTATTAAGCATCTTCTCTAACTCGAGGCGAGTTTGCTGCCCAATTCTTTTCAGGTTAGATCCCTGATGGCCGATCACTATACTTTTCTGGCTATCTCGAGCAACGTAAATAATCACACCAATTGAAAGCATTTTCTCTTCCATGGCTTTCGTTTCCACAACCACATAAGTCTCATGAGGCAATTCATCCCCAAGAGATCTGATAATTTTTTCTCTCACAAGCTCGCTGATAAAAAAGTTATCAGGCATTTCTTTCTCTTCAGCTTCGGCTGGATAGAGATGATTATTTTCTGGGAGAGCTTGTTTAATACAACCTAATAAGTCATCAATTCCTTCATTCTTAAGAGCAGAGATGGGCACGTAATCAAGAAAAGAATACTGAGCATCTATCTCTTGGATGATCGGCAGTAACTCATTTTTATTTTGCACCTGATCAACTTTATTAAAGACGCAAATAGCATTGGCCTTGGTATCAATAATCTTCTGAAGCACTTCTCTGTCTTGCTCTTGAAGAGAGGCCCGTTGAATTAAAAATAGTACCAAATCAGAGTCCTCTATCACGCTTAATGCTGAATGATTAAGAACTTTGTTCAATGTTTTTTTCGCTTGCATATGAATGCCAGGCGTATCAAGAAAAATCATCTGGTGCGCCTCATCTGTTTTGACGCCTAGAATATTATTTCGGGTGGTTTGTGATTTTCTAGAGGTAATGGAGATTTTTTTATCAAGGATGGTATTAATCAGAGTTGATTTACCCACATTGGGTTTTCCAACGATAGAGATATAGCCACAGAAAGTTTTCTTCATGATTGCCCCAAGCTTTGTAGAGCTAATTGAGCTGCTTTTTGCTCTGCTTCTTTTTTTATGTCTGCGGATGCTGAGAAGATCTTACCTGCAAGACTCACTTCACAATAAAAATGAGTGCCTTCCTCGTTGGGCGTAACTTGGTATTGAGGAAGACCCTGATTCATGGCTTGCAATGCTTCTTGCAGCAAAGATTTCGCATCTTTGAACTCATCTGTTTCGTCTAGCGAAGCAAGCTTGTAGCTAAATATGTTCAAGACAAAGGTTTTGGCTTCCTCTGAACCAAGATCAATAAATACAGCACCAACGCAAGCTTCAAGAGTCCCTGCATAGATAGAATGTTTGTGTGTCTCGTCAAGGTTCTCTGTGCCCTTTGAAACTTGCAGTTGAGTTTTACACTCCAATTGCAAAAAAATCTCAGAAAGAGACTGGGTGTTGACCAGCGAGGCGCGCATTTGAGTTAAGACCCCCTCATCTAGATCAGGAAATTTATTAAAAAGGTATTCTGACATTACTATTTCAAGTACTGCGTCACCAAGAAATTCAAGCCGCTCATTGTTCCGTGTTCTTGAAACGCTTTTATGAACAAGGGCTTGTTTAAAACTCAACAATTCGGTGTATGCGCTGCTAATCTGAATTGCGCTACTCATACCAGTTAATTGATGAATCCTGTCCTGCCAAATGTTGGCAAACAAGCCCAACATTCCCAAGTCATCCATATCAACTCTCCTGTTCCCATAAAATTCTCTCGAGGAACAAACCCCCAGTAACGAGAATCACTGGAGTTATCTCGATTATCACCCATGACAAAATATTGATTGGCTGGGACAGAGAATTCCTCTGGGTAGGATGCGCTGCCACCCTGAAGCCTAATGACTCTTTGAGAATTTTGAAATACTTCCTCCAGCAAAGTTTCCTGGCCATTCACAGCAATGAGCTTTTGATCAATAGGGTTACCGTTTACATATAATTTTTTATTAATGTATCGGATGGTATCACCGGGCTTTCCAATTAAGCGTTTGATGTAGGGAACATTTATATGTGGGGGGATAAACACAACAACGTCTCCATACTCTGGATCTGCAGCAAAAGCAAAAGGCTCACCCACTCTATTCACCTTTAAGCCATAACTATGTTTATTGACTAGGATGAAATCTCCAACTTGAAGACCAGGGATCATGGATCCGGATGGTATTTGATATGGTTCATACATGAAGGTTCTTAAAATAAAGATAAAGAAGACAGGCAAAAACCATCCCTTGCCTGTAGTAATAAGCAGGTTATTTTTCTTGATCATGCCTGCGATAAGGATGATCAGACAGATGATTGACCCGAGTAATAATACAATGCCCAAATCACCAGCATTGACAAAAATTCTATAAATACCTAGCAATGCTGCTAAAAAGCCTACAGTGTAAATTGTTTGCTGAATTGGCTCTGTGAGAGTATCTGCTAGAACCTTGTGAATCCATAATCCTATTAAGAAACCCACAGAGAGCAAGGCAATAATAAACACTGGATCACTGAACACTACTTCTCTCCTGAATTAAAATAGTTTAAAAATGCCTCTTGGGGAATTGACACTCTTCCAAATTGCTTCATCTTTTTCTTGCCTTCTTTTTGCTTTTCTAATAATTTCTTTTTACGACTGATATCACCGCCATAACACTTGGCTGTAACATTTTTTCTTAATGCCTTAACTGTTTCACGTGAAATAATCTTAGAGCCCAGCGCAACTTGAATGGGGATATCAAACATTTGCCTGGGGATAAGTTTTTGTAGGTTTTTAGCAACATCTCGCCCTCTGGTCATAGCAAAATCTTTGTGGATGATGATGGATAGCGCATCAATTACATCATTATTTAACAGGACATCAATTTTGACCAAATTAGATGCTTGAAAATTCGTAATATTGTATTCAATTGAGGCATAGCCCTTGGTGGTGGATTTAAGTCGATCAAAAAAATCAATGATCACTTCAGCTAGGGGCATCTCAAATACGATGGATACTTGATTACCAAAGTATGTCATGTCTTTTTGAGTCCCCCGTTTTTGAGTACAAAGAGTGATGACATTGCCCACATAGTCCTTTGGTGTAAGGATAGTGGCTAATACGTAGGGCTCACGAATTTCTGAAACATGGTTCAGAGTTGGGAGTTGAGAGGGGCTATCGCAATCGATGACTTCTCCATCTGTTTTAACAACTTGATACTGAACGGATGGCGCTGTTGAAATTAAATTGAGGTCGTACTCTCGCTCCAATCTCTCACGCACCACTTCTAAATGCAATGTACCGAGGAAACCGCACCTAAAACCAAAGCCAAGCGCATCAGATACCTCTGGCTCATAAATCAATGCTGAATCATTGAGCACTAATTTTGATAGTGCATCCCTAAATTTCTCGTAGTCATCAGAGTCTACTGTAAACAGTGACGCAAAGACTTTGGGCAGTACTTTTTGGAAGCCAGGCAATGGCTTAGCTGAGTTATTCTTAGAGTCAATGATGGTATCACCAACCGGCGCCCCCTGAATATTCTTTATCCCGGCAACCATGTAGCCAACTTGCCCAACACCTAGCTCTTTTTTTGGAAGTTTTTTAGGTGAAAAAATACCAATTTGATCCGCAAGATAAGATTGTTGCGTTGTATACACTTTAATTTTTTGGCCTTGCTTGATTGACCCATTAATCACCTTGATGAGTGACACAACTCCAAGATAAGCATCAAACCAAGAATCTATGATTAACGCTTCAAACTCTGCATCTGGATCGCCTTTGGGGGCAGGTATTTTATCAACCAAAAGATCTAAGAGCTCTTTGATCCCCTCGCCTGTTTTTGCACTTACAAGAGGAGCGAGTGAAGCATCAATGCCAATCATGTCTTCTATTTCCTGCTTCACCCTGTCAGGTTCAGATTGAGGTAAATCAATTTTATTAATAACTGCAAGCACCTCTAGGTTTTGATCAACTGCTGTATAACAGTTTGCCAAAGTTTGGGCTTCTACACCTTGTGAGCCATCAACCACCAACAAAGCTCCCTCACAAGCTGAAAGCGAACGCGACACTTCATATGAAAAATCTACATGGCCAGGGGTATCAATGAAATTTAGCTGGTATACCTCGCCATCTTTATGGTAATCAAGCGTTACAGCTTGTGCCTTGATGGTGATGCCTCGCTCTCTTTCGATATCCATTGAATCCAGTATCTGTTCAGACATTTCTCTCTGAGATAGCCCCCCACAGAACTCTATCAACCGATCGGACAAGGTTGATTTACCATGATCAATATGGGCAATAATCGAGAAGTTTCTTATATTTTTCATGTTATGCGTAATGCATGACTATTCTATAAGAAAAGCTGATCGGTTATCAGCTTTTCTTGAGGTTTTAGAGGGAATTAATTGACTGTGATGGCAACAAAAAAGCGGTTCCCATTTCTTCTGCCAACTATGGCAAGCTTATCTCCTGAGTCAAATTCAGAGATTAGATTTTCAAAAGTTATGGCATCGGTTATTTCATGGCGCTTACCCTTGGCAATAACTTCGGTAATAATATCTCCCTTGGTAATTTTGCCATCTGCAGGAGAGCCATTATTGACCCTGAGAACTAATACACCTTTATCCGGATCATTAGGTTTAGAGTTTTCTTCGGATAAATCCTCAATTTTTAGACCAAGAGGGTCCGATGAAACTTCCGCCTTAGCAGGAATAAAGGTTCTCTGATCTGCAGGCAATTCTCCAAGAACAAATTTTAGAGTAATCTCTTCTCCATCCCGAATAACCTTAGCATTTGCTTTAGATTTTGGTTGAATTCTGCCAACAACATGAGGTAAATCTGATCCAAATTTAATTTCTCGGCCATTGAATTCTAAAATCACATCACCTGGAAGAAGACCTGCCTCTGAGCCAGACTCACCTTTTTCAACATCCGTTATTAGTGCGCCGTAGGGTTTATCCATACTCAAAGCTTCTGCCAGATCATTATCTACTTCACCCACCCTAACTCCTAGGTACCCTCTAGCAACGCTGCCTTTGTCTATTATTTGATCTGCGACTTCCATAGCCACATCAATCGGAATTGCAAAAGCAAGACCTTGGTAGCCGCCACTGCGTGAATAAATTTGAGAATTTATGCCAACCACATTTCCATCTAGGTCAAACAGCGGACCGCCAGAATTACCTGGATTGATTGCAACATCTGTTTGAATAAAAGGCACATAGTTTCCAATGTTTTGATTTTGAATACTTCTGCCCTTCGCACTAACAATTCCAGCTGTGACCGAAAAATCAAATGAAAAAGGTGACCCAATCGCAACCACCCAATCACCTACCTTTAAATCTTCGCTACTGCCGATTGAGACTTTTGGTAGATTTTTTCCGGTAATTTTCAAAACTGCTAAGTCAGACAAAGGATCAATGCCAACCACTTCAGCCGAAAATTCTCGCCTATCATTTAAAGACACTGTGATTTCTTCCGCCTCATCTATGACATGAAAATTTGTGAGCAGGTAGCCTTCTTTAAAAATAAAACCAGATCCGTAAGCAACGGCCTCTCGAGTCTGGGGCTCTTGAGGTTGTGGATAGCCTCTGGGAATCCCAAAAAATCGTTCAAACTCATCAAATCCTCTGGGGTTTTGTCGCATCTTTACTTCTTTTCTAGAAGTTATGTTCACCACAGCAGGAGCAGCTGACTCCACTAAGGTAGAAATATTGCTTGGTAATGCAGCCAATGCTGTAATGCTGGCAAACAATCCAGCCACCAATAAAGTAGTGAGAGTAAGGGTTTTAAATTTCATTATATTTTCCATATTTTCCTAATGTATATATTCTACTTAATTGCTTGAATCATCTTGCTAGCCAAAGCAGGCGGGACATCCCCATAAGCGGTTAGAAGTCTACCATCTCCCAGAGGAATTAAATAAATCCAGCTATTGCTTGCTTGAAAGTACTTAACCTTTGTGAGGTTAAGTTTATTATTTTCAATATGGAAAAATAAATTATTTCGTCCATTAGAAAATTGAGCAGGGTTTTGTTGAGACTGCTTAAAGCCAACTGGTATCCAGTCTTGAGATATGTTTTGAGACCCATGAGGCTGGTTTGATGCCATGATGTGTATCAGATGATCCATGACATTTTGGTCCGCGCTCAGAAGCTGGCTCCTTGCTTCCGAGCTCTCAAGAGCTGTCGCTAACTGCATTTGATTTTCATCATCAACTCCAAAGCGGTTTGTATCAAACTGATACAGGATAGTAATTGTTACAAGAACGGTAGCTGCTGCAGTAATAATATTTGAGAGCCAAGGGTTATTTCCAGGAAAGTAATCTTTGATCATCTGGACCTTCGAACTAGATTTCTGCTGTCGCTGCATTACTTCAGAAAGCAGGGCAAATTGATGTAATGTTTTTTTAGTTTCAGTAGAAGCATTAAGCTCATCAAGACTGCTGTCAAATTCTTGCTGGGTAACCTCACCATCATACCAAGCTGATATTTTTTCCATTTCCTTTGTCATTAGATAATATTCTCCTGATTCATAAATTCTAAAATAAGTTGTCGTGCCCGAAAGATTCTAGAGCGCACCGTTCCAATTGGACACTTCATGATTGAGGCTATCTCTTCGTAAGATCGACCTTCAAGCTCTCTAAGAGAAAAGGCAGTTTTTAATTCCATCTCTAGACTTGCAATAAAATTAAAAATGGTAGATTCAGACTCTTTATCTATTAGGTCAGTTTCTGGAGAAATATGATTTGAAATATCGTGCTCTGAAATATCCAGAGAAGTTGTGTTTGATGAATTCTTGGAGTAGCTGCTTGCAAAATTATTTTTTGCTAAATTGATTCCAATTCTGTAAATCCAAGTAAACAAGGCGCTGTCGCCTCGGAAAGACTCTATCTTTTGCCACACCCTGATAAATGTTTGTTGGCAAATCTCTTCGGCTTGTTCGTAAGACTTTGTATAGGCAATCATTGAAGAGAGAAGTTTGGGCTGGTATTGAATGACCATGGCTTCAAAAGCTTTGGTATTTCCAGCTTTAATTTGCTCCACCATCATTTGCTCTCCATGTCTTGTGCTCATCAGGTTCCTTTAATTATTGGACAGGAAAATGTTGCAATAGTTTCACTGTTGTATAAATTTCTTAATATGCAGCAAAATAAAATCTTCTTGGGCCTGGCTCCCAATAGAAGTACCTTTAAAAATAAAATCGTACAAAGGTTGGTCTTCAAGATCTAAAATACTATTGAACATATCAAAATCTGCTTTACTTAGCGTCTCAAGATGATCTCCGCTGAACTTCCTGAACAACAAATCAAGCTCTCTCAGGCCTCTGCGGCACTTCCATTTAGTTTTGTTAATTTGGGTATTCATGTTCGTAGGTTAATATATTACCTTTAATAAAACTCTTTGGATTTAGCAATTGAAAAATATTGAATATCTTACATTTGGATCACACCATCTTCACGCTCTTTGTGCGCTGCACCTTAAAGGTGATTTTGATGCTGTGATGCAATTGTTACAAGGTCAAGTCACCTCAGATTGCAAACTATTATCTACTGGGCATGGCCAGCCCTCCGCCCTTTGTAACGAGAAAGGTTATATTTTATGCAATTTTGACATTGTTATTCACAATGACTTAGTGCTAGTAATAATTGAGAATAATTCACAGGATATATTTATTAAGGAAATTACTAAATTTGCTCCATTCTTCAAGGTTTCAGTTGAGCCATTTCACACTGATATCGTGGGCTGGATTCGCCACCCTAAAGAAGAAAGAGTGACCGGAGAGCATGCAATCATAGAATCAGCAGCTGCTATGCTCTCTGTAGTTTTATTAGATAGTAGTCAAAATGAAGTCTCAGATATAGATCAATTACCTCACTGGGATATTGGCAGGAAAGTTCTGGGAGATCACACAATTAAATCAAATGACCAGGGGATATTCAGGCCTCATGATCTTAACCAGACTGCTCATCGTGTTAGTTTTTCAAAGGGGTGTTTT
>Ga0209601_1000288_pt1 | contig 41344 bp, 38 predicted proteins | sample COGITO_mtgs_1104_4_FD_184796 | JGI IMG/M metagenome (GOLD analysis project Ga0209601, IMG submission 184796) | Pelagic marine microbial communities from North Sea - COGITO_mtgs_110426 (SPAdes) (version 2) | ecosystem: Environmental > Aquatic > Marine > Epipelagic ...
TCTAATAAAGGATTCATTGGTACGTAGAGTAAGAATAAATGATGTTATTTTTTTACGCGGACTGAAGCTTGTGTTACTTTTATTTTTAAGCCTTCTTTGTAGGCTATAATTTTGTCTTGAACACATTTGTCTGAAGCTCCAATAATTTGAGCAGCTAAGACTCCCGCATTTTTTGCACCATCTAATGCAACAGTTGCCACTGGAACTCCTCCAGGCATTTGTAATATAGACAATACAGAATCCCATCCATCTATCGAGTTTCTGCTTTTTACGGGAACACCAATTATAGGTAAAGGACTTAAAGAGGCTACCATTCCTGGAAGGTGAGCGGCTCCTCCAGCACCAGCAATAATTACTTTAATACCTCGTGTATGTGCATTTTTTGAGTAGTCGAATAATTTTTCTGGGGTTCTATGGGCAGAAACAATATCTACTTCTATTTGAATATCAAAACTTTCCAGGATGTCAATTGCTTCTTGCATGATTGGAAGATCTGAATCGCTTCCCATTATAATTCCTACCATTATGTGTTTTATTTACTGATTACTTTAATTATTTCTTTCACTTCTTGCGCAACTTTTCGTGCCTTATTAATGTCTTTATTTACGATGGTTACATGACCCATCTTTCGAAAAGGTTTGGTTATTTTTTTCCCGTAAATATGAGGAGTAACACCATCAATTTGAAGAATTTTGTCAATATTTTCATAGACAACGTTCCCTGTATGTCCTTCAGCACCTACCAGATTAACCATAATTCCTGCCACTTTATTGTCTGTATTTCCTAAAGGAAGGTTTAGGATACTTCTCAAGTGTTGTTCAAATTGGTTTGTATAACTAGCTTCAATACTGTAATGACCAGAATTATGTGTTCTAGGCGCTACTTCATTCACTAAAATTTCATCTTCTTCTGTTTGAAACATTTCTACAGCGAGTAACCCTACAAAATTAAAAGCATCAGCAACTTTTAAGGCAATTTCTCTTGCTTTTTTTGCGATGCTATCATCAATCCTAGCCGGACAAATAACATATTCAACTTGATTTGCTTCTGGATGAAATTCCATTTCAACCACAGGATATGAGGATACTTCTCCAGAACTGTTTCTTGCAACAATAACTGCCAGTTCATTTTTAAATGGAATTAGTTTTTCTACTATACATTCTCCTTGAGGTAGGTTTTCTATCTCTTCAAAAGTTCTAACAATTTTAACGCCAGTTCCATCATATCCAAAACGGGCTGCTTTCCAAACAAAAGGCAACTCAATAATATCATTTTCAAAAGAGTGCTTGAGCTCTTCTAAATAGGCATAATGAGAGTAGGGCGCAGTTGGTACATTATTGTCTTTGTAAAAATTCTTTTGAGTGGCTTTATTTTGAATAATTCGAATGCTTTTTGGTGTTGGATAGATGGCAAGACCTTCTTTCTCTAAGCGATCTAGTGCATCAATATTTACATTTTCTATCTCAATAGTTAGTATGTCTACTTGTTTACCAAAATTGTAAACGGTATCAAAATCTAGTAAATTTCCTTGATGGAATTCGTTGCATATTTGAGCACAAGGAGCCTCGTTAGAAGCATCTAAAATACTAGTGTAAATATCAAATTTTTGAGTCTCAGCTAAGAGCATTCTACCTAGTTGACCTCCGCCAAGAACACCTAACTTAAAATCTGATGAAAAGTAATTCTTCAAAATAATCTAATATTGTAATAAGAAACAAAAGTACACATTCTATTTTCTAGTTTTACATTAAAAGTTAGTGATTCTAAGAAGAGATCCATTTAAATTCTCTACTAAATATTCATTCGCAAAACAATTAGTGCCTTCTGTCAAGGGTGCTCCATTTAAAATATTAAATTCACTATCATCACATTGGCATAAAATTCTTAAGTTAGAATCTACAATCATTTGAGAACAAGACGATATAGTTTGCCCGGGGCACAATCTATCAAAAGCTTTAAATTGAACACCATTAATATTGTAGATGATCAATCCTTGTAACCCTCCACTTGTATAAGCCCATCCACCTGGAACCTGTAAGTCTATAAATTGAGGAAGATCAAGATTAACAGACTCATTCACAGTAATAAATGGAAAACAATCATTCTCAACACCGTTGCTTGTACATCCTAGAATTAAAATTGTGCTTACTAAAAACAAAAACTTTTTCATACTAATTTTTTTGGGGATTATTTAGAAAAGCACAATTTACAAATATTTTGTACATTTGTTAAGTAAATCTCATCCTGTAAAAAGGCAATGAGATTTTCTATTTTATATTGATGGTTGTTTTTACCCTAAAAATTATTTAAAACACCATGTAACTCAAAAATTATTAATCATGAGTAATGTTTCCTATTATACCCCTGAGGGATTAAAAAAATTAAAAGACGAATTATTACAGCTAGAGCAAATAGAAAGACCAAGAGTAACGCAAGAAATTGCAGATGCAAGAGATAAAGGTGATTTAAGCGAAAATGCTGAATATCATGCTGCCAAAGAAGAACAATCTTTGTTGGAAACAAAAATTGCTAAACTTAAGAATGTGGTAGCTAGTGCTAGAATAATTGATGAATCTCAATTAGATACGTCTAAGATCCTAATTCATTCAATCATAAAGATAAAAAACACCAGTAACAAAATGGAGTTTTCTTATACACTTGTAGCAGATTCAGAGTCTGATATAAAAAATGGAAAACTATCTGTAAATTCTCCAATAGGGAAGGGTTTGTTGGGTAAAGAATTAGGAGATATAGTTGAGATTAAAGTTCCTAATGGTATGATGACTTTTGAGGTTACATCGGTCTCTAGATAAACCAAAAAACAGAAAAATAGTGAGTATTTTTACAAAAATTGTTCTAGGAGAAATTCCTTGTTATAAAATTGCAGAAGATAAAAATTATCTTGCTTTTTTAGATATTAACCCAAATACAAAAGGCCATACATTAGTAATTCCAAAGAAAGAAGTTAATAGAATATTTGATCTAGATATACAGACTTACTCAGAATTAATGAGTTTTTCTTACCGAGTTGCAAAGGCCTTGGAAAAAACTATTTCTTGTGAACGAATAGGAATGAGTGTTATTGGTTTAGAGGTACCTCATGTTCATGTACACTTGTTGCCCATAAACAAAATGGCTGACATGCAATTTATTGAAAAAGAAAAGATGACCAATGAAGAATTTACCGTTTTAGCTAAAGAAATATCAAGAAACTTTATCTAAGGTAATTTCAAATGTAGTTGCTTTATTTATATCTGAACTTTTTACAAGTATTTTCCCTTTGTGATAATCTTCAATAATTCTTTTTGAAAGCGATAGTCCTAGTCCCCAGCCCCTTTTTTTTGTGGTATATCCGGGTTTAAATATTTTTTTAAACTTAGATTTTGAAATTCCTTTTCCTGAATCTGTTATTTGAATTTTTATCTTATTTAGTTCAGTTGTTATTTCAATAGATAGTTTTCCTTTACCCATCATAGCATCAACAGAATTTTTAATTAAATTTTCTATAACCCAGCTATATAACTCATCATTTAGATTCGTATAAATTTCTTGTTGAGAAGATTCAAAGCTAAATGCTATTTGTTTAGAACTTCTAAATTCTAAATACTCATAGGCTTTTTTAGTAGAAGCAACCACGTCAGATTTTTTAAGTGTTGGTAAAGAACCTATTTTAGAAAACCGATTCGCAATTGTGTTCAGACGATGGACATCTTTTTCTATTTCATCAACATAGTTGTCATTAATATTTTCCATTTTTAAAATGGCTATCCAACCAAGCAATGAAGACAATGGAGTTCCAATCTGATGAGCAGTTTCTTTTGCCATCCCTGTCCATAACTTATTTTGTTCTGCTACTTTATTTGAGGTAAACATCATGTAGATTAATGCTAAAAATAGAGCCAGAATTAAAATTAAAGTAAGTGGATAATAAGAAAGTTTGTTTAATAAGTCTGAATTTCTGTAATAAATATATTGTGTTCTGTTTTTTGCAAAATCTATTTCAATAGGATTGTTTTGCTCTTTCATGATTTGCAACTGTTCTTGAAGGTAAGCCGGGTCTTTTGCTTTTTCAAGATCTAGATTTAAGTAAGAATTGGCTCCAATATTTCCATTTTCATCTACTAAAATCATGGGAATATTGGTGTTGCTTTTAATAATTTTATCTTCCAAACTAATATCAGCTTCTAGATTTTGATTTTTCGCAAATTCTTTCATCGCTGTAGCTACAATCTCCATCTTTAATCGCTCTTCATTTTTAAATCTATTAAAAAATGAATACGTGTTCCAAAGGATTAATGAAACTATAGAAAACGAGATGAGTATTACAAATCGTTTTAATAATAGTGTATTTTTTAAAAAACTCATCAAACAAATATACTAGATTCACTTGTATAACTCATTTATAAAATTGATAGTATCTTTACAGCACAAAATTTTTTCACATGATTTCCATCAACCCTAAAGAAATACCAACGGGTAAATTACACCGTTATTTATTAGGAGCTGTTGCACCTAGACCAATTGCATTTGCTAGCACTATTGATGAAAATGGCACCCCCAATTTATCACCTTTTAGTTTTTTTAATGTATTTGGATCTAATCCACCAACCATGATTTTTTCACCTGCAAGAAGAGTTAGAGGTAATACGACCAAACATACGTTGCAAAATGTTGAAAAAATAAAAGAGGTAGTTATAAATGTTGTCAATTTTGATATCGTTCAGCAAATGTCCTTGAGTAGTTCTGAATACCCTGAAGGGGTTAATGAATTTGAAAAAGCTGGGTTTACCATGTTAGCATCAGATGAGGTGAAGCCTTTTAGGGTAGCAGAGTCTCCAGTTCAGTTTGAGTGTAAAGTCACTGATATTATATATACTGGCGACCAAGGAGGTGCAGGAAATTTAATTGTTTGTGAGGTGTTAAAAATTCATATTCATGAGACGGTTCTTAATGAGGATGGAATGATAGATCAACATAAAATTGACTTAGTAGCTAGAGCTGGTGGAAGTTACTACACAAGAGCTCGAGATGGTTTTTTTGAAATCCCAAAACCTATTTTTACTTTAGGAATTGGTGTAGATCAAATTCCTATAGAAATAAGAAATAGTTCGGTATTAACCGGCAATAATTTGGGGATGTTAGGGAATGTTGCTTTTTTACCAACTGTTGAAGATGTTGATAACTTTGCAAAAGAACATCCGCAATTTATTGGCTTAGAAATGGTAAAAAAACATACATTTGCTCAACAATATTTAGAAAAAAATGATGTTGAAAGTGCTTGGAAAGTGCTTTTATTAAAATAATAATTATGGAAGTTATAGGTAAAGTTAAATTAATTGGAGAAGTACAGACTTTTGGAAGTAATGGCTTCAGAAAAAGAGAAGTAGTAGTTACAACAGATGAACAATATCCTCAAATGATTATGATTGAGTTTGTTCAAGATAAATGTGATTTATTAAATAATTACTCAGTAGGTCAAGATGTAAAAATTTCTATCAATTTAAGAGGTAGAGAGTGGATAAATCCACAAGGAGAAGCAAAATACTTTAATTCTGTGCAAGGATGGAGAATAGAGAATTTAGCCCAAGCAGCTCCTTCTCAAATTCCACCTGCAGATCAATTTCAACCTGCTCCAGACCTAACAAGTGAAGAGCCGGACGACTTACCATTTTAAAAATAGTAATCAAAAAAAAGCCTCGCAATTTGCGAGGCTTTTTTTTTCTAATTAAGAAATAATTAGTTAGGATCTAACGCCATATTTATTCGTGCAATAGCATCCTGTAAGTGATATCTACTAGTTGTATTTGGAGCTTTAGAAACAGCCGATCTAACATCGCGCTTTATTCTGTTTAACTCTCCTCTTACCATTGCTTTAATATCTGATTGACCAATATTCACAGCACTTTGTTTAAAATATCCACGATTAGCTCCTCGTTGATTTTTTGCTTTGTTCAAAAGATAATCTAAACGATTGATATGTGCTCTTTGCAAGTTTCTTTTGTAGGTGTCTATTCTTTTACCATTATACAATTCAGACCATACCCCTCTTCTTAAATCTGAAAACATTGAAACTAAAGTATAAGCATTAGAACCATTCATTGTTTGGTTTTCTATCATACGAGCCATTCTACCTGAATCTAGAATATTGTTTAAAGTTCTTGTTTGAACATTTCCAATTTTTTCAATTGCTCCAGAAAATTGAGTCTTAGAGTAGATGTTATTATCAATCATCCATGTTGGAGTAGAAAAAAGCTCTTTGTTGATAAATTTTAACGCATTTTTCTGATGTGATTTGGCTACGTGAGAATAAACAGCTCCTTCTTGGTTTGAAGTTTTGTAATATTCGTACACACCACCAATATTAGCAGTAACATGTCCCATATATCTATTAAATTGACTTAAAACTTGACCATACATGGTAGCCATTTCATCATAGTTTTCACCATCTTTGGTTGTCCATTTTTCTATATTAGGTAATATTCTTTGTAAATTTTTGATACCATATGCACTTGCTTTAATAGCGTCATCTCCAAGATCTTCGGTTTGAGAACTTGGATCTACAACACCCCCAGCTTGTTGATGTCCAAAACGATACATTGGGTTATCTGCTCTGTCTAAAATCCACTTATTTAGTGTTTCTTTTTCATCTTTGGCAGTTTTATCTAATATTGGACGATATCCCCATTCTATTGCATGCTTGTCATAGGGTCCAATATCAGGCATTAAAGCAACCCCTTTATCTTCTGGTTGTGCTATGTAGTTAAAACGAGCATAATCCATGATTGAAGGAGCTGTTCCGAACTTCTTAGTAAAAGAAGCAGATCTCAATGAATCTACTGGGTATGCTGCACTAGAACCCATATTGTGAGGTAGCCCTAATGTATGTCCAACTTCATGTGAAGAAACAAAACGAATTAAACGTCCCATTACTTCGTCTTTAAATTCAATAGTTTGAGCTTCAGGGTTAATTGCTGCTGTTTGGATAAAGAACCAATTACGCAACAAACTCATTACATTATGATACCAATTAATATCAGATTCTAGAATTTCTCCCGAACGCGGGTCACTAACATGAGGACCATTTGCGTTGGGTATTGGTGATGCTAGATAACGTACTACAGAGTATCTTACATCCTCAGGAGACCAGTCTGGGTCTTCTTCTTTACTAGGTGGATCTTTTGCTATAATTGCATTTTTAAAACCAGCAGCTTCAAAAGCCACTTGCCAATCTTCAATTCCTTGTTTAATGTATTGTCTCCAAACTTCAGGAGTGGCTCTATCTACATAATAAACTATTTGTTTTTTTGGTTCTACTAGCTCACCAGCTTTAAATTTATCTAGATCTTCATCTTTTACTTCTAATCTCCATCTATCTAGGTAGGTAACAGTCTTGCTTCTTTGATCTTCGAGGCCGTAATCAACTTGTCCTCGAGCAAACCATCCAACTCTTTCGTCAAAATAACGGCGCTTCATAGGTACTTTTGGAAGTAAAATCATAGAGTTACTCATCTCAACAGAAATAGAACCAACACTTCCATTGGATGGAGGTTTACCTGCAAAATAAGTTTTCACATGCCTAACTTCTATATTTTCAGGATAACTACTTACCCTATCTATGTAAGAACGTGTTTTATCCATTCTTGATATTTTATATCTTGAACGATAAAACTGTGGAAATCCAAGAGGTTTTACATCGGTAGAAAATAAAGAAGTAGCATCAATAACAACCGCAGTAGTGTCTTTATTAAAAGCCTTTATCGGAAATGAAAATAGAACAGGCTCAAAGTTAGAGTTTACGACAGCTTCATGAACTGGTAGAATAGTATCTGCAACAACATTGTGAGACACAACCCTAAGGAGAATCTTTTTCCCTTTTCTTTGCCAACGTAATACCTGTGTGTTTGTTTTTCCTCCTCCAAAACCTATTCCATTGGCAGTTTTAGCAATTCTAGTAACCATCAACATTTCTCTATTAATTAGAGTATCTGGAACTTCAAAAAGATATGTATCATCAGCAGAATGAACCTTAAATAAGCCTTCATCAGTTTTCATTTCTTTGGTTACCACTTTTCCATAGGGAAGAATAGCACCTTTTTTTGGTTTTGGTTTCGGTTTTGGTTTTTGAATTTCGGTAGTTTTCTTCTTCTTTCGTTTTTTTATTCTTCCAGTCTGTGCATCAACGGTTGATGTAATTCCCAAAAGGAAAAAAACTATGAAGATTTTTGTAAGTAATTTGTTTAGCATTTTAATCTGTTTAAATTAATTATTTATATAATTTTTGACTAAATATTTAGCCAGTAGGTAAATTTTAAATTTAATGATCTAAATCTGGGGCTAAAGACAGTTGTTGCGTAATTGTCATTGTATACAAGGAATAAATCAGATAACGGGGCAACTCTCCATTGAAATCGTGTATTAATACTTAGGTTTTCTCTTTGTGTACTGTATTGAAAAAAGGTAGACCAAAACATGTTTTTGGTAAAAGTGATGTCAAATTTTGGCCCAATCAACCAAATAGAGGCGTCTGGGTAAGGACCTGGTAGGTCTATCTTATCATAATTCATTTGAATAGATCCAGAAAAATAAGGTTGTAATCTCAATGAAAGAGAAGTTTCTAAAGAATACTTATTCCCATTATAAAATTGACCTATTGAGGGGTTAATTCTATAAAATACTTTTTTACGTTGGTCAGATCTAAAACTTACTTCAAAACTTGTGTAATAATAATTTTGATCTGCAGGTAAAGGAACTGCGTTGTCTGTTCTTGTAGGATCAAATTCGTTATATAATTTTACGTACCTATTGAACATTTCTAGACGGAGTTGAGAACTGTTTTGAAAATTTGCTTCCCAAGTGCTAATAATTGTATAATCAGAATTTTCATAGTCTAATTCTGGACGCCAAATAGAAATGGGCATAACTGAAAAAGAATGACGTTGAATTCTTCCTTTCTTAGGCCAAAATTTTAATTCAATTTGTGGATTTATTTTGAGAATATCAGTTCTTCTAATAAAGCCTAGATCTGATCTAAAATCATCAGCTATAAAAACTCCACTAAGTCGAACATTTAAAAATCTATTGTTAAATTGGGTTCTAAAACCAGCTGAAAAATCATTAGAGCTTATTCCTGGAGAAAATGATTTATGAAAGAAATATTTACCACTCCAAGTATTGTCTTTAGAGGCCAGGCTATAATCTATGCCTAAAACCCTATTGTAGGTATCTTCTTCGTTAACAAAATCGTAGTCTTTGGTTGCTTGCTTGTTGATGAAAAGTACACTAATATTAGACCTACTAAATACTTTATGTTGAAGAGAAATCACTGAATTATTTACTGTAGGAATTTCATTGGCAATATCTTCATCGGTTTGCATGCTTAAAATACCAAGGCGTAAATTATTATTCACTTTTCCACTTAATCTTACACCTGCAATAATTCTATTTTCGATACTTTCGCCATCTATGTTTCTTGCGATCCCAATTCGTCTAGAAAAAAAAGGATTTGAATCTCTACCATCTCCGAAGCTGCCAAACAAATCACTATTTTCAATAAAAAACTGTCTTCTCTCTGGTAATCCAACTTCAAATCGTGTTAAATTTGTTACCTGCTGATCTACTTCTACTTGCGAGAAATCTGGGTTTAATGTAAGATCTAAATTCATGCTATTAGCAATCGTTAACTTCGCATCACCTCCAATTTTAAAACTACTGGTATTTTCGTTATTCTCAAAATCTTTTGAAGTAATTGTATTCACAAAAGGAATGATAGAAACAGGAGACTTAGACTTACCTAAAGGTCGGTCAAAAATAAGGTCACCCATAAAAGCTAGGTTGTAAATATTTTGATTTTGAGGGATATTTATCCAAGTATTTCTTTCATTGTCCTGTGTGTCAAAGTGATAGCTATTAAATCGCCATTTCGTTTCTCCTTCTTTATATTTAAAAGCAGACAGAGGAATTTTCCATTCTAAGATATAATGATTATCATGAATTACAGATTCTCCTACCCACTTGGTATCCCAAGCACTATTAAAACCTTGTCTTTCATTCCCACCTCCGGAGAGTAATATCTCTCTTCGAACCCCGTATGGGTTTGAGCCAAAGACAAACGCATTGGTTCCGTCATTAAAAGTATCGAAGAGGAGCGTTACACTGTCATTAGCGCCACCTCTAAAATCTCTACGTAAGGAAGGAATGATATAATCTTTTCCTTTGGCATATACTTTTATTCCAACATATAAATTTCTGTCGCTAAACATAAACTTAATTTCAACCTGTCTTTTAGCCTGTGCTGTGTCTGTTGGGAAATACTGATAAAAATTAGTAGCTGGTGCTACTGTTTCCCATGAAGTTTCATCTAAAACACCATCAATTTTAATTTCATCGTCGGTGTATTTTGCAAGTACAGACTTGTTTGAGGTTTGTGAAAAAGCACAAAAACTGACAAAAAAAATTGCAATAAAAATATTTTTCATTACATAAAATTTTCTATATTTTTCTTCTGTTTTTTTAATCTTATAAAACGGTTGAAATTATAACTAAACTAAAATTTATAATCATAAATATTAGTTAAATTTATTATTTTAATAAAAAAAGATTGATACTTAGCTTTTCATTTAACAAATTATCAATATTTGAAAAGAAAATTGTGTTAATTGCTAAAAATTTTTTTAAAAAAATTTAAAAAGAGAGAACAATATTGGCAGTTAGTCCTGTACTTTCAGGAACAAATCTACAAACTCCTCCAATGCAAATAAGCCCACCGCGTTGCCTTCCATAATTTAATGCAAATCTTTTAGCACCTTTAGTATAACTGCTTCCAAAATTATAGTAATGAATTCTTTTTGTTTTATTATCATTACCATAGTTGTAGATATCATTCACATATACAGCAAATCTAGAATTAAGATTAAATTCTAAAGTTCCACCAGCCCAATTTTTTTTATCATCTTTAGACCATAAGTGTTGTGCTTCAAATCGCAACGATTTTCCAGCGCCCAGTTTATAAGTTGATTCACTGACAAAAATATCTGTTTTTACGTTTCCAAAAGTTTCTTCTACATACCTTTTGTTATAATATTGGTTTACATAGTAAAACACTGAACTCCATTCACTAGACCATTTTTTGCGTATTTCTAAACTGATATCAGAGAAATATTTTTCTCCAAAACTTAATAAATCAGAATCATACTCGAAATTTAAATAGTCATATTCTCCACTTAATCCAGCCCAATAAGACATATTTAAGGCAATCTTTGTGCCGTATTTCCCTCCTAAGGAAGTTTTCTTTTTAAGTGTGTAAAATAAGTCAACTTGGCCACCAATTTCCCCTATTTTTAACAGTTCAAAATCTTGAAAAGAAATTTGAGGTTGCGCTTGATATACATAGATGTTAGTAAGCAGGTAGTCGTGTTGCTTTGTTAAGGCAGGAATGTAGTTAATGATGTTTTCGTTATAAATGTTTCCGGTAGCGCTTCTCTGAGAATAGAAAGTCATGTTTTCAATTCTTCTAAAGTTGGCATTTATTCCAAAACCTTTTTTCCCATATCCAACATCAAAAAGAAATGCACTGCCAGGTTTTGCGTTTCTAATTTCATTAAAGATAATTACAGCATCGTCACTTTTAGAAACAAACTCTGCACTAGAATAGAAGTTATTTTTTGAAAAATCTAACCTACTAGAGAATGCGTTTGTAAGATCATTAAAATTAAAATCTGTGGTATTTTTTTCTTCTTTTCTCCCCACATAACTTAGCCCTAGATCTAAGTTCCAAGAGTTCGCTTTCAGTATAGAAGAGATATTTACTTCTGAATTAAAACCATAAATATTTGCATCTGAAACATCAAAACCACTCCTCTGATTTCCATATAAAGCCGATAAGGTTATATTTTCTGTTGGGAAAAATTTAATTCTTCCCCCTCTTAATGCGTTGTTAATTCCTAATTGACGATCTTCCCAAGAGCGAAGAATTAACCCACTACCATATTGTTCGTAAAAATATCCTGCTGTAGCCTCAATTTTTTTTGATGCATACTTAGCGTAGTATAGGGCAATATTTGTGGTGTTAAAATCTGGGGAATAATTTAATAAACTCATAGGCTCATAGCCTTCTACTTGAATACCAAAAGAAAATTTTGAAATAGAATAATCAACTTTTAAATAGTTGTTGGACCTAAATCTATTTGGTTCTGTGAAGTCTCCTGTTTTTTTATCATCTATGTAGTACTGCGAATTAGATTCAAAACCAACCACTATATTATCATTTTCTTGAGCTATTATTGCAATTGTAAAAAACAACAATTGTAAGACTATTATTTTTTTCATTTTTTTAAATCTAGATTAGAGATTAATTTTTATGTTTTTGTATTATTTCGAAAAGCTCGTCTTCAACTCCTGGAGTATATCCAGAATGGATGTAAATAATTTTAGAACCCTTCAGAATAAAAGTTTGAGGGATGGTAGAGATATTTAGGGCTCTTTTTAATTCTTGATTTTTGTCTAGTAGAATTTTATAAGGCCAGCTTTTACCGCTAATCATAGGTCTAATTCTTTTTTGAGTTCTTGAGTCATCTGTAGAAATTGCTATCAATTCCATATTGGTGCTTTCTTGCCAATCATCATAAACTTCACTTATGGCATCTAATTCATTGATACAAGGTACACACCATGTTGCCCAAAAACTTAAAACTGTAATTTTATCATTTGAAATCTCATCTTGAATGTTAACAAATTTCCCATCTAGTGTTCTTAGTGTGCTGTTAGGGATTTTTTTTTGGCTAAAAGCGACGGTAGAAAAAATAAGACAACATAAAAATAAGGATTGTTTCATAGCGTAATTTAAAAGATCAATAATAAGGTAAATTTATAAAAATAGTTTTTAGTATTGTTGATTTATATTCTTAATTTTCAAGGAATTAAAGTTGCAATACGCCATTAATAAAAAGCTCAATAATGCACTGACGGTTGATTTTTTTTTTGTTAATTTATGCTCACAAAAAATTTACGCTATTTATTATGAAATTAAATAAAATTTTATTCCTTGGTACCTTAATACTTTTATCTAGTTGTTCTTCAACGTCAGATGATTCCACTTCAACTCCACCTCAAAATAATGGACCTGAATATATTTCATTATCTGCTGATGCTTCAATTATTGAAGTTGGTGAAACTGTAACACTTACAGTTATTGATGATAATGATGATGACATCACTTCACAATCAACAATAAAAGTAGATGATTCTGCCATTAATGGAAATACTTTTACTACCTCTGAGGCAGCAGACTACGAAATCAAAGCAACATATCAATCTACAACTAGTAATTCTGTATATGTTACCGTGAATGCTCCTGTAACCTTATCATCTGTTGAACTAACTTTATCCTCTCCTTCTATTTTTATTGGGGATATTCTTACTTTAACTGCAACTGCTGTATATACTGATAATTCCTCAGTAGATATCACCTCAGAAACAGAGTTTTATGTAGACGATGTGCTTATTTCAGGAAACGAATACACTGGAGTCGAAGAAAGTTCTATTGGAGTAAAAGCAGTATTTGAATCAACAACAAGTAGCGAATTTCAAGTTCCGATTGTAGATCCATCAAGTTTACCAGCTAGTTTTTCAAAAAAAGCAGTTATTGAAGATTTTACAGGAACATGGTGCGGCTATTGTCCTAGAGTATCCTATGCTGCAAGTCTAGTTGAAGAACAAACGGATAAAGTTTTTGTAGTTGGTGTTCATAACGGAGATCAAATGGCTAACAGTTTTGGTAATTCCCTAGAAAACATGTATAATATTACTGGATTCCCAACGGCTTATATAGATCGTAACAATACTTGGAATTATCCAGAGCCAAATAATATAAATCAGGCTCTAGAGGCAGCAGAGGGAACTGTTGATGTTGGTTTAGCAATTGAATCTTCATTAAATGGTTCTACTTTAGACATTACTATTCACCAAGGATTTCTTCAAAACATGACAAATGTAAAATTACTTGTATTTATTTTAGAAGATGGAATTATAGCAAATCAATCTAATTATACCAGTTATTATGGAGGATCAAGTACCATAACTAATTTTGAACACAATGGAGTTTTACGATATATTGCAACTGATATAATGGGTAATACAACAACCTCTACCCTTGGTATACACGAACAATCATTTAGTGTAAGCTTAAGTTCTCAAGGGGTACAAGACCCAACAAAAACAGGTGTTTTAGCAATGTTAGTAGATGATTCAGCAAGAGTTTTATACAATGCTCAATATGTTGTATCTGGCCAGAACCAAGACTTTGATTAAATGCACTAAATATTAAAATATAAAAAAAATCAGACTAATGAAGTCTGATTTTTTTATGGATACATGTTTCTAATTACGAAAGAAAAGGATATCTATAATCTGAAGCAGATACAAAGGTTTCCTTTATTAATCTTGGTGAAACCCAACGTAATAAATTCTGAGCAGACCCAGCTTTATCATTTGTTCCTGAGGCTCTAGCGCCACCAAACGGTTGTTGACCAACTACTGCCCCTGAAGGCTTGTCATTGATGTAAAAATTACCAGCACAATTTTCTAACATACGAGTTGCTTCAGTTATGGCATATCTATCTGTTGAAAAAACGGCTCCTGTTAGCGCATATTCTGAAGTAGCATCTACTAAACTTAGCGTTTCTTTCCAGCTTGTATCTTCATATACATAAATGGTTACAACTGGTCCAAATAATTCTGTACACATGGTAGTGTAGTTTGGATCTTTGGTTACAATTACTGTGGGTTCAATAAAATAGCCTTTAGACTTGTCATAGTTTCCTCCAGCTATAATTTGAACATTAGGATCTGTTTTAGCAGCATCTATGTAGGAAGCCAATTTGTTAAAAGATCCCTCGTGAATTACTGCCGTGATAAAATTGCCCATATCTTCAGGAGACCCCATTTTGAACGAAGCTACATCCTTTTTTACATGGTCAATAATTTCATTTGCCAATGATGATGGTAAATAAATTCTTGAGGCCGCGGAGCATTTTTGTCCTTGAAATTCAAAAGCCCCACGAGATATTCCAGTAGCTACTTGTTTTGGATTCGCTGAAGGATGGGCAATAATAAAATCTTTTCCTCCTGTTTCTCCAACAATTTTAGGATATGTTTTGTAAACATGAATATTTTCTCCAATCTTTTTCCATATATCTTTAAATACATGAGTAGATCCTGTAAAATGAATACCAGCAAAATCTGGATTTTTTAAAATAGTATCAGTGATCATAACTGGATCTCCATACACCATATTAATAACACCATCTGGAACTCCAGCTTCTTTAAAAATGTCCATTAATACTTTCGCTGAAAATATTTGATGATCTGAAGGTTTCCATACTACCGTATTCCCCATCAAGGCAGCACTTGCCGGTAAGTTTCCTGCGATGGCAGTAAAGTTAAATGGAGTGATGGCATAAACAAAACCCTCCAAAGGGCGATATTCCACTCTATTCCAAACACCTTCAGAAGAGTCTGGTTGTTCGTCATATATTTGAGACATAAACTCTACATTAAAACGCAGAAAATCTATGTATTCACAAGCTGCATCTATTTCGGCCTGGTGCACAGTTTTTGATTGTGCAATCATTGTAGCAGCGTTTATTTTTGCTCTATAGGGTCCGGCTACTAATTCAGCAGCTTTTAAGAATATGGCGGCTCTTTGTTCCCATGGCATTTGAGACCAATTTTTTCTTGCCTCTAAAGCGGTCTTTATTGCATTTTCCACATGTGACTGCTCTCCTAAATGATATTGACCAACAACGTGTTGGTGGTCATGAGGAGGTGTCATATTTCTGGTGTTTCCGGTTCTAATTTCTTCATTTCCAATATACATTGGTACATCTACAGATCCTTTAAAATACTCAGCATATTGTTTTGTAATAGCTTCTCTTTCAGGAGAACCAGGAGCGTATGATTTTACGGTTTCGTTAATAGCGGTTGGTACGTGAAAAAAACCTTTTCCCATTTTCTATGTTTTTAAGTTGTAATCGTCTAATTTTAATGTCGCGAAGTTACAATTTATTTGTTAGTTTTGAGACTGATTACTTTTGCAATAATCTTTTGTTTAACTCAATACAAGTATGTGTACAGTTACTTATTTACCTCTAGAAAATGACGGGTTTATTTTAACATCTAATCGAGATGAAAGCCCTATGAGAAAAACAATTCCACCAAAAAAATATCTAGAGAATGGTGTTGAGCTTGCTTACCCAAAAGACCAATTAGCAGGAGGGACTTGGATTGGAGCTAGTACTAAAAATAGATTGGTTTGCTTGCTAAACGGAGCATTTAAAAAACATGAACGAAACTCATATTATAAAATGAGTAGAGGTTTAGTAGTAAAAAATATATTAACCGTTACAGATGCAGTTGCTTATATTAAAGGGTTTAATTTTAATGATATAGAACCTTTTACAATTATAATGGTAGATTGGAATGATGGTCTAGATACCTATGAGCTGGTTTGGGATGGTTTTGTTAAGCATTTTAAAAAATTAGAGCAAAAACCTAAAATTTGGTCTTCATCTCCTTTGTATGATACTCAAATGAAAAAGCAAAGAAGGGCATGGTTTGATGAATGGTTAGCGCAAAATAATAAATACAATCAAAATAAAATTTTGGAATTTCACCAAAATACTGATAAAGGTGACAGGCAGGTAGCAATTAAAATGAAAAGACTTTTTGTAGAAACAGTCAGTATCACTTCTGTAAAAAAAGAGAAAAATCTTCTAGAAATTCAATATTTTGATGTTTTGGATGAACACCAAGAAACACTTATGTTCTAATAGAGTGTGTAGGTAAGAATTGAAAGAATCATGAACCCTATTACACCTAGAGTTGTAAAAATGAAGTTTAGAAGACAAAACTTTATAAATGTTTTAAAACGTATATTTCAATAATTAGCGTTCTCCTTTGTACTGAATGGATCCAACTCCAATAACTCTGTCAAATAAAGAGCCAAAAGCTTTGTGATACACAATAACAGTATATAAATTTTCGGTTTCTGAGAAATCACCTCTAATATCTGCGTTTGAAATTAAATTTTCTGATGATTTTGTGATAAACGTATAATTGTAAAAACCTTGTTTTAGTGGGATATTACAATAATAATTGTTAGTAGATGCATCAAAAATCATTTTATTTTCCTCAGTAAGATTAAAATTATTAAAAGCACCATACACATAAACATCTTTATCAGAAATCTCTTGGTTAGCTTGTATCAAAAAATGCATCATTGCATAATCTGCCTCTGTTTTAGGATTGGTAGTTTCTATGTTTCTGATAATGAAGTGACCATTAATATCTGGATTGTAGGAGTAGGATTTGAGTCCTCTATTTGTATAAGGATATAGGAAGTTATGATAGATTTCTTTTCGTTCAGATCGAATAATATTTACACTAGTATTACTAATATTTTTGTTATCAAAAAACAGGTATTCGTTTCCTCCCAAAAAATTTGTCTTATTAGTGTATTTATATATGAGTTGGTTTGGTTTGTAGAATTGAGGTTTAATTTCAGTGATCGCAGTTTTCCAATTTTCATTTTTTAAAATTGCAACATGAATTTCTTGTGAGGGGTTATTAATTCTAATCTGTGGATGATTAACAAGAAAGTTAACTGTTTGTTCTTTATCCATAACAGATGTATTTCTACTTCTACTAACGGAAACACCTACAGTTGCAATATTTTCATAAAGGGTAAATCTTCTTGAAAAAATGAGTTCTCCAACATCATCTAAAACAGATAGTAGGTAGTTTCCGCTTTTTGTGATTCTTGTGTTTTGATTAGGGAATTTTACAGAATAGTGAGTGTAATTTTGAAATGTGTTAAAAGAATTTTCGACGTTAAAAATAATATTAGAATCAAAACCATTGATATACTGATTGGAAATTAAATTACTTTTTTTCCAATCATGAGTCATTAATTCTATCTTGTAATAATAATCTTTTTGGTCTCCATCTAAATCATCAAAATTCAATTCAAATGTTTTTCCTAAAGGGATAATATGATTAAAAGTAGACTCATTTGTATGAAGAAGCTGAATGGATTTTATATGATTAGGAGGGATTTTTTGCGCATTAAAGCTTACACATAATGATATAAAAAATAAAGGGAAAAGTATGTTTTTCATGAAAAAATAAATTTGATGTCTTTAAATTTATATGATGTTTATCAAACAAATTTAATTAATAAAAAATTAGGGATAAGTAAAGTCTATTTAGAATAATTATAAATAAGTTTAAATACTTAATTTAAAGCTTCTTTTGTTCTAACATCCTATGCAAAATCTTTAAATTTGCATGATTTTTTTAGATAATTAAATTCCGATTATAACATGTCAAAAGACATTCGTATCAAAAAAGGTTTAAACATTAATCTAGTTGGAGAAGCAGATCTAACAACTAGTAACATATCTGTAAATGGTGTGTTTGCTTTAAAGCCAGAAAATTTTCATGGAATTATCCCAAAACTAATAGCCAAAGAAGGAACAGAAGTAAAAGCCGGAGAATCTCTTTTTTATTCAAAAAGTGATGACCGTATTTTATTTTCCAGTCCAGTAAGTGGAAAAGTTAGCGAGATTGTTCGTGGAGCAAAACGTAAAATAGTTTCCATTAAAATTTCTGCAGATGGAAAGCAAGATTATAAAAATTTCGGGAAGCAAGATGTTGATACCATGTCTGCAGAAGAAATTAAGAATCACTTTTTAAACGCTGGTTGTTGGCCATTTATAAAGCAAAGACCATTTGATATCATAGCCAATCCAAACCAATCGCCCAAATCAATTTTTGTTTCAGCATACGCAAGTTCACCACTAGCCGCCGACTATGATTACACTTTGGAGGGTAAAGAAAAAGAACTACAGGCAGCTATTACAGCTATTTCCAAGCTAACACCAGGAAAAGTTCATGTATCTGTTGGAAAAGATTCAAATTCGTCATTTTCTAATTTATCAAATCTAGAACTTCATAAAGTATCAGGACCACACCCTGTAGGGAATGTAAGTACTCAAATTTCACAGATAGATCCAATAAATAAAGGAGAAGTTGTATGGGTAATCAACCCTCAAGATTTAATAGTTATTGGAGAATTATTGTTAACAGGAAAATTTAATATCACAAGAACTCTTGCTTTAACGGGTTCACAGTTTAATAAACCCTCCTACGTTTCAGTAGTAGCGGGTGCATCAATATCAGCTATTGTTGACAACAATATAAATTTAGAAAATACAAGAATTATTAGTGGGAATGTTCTTTCAGGAACACAAGTTTCTGAAGATGGTTTTTTAGGATATTATGACAATCAAATTACAGCGATTCCTGAAGGTGACGATTATGAGTTCTTTGGATGGAACAAACCTGTTTTTAATAAAATTTCTCCTTCAAGAGCTTTGACTTTTTCTTGGTTAACTCCAAAGAAAAAATATGATTTAAATACAAATACAAACGGAGAACACAGAGCTTTTGTGGTTACCGGTTCTTATGAGAATGTATTTCCTTTAGATATGTTTCCATTACAGTTTTTAAAAGCGTGTATGTATCAAGATTTAGATGAGATGGAAAATTTAGGTGGATATGAAGTTGCACCTGAAGATTTTGCACTCACAGAATTTATTTGTGTCTCTAAACAGCCTCACCAACAAATTGTTAGAGAAGGTTTAGATTTAATGAAAGAAGAATTAGGCTAAAAAAAGATAAAAATGAGCTTAAAAAGTAATTTACATAATTTAAAAGAGAAGTATAAAGGAACAAAGATGGCTCCAGCGTTCAACGCTATCCATACTTTCTTATACTTACCAAATGAGGTAACTCACAACGGAACTCACATCAAAGCAGCAGATGATTTAAAGCGTACCATGAATACTGTAATCATGGCTTTAATTCCATGTTTGTTGTTTGGTATGTTTAATGCGGGATATCAGCACTATGCAGCAATAGATGCAGCAAAAGGAATTACAACAGAATTTTCTTTGCTAGGAAGTTTTATTACCTGGGATAATTTATGGATTGGAATCATTAAAGTACTTCCTTTAGTAGTTGTTTCCTATGGTGTAGGTTTGTTGGTTGAATTTATTTTCGCTGTGATTAAAGGTCATGAAGTTGAGGAAGGATATCTGGTTACAGGTATGTTAGTTCCATTAATTGTTCCAATTGATACTCCATTATGGATGCTTTCAGTAGCAGTAATTTTTGGAGTTGTTATTGGAAAAGAAGTATTTGGTGGAACAGGGATGAATATCTTAAATCCAGCACTAACGATAAGAGCATTCTTATTTTTTGCGTATCCAACTTGGATGAGTGGAGATAAAGTTTGGGTTTATGATGCCGTTAATAGAGTAGGGACACCAGATGCAATTTCTGGAGAAACAATTTTAGGGAGCTATGCTCAAAATCAAGAAATAGTGTATTCTTATTCGGACATGTTCTTTGGTTTTATTCCTGGTTCAGTTGGAGAAACTTCAACTTTTTTAATCTTGTTAGGAGCTGCTTTTCTAATCTTTACCAAGATAGGTAGTTGGAGAATTATCCTCTCTACATTTATTGGAGCTGCTGTCATGGGACTCATTTTTAATCAAGTAGTAGCAGCAGATATTATTACAGACTCAAGTAAGTTTTACGGATTAATGAACACCGAATGGTGGCAACACTTAATGATTGGAGGTCTTGCATTTGGGGCTGTCTTTATGGCAACCGACCCTGTAACTGGATCTCAAACAAATAAAGGAAAATGGATTTACGGTTTCTTGATTGGATTTATTTCAATTATGATTCGTGTGTTTAATCCAGCTTATCCAGAAGGGGTATTCTTAGCCATTCTTCTGATGAACGTCTTTGCTCCAACTATAGACCATTACGTGGTGCAAGGGAATGTAAAGAAAAGATTGAAACGTTTAAAAGTTAAAACCGTCTAATTATGTCTAAAAAAACAGATAGTAATTCATACACAATGATGTTTGCCATAGGAATGGTATTAGTTGTTGGATCTTTATTAGCTTATTTAGCGTCGTCTTTAAAACCTAATATTGATGAAAATAAAAGAATAGAAAAGCAACAAAACATCTTGTATGCAATGGGTATCAATGAAAATGATGCATCTAGCGCTTCATTTGTTTCTACATCCCTTGCTGGATCAGAATTCAAAAAATATATCAAACAACAATTAGTTATTAAAGGAGCCGATATTTCAGAAGATGAGAAGGCTTATTTAATTGATGTAAAGAAAGAAAAATCAAAAGCAAAAAACGGTGGTGTTAGAAGATTGCCATTATTTGTAGGTGAAAAAGATGGTAAAACTTTTTATGTTGCTCCTATTAGAGGTAAAGGTCTTTGGGATGCTATATGGGGATATGTAGCCATGGATGAAAATATGATTGTGCAAGGAGCGTATTTTGATCATAAAGGTGAAACACCAGGTTTAGGTGCTAACATTAAGCAACGTTATTTTATGGATGACTTTATTGGTGAGCATCTGCTAGATGCTTCAGGTAATTTTAAAGGAATTACTGTAGCTAAAGGAAATAATGATCCAAAAAACAACGATAAAACAGATTATGAAGTAGACGCGATTGCTGGAGCAACCATTACAGGCGATGGTGTTTCTGCGATGATAAAATCTGATTTGAAATTATACGTAGATTATTTCAAAACTTTAAAACAATAATTTTATGGCACTTTTATCAAAAAAAGACGCAAAATTAATCACAGACCCGTTAACAGATAACAATCCTATTACAATTCAGGTATTAGGAATCTGCTCTGCATTGGCAATTACAGCTGAACTACAGGCATCAATTGTAATGTCTGTTTCAGTATTATTTGTTCTAGGACTAGGAAATGTAGTGATTTCATTAATGAGAAACATCATTCCTTCAAAAATTAGAATTATTGTACAACTAATTGTAGTTGCAACTTTAGTAATTATTGTTGATTTAGTTTTAAAAGCTTTCGCTTATGAACTAAGTAAAACACTTTCAGTATTTGTTGGACTAATCATCACAAACTGTATCATTATGGGACGTTTTGAGGCATTTGCTCTTGGGAATGGTCCTTGGAAATCTTTTCTAGATGGTATTGGAAACTCTTTGGGATATGCAGTTATTTTAATTATTGTTGGGTTTTTTAGAGAATTGTTGGGTTCAGGAACTTTACTCGGAATACAAGTATTAGGAGATCCAATCGAAAAAACAGGGCTATATTCAATTGGATACGAAAATAATGGATTCATGTTATTGTCACCAATGGCACTGATTGTAGTTGGACTAATCATATGGGTTCAACGTAGTAGAAATCAAGCACTAATCGAAGAAAATTAATAGATATGGAGCACTTAGAATTATTTTTTAAATCGATCTTTATTGACAACATGGTATTTGCAACATTCCTTGGAATGTGCTCTTATTTAGCCGTGTCAAAAAAAGTAACTACAGCTGTAGGGTTAGGAGCTGCTGTTATCTTTGTTTTGGCTGTAACAGTTCCATTAAACTGGTTGTTAGACCAATATTTATTACAAGAAGGAGCCTTGGTTTGGTTAGATCCAAAATATGGAGTAGATGGTAGTGAAACACTAGACTTAAGTTTCCTTTCATTTATTATGTTTATTGCAACCATCGCAACAATGGTTCAATTAGTTGAAATTGTTGTTGAAAAATTTTCACCCTCTTTATACAATTCTTTAGGAATTTTCTTGCCATTAATTGCTGTAAACTGTGCCATTCTAGGAGGGTCCTTATTTATGCAGTCACGCGAGATACCGAGCCTAGGATTAGCGTTAACATATGGTGTAGGATCAGGTATTGGATGGTTCTTAGCCATTTTAGCAATAGCAGCCATACGTGAGAAAATTAGATATTCTAGTGTCCCTCCAGCTTTGAGAGGATTAGGAATTACATTCATTATTACTGGTCTTATGGCTATTGGGTTTATGAGTTTTGGAGGAATGCTAACAGGAGGTGATGAAGATAAAAAAGAACAAACTTCAGAAGCAGCTAGTTTAATTAAATTAGAACCTAGCACCGAATCAATTGACAAACAAATTACTACAGAGATTGCAGAGAAAGAAGATACAAATGTAGTAGCAGAAAATATTAAAGAAACAGAAAACTAGTATGATATCATTAGCAGCAGGCACCACAGGAACTATTTTAGCAACCGTAGCAGCTTTTTTACTGATTACATTGTTATTAGTAGCACTATTATTATTTGTAAAGCAAAAATTATCTCCATCAGGTCCAGTCACTATTACCATTAATGGAGAAAAGAAAATTGAGGTAGCTTCAGGAAGTACACTTCTAACTACTTTAGGAAATGAAAAGATTTTTTTACCATCAGCTTGTGGTGGTGGAGGTTCTTGCGTTCAATGTGAATGTCATGTGAATTCAGGAGGAGGTGAAGCTTTGCCAACAGAAACCCCTCATTTCTCAAGAAAAGAATTAAAGCATGGAATACGTTTAGCTTGTCAAGTTAAGGTAAAACAAGACATGGATATTTCTATTCCAGAAGAAGTATTTGGAATAAAGAAATGGGAAGCAACAGTTGTTAGAAACTATAATGTTGCCTCTTTTATTAAAGAATTTGTTGTTGAGATACCTGAAGATATGGGGTATAAAGCTGGAGGATATATTCAAATAGAAATACCTAATTGTGAGATAAAGTTTTCTGACATAGACATCACAGCTCACCCAGAAGAGCATGAAACACCTGATAAATTTCAGGCAGAATGGGATAAATTTGGTCTATGGCCTTTAGTAATGAAAAATAAAGAGACAGTAGAAAGAGCTTATTCAATGGCCTCTTATCCTGCAGAAGGAAGAGAGATCATGTTAAATGTTCGTATCGCTACTCCACCATGGGATCGTGCTAAGAACGGATGGATGGATGTAAATCCAGGTGTAGCATCCTCTTATATTTTTGGCCAAAAACCTGGAGATAAAGTTATCATATCCGGACCTTACGGAGAATTCTTTATTAATGAATCAGAATCTGAGATGTTGTACGTTGGAGGTGGAGCAGGTATGGCGCCAATGCGTTCTCATTTGTATCATTTATTCAAAACTCTAAAAACTGGTCGTAAAGTAACTTACTGGTATGGAGGTAGATCAAAAAGAGAATTATTTTACATAGATCACTTTAAATCCTTGGAAAAAGATTTTCCAAACTTTAAGTTTTACATGGCCTTGTCTGAACCAATGGAAGAAGACAATTGGAAAGTGAAAGATGGAATTGAAGGAGAAGGAGATGGATTTACTGGTTTTATTCATAATTGTGTTATAGATAATTACTTGAATCTTCATGATTCACCAGAAGATATTGAATTGTATTTCTGTGGACCACCACTTATGAACAAAGCAGTACAAAAGATGGGTGAAGATTTTGGTATCCCGGATGAAAATATCAGATTTGATGACTTTGGAGGTTAATCTGAAGTAGTTATAATAATAAAAAAACCAGCTATACTTGCTGGTTTTTTTATTTTAAAATTATTTCTAAATGGTAGATTGGCTCATTATTCTCGTATTCAAATAATTTTGAATAGTCCATTACATTGGGAACACCATCTAGCTTACACAAATAGGAAATAACTGCTGTTAGTCCATTAAATAAGAGTTCTTTATTTCTAGGATTTACTGGTTTTTGATTATAGTGGCAAAGAGGTGTTTTAAAACCACATGCTTCCAAAAATATTTTTTCAATCTGTAAAAGTTGTTTTGGAGTATATCCATTAAATGTTCTTCCTAATTTTTGGTGAACAGACCCTATATAGTTAAGTTGCAATGATCCATGATCATTAGAAAGATGTTTCCAACTGTCATGATTGTCTAATATGTTACCAACGGCACAAGCAGCACAATCCTCTGGATCCAGAGAATTATTATGGAAGGCTTTATATAATTTAATGATTGCTTCTTCTAGTCTCTTTGGATTCTTCATTTTTTTTGCAGTTAGATTTCCACTTAAAATTACAAATTTTTTTTAATATTCATGAGTTCATTTCTACTATTAAGTAGTTAAAATTTTATAAAATATCCTTGATGGAACTCAACCATTCAAAAACTACATCAATTTTAGAGAAGCACAAATAAACAAGTTACCTTTGCATAAATTTTTTTATATGACTACTTTTCAAGAGTTAGATTTATCAAAACAACTTTACAACAGTATTGAAGAGTTAGGATTTACCCATCCAACTCCTATTCAAGAAGCTGCCTATTCTGTTGTTCGTTCTGGTAAAGATGTTGTTGGAATTGCTCAAACGGGAACTGGAAAAACATTTGCTTATATGATGCCTATTCTCAGAGACCTAAAATTCTCAAAGCAAGTAACCCCCAGAGTATTAGTAGTTGTTCCAACTCGAGAACTGGTATTGCAAGTTGTTGAGGAAATTGAAAAACTATCAACCTATATAAATAATAGAGTTCTAGGAGTATATGGAGGAACTAATATAAATACACAAAAACAAGCTGTAGCTCAAGGAACAGATATTATTGTAGCGACACCAGGAAGATTATATGATTTAGCACTAAGTAATGTTCTAAAATTAAAATCAATTCAAAAATTAGTGATAGATGAGGTAGATATTATGCTAGATTTAGGATTTCGTTTTCAGCTGCTTAATATTTTTGATTTACTACCAAAAAGAAGACAAAATATTATGTTTTCAGCTACAATGACCAATGAAGTAGATTTACTAATTACAGACTTTTTTAAAGCCCCACAGAAAATTTCAGTTGCTTTAAGCGGAACACCTTTAGATAATATTAAACAAACATCTTATTTAGCTACTAATTTTTATACAAAAGCAAACTTGCTAAATTATTTGCTAGAAGACAAAGAGGAGTATAGTAAAGTCTTAGTTTTTGTTTCCAATAAACGTAGAGCAGATTTATTATTTAATTCACTTGAGGAAGTTTTTGGATCTGATAGTTGCGTGATACACTCTAATAAAACACAAAACTATAGAATACGTTCAATTCGCCAGTTTGATGAGGGAAGTAATCGTATTTTAGTTGCTACAGATGTAATGGCTCGTGGATTAGATTTAGATGGCATTACACATGTTGTTAATTTTGATACACCTTATTTTCCAGAAAATTACATGCATAGAATTGGAAGAACTGGACGAGCAGAGCGTGAAGGGAAAACAATTTTATTTTCTACAGAGAAGGAGCTAGAATCAAAAGAAAGAATTGAAGTTTTAATGAAGTATAAAATTCCAGTACTTGATTTTCCAGAGGAGGTAGAAATATCTAAACAATTAACAGAAGAGGAGCGACCCAAAGAAGACCAAGAAATTTCAAAAAATAGAGTTTCTGAGGAATATATTCCAGGGCCAGCTTTTCATGAAAAAAGTCAAAAAAACCAAAAAACAAATCAAGGAGGGTCTTACAGGAGAGAGATAGCAAAAAAGTATAAGAAGCCAAAAACTCGTGGGGATAAAAATTATAATAGGAGAAATAAAAGAACATAAAATTAATTGTTTTTAACAATTAATTTTATGAATAATGCAGTAATTTTAATTTTTAATTTCATTATTCTTCTTATTTAGTAGATTTAAGTGCTATTTGTTATTATTTATGTAAATTTAAGGTGTTTAAAATAACACCCTTAATTTATCAACTAATTATAAGAATTATGTACTTTAAAAAATTTTCATTAGTTATCATAGCATTATTTTTTATGCAGATAATCTTTTCACAAGAAGTGAAGAATGAGCCTCAAAAACCACATTTTATAGGAAAGCCCTCTAAAGTAGAATATGTTGCATCTATTGCCTCAAGAATTAATAATTTAGTAAGACCAGATCTTCAACAACAAAAAGAAATGTTAGATGGGAGGTCTTCCAAATATGATGTTATTATTGGTAAGGGTTCAGAAGGAGATGATCCATTAGCAAAATATTCTGATGGTTTAAGACATAGGTCTCCAAATAGAACTCCAGAATTAGTTTTTGAAACAGGTTCTTCTAATTCTCAACCAACTGATCCTGCAGGTGCTGTTGGACCCAATCATTATATTTCGGTAATTAATACTGCATTTCAAATTTTTGATAAAAGTGGAAATTCTTTAACCGATGGGCTAGTTTCTCCTAATCCAACCATATTTACCTCTGGTGGATGTTGTGATTTAACTGCCAGCTATGATAACGCTGCCGATAGATGGGTATTAAGTTTTCTTGGGGGTGGTGTTCAAGTAGCGGTCTCCGATGGGCCAGATCCAGTAAATGACAGTTGGACAGTTTATAGCTATACAGCTGTTAGTGATTACCAAAAACTATCTGTATGGAGAGATGGATATTATATGACTGAAAATACAGGAAGTGCAAATAAATTACATGTTTTTGAAAGAGCTGCTATGCTAGATGCAGCTTCTGCTGGAACAGATCCACAGATATTATCATTTTCTTTGCCAGGATTGGTAACCAGTGGTTTTCATAGTCCTCAGGTTTTAAATATAACAGATGCTAATTTTCCAACATCTGGAGGTGCAACAGTAATGTATATGCAAGATGATGCATGGTCTGGAGTAGATACAGATCACGTAAAACTATGGAATGTAGCTATAGATTGGGATAGTCCTGGTGACTCTGAAGTTTCTGCTGCTGTTGAGCTAACCACTACTCCTTTTGTTAGTGTTTTTGATGGAGGAAGCTTTTCTAATTTACCTCAGCCGGATGGAGGCCCTACCATAGACGCCCTTCAAGCCACAATCATGAATCAAGCACAATTTAGAAAGTTTTCAAATTATAATTCTGCCTTATTTAATTTCGTGGTAGATGTAGATGGGTCTAGTACAAAGCAGGCTGGTATTCGTTGGTATGAATTAAGACAAACTGCAGATGGAGAGCCTTGGGAAATTTTCCAAGAGGGAACTTATACTGCACCTGATAACAGACATGCTTGGAATGCAAGTTTAATTATGGATGTTAGAGGGAATATTGGAATGGGCTATTCGGGTATGTCTAGTGACAATAGTTCCGATTCTCAAGTAAGAGTTGGGTCCTATTATACAGGTCGTTTTGCTCAGGATCCAATTAACGTTATGACATTAGATGAGGGAGTTATAGTAGAAGGAGATGCAAATATTCCAGGTACTCGTTATGGAGATTACAGTAAAATAGATTTAGATCCAGATAATGATAAAAAATTCTGGTTTATTAATGAAGTTATGTCTGGAGGTAGAAAGAATATAGCTGGAGTTTTTCAAATAGCCTCAAATTATAATAATGATTTAGCTATAATTAGTATCGATACTCCTGTTTCTGGAGCTCTAAGTTCTAACGAATCAGTAACAGTTACCATTCAAAATTTAGGGGAAGCTGACGCCTCAGGATTTGACGTATCCTATCAAATAGGGAATACTGTTGAGGTTATTGAAAGCTACACAGAAACTATCACTTCAGGTTCAATAGCTCAATACACTTTTACAACAACTGCAGATTTATCAATAGAAGGAGAAACATATACCATTACTTCATCATCCTTATTGAATGGAGATGAAGATCCTGCCAATGATTCCGTTACTCAAGAGGTAACTCATATTTTTACGAATGATCTTGGAGTTACCGCAATTACTTCCCCAACAGATGGAGAAGCATTAGCAAATGAACCTATTGTTGTAACTATAGAAAATTTTGGAACTGCTCCTCAGTCTAATTTTGAGGTCTCTTATTCAATAAATGGCGCTCTTTCAGTTACAGAGAATGTAGTTGGCCCTATAGATGCCGGGCAAACAATGTCTTACACTTTTTCTACTTTAGGAAACTTCTCCATGGATGGTACTTATACCATAGTAGCTCAAACCTTATTAGATACAGATTCTGATACAGCTAATAATTCTTCACAAGTAGAAATTTTAAATTCAGCATGTTATACTAGAACGAATGATACACAAATGACTATAGGTCCTTATGCTGACACTGTTTCTACTTCTGTAATTACTATGGATGAAAATGTTGTTATAGATGAGCTAACGGTAACGCTTAACATTGAACATACTTGGAATAGCGACTTGGATGTAAAATTGATAGGACCAGATGGAACAGAAGCCATCTTATTTCAAGATGTTGGTGGCTCAGAAGATAATTTTACGAATACAGTCTTAAACGATAATGCATCAGAATCGATTAATGATGGTTCGGCTCCTTTTTCAGGAACTTATAGCCCCAGCGGAAATCTAAGTGATTTTCAAGGGTTGCTATCAGAAGGTGATTGGACATTGTCTATAACAGATGATTATGATTCGCCATCAGATGTATATGATGATTATGGAGGAACACTTTTAAATTGGTCTATTCAAATTTGTACACAAGTCACTCTATCGGTATCCGATAATGAATTAGACGGAGAATTCAAAATTCTAAATAAAGGAAACAATCAATTTGAAGTTTCTTTAGCGAATACAAATTCCTTTGAAGATTTGAATTTGGATGTATATAATATGGTTGGTCAAAGATTGCTGTGGAAAACTGTAAAAAACACCTCAGGATTTTATTCTCACACATTAGATATGTCCTACGCATCTAAAGGAATATATCTTGTTAGACTTGGAGATAATAAAAGTTCTTCAGTAAAGAGAATTGTTGTAGAGTAGTTTAAAAAAGTATGATTAAAAAGAGAGCATGTAACTAAATGCTCTCTTTTTAATTAGTAGCTAAAATAACTTCTACAAGTGAAATTGGAGCTATATTTTTACATCGATTTTTCATCCTCAGAGGAAGGAATTTAAAATAAATTTTCTCTTTTTTTAAAGAAAATTGAACAAACTTTTCTTCTTCAATATTTATAGGATCATAGGAATTATTTTTTGAATCAGTAATTACCCAACCACAATTTTCGTTGTCTTTGGGGATTATAGTTCCAGTAGAATATCCTTCTTTTTGATACTTTGATATTGTTTTATGTAAACTTGATTTTGAGTTCACACATGAAATTATCGTGAATAATATAAGTATGAGAATATTTAGTCTTAATTTTGAACTTGTCATATGAAAAATATAAAAGGTAAAAGATAATAAATTAATGGAAGTATTAACACCACAAGAACTTCATAATCTTGCCATGAATATTGTAGGCAAGAAACTAGAGAAAATGGGTTTTGAGTTTCAAGCTATCAATAGTAAATTAAAAAAACACCCACAATTTGTATTATTTAAAAAAGGAGAACCTACTATTTTTGTATTGGTGAAAGCATCTAATAATATTCAGAATCCAGAAGAATACGATGTATTATGGATGGAAACATTCAAAGAACATGCAAAAAAGCAAAACGCTAACGTTTGGTTTGCTGGTGTTGGAATTGCTAATGCAGAAAGTATAGAAAATCCTGTTTTTAAAAACCAACCGTATTATGTTGCTTTTGAGGATTTTATTAAAATTTTGGAATAAAAAAAGCATCACAATTGTGATGCTTTTTTTATTTTCTAAAGTAAATATTTTACTCAGCTTTAGTTTCTAGCATTTCAAAGAATTGGCCAATTTTTGGTAGAATAATAATTTTGGTTCTTCTGTTTTTAGATTTATTGGCTGGCGTGTCATTTGGTGCAAGTGGCACATAGCTACTTCTTCCAGCAGCAATTAATCTACTAGGTTCTACTTCAAATTTAGATTGCAACACTCTTGTTATAGAGGTAGCTCTTTTAGTAGATAAATCCCAATTATCTTGAATAATATCATTATTAATTGGTGTAGAATCTGTGTGACCCTCAATCATTACATCCATCTCGGGCTGACTGTTGATTACTGTAGCAACCTTTTCTAAAACCGAATATGCTTTTTCAGTTATTGTATAGCTACCACTTTTAAATAGTAGTTTATCTGAAATAGAGATAAAAACAACTGTTTTTTCTACATTTATTTCGATGTCTTCATCATCAATACCGTCTTTTAATTCTTTTTTCAAATTAAAAGCAACCACAAGATTTAAAGAGTCTTTTTTAGTAGCAGCAGCTCTGATTCTATTGATATATTTATCTTTTTTACTTAATTGAGCAAGTGTTTCCTTTATGTTATCAGTCGCCCCTTGAGTAAGAACAGTTAAGTTATCAACATATTCTAATGTCTTCTTTTTATCATTTTTTAAATCAGCTATAACCTTATTTAGGTTGGCTACATTAGAATTACATTGCTCATTTTCTAGAACACATTTTGTTAAACTATTTTTAACAGCCACCAATTCGTCTTTTGTTTTATCATGCCTTGCTTGAAGAGCTGCATGTTCTTTTTTAGATATACAAGAACTTGCGAAAATTGACACAATTAACAAGATTACTATTTTTTTCATTTTTTTAAGTATAGAAATTACATTACAAAGTTAAAAATATTGTTATTATAAAAAGGGTGATTAACAAAAATTTATCAACCATTCATAAAAACTTTAAATTGTATATTTGAATTCTTAAAAATAATTGATGAAAAAACTTTTTCTTAAAACTGTATTTTTTTCTTTTTTGCTGTTTTCTTCCTGTAATGATAATATCAAAACTCTTGAACCCATAAAACTTCAAGGGTTTATTTTTGGAACCTCTTTTACTATTATTTATTATGACGTTCACGAAAATTACAATAAAGAAGTGAATACATTATTTGAAGAAATCAATCAAGATATCTCTACTTATGTTGCAGCTTCAAATATTTCTAAAATTAATAGAGGAGATACAACTATTTTAGTTGGAAATTATTTTAAGGACGTTTTTATTAAGTCTGAACGAATTTTTAAGGAAACAAATGGCTACTTTGATCCAACAGTAGGAAATTTAGTAAATGCATGGGGTTTTGGTCCGGAAAAACCTCTCAATGATCTAGATAGTTCTACTGTAAAAAACTTAATGAGGTTTGTAGGTTTTGACAAGATTAGCATTAAACAAAACAAAATAATTAAAAAATATCCTGAAACATATCTAGATTTCAACTCTATAGGGAAAGGGTATGGTATCGATGTTATTGCAAGATTTCTAGAATCAAAAAATATACAAAATTATTTGGTAGAAATAGGAGGAGAATTAAGAGTGAAAGGGACCAAGCCTGATGGTAAATTATGGTCTATTCAAATAGAGAATCCTAATACAGATGGAACTCGATCTGCACATTCTTTTCTAAAGTTAACCAATATATCTATGGCTAGTTCTGGAAATTATAGAAAATTTAGATTAAGCACCGACGGTACTAAATATGTACATACAATTAATCCAAAGACTGGTTTTGCTACAGAAAGTAATTTGTTGGCAGCTACAGTAATAGCTGAGCTAGATTGTGCTGATGTAGATGCCTATGCAACTGCTTTTATGGCGATGGGATTAGAAAAATCAGTAAAATTTTTGGAGAATAATCCTCTTTTAAAAGTGGTTCTCATTTATGTAGATGATGAGGGTAATTTGGCAGAGTTTAAAAATTAATTTTTAAATACAACAGGTAATATTTCATTTTCCATTAATCGATATTGATCTATAAGTTTATCAGGTAGGTTACTGCAATATTTCTCTTCTTTTACTTTAAAACCAGTAGCTCTTAATTTATCAAAATAATCTAGTCCATATATTCTAACATGATCATATTGACCAAATATTTTTGCTCTTTCCTTCCTATCGGTTATTGAGTTGTCTTCAAAAGTAGTTTCTCTATTTATATCTTGAGGAACTTGAAAAACTCCCATTCCTCCATTTTTCATAACTCTGTATAATTCTTTCATAGCTTGTGTATCATCTTGTATGTGTTCTAATACATGATTGCAAAAGATAATATCAAAAGTATTTTCTTCGAATGGTAAGTTTGTAATATCTGCCTTTACATCAGCTATTGGAGAGAATAAATCTGCGGTAATATATTCATGTTCTAAATTTTTAAAACGATTTAAAAAACATTGTTCTGGGGCCATATGTAACACTTTTTTCTTGGTTGTAAAGAAGTCAGTTTCATTTTTTAAGTACAGCCATAACAATCTGTGTCTTTCCAGGGAAAGAGTACTGGGAGATAATACATTTTGCCTTTGATGTTCATAACCATAGGGTAAAAATTTTCTAAAACTCCTGTTATCTATAGGGTCTGTATAGGAATTACCTCTTAAGTAAAAGGCCATCAAGGGTCTAGCCACATAACTTAATTTTATAAGTATTGGGCGAGGTATTGTGTTTAATATGATTTTGAATAATTTCAATAAATTAGATTACATGGGTGAGATACGGAATTCATTTTCTTCATCACTACTTATACCCAATGCTTCATAAATATATTTGAATGTAGATAAGAGTTCTGGTTTTCCATTAATTATAGCTATATCATGTTCAAAATGAGCACTAGGTTTACCATCCTTGGTTAAAATAGTCCAACCATCACTAAGTTGATTTATTCTATGTGTACCCATATTAATCATAGGCTCTATAGCTACAACCATACCGTTAATCAATTTCTTTCCTCTTCCTCTTTTACCATAGTTTGGCATCTCAGGATCTTCATGCATTTTTTTTCCTAATCCATGACCAACCAATTCTCTTACTACCCCATAACCTCTATCTTCACAATATTTTTGAATGGCATACCCAACATCACCTATTCTGTTCCCTGCTTTTAATTCTCGAATTCCCTCATATAAGCTTTGTTTGGTAACCTCTAATAGTTTTTTTGTTTCTTCTTCTATTTCTCCAACAGCAAATGTATAGGCATGATCACCATAAAAACCATTTTTTAAAGCACCACAATCAATAGAAATAATATCTCCTTCTTGTAGAGGTTTGTCATTTGGAATTCCGTGAACTACTTGTGCATTTGGACTCATGCAAAGTGTATTTGGGAAATCATATAATCCTAAAAAACCAGGTATGGCATCTTGAGAACGAATATATTCTTCAGCTATTTTATCTAAAAATAAGGTGCTAACTCCAGGCTTAACCTCACTTGCAAGGACACCAAGGGTTCTAGAAACAACTAATGCACTTTCGCGCATAATTTCTATTTCTTCTCTTGTTTTTACTTTAATCATGTGAAAGTATTATGAAAGGGTAAAGATACTTTTAATTTTAAAATAAGGGAAAATAGACTTACTTGAAAAAAGAGAAAAAGCCTTTGTTCTTTTTTATTTCAGGCTCATAGTTTAATACTAATTTATGAACTTCAGTCCATCCTATGAATCCACCAATATTTCTATCATCAATAAAAAGGTCTGCATGAATTTTTCTGCTAGTTTTAGAGTCAAGTTCTTCCTCAGGATAACTTTTATTTACGGCATAAAACTCGATACCTTCTTTTTTGCAAAATTCTACTGCTTCTTTTAGTCTTTTGCCAGTTCTATAGGTCCATAAAATTAATCGATGTCCTTCAGACTGAAGTTTTTTGATAGTTTCAATTGAAAATAGTAAGGGCTTTCCAATCTTTGGATAGGCATCCTCAACAATAGTTCCATCAAAATCTATGGCAATAATTAGGTGTTTATTAGGTAGCATTTATTTTTGGTATGGATGTTTATAATTGTGAGTTCGTAAAATTTTTAAAATATCTTTTTCTAATGTTTTTTTAGCATGCTCTACATACCTACCTATTTCTTTCCCTTTTTTGTAAAAAATAAAAGTAGGCGTGTGCTTTATTTGATACCCCTCTTGAAGATTATCAGGAGTTTTTTTACCAATTGATATTCCTACGATTTGAAAGTTTATATTTAAATCTAAGGCAGCTGATTCCATGATTTTATAGAATCTTGGTAGCTCTCTTTTGCTATCATGACACCAACTTCCAATAAAAGCTTTTATCGAAATGTTTTTTAATTTTTTACTTATTTTTTGTACAATTTTTTTGTCGGGTTGATAGTTTTTATAATTGGTAGAAAACCAATCACTGTGTTTTCCATTCAAGAAATCAGATTTATTGATATAACCAATTAAATTTCTATTTATATTGTCTTTTCCTTGACCATTGACCAATAAAAATGAACACATCAAAAATATTAATAGAAGTTTTTTCATATTAAAGTAATGATTTTCTTGTCATTTCTTTAGGTTGTTCTAGTCCCATCAATTCTAAAATTGTTGGTGCGATATCACCTAAAACACCATTATTAATTAATTTTAATTCCTTGTCTATAAGAACAATTGGAACTGGATTGGTTGTATGAGCAGTATGAGGGCTTCCATCAGGATTCATCATTGTTTCACAATTTCCGTGATCTGCAATTAGTAAAGTGGTATAGCCGTTTTTTAATCCAGTATTAATTACCTCCTTGGAACAATGATCAACAGTTTCACATGCCTTTACAGCTGCTTCAAAAACTCCTGTATGCCCAACCATATCACCATTTGCAAAATTTAAACATATAAAATCTACTTCTCCTTTTTCTAATTCAGGTACAATAGCATCTCTTATTTCGTAGGCACTCATTTCTGGTTTTAAATCATATGTAGCCACTTTTGGAGAAGGACAAAGAAGTCTTTTTTCTCCATCAAATTCTTTCTCTCTTCCTCCTGAAAAGAAAAAAGTTACATGTGGGTATTTTTCAGTTTCAGCGATTCTAATTTGTTTTTTATTTGCGCGCTCTAAAACTTCTCCAAGAGTATTTTCAATATTATCAGTATTATAAACTACTTTAATATCTTTAAAAGTTTTATCATAATTAGTTAAAGTAACAAAGTATAATGGAATTTTATGCATGTTAAATTCCTCATTGTTATTTTGGCTCAACACTTCTGTTAATTGTCTTCCTCTGTCTGTTCTAAAATTGAAGAAAATTACAACGTCATCTATCTTAATAGAGGCTTTAGGTTTATCGTTTTCATCAACCATTATAATTGGTTTGATGAATTCATCGGTTATATTTTCTTGATAACTTTCATTGATACTATCTAAGGCATTTATTGACTTTTCTCCAATCCCTTCAACCAATGCATCATAAGTTAATTTTACTCTTTCCCATCTATTATCTCGATCCATTGAATAATACCTGCCAGTTATTGTTGCCAACTCTCCAGTTGTATTTTTCATGTGTTCCTCAATGTCTTTTATGAAGTATTTACCAGATTTTGGATCACAATCTCTACCATCAGTAAATGCATGGAGGTAAACATTGTTTACGTTATTCTTATGGGCTGCATCAAGTAGTCCTTTTGCATGATTTATATGAGAATGGATACCACCATCTGAAATTAAACCAAGTAAGTGAACATTTTTATTATTCTCTTTAGCATAATTAAATGCTTTTATTAGTTCGGTTTCTTTAGCCAACTTCCCTTCTCTAACAGCTATGTTAATTTTTGCTAGATTTTGATAAACAATTCTACCAGCTCCTAGATTCATGTGACCTACTTCAGAATTACCCATTTGACCTTCAGGTAAGCCAACATGCTCACCATCCGTTCTTAGTTCAGAAGAAGGGTATAAATCGTATAATGAATTTATGAAGGGTGTTTTTGCATTAAAAATGGCTGAAACGCTGGGATCTTGTGTAACACCCCATCCATCTAATATTAGTAAGATAACTTTCTTATTCATTGTATATTTTAAAATGTAAAAGTAAGAAAGATTTTTAGGTGTTTATTAAAATTTTGCGAAACCGATGAAGTAAACTGTTATAGCTAGTAAAACAATAATTAAGATAATTTTTTTCAGAAGCGTTACATTGTTTTGAGAAATGAATTTTTCTCTTATTTCACGCAATTTGCTTTTGGTTGTATTTTGTTTAAAATGTACTTTTGTTTTTCTTGAATACCTCCCATCTTTTCCTAATTTTTCAAATGTGCTTTTGCGAGTCCTTTGGTTATTTTATATTGTTATAAATGTGTGTTGTGTTGTAAGTCATAAAATTGTAGTTTTACAGCTAATTTACAACTACTATTAATTAAAAACTATGGGATTATTTGGAATGTTTAGCAATAAAAATACTACCGAAAATATACAGAAATATTTAAATAATGGAGCTATCATTTTAGACGTTAGAACCAAGTTAGAGTGGGATGAAGGTCATATTTCAGCATCTAAACATATAGTTTTAAATTCCATTCCTGAAAATGTAGACACCATTAGGAATTTTCAAAAACCAGTCATTACGGTTTGTAAAAGTGGTGGAAGAAGCCAGAGCGCTACAGATTTTTTATCTGAACATGGTATAGATGTTATAAACGGAGGTCCGTGGCAAAATGTTGCAAAACTTCTTTAAGCGTAATAGTTGAAGCCTTTCTCTCTAAGAATTTTCAGCTTTCTATGTAATTTCAAGGAATGAGTTGATTTTCTAACTATAGCATAAATAACACCAAGAATAGCCCCTGTAAATGCCCCCATAATTGTAGGGTCAAAGTGATGGCCGGTTATCCAATACTTAATGTTAAATACGATCATTCCTATAAAAATAGAAATGACAAATACTTGTAATTTAGATTTTGAAAAGTGTCCATAGATAGAAGTTAATAGACCAACTATAATTGATGTGGCTGTAATTTTAGTCCAAAATATTTCAAACAAAGGGGGGCCAACAGGAAGGAAAATAGAAGTTATGAGCATTCCGATGATCGTGCTCGAGAATAATCCGATAGCAATTTTTTTTAACATAAGGGGTAATTTGCTGTAAATTTACAAAAATATTTTTATGTTTTTAAAAAGTAATTTCAGGATACTTTTTATTAAATGATTCTATTTTATGTTTAATTTCAGTTAAAAAACTTTTATGTTTTTCAGATGTAACGTTAAAAGGTTTATGTTCTTGTGCTCTTTTTATTTTTGAAATTTCTTTCATCATTTCTATAGCTCTATCTGAAAACCAATTTTCTGAAAATTTATCCCAAATGTAATTTATGCTTGTTTTATTAGGATGTATCATATCCTCTTCGTAAAAACGATAATCACGTAATTCATCCATCATCGTCTCATAGCTGGGAAAGTAAAATGTTTGTTTGTGAGATTTTATGATTTCATGGATAGCTGTAATTAAATGTGATTTACTCTGTTGATTCTCAATAAAACCATCTTTTACATGACGAATGGGAGATACAGTAAATATAAAATTTACAGTAGGGTTTATTTTCTTTACCATAGATAGTATTGAATGTAAACTTTCTATAATGTCATCTACAGAGAGTATTAATTTTTTAAATTTTTGACTAGGAACTTTATGACAGTTTGCTACAATTTTTTTTGATTCTATGAGTTGATATACCCAAGATGTTCCAAGTGTTATAATGATATGAGTACTGTTTATTAAAGATTTATTTGTAAGCTCAGAAGCATCATTTAATTGCTGAATATGTTGCTTTTTTGAGGGTGAACTTAATTGAGAATGTGCTTCAAAGCAATGCCAACGCTCATTTAATAAAAAAATATCTTTTTCCGAATATTTTTTTTGATTGACAGCATTTCTAATAATAGTTTCTATAGCCTTGGTATGAAATAGAATCCCAAAGGGATTTTGTTCAGAAAAAAATTTTAGATACTTAAATTTATGCCCCATGTTGTTTGAAAAACACGAACCAAGTAATACAATTTTTGATGTATAATCTATCTGATGATTAACTTCTCTCTTAAAAGATATGTTTGTCTGAAGTTTCAAAAAATTATTTAAATTGTATGATATAGAAATATATTAAATATTCCTTTATTGAATATATTCTATAGCTTTTTCAAAAGCTTCCTCTATTCCAGAGGGCTTCTTTCCACCTGCAGTTGCAAAAAATGGTTGACCACCCCCACCTCCTTGAATATATTTTCCAAGTTCTCTAATGATAGTTCCAGCATTTAAATTTTTTTCAGTTACAATTTCTTTGGAGACATAGCAGGTTAGAATCGCTTTTCCATTTGATTCTGCTCCAAAGACTAAAAATAAATTTTTAAATGTATGACCCAAATCAAAAGCTAATGTTTTAATACTAGTAGCATCAAGGTCTAACTTTTTAGTTAAAAACAGCACACCATTAATATCTTTGAGTTCACTCTCTAGATTACTTTTTAGATTTTTTGCTTTGTCTCTCAACAACTGATCAAGTTGTTTCTTTAAAGCTGTGTTTTCACTTTGAATTGATGAAAGTGCTTTCAGAGGATCTTTGGGATTTTTGAGCATCCCTTTGAGTTCAATAAATACTTTATCATTTTCTAAATAATAATCTTTTGTTGCATCCATTGTAATAGCTTCAATCCTTCTAATACCAGCAGCAACAGCTCCCTCAGATTTAATTTTAAAATGCCAAATATCTGAGGTATTTTCAACGTGTGTTCCTCCGCACAGTTCAATAGATTGTCCAAAACGAATAGACCTAACAGAATCTCCGTATTTTTCACCAAACAAGCTCATTGCACCATCGGCAATTGCTTCCTCTTTTGGAATATTTCTCTTTTCTACTAAAGGTAATTTTCCTTTGATTCGTGCATTTACAAAATTTTCAACATCGCGAAGTTCATCGGTAGTTAATTTAGAGAAATGAGAAAAGTCAAATCGGAGATGTTTGGAATGTACAGCACTCCCTTTTTGCTCAACATGAGTCCCTAAAACCTCACGTAATGCTTGGTGTAAAAGATGGGTAGCACTATGGTTTGCAGCTGTTCTTTGACGTTGTTTTTGGTCTACAACTGCGTTAAAAGATTCGTTCGTGTTTTTCGGTAAATTTTCAACAACATGAATGATAATATTGTTCTCTTTCTTTGTGTCTAAAATATAAATGATGTCTCCATGAACATCCTCTAAATATCCTTTATCTCCTACTTGTCCTCCTCCTTCTGGATAGAAAGGGGTTTTATTAAAAGCCAACTGATATTGATCTCCATCTTTTTTTGAAGAAACCTTTCTGTACCTTGTTAATTTAACTTTTGCTTCAAGAGAGTCATATCCAATAAATTCCTCCTCAATATCGTTTATTAAAATTATCCAATCTTCGGTAGAAGATTTACTAGCAGAACGAGAACGCTCTTTTTGTTTTTTCATTTCAACATGAAAATCACTTTCATTTAGGGACAATCCTTTTTCCCTTAAAATCAAAGAGGTTAGGTCTATAGGAAAACCAAAAGTGTCATATAATTCAAAAGCTTTTTTTCCAGAAATCTCTTTACTTTCAGAATTCTCTATGATTGTATCAAGTAATATTAACCCCTGGTCTAAAGTTCTTAGAAAGGAGGTTTCTTCCTCCTTGATAACATTTTCAATTAATTGTTTTTGAGCTTTTAATTCAGGAAATGCATCACCCATTTTTTTAGAAAGGATATCAACTAACCTAAAAATAAAAGGTTCTTTTTTATGTAAAAATGTAAAACCATATCTAACAGCTCTCCGTAATATTCGTCTAATAACATATCCAGCCCCAGAATTACTTGGCAGCTGACCATCTGCAATAGAAAAAGCCACTGCTCTTACATGATCAGCGATTACTCTGATTGCGATGTCTTCTTTTTCGTTATGACCGTATGTTATTGAAGAAATTGCTTCAATTTCTCTAATTAAAGGGGTAAAAATATCAGTATCATAGTTGGATTTTACGTCCTGCAAAACCATACACAGACGTTCAAATCCCATACCAGTGTCTATATGTTTTGAGGGTAATTCTTCTAAAGTACCCGTAGCTTTTCTGTTATATTGCATGAAAACTAAGTTCCATATTTCTACAACCTGTGGATGATCTCTGTTTACCAAACTTTTTCCATCTACAGCAGCTTTTTCTTCATCAGTTCTAATATCTACATGAATTTCAGAACAAGGTCCGCAAGGTCCTTGTTCACCCATCTCCCAGAAATTATCCTTTTTATCACCCATTAGAATTCGATCTTCAGGAACAATTTCTTTCCATAAATCGAATGCTTCTTGATCTATTGGTAAATTATCTTTATCTGTACTACCCTCAAAAATAGTGACATATAAAATATCCTCAGAGATACCATAGACCTCAGTTAATAATTCCCATGCCCATGATATAGCTTCTTTTTTAAAGTAATCTCCAAAGCTCCAATTTCCTAACATTTCAAACATGGTATGATGGTAGGTGTCGTATCCAACCTCTTCTAAATCATTATGTTTTCCAGAAACTCTTAAGCATTTTTGAGTGTCAGAAATTCTTGTATTTTTTGGAATTTTATTTCCTAAAAAATATTCTTTGAATGGTGCCATTCCAGAATTTGTGAACATCAACGTAGGATCATCTTTTAAAACCATAGGGGATGAAGCGACAATTTGATGGGATTTTTCTTTGAAAAAATTTAAAAAATGTGAGCGAATTTCTTTAGATTTCATAAATCAAAAGTTAATTTTCTTTTACCGTTAATGTTAAAAATTTATACTTGAAATGAGTCAAAGTTATAGTTAGTGAAACATTTTGTAAATTTGCTTTTGTTAATTTATAAATTACTTTTTAACCAGTAGTTTACAGTAA
>Ga0209601_1000301_pt1 | contig 40544 bp, 40 predicted proteins | sample COGITO_mtgs_1104_4_FD_184796 | JGI IMG/M metagenome (GOLD analysis project Ga0209601, IMG submission 184796) | Pelagic marine microbial communities from North Sea - COGITO_mtgs_110426 (SPAdes) (version 2) | ecosystem: Environmental > Aquatic > Marine > Epipelagic ...
CACGAATTGGCTCGATGCACAAGTAAACCTTCCGTACGTAATGACTGCTTCCAATTGGTCAAACTTGCAAGATGTTTCACTTTTTTTGAAAGCTAGGTTATTAAATAAATCATTAAATAGAGGAACATTCTCCACCTTAATTTCAGGTGGATTCAGCACTCCAATTTCAGATTACCCAACTCAAGGATTAAATGCAATTGGGCAGCAAGCAACGGCAGTTGATGCACGATTGATAATGCAGTATTTTGCAAACTCTGGCTGGTTTGGGATGCTTCAAGGTGGAATCACAAGTCGGTCTAATCCAACACCAACTTCAGCTCCCGTTGCGGCAAAAATCGGAAAAGCTGCAGAAAATTATTACTTCGACATTTATTATGATTTTCAAAATACAGAAGGTGGTGCAGACTATCTAGACGGAACAAATCCAGCATTTACAAGTCTGGGAGTATCTTATCATAAATTAGGAGGAACTTTTTATAAGCCGTTTAGCAGCGGAAAAATGGGTTTAGCTTTTGGCGCTTATGCTGTTTTGGCAGGGCGAAATGTTGGGCAATCTTTTGGTGGAAGTGCTGCGTTTATTTATAAAATGAAATACTTGAAAAATGAGTAGTGTAAATCAAAAGAACCTGCTGAATACAGTAGGAGTTCCAGCTGGATTAGTACTCAGTTTTTTGGGGTTAGCTATCTTGATATTATCTTGGCTAGGCATAAGTCTTTCCCCTATATTTCTTTGGCTGTGCTTAGGGAGTTTGCTTACAGGTATGATGGTATTTGGGGTGTCAACTTATGCAGGTGAATCGGACGGAATAAAAAACAATGGAATTTGGACCAATAGCCTTACCAATAGAGGTTTACTAGCTTGGGTCAGTGGAGTAGTAATTACTGGATTTTATATTGAACTGTATTGGTATCCAGAACTTCTAGGTTTAAATAGCGAAGGAGTCAACACTGGAATGATTGCTTTTTTCGATCCTTTGAGTTATGCAATTAAAGGAGCTCCGGCCAGTCAATGGTTTGTTTACGGTACCATTTACACCATTTGTATTGTAGGCTTGGGAGTTAAGTTTGTTTTCAAATACATTCATAACCGCTATCAATTGTGGAGAACGATTTCGGTAATGGCGGCTCAGTTGTTTCTTGCTTATTTTATTCCGGAAATATTAGAAGGGATGAACCAAGACCAGCCATATTTCGCGAAAGATTTAAAGTATTTCTGGCCACTCAATTATTACTTCTTTGAAGATTGGCATCTCAATAATATGACGGACCAAGCTTCAGGCGCAATGGGCATGTTTTATATGGTTTGGGGAATTCTCGGTTTTACAGTTTTGACTCCAATTATCACCTATTTCGTAGGCAAGAGGTGGTATTGCAGTTGGGTATGTGGTTGCGGAGGCTTGGCTGAAACTGCTGGTGACCCATTTCGTCATTTGTCTGATAAAAGCATTAAATCTTGGAAGCTTGAACGCTGGCTAATTCATGGAGTTTTGGTATATATAAGCGTGGTAACTGCGGTAGTATTGTATGCCTATTTTACGAATTCAAGTTCATTTTTGGGGCTCGATGTCTATACTTATTTCAGAAGACCGTACGCATTTCTTATTGGTGCTGCTTTTTCGGGAATAATTGGGGTTGGATTTTATCCATTATTAGGCAATCGAGTGTGGTGCAGGTTTGGTTGTCCTATGGCTGCATATATGGGAATCGTGCAACGTTTTAAGTCAAAATTCAGGATTACAACTAATGGCGGTCAATGCATTTCTTGCGGCAACTGCTCTGTTTATTGTGAGCAGGGAATTGATGTTCGCTCCTATGCTCAAAAAGGGCAAAATATAGTTCGTGCTTCTTGCGTTGGTTGCGGAGTGTGTTCAGCAGTTTGTCCGCGTGGAGTTTTAAAATTAGAAAATGGGCCTGAGGAAAATCGTGTAAACGATAATCCAATTTTGATTGGTCATGAGAAAACAGAATTAAATAAAGAGGTGATTTAGGCTGAATGAAAAAGTATTGGATACTTATGTTGGTTCAATCGATATTGATTGCCGCAGCAATTATTAACAGCTCTTTTAAGCCGGAAGTTTTAGCAGTTAATACCCTAGCAACAACTGATTGGTCCCTTACTCCGATTTATAGTAAAACTTATTTTGATAATGGTGTGCTCAAAGCAGAGGGTAGGTTGTTGGATAGTAATAAAATTGGCTGGTGGAACTTTTATTACTCGAATAACAACATAAAGAAGAAAGGGGCCTATTTGAAAGGAGAGAAACATGGTTTTTGGGAAACTTTTTATAAAAATGGTCAAACTGAATTACTATTAGAATGGAATCAAGGTCTAAAATCCGGTTGGGCAAAAAGGTATTTTGAAAACGGTAAATTGAATTGGGTCGGTGAGTTTAAAGACGATCAAAAAACGGGACTATGGAAATCCTTCTACTCAAACGGAGAACTTAAAGAAACGGGATTTTTTTCTCACAATACGAAAGTGGGCTGGTGGAGGTTTTGGGATGCAAATGGTAATATTTTAGAAGAAGGCGATTACGCAAATAACCAAAAAAACGGATTTTATAAAACGTTTTATGCAGATAGTCTTCTAAAGACAGAGGGCTATTATTTTAACGACGAACCAACTGGAGAATGGCGTTATTATAAAGAAGATGGTAGATTCGATCAAGTTATAAAAATTGAAGATGACGAATAAGCCTGCCGATATTTCAATTGCCGTTGTAATTCCTGCTTTTAACGAAGAAAATGCAATTGGAAAGGTACTAAATGATATTCCGAAAGAATGGGTGGATGGTGTTGTTGTGGTGGATAATAACTCTTCTGACTCCACTAAGGAAAAAGCAAAAGAGTATGGCGCAATTGTTCTTGAAGAACCCTTTCAAGGTTATGGAGCCTCCTGTCTATGCGGAATAAATTATTTGATGGATCAAGATATAGTAGCAGATATTATTGTTTTTCTTGATGCTGACTATTCTGATTTTCCAGAAGAACTCCCCAAAATAGTAGAGCCAATATTGACTCAGCAAATGGATATGGTTATTGGATCAAGGGCCTTGGGGAACAGAGAGCCCGGCTCAATGACTGTTCCTCAAATTTTTGGCAATTGGTTGGCAACGAAACTACTGCGTGTATTTTTTGGTGTCAGTTATACAGATTTGGGCCCATTTAGAGCGATAACAACAAAAGCATTAAATAGCTTACAAATGCAAGACAAAACCTATGGTTGGACAGTTGAAATGCAAGTGAAAGCGGCTAAAATGAATTTGAAAACTACCGAAGTCCCAGTGAATTATAAAAATAGGGTGGGGGTTTCAAAAATATCAGGAACGGTTAAAGGGACTGTATTGGCAGGCTATAAAATAATTCAAACCATATTCAAATACGCTTAATATGCTTATTCTAGTTTGGGCTATTATCATCATTTATGGAGTGCTAAGCTGCTTCATTTTCCTGTATTCGCTAACGCAGCTTACGCTGACTTTGAACTATCGAAAAGCGAACAAAAATAAGGGTGCGCAGCCATTGAAAAAGCTGGACAAGTTTCCAATGGTCACGATACAATTGCCCATTTTTAATGAACAATACGTGAGTGAACGACTAATCGACGCCACTGCGAAAATTGACTACCCTAAAGATAAATTAGAAATTCAAGTATTGGATGATTCTACTGATGAAACCTTTGAACTTATTGCTAATAAAGTAGGTGCTTTGCAGCAAGACGGGTTTAATATTAAACACATACACAGGGTAAATCGACAGGGGTACAAAGCTGGAGCATTGTCAGCAGGATTGGCGATTTGTGAAGGTGATTATGTCGCTATTTTCGATGCTGACTTTATACCATCGCAGAGTTTTTTAATGGACAGTTTGATCCATTTTACACAAAACAAAATAGGATTGGTGCAAACCAAGTGGCTGCATCTGAATAAGAACTATAATTTCCTTACCCGAATGCAGGCCTTTGGTTTAGATGCTCATTTTACGGTTGAGCAAGGTGGACGGAATGCAGCAGGACATTTCATTAACTTTAATGGAACTGCTGGAGTTTGGAGAAAAGAGTGTATAAATGATGCCGGTGGCTGGGAATCCGATACGCTAACCGAAGACTTGGATTTGAGTTATCGGGCTCAACTAAAAGGGTGGGAGTTTAAATACCTTGAAGGAGTTGGTTCACCTGCTGAATTGCCTGCTGCTATGAACGCGCTTAAAACGCAGCAGTATCGTTGGAATAAAGGAGCCGCGGAATGTGCTGTAAAGAATTTGGATAAAGTAATTAAGTCAAAAGACGTTTCGAATTCAACAAAAGTTTATGCAATTTTTCACTTGATGAACAGTTTTGTTTTTGTTTGTATTCTTCTTACTGGCTTACTTTCAGGGCCTTTAATGTACATTAAGAGCATATATTTCGAATTTGGATATCTGTTTCAACTAGCAGCGTTTTTCTCACTGAGTTTTGTTTTCCTCGCCTTTTTTTATTGGACATCAACTGCAATGAATTATGAGAATAAGACCAAAGGTTTTTTGAAATTTATTGGTTCTTTTCCAATTTTTCTTTCAGTATATATGGGGTTATCCTTACATAATGCGCTGGCGGTTTTTGAGGGTTATGCAGGTAAAAAAAGTCCTTTTGTACGAACACCTAAGTTTAATTTGATTAAAAATGATGGAGTATGGAAAAACAACAAATACATTTCAAGGAAGATTAATCCATTAACTTATGTTGAGTTGTTTTTGTCCCTTTATTTTATAGCTGCAATAGGCATTGGAGTATACCTTGGTGATAGTGGATTAATGCCTTTTCACCTTATGTTAGCCTTTGGCTTTGGGGTTATAGCTTTCTTTTCAGTAGTTCACGCTAAACGTTAGAAGCCTTAGATTTTCTGTGCAATTATAATTAAGCGATCACTGGTATCTCGATTAAACGTATCTAATTTGTAGTTTCCAAAACTATGAGTGATTTCAAGTTGACTTTGGGCGAAAAGTTGCTCCAGCTCTTTTTTTGAAAATGCAGTTACTTGTTCAGTAAAACTGTAGTCTCTATTATGGTCATTGAATTCAATTTTTTTGTGAATCACATTGTCCTCAAATGTTTTAGTGATTTTAAAAAGTATCCCTTCAATTTCTTTTTCCTCGTATGGAATCAATTCATTAACCACCTTCACTGAATTTAAAAAATCCAGCACGAAATATCCTTTACTTTTTAAGTTCTTGGCAACTGCGTCTAGTACTTTTTGATTATCACTTTGATCGTTGAAGTATCCAAAGCTCGTAAATAGGTTAAAAACATAGTCAAATGCTTCAGTGCGGAATGCTTCGCGCATATCATGAACAGCGAAGTGCAAGTTTTCGTCCGCCATTTTTGTCGCTTCAGTTATTGAATTTTCTGATAAATCAATACCGGTAACATCATATCCCAGTTGATTAATGATCAAGGAATGACGACCTTTTCCACAAGCTACATCTAAAATTTTTGAATTTGATGTTGGATTTAAATGGCCAATCAGGTTTTTAATGAAAAACGTTGCCTCGTTTTCATCGCGATCGCGATAGAGCAGGTGGTAATACGAAGTATTGAACCAATCTGAAAACCAATTTTTGTTACATTTTTCCATAAAAAAAGCTCCCCCATATTGGGAGAGCTTTCAAAAGTAATTTCTTAAAGTTGTAATTACTCGATTACAGTCATTTCTTTTACAAGATGACCAGCACCGGCAAATTTGTCGATAATAAATAAGGTGTATCTGATATCTACTGAAATAGTTCTTTGTAGGTTTTGCTCAAATGCAACATCACCACTCATCGCTTCCCAGTTACCGTCAAATGCAGTACCAATAAGGTGTCCTTCAGCATTAACTACTCCGCTACCAGAGTTTCCTCCGGTAATGTCATTGTTAGATAGAAAACATACTCTCAATTCTCCATCTTTACCATAACGACCGAAGTCTTTGTCCTTTATCATTTTGATTAATTTGGAGGGAGCATCAAACTCTAAATCACCAGGAGTATACTTTTCAAGAATACCTTCTGCGGTTGTGTAATACTCATAAAACACTGCATCACGTGCCTCGTAAGGAAGTATGTTTCCATAAGTCAATCTCAACGTTGAATTAGCATCTGGGTAGTATGACTTGTTTGGATTCATTTGACGAATTGCATCAATATACAAACGCTCTGCCTTGGCGATATCCATACTTGCTTGCTGTCTAGCCGGAACTACTGTATTGTAAAAGTCATCCCAAACTGCTTTTGAAATTTTAAATGCTGGATCTTTCAATATGGATTTCGCATTTGCTTTATTTAGAAAAGCTTCCATTTTATCTTCATCATCAAACATTGATTTCTTAGCTACCCATTTAGCCAATTTCATATAATCACCTTTTGATTTTTTAATCAAGGTTTGAAAATACTCAGGACGATCAGCCTCAGGAATAGCTTCTGCATACATTTCGAATATTGCAGCCATTACATTGATATCAACTGCTTTATTGTAGTTTTTAAAGTGTTTTGCGTTTTGATCTTTTAATTTTTGAGTCATTTCATCGATCACTTTTGGATCGGTATCGTCCTTCTCAAGCATTGCAGCAAATTTCCCGTAATTACGAGCCAACGCACTCATTTCAACTCCTTGAGAAGCAAACCCTTCTACAAAAAAGTTATACTTAGTTTGGCTAGACTTCATTGCCTCAAAACCATTCTTATATAAACTCAACACTTCTCCGTACTTCGCTTTTCTATCTGAATTTGCGGTTGACCATTTTTCGAAATCAGCTTCTTCTGAACGTTTTTTATCAGCAACACCAAGCGAATTCAGCGCTTTTGTCATACCAATAAAGTTTTTCCAATAATTACTTACACCTGCATGCTTGCTTGCGTATTGAATTTGAATCGCTTCACTAGAATTCATTCCTTCTTCGTACAAGTCTAGTTTAGTTCTTCTTAATTTAATTCGATCTGGGTAGTCAACATTCACCTTATGGTCTACACCAAAAGAACTCATGTATCGATCTGTTCCACCAGGAAAACCGAAGATCATAGAGAAATCGTCTTTTTTAGTTCCTTTAATATTTACTGGAAGATGATGTTTAGGCGTGTAAGGAACATTTTCTGCGGAATATTGAGCTGGCTTGTTTTCTGCATTTGAGTAAATTCTGAACATAGTGAAATCGCCTGTGTGACGAGGCCACATCCAGTTATCGGTATCACCACCAAATTTCCCGATAGAAGAAGGAGGAGCTCCAACTAATCTAACATCAGGAAATACTTCGTAAACAAACATGTAATATTCATTTCCTGCAAAAAAACTTTTAATAACTGCTTTAAATCTTCCTTCTTCGCTATTCGCTTTTGAAAGGCTATCCATTATTGGCCGAGCAGCTTGAGCACGCTGTATTTCATTCATCGTATCGTTCATTGCTTCCAAAATCATTGGAGTAACGTCGTCCATATGGTGAAGAATGGAAATAGAAAATCCTGCTGGAATTTCTTCTTCTTTGGTCATTGCCCAGAAACCATCTTTCAAATAATTGTGTTCAGTGGTACTGTTATCTTGAATTACTCCAAAACCACAATGGTGATTAGTAATGAATAACCCTTGTTTTGAAACGATTTCTCCAGAACAAAAATTACGCGCCGGACTTCCCAATCCAACTATAGCATCCTTCAGTGATGCGTTATTTACACTGTAGATTTCTTCTGGAGTCAATTTGAGTCCAGCTTTCTGCATATCTACATAGTTGAGGCGTTTAACTAACATAGGTAGCCACATTCCTTCGTCAGCCTTTGCATTTGGCTGAAACATTAGCGCAATGGTAGCGCACAATAAAATTCCTTTTCTTAACATAATCCTTCTGATTTTTAAAACGTCGACAAACATAGTGCTTTCATAATTGTACTTATAGAATAAAAGTCAAGATTGGTAATATGTTGTTATCAAAGGTCAAAACTTGTGATGGTGATAGGGCCTCAAAACCATATTTTTGTAGTAGACAGTCTGAGTGCATTGATTAATTTAAAGGAAATAACGAATAATACCCCTGATGAGGACTTGATATTTGTCTATCAAGGCGCTGTTAACGATGAAAGAGTAAAAAAATTACTTCAATTAACAGAAAGTGCACTTAATAAGCAAACCATAAAAACGAGTGTAAAGCGTAAAATTTTTAGAGTATTGATGGAAGCGATACAAAACTCCTACAAACACCAATGCGAGGTTGTGTTAGGCGACGATTCCTTTAAAGAAATAACTATGGTTTTTTTGCGTCAAGAGCAATTCTATGAATTGATTTTAGGTAATTATATCACAAATGAAAAGGTTGATGGCTTAAGAGCTAAAATGGATCAGATTAACGGCCAAAGTGAAAAGGAATTGAAGACAAGTTATCGAAATACATTGAACAATAACGCCCGCACTAAGGCAGGTGGAAGTGGTTTAGGATTAATGGATATTGCCAGAAAAACAGGAGAACCGTTAAATTATAGTTTTTCAAAAGTGAATGAAGATATTGCTTACTTCACCTTCACCGTAAAAATATACAAGGTTGAATAGTTTGGAAATAGAAGGTGGGTCAAAAACACCAACAGTTAAATTAGATGCTGAAAAAGGAACTATAGCGTTAAGTGGAAGATGTATTCCTGAAAATGCTGTTGATTTTTATAAGCCAATTTACGAGTGGTTAGATGAATACGCCACTGGACCCAAAGACAACACTACAGTTGAAATTAGATTGGAATACTTTAACACGAGTAGTTCTAAATGTTTGTTGGATGTTTTTAAAAAAGTGGAGCGCTTACAAAAAGACAATTCCAGTTCTGTAAAAGTGAATTGGTATTACGAAACTGATGACGAAGATATGTTAGAAGCTGGAGAGGATTATGATATTATAATTTCAATGCCATTTAATATGGTTGAAGTAGACGAGATATGAGACTAATAATTAAGATTTTACTCACCTTGGCGACTGTGTTTACCTTTACTAATGGTATTGCTCAAGTGAATTTAGAACCGCTAGAGAAAAAGGGATTTGAAGTTAAAAGTAAGCTTAAGCCTTATAAAAAGACGAATAATCAAGTGTTGAAACTAAAGATTAAGAACTCCATGGAAAAAAACCAAGAGTTAAATTTTCAGTTGTACTTATATGTTGATGGAAAAGCAGAAAGTATGAGCGAACAAAAAAGTGTGTGCTTAGCTCCGAATAAAAAGGTGAAGTATAGATTTTTATTCGAGCCTGAGAATAGTGGGGAGTTCACAGTAGAGCTAGAAAAACTAAATGTTAAAGAAGTCGACTCCTGTCCTTCAGCAGGAGAATAGTTCATGAATCGGAATTTTTGTTTAGATGTTTTGGGTTTGCCTCATGGGGCTACCTTAGAGGATATTAAAAAGCGGTTCAGAGAATTGGCCTTGCAGTATCATCCCGATGTAAACGCGGATCCAGGCGCTAAAACTCAATTTATTAATTACCTCAAAGCTTATCAATACCTGCTAAATGAGGGCGACCAACTTTCAGATATGTATTCAGAATACAAATCTCAAGGAAGTAGTGCAAAGCAACCCCAAAATGCTACTGATGAATTTGAAGCTCGACAAAAAGTAAAAGAGCAAATGCGCCAGCGTGCTAGAGAGTATGCAGCTGCGCATAAAAAAGAAGCAGAGGAAATCGAAAAGCGAGTGCTCGTTACCCTTACAACGGGTTGGCCTTGGAAGGCAGTTCGAGTCGCAGCTGCGTTTTCCTGTTTGTTTGCTTTGGCTCTTTTATTTGATTATTGGCTCCCTTTTAAGCAAATAGGAAACAAAGTAGAGGCAAAAGTTTATTACGAATACTTCAATCGGAATACAATAATTTATGTTGATGGTGCTTCAGTGGATGTGCCTGAAAAGGTTCATTTGAAGGTGAGCCGAGGTGATACGTTTTTAGTAAACTTCACCGGAATGCTTCAAGAGTTTACAGGGTATAGTATAAGAAAAGCAGATGGGAAAATATTTCGATTTGATACTGAGTTTAACCTTTTTACTTTTTACCCTATTATTCCATTTTTCTTTCTAATTCCGGGCTTTCTCTTTTATTATAAAAGTAACTCTGTAGGGTTTTACATTCTCTATTTTGCAACCTGCACGGCCTATCCAGGTCTATTATTGCATCAGGCCTTGCGCGAAGAAAAACTGTTTCATTTGGTGACTTGGTTTCTAGAATAGCATAGGGTTTTTAAGTAATTATTAGATTTCGTTGGTTTTACCGATCGAACGCTTGAGTTTCGGTTAAATTTGCCGCCCTATTTTAACATTATGAAGGCATTAGAAGCAATTTCCCCGATAGATGGTCGATACGCAAGTAAAACAGCAGCTCTTTCTCAATATTTTTCTGAATATGCGCTGTTTAAATATAGGGTTTGGGTTGAAGTGGAATATTTTATTGCCCTGTGTGAGTTGCCGCTTCCACAATTAGAAGGAGTTGAAAAATCAGTTTTTCCAGCACTTAGAAAAATGTATACTGAATTTACTTTAGAAGAGGCTCAGGAAATTAAGGATATTGAAAAGGTTACTAATCACGATGTAAAGGCAGTGGAGTACTTTATAAAGGATAAAATGAAAGCTTTAGGTTTGGAAAGCCATTCAGAGTTTGTTCATTTTGGATTAACCTCTCAGGACATTAACAATACGGCGAACCCGATGATGATTAGAGATGCCCTTGATGAGGTGATAAGTCCGAAAATTAGAGATATTGTGGATCAATTGGACCTTTTTGCTAAAGAATGGAAGGATGTGCCAATGTTAGCGAGAACGCATGGTCAGCCTGCTTCACCAACGAGATTGGGAAAGGAGATTCAAGTGTTTTCTGAGCGCATAAAAGAACAATTGGAATATTTTTACGCTATACCTGTAGCGGCAAAGTTTGGGGGAGCAACCGGTAACTTTAATGCGCATGTTGTAGCCTACTCTTCAATAAATTGGGCTGATTTTGGAAATTCATTTCTAAAAAATGCGTTGGGTTTAGACCGCAGCCAGACTACCACTCAAATTGAACATTACGATCATTTTGCTGCACTGTGCGATTGTTTAAAAAGAATTAATACCATTCTGATTGATTTTTCAAGAGACATTTGGACCTATGTTTCTATGGATTATTTCAAACAAAAGATAAAAGAAGGAGAAGTAGGTTCATCGGCAATGCCTCATAAGGTGAATCCTATTGATTTTGAAAATGCAGAAGGGAATTTAGGAATTGCAAATGCCTTATTCGAGCACTTATCTGCCAAACTTCCCATTTCAAGATTGCAGCGAGATCTAACAGATTCTACAGTTTTAAGAAACGTGGGCGTCCCTTTTGGAAATAGCTTGATTGCTTATGCGTCATTGATTAAAGGAATGGGTAAGTTGTTGCTTAATGAAGCAGCTTTAGAGCGAGACTTAGAGAATAATTGGGCGGTGGTTGCAGAGGCAATTCAAACGGTGTTGCGGCGAGAGGGCTATCCAAAACCTTATGAAGCACTGAAAGCGCTGACGAGAAAAAACGATAAGATTACAGCGCAATCAATTGCTGACTTTGTTGAAGATTTGGATGTTTCGGCTGCTGTGAAAATAGAACTTAAGCAAATCACTCCGCACAATTATACGGGAATGCAAATGGTGGATTAGTACTTAATTGCTTCAGCCCCTTCATTACCAATAATTTCAATATTAACATCTGCAGGGTTTCCGTAATAATGTGCTACAGCAGACCCATGTAATGAAGTAGCGAAGTAATTCGTTACTGTTCCTTCGTGAATACCCGTACCCGTGGAATATATGTAGAGGTTTTTACTAATAAGATCTTTGCCATAAATATGTCCAACTCCATTGTTATTGTACTCGGTTCTATCGCTTTTTCCAGCAATGTTTACAGTTGAAGTGCCTCCATCCATGCTAATTTCAAATTGATTCATATCAATGTTTAGGTTGGTTTCAAGATCACAATTATCAATTAAAAGTGAGCAAGTTTTCCATTTTAACGTCCCTTCATTAACCAGTTTTCCTGGAACAGAGAACCTTGCATAAGATAGTGAGTCCATTTCAATTCTAATATCAACCCAGTCATCGTAGCCATTAATATTACTGCATTTGTTGTTGTTGGTTAGTGTGAATTTATTTTCTGACACTTCATACCGAAGCAAATCTATTATACCTTGATGCCCCTCAAAAGTTACTCTACTGTTTGTGCTTTGAATCAAGGTAATGTTGAACTTGCCTTCTATATCTAGTTCATTAAAAGGTTGCATCGGATGACTGTAGGTTTGAACAACCCCTTTTTTGTTTAAACACCTTTCACAACCAAGCATCAGGGTTAAAATTACAATAGAAAATGAGTAAATCAGTATTTTCATTTACCTTCTAAATTGATAACCTACACCTATTTCTAAATGGTCAGATACAGCCCAATGTGTATGCAGTGTAGTATTAATAATAATATTTTTTCCGAGCTTAAAACGGGTTCCAAATCGATGATAAAAAGGGTCGCCACGCTGTGTTTGGTCGAATAGATACGTTCCCCAGCCCGCTATAATTCCAAAACCACCAATAGTTTGCTCGTAAGAGACCATAATTCCCGATTGAAATGCAGTTTGATTCTGTGTTAGCGGGTTGCGTTCCATTAACTCTTTGAAAGCGGTATTGTAGAACATATCCCAGCTCCAATTGATTTTGTATTTGGCACTCCACAATCGGCTATAATTAAATTGCAATGCATAGGCTTCGTATATGTTTTGATCGTGAATGCTTATCGAGGTAAATCCTACAATTGGCATAACGGTAAATTCATTTTGCTGTTCAGGGGCATAGGCTTTTTGCTCAAGTTTTGTAAGTCGTTCGGGTCTAGTTGTTGGCTCGTAAAATTTATGAAGAAACCCAATGCTCCATGTAGGAATATTGATACCTAAGTTGGGTCGTCTTATTCCGCTATTACTCCAATGATTAAATGCAGCACCAAGCAGAATTGCATTGGTTGGGTTTAAATAGATTTCAGATTTTATTTTGATAGAAGCAAACAGGTTCAGTTTTGATCCAATAGCGTTGTTTTTGTAATTATTTAATCGGTCAAACTTTTTCCCGACCCAGCCTAAGCCCCAACCCCAGCTGGTTTGAAGTCTAAATCTAGCAGTGCTAAAGATGGGAAGTAGTAAATAAGCATTAGCACCAAAAGCATTCCCAAGTAGGTCATAATTACCCGTTGAGGTGTACAATAAAGAAACTCCAAATGTTGGGCTATTGTACAACCTTTCCCAGTCTTTTGTATCACTGGAAGATTTTTCAAAATTTACTTCAAATCCATTTGTTGTTTCCTTAGGCATGTGTTGCATCGCAATTCGATGAGGGAGCAGCACGCCATTGTGATAGCTTGCCTTGGTAATAAGGCGGAATTTAGCGCTGTCTTGTTCTTGACCATCTACAGCATAAAACTGCGATAGCAACAGAAAAAGTAGTAAGTAGATTCTTTGGTTCAAACTGCTGAAATAGTTTGGCGAATTTAGTTACACAATTTTAAATTGGATGACTTTTGTGCACATACTATCAATTATAATTATGGATGTGCGACTCACTGCTTTTAAAAGATTATTAGACATTATGGATGACCTTAGGGAGAAATGCCCATGGGATCAGAAGCAAACGCTTGAATCTTTGCGTAAGCTTACCATAGAAGAAACCTATGAGCTTGCCGATGCAATTGTTGAAAATGATTTGGAGGAATTAAAAGGCGAAATTGGTGATATTATGCTGCACATGGTGTTTTATTCTAAAATAGCCTCAGAGCAAGGAGCGTTTGATATCACTGATGCACTCAACGCAATTTGCGACAAACTCGTGCATCGACACCCTCATATTTACGGCGATGTTAAAGTGGCCAATGAAGAAGAAGTAAAAGCCAATTGGGAACAGTTAAAGTTGAAAGAAGGAAAAACATCGGTGCTGCAGGGGGTCCCTAAGTCTTTGCCTGCCATGGTAAAAGCAAACCGAATACAAGAAAAGGCCAGGGGCGTAGGTTTTGACTGGGACAATAAAGAGCAAGTTTGGGCTAAAGTTGAGGAAGAGTTGGGTGAATTAAAAGACGAGGTTGATACTAAGGCGAGTATTGATCGTATTGAGGATGAGTTAGGGGATGTCTTATTTTCTGTCATAAATTATGCGCGATTTATTGATGTAGATCCGGAAATGGCGTTGGAAAGAACGAATAGAAAGTTCATCAAACGGTTCCAGTTTTTAGAAAATGAAGTTAAAAAAGAGGGTAAGGAATTGAATAGTATGACCTTAACTGAAATGGATGCAATTTGGAGTGAAGCTAAAAAAAGTGAGTGATTTTTCTTTTAAAAATAGTTTGAATACCTTGTAGAGAGATTAAATTCGATTAATTTTGCCGCTCGTTTGCAAGCAGACGTTCGTTCTTTTAAACCACAATGATTTTTAGACTGCTTGGAAGAGTAGTCATTTTAAATGTCCACAGGACATTTAAAAGGTCCGGTAGTTCAGTTGGTTAGAATACCTGCCTGTCACGCAGGGGGTCGCGAGTTCGAGTCTCGTCCGGACCGCTGAGTAAAAACAAGAAAGCCTCACATGAAAATGTGAGGCTTTTTTTATGGGGTTGATCTAAGCTTGCTTAAGTGGTTTTATTTGATTGATTAGCCTTAAATTATCATTCCAGCTGCTACAGTATCGTTAGTAATGGAATCAACTAGAACTATACTTCCAGTAGTCCGGTTTGTGCGATAAGAATCTATCATTATTGGCTGGTTTACTTTCAGTTTAACTCGAGCAATATCATTCATGCCCAATATTTTATCTTTTGTTGATCGACTATGGGTTTGAACGTCGTATTTATAAATGATTTCACTAATTCTTCCCAGCTGCTCATTGCTTGTATGTTGGAGGAAATAGTTGCTTTTTGGATCTGCTGGACTTTTGTTCAACCAACATAACATGACTTCAATTTCAGTAGTAATTTGTGGTTTATTGCCCGTCCGAACAATCATATCGCCTCTATTTACGATTAGGTTATCAGTAAGGTTAATACTAACAGACATAGGCGCAAACGCTTCTTTTAGTTCGCCGTCGTAGGTGCTAATGTGCGCGATAAATGAGGTATCTCCAGAAGGCAACACCGTAATCTCATCTCCTTTTCTAAAAATTCCGCTTGCTATTCGCCCACCTAATACTCGATTTTCTGGGTGGTCATTATGTTGAACGTTAAGAATGGTCTGAACTGGAAAACGCGCATCTACTTTATTAATATCACTTCCCACATGAAGTGTTTCAAGCGTATGGAGTAATTGGGCTCCTTGATACCAATCCATTTTTTTGGAGCGGTTCACAATGTTGTCTCCATCCAAAGCGCAAATTGGAATAAAGCGAATGTCCTTAAACAGCAACTTAGAGGAAAAAGCTTCAAATTGCTCGACGATTTCATTAAAAATAGTTTCAGAATAATCCACTAAATCCATTTTGTTGATGCAAACGATTACATGCGGAATGCTCAACAAGGAAGCAATAAAAGAATGCCGCTTGGTTTGCTCAACAACACCGTGGGTGGCATCAATCAGCACAACAATGGCATTTGCGGTCGAAGCTCCTGCCTATGATATTTGTTATGCCTATCGTCCAGGTAGCATTTGGGTAAGTCAACATGCGCTGAGCATCAATGGCAAACGGGAAGACATTACGCTTGAAGATTTTATTGCTGTTGGAAAATCCATGAATATTAAACGCGCGAAGGGAATTATTGCAGAAATTCAGGAAACGATCAATAATTGGGATTACTTTTCAAAAAAAGCCAAAGTAGATTCCGAGAAATCAACTTTAATTAAAAGTACGCTACTCAAGGTACTTTAACGCTCTAATCTGGCAATTGTCTCTTCAACACCAACCTTGCTAAGGGCTTTTTTAACGCGATGTTGTAGAATAATGAGGGGTCATGCTGAATTTATTTCAGCATGACGGCTAGAGAGTGTATTACTTACATTTCCCACATAATTCAACCACACTACCTTTTTTAACTCAATACCATTCCCAACGGGAACATCCACCAATTTATAAACACTTATAGCAGGCTATAGCTCCGAATCGCGAGCGGTAAAAGTCACTCCGCAATCCGACTTATCATAAAGATTTTAGCTAAAGCCTCAAGTAGTTTGACCGTTAATTGTTATTTTCTAGATTGGGATAATCTTTCTGTCTAAGCGATTTTTTCAATCGAAAGAGCCCTAACTCCATGGTTTTTTCAATCACTTCTTTGATAAAATAGTTTGCTGGGCGTTTAAAAAACGGAAATTCTTCACCTACATAAATCCAACTAATTTTCGTTTCCCGTTCGTTTCCTTCCAGTAAAAATTCGCCTTGGTAGGCCTTCCAGACTCCTGCTTTTTCGAATGCCGTGGTAAAAGAGATGCGCCCACTATCTGGATGGAAATCCACTTCAATTTTCCCTCCTGTATTGGTGCTGCTTACCCACTCAATCTTATTGGTACTAGTAACAATGCTGCCTTCTTTTGCCGAATCTAAGTAGGGATGCCATTCCTGCCAAAATTCCAGATCGCTTAAATCCTCAATGACGCTTTGTTCGGAGTGATGCACCACAATGGTTTTTGAAGCAGCAACTTTTTTTGGCGATAAAACGCAAATAGTAAGGTAAGCCACCAAGAGCGTAAAAATTCCTACTGCAATTATTTTTAAATATTCCAATGTGTACTTTTTGCAAAAATAGAACAGGAAGACTATAAAAAATGCGCTACTCTTGAGTCTATAAATACTTCCGATAATAATCTTGTAAATTTGCAGAGTAGTGATGGGTTTCCGTAAATATTATTTTGTGCTTTTAGTGCTTGTGCTAAGCAGCATATCCTTTGCTGCAGTGGAAACGGAAAAAGAGCCGCCCACAAAGTCGGATAAGCCGGTAAAAAAAGCAGTGGTCATGTATGGGGAACAAACACTGTTTAATACCTTGGAGCAGTTAGACGATGAGCACATTCAATTGCACTACGATTCGCTAAAAAAGTTAGCAAACCCTCCGCAGCTTATTATGAGTCAAATAGAATTGTTTTTGACGGTAAAAACCCTAACCAAATTAGAAGCAGCACTTTTATTGGACAGTTTGTTTGATTCTGGAGACGAGCATTACGCCCTTATCAATCAAATAAATCTCTTTTTAATCGATCACGATTTTTCAGATGCGGAAGAAGAGTTTGCTTATTTAGAGCACAATTCCAATTATCCAGCACAATTAATCTACGGCTCATGGATAACGACCAAACCACATCCCTACAGTCCAGAATTGTATAAAACCGATACCACACAGCGTCTGAAATTGGTAGATAGAAGTTTTGGGGATTACGTTTCTCCAGTAGATAAAATTGTGGTTACTTCTCGTTTTGGACATCGCTGGGGAAAGACGCACCGCGGAATTGATTTGGACTTGCAAGTTTGGGATGAAGTAAAAAGTGCTTTTTCAGGCAAAGTGCGTTTTGCCGGTTATTTTGGAGGCTACGGAAGAGTGGTAGTCGTTCGACACGATAACGGGCTGGAAACCTTGTACGCGCATTTGCATCGCTTTAAAGTAAAGGCCGGTGATGATGTAAAGGCTGGAGATCTAATTGCCCTTGGGGGTAGTTCTGGGAACAGCTCGGGCAGTCATTTGCATTTCGAAGTGCGTTATAAAGGGGTAGCATTGAACCCAGATCAAATCATCGATTTCGAGAACAAAGCCTTAGTCGCCCAGAAGATCACCTTAATCAAAAATTCATGGGGTTTTACAGCCATACCAGATGGAGTAGAATACTACACGGTACGCAGGGGAGATTATTTATTTAAAATCGCCGAGGAATATGGCACTACGTGCAACGACTTGTGCAAAATGAATGGGATCCGAAGAAATACGCCATTGCAAGTAGGACAAAAAATTAGAGTAATATAATGGATCATTTATTCGACCTAACAAATTATCGCATTCACCCTTCGGATAAGAGTTACAATGTTTACCATTTTACCAAACCCGAACAGGCCGATTATTTTGAAACGCTGCTTATAGAATACAAGCTGCATTTTGAGCGCTACAATGAAAAAAAAGGAGATCGATTGGTCTATTATTTTGGAATAAAGCGCGTGGATGAAAATACGAGCAACCAATTAAACAATCTTACCTTGGGCAGGTACCGCAGAAAGTTTATTCCCGACCGAACAATAAGATTAGGTATTATGTTTTTAAGCGTCGGTATACTTTTATTAGCAATAGTTGGGTTTATTAAATCCAGATAACTAAACCCTTTTCGCTTTGCTGCGTATTCTTATTGTATGAAACTTCTTTTCTCCATCTTCTGTTTTTTCGTCTTTAGCACGAATGCAATCTTTGCGCAAAGCGAATGGAAAGCAGGTGAGGTGCTCGTTACCTTGGAGCAAGAAGTTGATGTCAATTACTTTTTAAATGAGCTGGAAACCAATACGGGGCTGCAGGTGAATCGCGTTGAAGCCTTGGTTCCTTCCGCTAATATTTATGCTTTTTCTTTTTTAAACGGTCAAATCAATGTTGAAGAAGCGGTTTCCTTGTTGAAGGAGCAGTCCATGGTAAAGTTTGCTCAACCCAATCATACGAATATTGAAATGCGCAAATCTTCAAATGATCCAAATGCAATAGGGCAATGGTATTTGGATAAAATAAATGCGCCATTGGCTTGGGACATTACCACTGGAGGCAGTACAATTGATAGCCAAGAAATTGTAATTGCGATTGTTGACGTGAGTTTTGAAATTTCGCACGATGACCTCAAAGAGAACTTTTGGAGGAATAAACACGAGATAGCCCTAAACGGAATTGACGATGACAAGAACGGTTATATCGACGACTACGATGGTTGGAACGTGTACCAAGATACGGGGTATATTTCTGCAAAAACACCACTCGGGTCTATCGACAAACACGGTACTCAAATAGCGGGAATTATTGGCGGTGTAGGGAACAATAGAAGAGATATAGCGGGTATAAACTGGTCAGTAAAAATGCTGCCTGTGCAAGGTTCCTCAACCGAGGAAGCCGTTGTCATTAAATCCTATAACTACATCCTTGAAATGCGAAAAACCTACAACCGAACGAATGGAGATTCAGGTGCTTTTATTATCGCCCAAAACTCTTCTTTTGGCGTCGATAGAAGGTTTCCGAATCAATTCCCAATTTGGTGCGATTTGTTCGATCAATTGGGAAAAGCAGGTGTGGTGAGTATAGCGGCAGGGCCAAATAGTGTTGTGGATATTGACGATGTTGGTGATATTCCGTGCACTTGCCCATCAGACTACCTCGTAACCGTTACACGAAGTGATGAACAAGATAAATTGTTTGGCGGCGGATTTGGAAAAGAGTCGATAGACCTTGCTGCTCCAGGAAAGCAGATTTTTACCACTTCACCAATCAATTCAACAAGTCAGGCGGGAGGATCTTCTTTTGCCGCTCCTATGGCTGCTGCAGCTTTGGGCTTAATGTATGCGAGTTATCCGCAACGTTTTTTCAGTACAAGTGCGGACTCCATGGCCTTGAAAAGCGCAACTTATTTAAAACAAAGTGTTGAACTTTTTCCCGAATTTGAAGACATAACTGCAAGTGGCGGTCGATTGGATCTGTTTAAATCCACTTCGCTTGCACAGGCTGCCCCGCCACTTTCAACAAATATTAAGCAAAGTTTATCAATTAGCACCAGAGTCTATCCAAATCCAAGTAAAGGAAGCTTTACCTTTGAGACAACATCCTTTGGTATTCTAGAACTCTACGATTTAAAAGGTGTGCTAATTTTAAAGAAAGACATTCAAAGCACAAATGCATTCATAGAAACTCAAGGCTTAGCCAATGGGATGTATGTGTTGCAGTTTAATGCTGATAATCAAATTTTTAGAAACAAAATAATTATTGAACATTGAGTAAGCTGATAAAAATATTCGCGTTTTTTGGGTTGTTTTTTCTTGTGATTTCTTCTTGCAAGAAGGATGAAATTGAAATTCCACTAATTCCTGAAGTTGCCGATACAACAGGAGAATCGCGCTATAAATGCAAGACAACGGCTTATAATCTGACTCAACCTGATTATTTCCCGCCATTTCCAACACCTATCTTAAACATTGAAATGACGGAAGAGCGCATTGCTTTGGGACGTAAGTTGTTTTACGAAACAAAATTGAGTGGTGATAATACCATGTCTTGTGCAAGTTGTCACAACCAAAAAGATGCATTTACCGATAACAAAAGAAGACTGTCAATTGGAATAGATAGAAGATCGGGTACCAAGAACTCAATGGCCTTATTTAATTTGGCTTATTCTCCTGCTTTCTTCTGGGACGGTAGAAGTCCAACATTGCAAAAGCAAGCAATCGACCCGATATTAGATCCGGTAGAAATGCACGAAACATGGAAAAATGCAATCATTAAATTGAAAGGCGAAGAAGATTACAATAGAATGTTTTACGAAGCATTTTGTACCGCCGATTACGATTCTACGCATGCTGCTCGAGCCATCGCTCAATTTGAATTGACACTCATCTCTGGCAATTCCACTTATGATAAAGCGGTCGATAGAACCGGAAACAACCCCAACATTGGTCCACAATTTGGCCCGGGGGAAGAACAAATTTCGAGAGGGTTTAGAATATTCAACGGAGAGGTTAGCGGAAACGGAGGAGGAGGAGACTGTTTTCATTGTCATTCAACCGATAATATGCTGTTTACCAACAATGATTTTATGAATAATGGCTTGGACGATAATCCGAGTCCTGGCTTTTTTAATGTTACAAGAAATGAGATAAATCGAGGACAGTTTAAAGTGCCTACTTTGCGAAATGTAGAGCATACTGGACCCTATATGCACGATGGTCGGTTTGCGACCTTGGAAGAAGTCGTAGAGTTCTATAATTCTGGCGTTCGAGCAAATTCAAAAAATATTGAACCAATTATGGTTTTTGGTGATACCATTAACGGCACAGGCAGTGGAATTGCTGGAGGGCTGAATCTGACCTCGCAAGAAAAAGCGGATTTGGTGGCTTTTTTAAAGGCCTTAAGCGATCCTGATTTCTTAACCAATAAAGATTTTTCAGATCCCAATTGATTTCTAGTTAGCGCTTGGGTTAATGTTATTTTTGCCCTCAGTTTATGGCGAATTCTTCCCCAACTTCTTTTCCAATTATGGAGCACTTCTACACCATTCAAGGTGAGGGGCGAAATGCGGGTAAAGCATCTTATTTTTTTAGAATAGGCGGTTGCGATGTTGGCTGTCCGTGGTGCGATGTAAAGGAAAGCTGGGACGATGGCCATCCTAAAATGACGATACAAGAAATTATCAATTGCGCCAGCGAAGCAGAGGCTAAGAATATTGTTATCACGGGTGGCGAACCCTGTATGTACGATTTGTCGGAGCTTACCAGTAAATTGAAATCGGCAGGGTTTAACCTTTGGATAGAGACCTCAGGCGCCTACGAAATTACAGGAGATTGGGATTGGATAGTTGTTTCTCCTAAACGCAGAAAGTCCTGTTTGCCGTCAAGCTTAAAAAAAGCCAGTGAATTAAAAGTAGTGGTGGTGCGCACCATGGACTTTGATTGGGCGGTTGAGCATGCAAAATCAGTTTCATCGGAATGCGCTTTGTATTTTCAGCCAGAGTGGAGTAGAGAAGAGGAAATGCTTCCAGAGGTGATCAATTTTGTGAAGGGAAATCCCGACTGGCAAATTTCTTTGCAAACGCACAAATACATGCAAATACCTTAGGTTTAGTATTGCTAAATCAATTGTCTGAATGTGGACAAAAATAGAAGCGTCATTTCCGTTTCTTTGACCCTTAAGACATCTTGAACATGAAAAAAATTAATTTGATTGTTGTATCAATACTGACGGTATTTTTTGCCGATGCTCAAGTGGCTAAAAAGGTATTGGTAGAGCATTTTACCAATACTAAATGTAGCATCTGTGCAAGTCGCAATCCAGGTTTAATTCAAAACTTCAACAATAATCCCGATGTCCTACATGTGAGTGTTCATCCCAGCGCACCTTACTCCGATTGTTTTTTAAATAATCACAACCCCTCTGAAAATGATGCTAGAACTAATTTCTATGGTTTATACGGTTCTACTCCCAAGTTGGTGATAAATGGAGTAATACAACCTACTAGTACCAATTTTGGTGGCGCTACTTTGTTTAACAATTTTACGGGGGACATGTCTGCGATATCAATGAATTCTGAGGTATTAATTGCAGGCAGTAAATTAGAAATAGAAGTAATTGTTAAGGTCGAAGCTGCAAATAGCTTTAATACAGAAAAACTTACGGTCTTCTTGGTGGAGGACACCGTTTTCTATGATGCGCCAAATGGTGAAAAACAACATTATAACGTATTCCGAAAGGCCTTGACTTCTGAAGCGGGAGACGACATAGTGATTTCTCAGACTACGAACGATTCAGTCATTGAAAGGTATTCAATAGACATTAATAGTGGTTGGGACTTAGAGCGCATGAAGGTCATTGCAATCCTTCAAAAAAGTGATGATAAAACACTAATCCAAGCGGATGAATCAATGAATGCAGGTCACAATGCGCCTGCTGGACTAAGCCAGAAGAAACCAAAATTTGCACATCAAATTTACCCCAGCCCCGCTTCAGCTGTATTGAACGTAGAAGGGTTGACGACTAACTTTCAATATGAAATATTTGATAGTGCTGGAAATACGATGCAAGCTGGAGAAAATTATGCAGGTGAACCAATTAACGTAGTGCAATTAAAATCGGGTATTCATTTTATTCGGGTTTACAATGCGGAGCAACATACCGTCAGTAAATTTTTGAAGGAATAGCGGGTATTTTTAAACGGAATTAGTCGTGATTCTTGTCGTGCTCTCTAATTAACCGTAAAAATTCAGCATTAGAACTTACAGCACCAGCCGCTAATTTTGAGGTATCAAATAGTTTTTCGACTTCACCTTTTAATGGCTGATTGGCGTAAAAATGATCTCTTGCAAAGTGTACAAACTTTAATGCGCGAAAGGCATTAAACCAATTGAAAAATCGTTTCTGAAAAGTCTCCCATGTTTTCCCGTATTCCAACAAATCGGGAATACGTTCCTCAAAATTCTGATCTTGAAGAAAAGCTCGGATACTTTTAGGCACTGAACTGTCATCCTTCAATTTACTCAGTTCATTTTTTTTATAAAACTCGGGTAGCACTTCTAAAAACAACTTTTGATCTTCAAAACTCTTGAAGGCATAGGTTTCATTTGAATTTTTTCCCTCCTGGAACTCACTAATAGCTCTGCCTGTTCCAAATGGAACGCGATGTGACGGCCTTGGTGAAGGAATTACGCGGGTGGTATTGATTTCAATTATAGGGTAACGTTCCACAATTTTTTGCATGAAATAGAAATCCTCTCCGGCTTTTCGTTTGTTCATACCACCCTGACTTTGATAGGCGCTAGACATAACTGCCATACTGCTTCCAATGGTAAAACACGCCATAGGATGGCCAGTATATTCAAACGCATTTTTATAATACCTCAAATGCAATTCGTAGTCGATAATGGAATTGTAAATGCTCGGCTGAAACTCATCTCCATAAATCGGGTGTTCGAAATATATTGAAGCTCCTTTAGCTTTTGGATTTTTAACAAAAGCTTGTTCAATTTCGACTAAATAATTGCTGTCGCATTTTGAGTCAGCATCAAAGCAAATGATGGGCGCATCGTCTAATTTCAACAGGTCCATTCTGTAAACGGCTTCGTCCATTCCAATTTTCCGCGCCAAGCCAACTCCTGCATGTTTTTTTGGTAGCTTTTGCTGGTCTATAAAGTGAAAGGTAAATCCCGCTTTTTTATTTTCCGCTGCCCATTTTTTTGCATCAACTAAAGTCTCCGAGTTTCTTGTTTTAACGCAAGCATCGTCGTTTTCACTCGCATTGATAACAGTAATAATTTCAACGTGTGAATTCGGTTTAATACAATCATTAATGCTACTCAAAGTAGCGATTAAGTTGGGCTCATCAAAACAGGGAATAACGACAAACAAACCAGTTCCTGCAATTGGTGCCTCTGAAATTTGAGCATTAATAAACCCAAATTTCTGTAAATACGGGTTTTTCATGTTAGGGGGCGACTCGATAAATGCTCCAATTTTCACCGTCTTTTTCAAAAACTAATCTATCGTGGAGTCGAGCAGGTCGGCCTTGCCAAAATTCAAATTTTATCGGTTTCACAATATAACCGCCCCAATGAGGAGGTCGGGGTATATTTTCGCCGAATTTTTTTCTGAAAAATTCAGTGCGTTCTTCTAAAGTGGCTCTAGATTCAATAGCACTGCTTTGTTCACTTGCCCAAGCTCCAAGTTTACTTTCAGTAGGTCTTGCATCAAAATAGTCATCCGATTCTTGTTCCGGTAATTTTTGAATTTCCCCTTCAATTCTTATTTGGCGTTCCAATTCTGGATAGAAAAATAACAGCGCCACCTTGGGGTTTCGTTCTAAATCTTTTCCTTTTTGACTGTTGTAGTTGGTATACAACACGATTCCTTCTTCACTAACACCTCTGGCATAAACTACTCTAGAAGAAGGCGCCCCATTTTCGTCTACGGTACAAATACTCATTGCATTTGCTTCAAGAACTTGCGAGTCAACTGCTTCCACCAGCCATTTTTCTAATTGTTTGATTGGCGTAGATGCCATCGATTGTTCATCCAGCTTTTGACTGCTGAATTCATGCCTTACTTCATTTATGAAATTATTTACCATACCCATTTGGCAAAGATAATTTGATTTGAGAGTTTTGAGAAGTTTTGTTTAAGTTATATTTTGTTTTTATATTTGTGTTTTATAAATATATATTATATGTCTACTTTTACAAGTACATTACCCGATGAATTGTTAGCTCAATTAGCCGAAACCGCAAATAAGTTATCATTACCTAAAAATAAATTGATAGAAAAGGCATTGAGGATATACCTAAATCAATTGACCAGGGTGGAGTACATAAACTCGTACAAACAAATGAATGATGATGTCAATATCATGGACATGGCTGAAGAAGGTATGGTGGATTATCTTAAACAAACAGAGCTTTGAAAAAAGGTGAAATTTGGATGGCTAATCTAAGTCCAACTCATGGAAGTGAGCAAGCGGGTTTTAGGCCAATTGTAATTGTAAGTGGGGATTTACTTAATAAATACGCTCCAGTTTTATGGGTAGTTCCACTTACTTCTAAAATTAAAAACTATCACGGCAATTTGATTCTGGAAGCTAACGAAGGAATAGGGGTGTTAGAAAAATCTGAAGTAATGAACCTTCATCTTCGTTCAATAGCTAAAGACCGATTGATCGACAAAATTGGAGTATTGAATTTGATTCACCTTGAAAAGATTAGAAAAGGGCTGAATGAAATTATGATGATGGATTAGCATCTTTATAATGTCACTTTTAGAATTCATAGCTTAAACTTCCGTATAAATTAATTCCCGGCACTTTCCATTACACTTAGACTTTGGTTTGTCTTTGTTAATACATAAAACCTCGCTTATGTAATCATAATCGATAGCATAATTGGCTACTAGAACTACATTTTTTCCAAAATGAAAAGTTCCTAAAGCCAACAGTAATATGGATATTAATCTGAACATCATTACAAGTGTAAAGTTACGATGCGAAAGTCCATACTTGTGTGATAATCATCATACAAGAAGCTTTTTTTATAAAGCGATGTTAAACTTCTATAGAAGTATTCATTTTTGAGTTTAGCTTTACCTCGTGAAAAATTCTAGCATAAGGCTTGTGATTATAATAGCCACTATTTTATTGGTGGGCATTGTATCCGTGCAGTTAATTTGGATTCAACGTGCCTATCAGCTGCAAGTAACCCAGCTTAATTACGACATTACTCAGGCATTAATTCAAGTATCTCGAGCGATTCAAAATCACCAAGGTGATGAGACCTTACTGCTAGATCCCGTAAAACAAGTAGAAGACCAGACATTCATCGTTAAAACAAACGAAAATCCTGACCCTGATTATATTGAAGCGCTGTTAACTCAAGAGTTCAAAAAACAAGAAATTAATTTGGATTTTGAGTATAATCTATACAACTGTTTTAACGACTCGGTAATTTTCACCAAAGCGGTAAAAATTGATCAAGGAAAAGCGGTGGAAAAAGAAAACCCCTCGACGGTGGTTAATTGGCGCAGCGATGATGGCCACTACTTCTCGGTTTATTTTTCCAATAAAACCAAAATGGTTATCGATCGATTAAATTTTTGGATTTTCTCGTCCTTTCTCTTGTTGGTACTAGCAGCATTTTTTGCATACACCATTAACATCATACTTAAACAAAAGCGACTAGGTGACACAAAGAATGACTTCATAAATAATATGACGCACGAATTGAAAACACCTATTTCTACAATTTCACTTTCCACCAATGTTTTGCTGAAACCGGGAATTGAAAATCAGCCGGAGCGAATTAGAAATTATGCGGAAATTATTAAAAAAGAAAATGAACGCTTGCAGCTTCAAGTTGAAAAGGTTTTGCAAATCGCTAGTTTAGATAAAGACAAGGTTGAAATGCAATTCGAAACCTGCAATTTATTCGAATTGGTTTCAGATAGCGTCTCTACGTTCAAAACAATAATTGAAGAGAATTCAGGAACAATTACAAGTAACATTGCAAACAAGAATATTGAGGTTAAGTTAGATAAAATTCACATTTACAATGTGTTAAGTAATTTGATTGACAACGCAATAAAATATTGTGATACTAATCCTGAAATTGAAATTGCTGTTTATGAAAAAGGAAATAATATTGAAATTCATGTTCAGGACAACGGAATAGGTATGAAGCCGTCTGAAGTAAAATATATTTTTGATAAGTTTTATCGCGTTCCTACTGGTAATCTCCATAATGTTAAGGGTTTTGGCTTAGGGTTGTATTATGCAAAAGTGATTATGCAAGCTCATAATGGTTCTATTTCAGTAGAAAAAAATGAACCTATTGGGAGTGCTTTTATTCTAAAAATTCCAAGAAGTAAATGATTGAAGGAAAGTCAATATTGTTAGTTGAAGATGACGCCAACTTAGGTTTTGTAATTAAAGACAGCTTAGTTGATGCAGGTGCAAAAGTTATGCTTGCAAAAGATGGCGTTGCCGGATTTGAAGCTTTTTACGATGGCAAATTTGATATTTGCATTTTGGATGTCATGCTACCTAAAAAGGATGGGTTTACTTTAGCAAAAGACATCCGGAAAATTAACTTGGATATGCCTATTCTCTTTTTAACGGCCAAAAGTATGGTTGCAGATAAGGTTGTGGGTTTCGGCGCAGGAGCTGATGATTACATGACAAAGCCTTTTGCCTTTGAAGAGTTATTGGCCAGAATAAATGCTATTCTGCGTCGGTCCACAAAAAAGTTAGTGGACGAGGTAAAAGGGAAAGAATTATTCGAATTGGCAAATACTAATTTTGATTATAGAAACTTGAAATTGACCTCGAATGGTTCGGTTTCTGAACTCACCAAAAAAGAAGCGGAGTTACTGAGGCTGCTCTTCATTCACCAAAATAATGTTTTGGAAAGAGAAATTGCACTAAAATTGGTTTGGGGTGAAAACGATTATTTTCTAGGAAGAAGTATGGATGTGTTTATCAGTAGACTGCGTAAATATTTGAGTCCAGATACTTCAATAAAAATAGAAAATGTGCATGGTGTTGGGTTTCGTTTAACCTACGTTTAATGCACAATTTAAGCGTGACAGTGGGCTTCGAATTTCTATATTTGAGGTATGGCAGAAGAGTATGTAAGTGATCCCGGGCTGGGAGAAAGATACGATAAGCAGACTCAGCGAATAATTAATCCTGATGGGTCTTTTAATATTTATAGAGAAGGCCTAGGGCCAGCCATAAGACACTTGTATCAGTTTTTTTTGAATATAAGTTGGTTGAAATTTATTTCCATCCTTCTTGTAGCTTACCTAGTAACCAATGTGCTTTTTGCACTTTCGTATATGGCTGTTGGAGTAGACGGTATTCAAGGATATCGCACTCATAAATTTGGTAGCGATTTCCTAACGGCCTTGTTTTTTAGTTTTCAAACTTTTACTACCGTAGGATATGGTGGATTGGCTCCAGTTGGAATTAGTGTAAATATTATAGCATCCTTTCAAGCTTTGGTTGGGTTTATGAGTTTCTCTATTGCAACGGGTGTTTTATATGGTCGGTTTGCTCAACCACATGCCATAATCATGTACAGCAAGAACATTTTATTAAGTCCATTTAAAGGCGGTTATAGTTTAATGTTTAGAGCGGTGAACATGAGAAATAACGTGCTTATGGAAATGGAAGCAAAGTTGCTCTTGGCAACAACCAAAGAAGTAAACGGTGAGTTCAGAAGAACATACAGCCGATTGAAATTGGATATTTCTCAAATTGATTTTTTTCCGCTTAATTGGACCTTGGTCCACCCAATTGATGAAGAAAGCCCTTTTTTTGAAAAGTCACCAGCTCAAATAATGAAATTAAACCCTGAGGTATTGGTGCTTCTTAAAGGGTTTGATGATTCTTTTAGTCAAGTTGTGCATTCTCGATTTTCTTATACAAAAGGAGATATTGTGTTTAATGCGAAGTTTCTGCCTGCATACAAAACATACAGAGATGGCTCTACTCACTTAAATGTGAGGGATATTCATTTGTACGAAAAAATAAAGGGGAAAATTCAAATTGAAGCAATTTCAGAAAAGGAATAAAATCAGTTTTTTAAAGCGGTTTCGCCTTAACTTTGAATCAGTTTATGGGTTTAAGGGGAGTTTTAGTTAGTGGGTTAATCGCGCTCACGGTAGTATGTGTTTGGTTTTTAGCTGGACCCTTCTCGGTAAACCTGCCAAAAATGACTTACCCAATTTCAGAAAAGGCGAGTGCAAGTTGGTGGAAAATGCAACTACAAGATCCTGAAACGGGCGAAATACCAAGAAACATTCGCAACTCTGACTTAGACTTTGTATCGGAAAACTTTCCACAGGGTTCAAGATCGGGCGAACTGGAATGGAAAAACATTGGGCCATTTAATATTGGAGGTAGAACAAGAGCGCTAGCTATTGATCGTTCAAATACGAATAGAATTATCGCAGGGGCGGCCTCGGGTGGAATTTTTTTAAGCGAGAATGAGGGTAAGTCTTGGAAGAAAGTATCTACTCACGAACATAATCTTTCAATAACTTGGATAACCCAGGACCCACGTGTAGGAAAAGAGAATAGGTGGTATGCCAGTACTGGAGAGGCTAGAGGAGCATCGCAAGGGGCGTCTAACTTTTCGGCACATTTTGGCGGAGACGGGGTTTTGGTTTCAAACGATTTTGGTAAAACATGGAATCGATTAGGGAGCTTTATTAATGATTCGCCCCAGCGGCAAGATAGTCTGGATTTAAGTTGGAAAATTTTGGTGGATAACCAAAGCTCAAGCACCATATTGATGCTGGCTACTCCAAGTGGAATTTTTAGAAGCGAAAACCAAGGAGCAACGTGGTTAAATGTGCATGGAAGAGGTAATGCAAATCAAGTTATAGACATAGTGCAAACTAAATCTGGAGTTTGGTATGCGACAATAAGTGCAGGAATTGGAAGCTCCAGTGGTTTATTTAGAAGCACAGATGGCTTATCTTTTAATTTGGTTAAATCGCCCGCGGCTAATTTGGGACGAGGAATTATAGGCTTGAACAATCAGAATGAAAATTCAATGTTCGTGTTATTTGAAAGTCCGAATTCAGGTCTGAAAAGCGAGTTTTTAGGGCGTACTGGATTCCATTCACTTTTTAAGTACACTTATATTTCTGGAAATGGAAGTGGATTGGGAGGAAATTGGAAAAATCTGTCCTTGAACCTTCCCAAAGGAATTTGGCCTTTTGATGATTATTATTCTCAAACGGGCTATTGTATGGATATTAAAGTTTCACCTTACGATAGTAATACAGTGGCGCTGGCTGGAGTCAATTTGAATATCAGTCACAACGGTTTTTCTACTGCTGGTGACGACAAGTTTGCTGGTGGTTACTACCATAAATTAGATACCCCATTTTACCAAATTTACCCTAACCATCACCCCGATGTGCACACCGTTATTTTCCACCCCACCAATCCTAAAATTATATTAACAGGCTCAGACGGTGGAGTTCATTTAAGTAGAGATTTATACGCTAGTCAAGTGGTTTGGGAATCGTTGAATAATGGCTACGTTACTACTCAATTTTACACCTTAGCTTTGGATAAAAAAGTAGGTTCTCAAAAGATGATTGGAGGACTGCAGGATAACGGAACCTTGTATTACTTAGAAGATAGCCTCAATTCTTGGAGTATGCCTGTAGATTATGATGGGGCTTACTGCCATTTTCTAAAAAATTCGCCCTATTTCTTAGCTGGAAAACAACAGGCGGGTTTATTTAAGGTTGCAGTAGATGGCTCAGGTAAAAGGATTGGATTTGCTCGACTTGACCCAGTTGCTGCCAGTAATTATCTTTTTATAAATCCGTATACGATCGATCCTAATGATAACAATTTATTGTTTTTGCCAAATGGAAATGCACTGTGGCGAAATAGTGATATTTCAGCCTTTCCGCTAGACAATAAGTTTAAAAAACAGACCAAGAATTGGGAACAATTGAATATTTCGGGCATATCGGGAGCAATAAGTGCTGTAGAGGTGAGTACTCAACCAGCAAATGTGTTGTATTTTGGAACGAGCGGTGGAGCTGTAGTTCGTGTAGATAGCTCAAATGCTGATTACAGTCATAAAGTGGTCACTATTCCTAATTCTAACGGCTTCGTTTCTTCAATTGCCGTTCACCCCAAAGATGCGGATAAAGTAGTGGTTGTATTTTCCAACTACAACGTTTACAGTGTTTTCTATTCTGAAACTGGAGGGGAAACTTGGCAAAATATATCGGGCAATATTGAAGGTACTATTCAGCCTGGAATTCCTGCTCAGTTTGCACAGATAAATAATGGGCCATCTTGCAGAGTTGCAAAATTTGTTGAATTGAGAGATGCTACTTGGCTGTTATTGGGAACCAGCGTAGGCTTATTTGGTATCTTAACTATTGATAGCAATAATACAGTTTGGAGTCGAGTGAGCGAAAGTGAAATAGGAACTCATATTGTAACAGCGATAGATTATAGACTTGCTGATGGGTATTTAGGAGTTGCTACACACGGTGGAGGCGTTTTTAGTTCTTACGTAACTCAATCTGATAATGTGATCGCAGATATTTCAGAAAAGGAAGGGAAAAAAGTAACACTTTACCCCAATCCATCGGAATCCATTATTTCATTAAATTTAGCTTCTATTGTAAAATTTGATATTGAAAAAATTCAAGTTTATAATGGCAACGGGAGCAATGTAAATGTGCATTGGCGAAAAAGTGGAAACACTATTTCTGGAAATATAGTTCACTTACCAAAAGGAACTTATATTATTAGGCTGCCAATTGATGCTAAACCTTATATTAGTCGATTCGTAAAAATTTAATACATGATAGCTCGAATTTTTATTTTTTGTTTACTGTTAATAGTGGGTTGCAAGAGTAATCAAGTCAGCAATCTTTCAGCAATAAAAGCGTCGAGAGATGAGGCAGTTGTTATTGGTAAATTAATGCAATTTGAAGATAGCCCAGCAGAAGGAGCGAACTGTGGGAGTGAACATTGTTTCGGTAAAATAGAAATTGAAAAAGTTCAAGAGACCGGCCAAGACTTCACTAAAAACTTCGAACAAGAAAAGCCGATTTATGCATATTTTACTTTTGGTGCTGATGGAGCCGATAGCAGCACGCATAATGGTTTAAAATACGAGCTGGTTGCGCTGAAGCAAAATGATAAAATAATAGCTACCCTAAAACTGGTCGGAGAAATGAATTCCGAAAAGCTTTATCAGGTAGATTTATATAGAAAATTGAAGTAGCAGTATGATTAAAATAAGAATAGGACTTTTAGGAATAGCTATAGGAATAATTGCTTTGTTTTTTGTCAATAGAGATAAGAGCCTCGAATCAACTGAGTTTAAAAATGTTGATGGACACGCGGAAGCTCGCGCAAAATGGTTACGCTCGCGATTGGTTGATCCTCAAACAGGAGAAATTCCTGTAAACATGAGACAAAGAGAATTGACTTTTGCTAAAACTTTACCAAAGTCAATATTTAGTTCAAAGGGCAGCAGAGCAGACGACTCCTTGAGCTATATTAGGAGAGGCCCGCAGAATGCTGGCGGAAGAACAAGAGCGCTTGCGGTTGATTTGTCAAATACTTCTAATATTCTAGCTGGTGGTGTTTCTGGTGGTATGTGGAGAAGTACAAACTTTGGCCTAACCTGGAGCAAAGTATCCAGTAACGATTATGTGCAGAATATTAGCTGTATCGTTCAAGATTCGAGACCGGGAAAAAAAGATGTTTGGTATGCTGGAACGGGTGAAGGTCGAGGTTCACTAACAGGAAATGATTTCACGCTATTAGGAAATGGGTTATTAAAATCAACGAATAAAGGGGTAACATGGACCCCTTTGGCATCAACTCAAGTAGAAAAAGTAAATAATGCTGGAGATTGGGGAATAATTTGGAGTTTAGCAATAGACCCGAGTAATACTTCACAAGATGAAGTATATGCGGCGGCTAATGGAGTTATCATGAAAAGTATAGATGGCGGTGCCACTTGGAAGAAAGTGCTGGGAGGAAACAACTCTTCTGCTTCATTTTATGCTGATGTTAAAGTAACATCGACTGGAGTGGTTTATGCTGCTCTATCTAGACATATCAATCAACCAAATCCTGGTGTTTACCGATCTGTTGATGGGGAAACATGGGTAAACATAACTGGAGCTGTATGGCCGAGTAATTACGAAAGAATTGTATTTGATATTGCAGGGTCTGACGAAGATGAATTGGTCTTTCTAACTCGAACTCCAGGTTCTGGATCCAAAGCAGACCCTTCTTCAACTGATAACGAATACTCCAGTTTGTTTAAATACAATTATTTAAGCGGAGATGGCAGCGGCTCTGGTGGCGTTTGGACAAACCTTTCTTCCAATATCCCTTCCAATACAAACGCATATTACACGTTTGATACTCAAAGTAATTACAATATGATCGTTAGAATTGACCCTTTTGATAAAAGTATTGTTTACATAGGTTCGACTAATCTATTTCGGTCAACTGACGGTTTTACCACTAGAAATAATACCGTTCAAATAGGAGGATACAATCCAAAAGCATTTACAGAACCAGCCGAATACCGATACCCTAATCAGCATCCCGATCAGCATAATTTAATATTTCTACCTAATAATTCCAGTGAGGCTTTTTCAGCTTCAGACGGTGGAGTTTCTTTTACAAATAACATTAAAGCTGCCGAGGTAGAGTGGCAGTTTAAGAACAGTGGATATTTTACTTCCCAATTCTACACAGTTGCAATAGATCACCTCGTAAAGAACAATGCAATTCTTGGTGGTTTACAGGATAATGGTACCTTTTACACAAACAGTGCAAGTAACAGAAAGGATTGGAAAGATCCTCTGCAATCCGATGGTTCATATTGCGCCGTTGAGGATGGTACTTTGTCTGATGGTTCAGGAGTTTATTATGTCTCAAGTCAATATGGCAGAACCTACCGGATTAGAATGAACGGTAGTGGTGATAAAACAGCATCGGTAAGGTTAGACCCAACGGCTGCAAATCAATTCAATAGATCCGCAAATTTCGACTTTATAAATCCCTTCGAACTAGACTATGTAGATAATAACGTGATGTATATGCTTTATAAAGATGGCGCTGGTGGGCCGTCTCGAATTAAAGTTCACAATTCTTTAAAATCAATAAATATAGACAACACGGATGTGACTCGTAATGATTGGTCAACCATGAACTTTGCATTTCCTCGGTCAATTACTGCTATGGTAAGCAGTCGTTCTAACCCTGCACATAGATTGTATGTTGGAACTTCAAATGGATCTATGTACCGAGTGGAAAAAGCGAACGACTTAAGCACAACGGTAGTAACGGAAATATCTACTCTTCCTCAAGTGTTGAAAGGCACTTATGTTAGTGATTTTGCAGTGCATCCAGATGATGCTGATAAAGTCTTGGCTGTTTATTCAAATTATAGTGCATACAGTATTTTTTATTCAGAAAATGGAGGAGACACTTGGGAGTTGGCTGCAGGTAATTTAGAAGACGAGCTGGATGCAGGTATACCTCAAGCGGCTTTAGGGTTGGGCAATGGTCCCTCTGTAAGATGTGCTGCTATTCTTGAAACCGATTCTGGGGCAGCATATTATGTTGGAACAAGCATTGGACTTTTTGCAACGAACAAGTTGGATGGGGAAAATACGGTATGGAGTCAACAGTCTCCAGACCTTATTGGAAATGCAATAGTTGATAAAATGGACACTAGAGATTCCGATAACTATTTAGCAATCGCAACGCATGGCAGCGGTATATTTGGTGTTAACGTAAGCAGTTCTTCATTAATTGGCAAAGAGGAGTATCTATCTACAAATAATTTAGATGTTAGTGTTTACCCGAATCCTAGTAGAGGGTTGGTTAACTTGAATTGGGAAAAGTCAAACGAACAGCTCACATCTTACCTTTTGTTTGATGAGCTTGGAAGGTTAAAGCTGGAAGGAGAAATTAATAGTTCAAATAAAGCTACCCTAATAGATGCGAGCATTTTACCATCAGGGGTTTATTATCTTGAAGTAAAAAGTGAGTTTTCTAAAATGACCAAAAAATTGGTTGTAAATAAATAAGTAGAGTAGGAAGCTATTTTTAGCCCTAACATACATTTGCAGCATGTTTCATGTGGTTTCTAAAATTCTATTTGTCCTCACTACTCCAATAGTTTGGATTTTCATACTTTTTATTGCTGCTGTCACGGTAAAGAATACAAAGCGTAAAAAATATTTTCTAATCGCTGGTTTTGCAACCTTTTATCTTTTCTCAAATTCATTTGTGTTCGATGAGATTGTTGGGGCTTGGGAGCCTGAAATGAATACAGTTTCAATTCATGAAAAATATGATTTAGCAATTGTTTTAGGAGGCTATTCCGATTTTGCCCCAGGAGTAAAACAAGTAAACTTTGGAGCTACAGCCGATAGGCTAAATGCTGTATTGCCCTTGTATGAATCGGGTCAGGTAAAACGAATATTGCTTTCTGGTGGTGCTGGAAATTTGTATGACTTTAATGGTGCAGAGGCAGAATATATAACTGAGTATCTGAAATCAATAGGAGTAAAATCAAAACATATAATAGTAGAGCCCAAGTCTAGAAATACCTATCAAAACGCCGTTGAAGCGAAAAGAATAATAGATAGTTTGGGAATTGAGAGTAATGTACTTCTAATTACCTCAACCACTCATATGAAAAGATCTTCAGCGTGTTTCGACAAGCAGCTTATTAAATATGATGAATATCGAGTGGACGGTTTAACAGGAGAAAGAAAGTTCTACCTCGATCACCTCTTTATACCAAACGCGGAAACTCTTTTTAAATGGAATATAATAATTCACGAATGGCTGGGTTTGATTAGTTATAAAATTGCCGGATACATTTAATTATGAGTGTAAAGTTCATCGTATTTTTTCTTTGCTGTTTCTTGAATGTTCACTTATTAGTTGGGCAAGAAGATGTGCTGCTTCCAGATAGCCCAGTTCAAGAAGTAACAGAGCAGAAAGTTGAGAATAATCAAGAGAATACTATGATGCTTGAGGCTGTTCCTGAAGAAGGGAAGAAAAAAAAAGACAAAAAGCCTAAAGCGAAAAAGAAAGTAAAAGTTAAGAAGGAAGGACCTTTTTTGCTTGCTACCAACTCTAAACAAAAGCTGGTGCGAGAATTCGAAATAGGAGAAAAAGTTGCTTTTAAGACAAAAACAGATAATAAAGTTTTAAGGGGAGAAATAGAAGAAATTGATAAAGAGTACGTCAAAATTGATGGAAAACGCGTCAAAATCGCCAATTTGGTCATGGTTAAAAAGAAGTTTGTGAAAACTATGGGTTGGAGAACAGTTGGGTTAACTCGTTTTGCAATTGGAACTGGAGTAGCGGCCGTCGGTGCTGGAATTGCTATTTTCTCCTTTCAACAAATCGATCCGAATAGTACCTATGTGATATGGGGTGCTTTGGGAGCCGTATTTGGAACTGGGGTGGGATTAGTAGGAACTCATCTAATGCTCAAGGGCTCCAAGGGAGTGTTTCAAAGCTCGAAATTAAGAACAGAAAAGAATTGGAAGTTTTCGGCTAAAATTTAACAAACGTGATTTTTGTTAAAATAAATATAAACCCTTTTCAATGTAGCTTGTTTAAAGTCTAAACAGAACCATGAGACAATATGTTATAAAAGACTTGGAAAGACTTTCAGGAGTTAAGGCCGGGACCATTAGAATATGGGAACAGCGTTATGGTCTTTTGTCTCCAGTGCGTTCTGATACCAACATTCGTTATTATCACGATAGCGACCTCAAGAAATTGTTGAATGTTTCTATGCTCCTTGATAAGGGAATACGTATTTCTAAAATCAGCACACTAAATGGTGCTGAGCTGAAAGAGGAGATAACCAAGTACATTGAAGAAGGCGAATCAATTAGCGAACAGACAGACTTTTATATTCAAGCACTAGTAGTAGCTATGTTGGAAGTGGATGAAGCGCGGTTTAATAATTTATTTGCAAGAGCAGTAAACGAGAAGGGTTTTTTAAACGCAATCACAGAATATATCTACCCTTTCTTAGTAAAAGTGGGTATGATGTGGGGCATGGACGAAGTAAACCCTGGTCAAGAACACTTTATTAGTTGTCTCATACGTCAAAAACTAATAGCAGGAATAAATGAGCTGCCTATTCAAGCGGATTCAAAAAACGGACATAAATATGTGTTGTTTTGCTCGCAAGGCGAGTTGCACGAGATAGGGCTTATTTTGGCAAACTATATTTTAAGAAGCCATGGTTATCAAGTGATCTATTTAGGGCAAGATGTCCCGTTAAGAGACATTGAGCAGGTTGTGGAAGAAGCTAATCCAAGCCATTTGCTCTCAATTTTCACTGCAGCTAGAACTCCAGAGGAATATGAGAAAATGCTAAAAGAATATGATGCAGCTTTCAAGAATACTAAATTGGTGTATAGCGGCTTAAATTATTACTTAGATAAAATAAACTGGCAACCTCCAAGTAACGTGCTTGTGATCCAGGGGGCTGATGATTTTATCAAGCACTTAAATAAAGTTCCCGTTTAAAAGAAAAAATCAAAATTTAGTTAAGGTTTGACCCTCGTGAATTATTTTCTCGAGGGTTTTTATTTTAAATTAGCCGCTGTGACTGGTTTGTTTAACATTTTATTAATAAGTCTAAACAAAATGTTGTTTTGAGTAAAATAGAATGTATATTTGTTTAACGAAAACAATTAAACATTAAACAAAATGTCTACACTAGAATTTAACGAGTTATTAGTAAGCTACAAAAGTCCACTTCAATTTTTTGCTTTAAAGCTTACCGCAGATGAGGAAGAAGCGAAAGATCTTTTGCAAGAAACAATGTTGAAAGCACTTACGTATAGAGATAAGTTATTGACTAAGTCATCTATTAAAGGGTGGTTGTATACCATTATGAAAAATACATTCATAAATCAGTACAGAAGAGGATCTAAGTTTAATCAAATCATGGATAAAATGCAGGCTCAGGCTTACGTAAGCACGGGTTCGTCAAATGTTTCTATTCCGCCGGATAAGAAAATTAATGTGTTAAACATGGAAGAGGCAATAGAAGGTCTTTCGGATGACTATAAGATTCCTTTCCAGCGCAAGCTTGAAGGTTATAAGTACAAGGAAATAGGAGATGAAATGGGAATTCCAATTGGAACGGTAAAAAGTAGAATTTTTCTAGCAAGAAAACAATTGATGAGTCAATTGCCCGAGTTTAATAGAAATGTCTGATTCAATTGCTGTCATAGGGTCTGGTTTTGCATCACTAGCAGCAGCTACAACACTAGCTGCAGCCGGTGAAAAGGTTAATGTCTACGAAAAGAATGAGTCCGCAGGCGGTCGTGCCCGAAAGTTTGAAACGAACGGTTTCACCTTTGACATGGGGCCCAGTTGGTATTGGATGCCCGAGGTTTTTGAGAAATACTTTAATCGCTTCGGAAAATCAGTTTCTGACTATTATGACTTAGTTAGACTTTCACCCTCTTATCGTGTTTATTTTGGTAAGGGAGATTTTGTTGACGTACCCTCTAATAAAAAAGAGCTCTTTGAACTTTTTGAATCGATTGAGAAAGGCAGCGCTCAAGAGTTGGACAAATTTTTGACGGACGCAGCATACAAATATGAGGTTGGTGTAAACAAGCTGGTTTACAAGCCATCCACTTCAATTATGGAATTTGCAAATGCAGAAGTAATTGGAGGTGCTTTAAAATTGAATCTTTTTTCCTCAATTGCAAAGCAGATTGATAAGCAATTTAAAAACGAGAAGCTACGTCAAATTTTAAAGTTTCCCGTGCTATTCCTTGGCGCAAAGCCCGAAAATATTCCGTCATTATACAGCTTGATGAACTATGCTGATCTTGAACTGGGTACTTGGTATCCAATGGGAGGAATGCACAAAATTGTTGAAGGTATGGTGAAGTTGGCGGAAGAAAAAGGCGTTGAATTTCATTACAATTCTCCGGTAGAAAAGCTTTGCTTAACTGAAAAAAAAGTTAGCGGTGTGCAGGTGAAGGGTCAGAAAATAAAAAGTAAAGCCGTTATTGCAGGAGCAGATTACCATCACGTTGATAAAAATTTATTGCCAGAAAATAAGCGTATGTATTCCGAGAAATATTGGGATAATCGCGTGTTGGCGCCTTCTTCGTTGCTTTTTTATCTTGGCCTTAATAAGAGGGTGACTAACTTAAAGCACCACAATCTCTTCTTTGATACTGATTTTGCAAAACACGCCGAAGAAATTTACGATGAGCCACAGTGGCCGTCAAACCCTTTGTTTTATGTTTGCGTTCCTTCAATAACCGACTATACTGTCGCTCCTGAGGGATGTGAAAACTTGTTTGTATTGATGCCAATTGCACCAGACCTATCTGATAATGAGGAAATGCGTGAGCGTTATTTCAATATCTTGCTGAATCGCTTAGAAGACATAACAGGTGAACAAATTAAAAACCACGTTACTTACAAGCGCTCATACTGCGTAGAAGATTTTAAATCGGATTACAATTCTTATAAAGGAAATGCATATGGATTGGCAAATACGTTAACCCAAACCGCATTTCTAAAACCTAAATTACAAAACCGACACCTTCCAAACTTATTTTACACAGGACAGCTTACAACTCCAGGTCCTGGAGTTCCTCCCTCCCTTATTTCGGGGCAGGTAGTTGCCGATTTTATGTTAAACAAAAAACTTTAGTCCATGGACGCTAAACAACTCTTTGATGACGTTTCTCAGCGAGCATCACAACAAACAACTGAAGCTTACTCGACGTCATTCTCATTGGGTATTGCCTGTTTAAATGCTAACATTAAAAACCCGATTTATGGTATTTATGGTTTCGTGCGTTTTGCCGACGAAATCGTTGATTCGTTTCACGACTTTAACAAAAAAGAACTGTTAGAAGAATTTCGTCAAGACACCTTTAAGGCTATTGACAGAGGAATTAGTCTAAACCCTATTTTGAATAGTTTTCAGCATGCCGTTAATGATTTTAAAATCGATCATAAGCTAATTCATACTTTCTTAGACAGTATGGAGATGGATTTACACGATGTAAAGTACACTCAAGCGAATTACGAAAAGTATATACTTGGTTCTGCTGAAGTAGTTGGTCTAATGTGCCTAAAGATTTTTGTCTTAGGAGATGAGACCTTGTACGAGAAGCTAAAACCAAATGCAATGAAATTAGGTTCGGCATTCCAAAAAATTAATTTCTTGCGGGACGTTAAGGATGATTTTGAAGATTTGGGTCGGAATTACTTTCCAAATGTAAACATTGCGAATATGACTAACGAGGAAAAAGCTGAAATTGAAGCAGATATAAAGGCAGATTTTGAAGCAGGTTACAAAGGTATATTGCAACTTCCTAAGCGTGCAAGGTTTGGCGTATACCTAGCTTATGTATATTATTTTGGATTATTCAAAAAAATTCAGAATACGCCAAGTAGTCAAATTAAAAAAGAGCGAATTCGTATTCCTAATTTTGGAAAATATGGCTTATTCGTAAGCTCATATGTGCGTCATAATATTGGTATATTATGATAGCCGAATTAGAAACTGTGAATACAGATAAAGACGAAGTAATTTTAGTGAATGAATTCGACCGAAGTGTTGGACTCATGAGCAAAATGGAGGCTCATGAAAAGGGAGTTTTGCACAGAGCGTTTTCCGTTTTTGTGATGAATCCCTATGGAGAAATAATGCTTCAGCGGCGTGCTTTGAGTAAATACCATTCCCCGGGATTGTGGACGAATACGTGTTGCAGTCATCAGCGCAAAGGTGAAGAAACTAAAGATGCTGCTCATAGAAGAATGAAAGAAGAAATGGGTTT
>Ga0209601_1000310_pt1 | contig 39808 bp, 34 predicted proteins | sample COGITO_mtgs_1104_4_FD_184796 | JGI IMG/M metagenome (GOLD analysis project Ga0209601, IMG submission 184796) | Pelagic marine microbial communities from North Sea - COGITO_mtgs_110426 (SPAdes) (version 2) | ecosystem: Environmental > Aquatic > Marine > Epipelagic ...
TAATATTATCAATGGAATCTCGATAAATAAGGATTTTTGAAAGTCCTTTGGCTATGAATAGGTTTTTTACCGCATCCAAAGTATCATTGATGTCTACTGAAATAATTTCAGTCCTAGGAATCATACAATCTCGAGCCTTGACTTCTGAAAAATCAAGAGCATTTCTCAATAACGTCATATCGTCTGTAGATATCTCTTCACTCTCTATTCTTTCAGAAAGGTCATCTACAAAATGTTCCAAATCAACTCTTGAAAAAACTTTTTGATTTGTTTTTTGATCCAACCCAAATGTTTTTAAAATAATCCAACTAAAAAACAAAATGACGTGAGTTGGAATGTATAAAAGGATATACAATATAAATAACGGGAATGTGCCAAATTTGAGAGACTTATTGGGGTTGAATTGAACGATGCTTTTAGGAATGAACTCAGCAGCTACAAGAACCAATAAAGTTGAAAACAAAGTTTGCAACAGAAGAGTTACAGAGTCTGAACTTATACCCCATCCTTGAATTATTGGTTCAAGAAGAACAGCAGACGAAATACCGTATATTACTAAAGAAATGTTATTTCCGAGTAAAATAAATGCAATGACTTTTGACTCATTTTTATAAAAAACAGAATGGAGCTTACTTAGAAGAGTACCTTTACTTTTGTCAACCTCAATTTTCAGTCTGTTTGATGACAAAAAAGCCAATTCCATACCTGAAAAAAAAGCAGAAAATAAAAGAGAAATGAGAATTAAGCAAAAAGCATTGAACATATTATAACAACAATGTAAGCATTATTTGATTAAATCAAAACCGATATCTTTCCTGTAATTCATTCCTTCAAAGCTTATTTTATCTATTGTTTCATAGGACTTTTTAATGGCAAACTCGATGTTTTTACCATAAGATGTTATGGCCACTACACGTCCGCCGGCTGTGACAGATGAAGGGCCATCAGATTTAGTTCCTGCATGAAAGCAGATGCTATCAACAACGGTATTCAAACCGAATATTTGTTTTCCTTTTTCATATTTATTAGGATAACCTCCAGACACTAACATTACTGTCGCTGCACTCTTATCATAAAATTGAATGTCTCTTTCAGAAAGTGTATTTGTGGCTATTCCTTCAAATAAATCTAGAATGTCAGATTTTAATCTTGGTAAAACGACCTCAGTTTCAGGGTCGCCTAATCGACAATTATATTCTATTACGTAAGGATCACCTTTCACATTTATTAGCCCGAAAAATATAAATCCTTTGTATTTAATTCCTTCTGACTTCAATCCTTTTGTAGTTGGGACAATAATCTGATTATGAACCTTATCCATAAACCCCGCATCTGCAAATGGAACAGGACTCACTGCACCCATACCTCCAGTATTTAGACCCGTATCTTGTTCACCTATTCTTTTATAATCCTTTGCCTCAGGCAATAGCTTAAAAGATTCTCCATCCGTAATAATAAATACGGAAACTTCTCTGCCATCAAGAAACTGTTCAATTACTACTTTTTCACTGGCAGTTCCGAACTTAGAATCCATCAACATGTTTTTCAGCTCTTTTTCTGCTTCTTTTAAATTGTCTAAAATCAATACTCCTTTACCTGCCGCAAGACCGTCTGCCTTTAAAACATATGGTGAATTCATCCCTCTCAAAAAGTCAATTCCTTTATCAACAGTTTCTTTGGTAAATGTTCCATATTTGGCTGTCGGAATATTATGTCTTTTCATAAAAGATTTGGCAAAGTCTTTACTTCCCTCTAATTGAGCACCCTTTGCATCGGGACCAATAACAGGGATTTTATATAAGACTTCGTCATTCATGAAAAAATCAGCAATCCCGTTGACCAAAGGTTGTTCAGGTCCAACAATTACAATTTCAATATTGTTATCTATTACTGCTGTTTTAACAGCTTCAAAATCATTTGGATCAATGGGTATATTTTTACCATGTTTTCTTGTTCCAGAATTACCAGGTGCAATAAATAACTCATCTAATATGGAGCTCTGAGCCATTTTCCACGCCAATGCATGTTCTCTGCCTCCGGACCCTAATAATAAAATTCTCATTAGCTGTGTTTTAAGATCGATTCAAAGAAATTCCTGCCTTCCGAATTCGATAAAACATCATCGGATGCCCTTTCAGGATGAGGCATCATTCCGAAAACATTTTTTTCTTTATTTGAAATTCCTGCAATATTATGAATAGAGCCATTAGGATTAGACTCCCCACTTATCTCGCCTTTTTCATTACAATATTTAAATAGAACCTGATCGTTTTGCTCAAGAGATTCAATGACTTCAGAAGAAGCATGATAACGTCCCTCACCATGGGCAATAGGAATCTTAAATGCTTCATTTCTGTTTAAACCAGCTGAAATCGCTGCACTCGATGAAATTGCTTTGAGATGGACATTTTTACAAATGAACTTTTGATTGTTATTATGTAAAAGAGCTCCGTCCAATAACCCAGCTTCAGTTAATATTTGAAATCCATTACAAATCCCTAAAACATAACCTCCTTTATTTGCGTGAGAAATAACTTCTGTCATGATAGGAGAAAACCGAGAAATAGCACCAGAACGGAGATAATCTCCAAAAGAAAACCCTCCTGGTAAAACAACCATGTCTGCGCCTTGTAAATCTGAATCTTTATGCCAAAGATGAACTACTTCCTGATTCATCACATCCCGAAGTATATACATCATATCCTGATCACAATTTGAACCAGGAAAAGTAACTACACCAAATTTCATCCGTTATATAAATTTTAATGCGAAATTAATCAATTATACAGCTTGACTAGGTAGGAAAAGAAAAAACTTGATAACAGAATATACTATTACCACGTAAAAAAGAACATTTGCCGCCATTCCATAAGTATCACTTAAAAAAGCAAAGATTAGCAAGACTGACATGGGTATAATTAATAAGCTAAAATGATCTATTTGTTGAAAACTTATTAGTTCATAAAGCGAAAGAAGAAAAAAGAACAATATCAAAATGATTAATGAACGAATCTGTTTATTGGTTTGAATTTTAGCCTGTCGCATTTTAAATACAACGGAAAATAAAGACAATACCAAAAACACAATTAAGGAAATTGTCACAAACCAAAAATCTTTTTGTGGGATTTCAAAATGGCTACTCCAAAGAGAGGGTCTCCATACCGAACCATTTAAATAGGTAATAGAAAAATAATACATAAAAGGTATACTGAACCCTGAAAATGCCATCAAGAACTCTTTAAAAGAAAGTTGCCGAATCACAGTAACTGAAACAATAAGCATGGGCAATAAAAATATATAGATGGGGCAAAGCGTAACCCCTATTGCAAAAAACAAAAAAGCATTAAAAATATTTTTACGACCATCTTCCCGTTTATTCAACTCAAAAAGCTGATGTATCATGAAAATAATCGTAGAATGTAAAAGAAGGGTACTATTCAAAAAATAAGAACATTCAAACAAACTCATAAAGACCACATAGATCAAAGCGACCAAATAGGTATTGCGTTCATAAAAATTATTTCTATTTACTAATAAATTCAAACCAAAAGAATTTAAAAGTACCACCAGAGATGCCAAAACAACAGCAATAATAGCATTCAACTCGATATTTTCTAGCCATAATCCAAAATGCTGATTTGGAACCAACTCAACAAACTCAAAATAATAATTTAGCATTTGATAACAGACTAAAAAGAAGGGTATCAGTAGTAGAACGTATGTTTTATTTCCTAAAAAGAGCTTTATCAAAGTGACTTGATTTTATTGAAAAATGAAAAATAATTATTATTCACATCTGATTTACATAAAAAGAGAATAAACCTTTTGAATTTTATCACCAATTTTAGATAATACAAAGTTAAAAATGATATCTTTGGACGCATTAAAAAAGCAGATTAACTCATAATTCATCTAGAATGTCAAAGAAAAAAAACAAATACTCGGATAAAGAACTTTTAGAATTCAAAGCACTGATTTTAAGTAAATTAAAAGAGGCTCAAGATGATTACAGTCTTCTCATTGGTTCACTCTCTCACAATGATGACCATGGAACTAATGATACGGGAAGAACATTTAACATGATGGAAGATGGTTCTGAAACACTTTCACGTGAGGAACTGGCTCAACTGGCTGCGCGACAAGAAAAATTCATTAAAAATCTTCAGGCAGCTCTCATTCGAATCGAAAATAAGACCTATGGGATTTGCAGAGCAACCGGAAACCTCATTGCTAAGGCGCGCTTAAAGTTGGTTCCTCATGCGACTATGAGTATTGCCGCAAAAAATGCACAAAACAAATAAGTGAAAAAGCAATTTTCCATTGTTATAATAACCATAATTGGTCTCTTGCTAATTGACCAGGTTATTAAGATTTGGATTAAAACATCCTTTATTCAAGGTGAAATACCAACACCGCTATTAGGAGACTGGTTTCAGCTACACTACATAGAAAATCCAGGAATGGCCTTTGGCACAACCTTTGGTTCTTTAATGTGGCATAAATTGGCGCTTAGTATATTTCGAATAATTGCCATTACCGGCATTGGGTATTACATGTGGACTGAATACAAAAAAGGTGTAAAAACAGAATACCTTATTGCGATCAGTTTAATCTTCACAGGGGCTATTGGCAACCTCATTGATTCTGCTTTATATGATTTCATTTTCACATTTGATCCATGTAATTTTTACAATCAGATGGAAGGTTCCGGGAATTTTGTCACTTGCACTCACCTGGGGCCTCACGGAACGAGTTATACCAGTATTCATGAAGTTAGAAATCATGGATTTCTTTTAGGAAGTGTAGTCGATATGTTCCAATTTAACGTAACATGGCCTTCATGGGTTCCATGGGTGGGTGAAAGCCAAATATTTCCTGCAATCTGGAATTTCGCTGACGCCTGTATTACTTGTGGAGTGGGTATGATTCTACTAAGAAACAAGAACTATTTCCCTAAAGAAAAAACCTAGAAATTCCATTTCATACTTCGGTCATCTAAAATGGCAAAAGAAATTTTGTAGTCAAATCTTGGTTGGCTTTTATTTCCTGTAGATAATACACCATACAATCCAACTCTTAATCTTCTTCTTGAAAGTTTGAAGTTGCGTTCTAACCCAGCCAATATCTCGTAATGAAAATAATCATGTTCTTTAACATATAAAGCGCCACCACCAAAAACAAGACCCACACGTGTCTTTTTCATAAACGGAATCTTATTGATTATTGCTCCATTATCATGATGAACGAAATGCGCCTCCAACGACATATCGTTTGTTCTTAATAAGGTATCTAAGCCCTGAAATGAATACAATGGATTTGAAAACCATAACGGGTCACTCCTTCTTTGAAATTTAAAATCTGGATCTCTTAAGTTATTGGCATTCAGAAATAACCCTCCTGATAGGCGATAGCTAGAAGTTCCAATAGTACCTATTTTGAACGTTTGATCAATACTCATTTGAATATATTCGTGATCTATATCACTACCGAAAACATTTGGAATACCTCGCTCATAATAAAGATTAAAAGTAGGCCATGCCGAACCCAATACTATCTTCCTATATGGTTCCCGCATGTATTTTTGTTTTGGGGTGTAACTGACAGTAAAATCAGCAATTAAAGCCTGATAGGTCTCAAAATCAGATGGTTCATTATTTGGAAGTACGTCATCTGCAAATTCAAGAAAATCATAACCTTCTAAACTTCTTCTCTCGGTAAATTCCCCTCCCAAATCAATGTAGAATCCATTAAAAAGCTCATATTCTATAGAGGTATTCATACTTGTTGCCTCGATAAAATTCTCTCTCTTATATATTTGTGTAATCGCATCATATCCGCGTATTACATCGAAATCATGATTTAAAGACATCCTGATTTTCCCTTGATGGAATGGGTCAAATTTATATTTCCACCAGGTATCACCTTTTATATCATTGTTCAATAACCCATATGATATCTGGGTATACGAATCTAAAGTCCGTTCATCTTTCCATTTTTTAAACAAATCGAAATTAGGCGAAAGTCTAGGACCTGCAATATACACAGGACGTATTGTCGTAGCTAAGCTCCCTATAGTCCACTGCATTCTTTTACTCCTGTTCCTGTGGTCAACTCCCCACCAAAGCACCTTAAGTGCAGTGATCTTATTAAAAACCTTGTCAACACTATCTAGATATTCCTTTCGGTTGATATAATCTTTGATACTATCTTGACGAATAATGAAGGCAATCTCTTCAGGACTCAACTGACCTGCACGTTCATTTTCCCAATAGGAAGAATCCTTTTCGTACGCTTCTTTTTCTGTAACAGCAAGCTCAGAATTAAAAAATTTATTTTCAAATTCGGGCTGAAAGTCATAATTAGAGAAAATGGCGGTTGTTTTACAAATAGATGACTCTCGTTTGTATTTCACGCCATAATCTAAGACCTGTTTTTTTAGCACACATATCGAGTCACCAGGATGGTCATACTCTTGTTGAATATTGAAATAATCATAAACCAATAGATTTCCCTTTTTCATGGATAAATCTAATTTTTCAATGAGCCATAATGAATCTACAACCCAAATATATCCTTGCAATGTTGAGGTGGCTGTATTCCTAGCCTGAATTTTAATTTTAGAGATACTTCTTCCTTCATCAATATATTTCTCAACCAAACGGTATTTATATGACAAAATTCCTGGAATGGAAATAGGTGAACTTATCGGATTTTCATGTAAATCATCTAAACGCAATAAATTTTCAAAAAAATTAAAATTGGATTTAACGGTCGTTGTATAATATAAATTGCGCTTAGATCCTCTTAATGAATATGCATTTCGAAATTCTTTTACTTTATTACCTGAAGCATAATTTCTTTCAATTTGAATTTCAAGAAGGTTCATCGTATCTCGCAATGGATTTGTGCCATCAAAACTATCATCAATCTCAGGCTCTCCATCATTTTCTTCCTCTCTGCTCTTTCGTCTAATGTCTTCTCTTGCTTTAATATACACTTCGACCTTGTGCGGATGGTTCCAAGGGTTTATTTGGTCTCGTTTCGAAACTACTTTCTTCATTATATCCCTTCCAGGATTAGATTTTTTTGCAGAAACTTGAACGGATTCGAGATCTTGAATTTTACTTGGAAATAGCTGTATTTTCCTGATCATATCCAATGCACTAATTGAAATGTAGCTTTCTCGATTTTCAAAGCCCAAAGAACTAAAAACTAAAAAATACTCACCCGGCATCAAACTGAGCTGATAATTTCCATTTATATCTGCAACAGTGCGTTGATTGGGATCATTTTTTACAAAAACCTTGGCATGAGGAATGGGCACATTCCGTTCATCGAATATGGTTCCTTTTACAAAGTTTTGAGCTTGACAATTGTGGGTGTTTATAAGATATGAAACACACATTACAGATAAAAAAACAAAAGTTTTTGTCCATTTATTTAACCTTATTTCATTATGAATTAGGTTCAAATTCTTTCTTTTTCTTTTTTAGACATATACTCAATATGTTTCTCCATACGATTCATCATCCAAACTTTAAAAAAATACATTCCGAATGCCAATAGTACAAGTGGATAATAAAACACCCATTTTTCGAAACCGTCAATAAAGCACATTACAGTTACCGCAATGAACATGACAGTACCTATGAGCAACCATATCACTTTCATTATTTTATTATATGTATTCATTCTTCCTTCTTTAAATTTAAACGACCAGTAGGGTTTAATATCTCAAAATAACTAAAGTCCTGTTTTGTCTCCAGTCCCCTACCTGTTAAAAGTTCCTTTGGAGACCGAACAACCACTTGTTTATCTGTTCGAATGGTGCTATCCCGCTTATTCCAAGTAAGCTCCTCAGTTTCTAAAGTTTGGTCTTTTTTGTAATTATATAACCGAACAGAATCCTTCACCACAACAAGTTCCTCCGAATGATCATATACCCCCCTTTGAGCCGTCAAAGTTGACACCAACAAACCTTCAGGATTAAAAAAATCAACCTTTACAAAATCTCTGAAATTGCTGATGTGTTTCGGATGGGTATACGTTTCTGAAATTTTAGCATACAAATGAAACTTCGTTAATCCAGAATCACTGTAAATCATTTTTAAATTTTGACTTTGCTCGTCAGGTGCATCTTCAAAATCAGTGACTCGCTTTACATCACCTTCGTCATTAACACACGAAAACAAGATTCCCGCAAAAACAAAACAAAGCGGAAACAACAAGAATTTCATCTAATTCTTTTTAACATCTACAGTAACATTCCAACAGGAAAGTTTAAGCGTAGCTGGACTATTATTACTGAAAATCTCATCAGCAGTGGGAGCATTCGCTTTGAATTTTGATGCAATCCCCGGTTCACCAGCCTGGTTTGCCAATTGAGCAGCGTAGTAATAATTACATTTACGTTCAAATGTACTTGAACCACAAGAATTTGCTGTTTTCGCTACACAATTTGCTGCGACCAAAAGGGCTTTAGATCTGTTCATGCCTTTAATGGTTAATGCCGTATTGTATGCCGTTCTATACGCATTCAAGTTGGAATATTGAATATCCAAAACATCCATCATTATTTCGTTCTTAATAGAATCCAACTCTGTCATTTGAACCGCAGTTTGATATACGGAAATAGACTCTTTAAATCGTTTTTTAACCTTCAAAAGCTGGGCTTTTGCTAAAACAGCATCTATCGTATTGTCAATCGAAATTATGGTATCAATAAGCATTTCATATTCATTGCTTTCAGTACAACCTTTTTCTTTTAATAATTTCAAGAAATTGTTTACTGCTTTCTTTTTGGCTTCTTTATCCTGGGGTAAAGATGACATAAATCCATTTAGTTCTGGTAAGATATCATCGCATGATCTCACCAAACTATTAAAGTACCCCGTAAGACTTTGTTGTGTACTTGAAGCAAACTTCTCACTTTCAATCTTTTTAGACAATAAAAAATAATCGGAAATCAAACGTTTTTTGAATGCTGTTTGCTCATCTCCTGAGGTAATTGAAAATAAAGTGTAAAGATTGTAATAATAATAAGTCAACTCAGCATCATTGAACTTATTGTTGTTTTCGAAAGCACGAAGGTAAATTTCATCCGCTTTTTTATAATCTGGCTTTGAAGACATCATTATGAAAGTCGCACGTTTTGAGGATTCAACTTCGTTGTAGTATCCTTTTGCATCCATTCTATCGTATACACCGAGCAAAGTATCCGTGTAAAGCTTTTTTCTAACATTGTCTTTTTCGGTAATAATCGTATTCCGAAGTGTTTTAGACATCGCATCGTATTCCTTGGCTCCATATTCTTCACCACAAATTGTTTCACCCTTAAGGTAATACATTGAAGCCATTGCATAATTTTTCATTTTTAGCTCTTGGCTAACAAAAAGAAGCATTCTTTGACACTCTTTATTATTGTCCATTTCCTGACCAAAAAATAAAGTGGTCATAAAAATCATCCCAAATAATATCCCAAACCTTTTCATAATTTACTTTTTTCTAATCCAACTTTCTTTTTCTAAACCATTTTTCAAAAGCAGAAGGTGAAAACACCATTCCAAAATTAAAGCCCAAATAATTTTCTTTTAAACTGCTGTCATTTCCATTTCCTTTTTGCCCTAATACAAAAGCAAAATTCAATGAAGACAATGACATTTGAGCCAATATGGGTATCCCAAATCCAAATGTCGTGCCACGATCGACATAATTGATTCCATTAGACGAAAACGGCAAATTCATTTGATAAACACCGATTCTATAATTTAGTTTTTCAAATGCTTTCAGGGTTGCCACGTTCTCAAACAATTTGGTTTCTGGTGAATAACTCATTCCAACAGACCATTTGTCTGCTTTACCTATCTCCCAATTAGAAGATGGAGTTTCAAAATCCGATTGTATTCCATTCCATTTCTTATATGACGCAAAGAGTGTTAAATTTGGTCTCCTCGTATTCGATTTCCTCTTGGTTTCCTTGAAAAATATTTGATATTTAAGTCCGAGTTCATATACACTTAATACTTCCACAAATCCATTCATTCGTGAGTAAGAAATGGTATCATAAACTTCAGGGGCGTTTATATTTGAAGCCGTATAAAGTTCGTTATCAAGTGTAGCATTAAAACGTTGGGACGGGTCAAATATGAATCCAATCAATAACTTATGTCTTGAGCCGATATTTTGTTGAAAATGTGCCCCAAGTTCATAATGGAATGCCGACAGTCTAGTAATATCTTTAGACAAACCACCTTGATCTGTACTACCATTGATCAACTCACTTTTTCTATCATTAGAAACATACCCAAAAAGATAGGAGGTGTTAAAGCCAATTGATAAATGAGAATTTGCCGTTTGTATAGGCGAAATCGCAAAACCCAAATAGACATCTTGAAGACTCCCAATTCCTGTGTATGTATACCTCAAAGAATCTACACCCGTGTAGACATTTTCACTAAACTCATATCCCACCTTAGAATAAGGCTTGAGACCGAATGACATTCCCATTAATTTATTCATTTTCAAACCGAGTGAAAAATGATCAACCATGGATCCTATTTTATTTTCCGAAACCCCTCCTTGAGAATACATTGAAAATCTTGAATCAATTCCTAATGAAAGCAAAGTGTTGCCTTTACTTAAACGTGAATAGGATGAGGGATTGTAATAATTCACAAAACCAGAATCAATCATTGAAGCATTCACAAAACCTAGTGAAGTTGAGATGGCATTTGAACCCGTATTATATTCACCAATACCATATGAAGATAAAGGGTGTGAACTTGATAGCTGACCATTAGCTATAAGAAAGATAGAAGAAAAAAAGAGTACTAAACTATAGCGCATTTATTTTATATATTTCAACTGCTCCGAGGATAGTCAAATTTTTGATTGCAAAGATGTTATTTTTTTGAGGGATATCAAAATATAAAGCATCACCTCCAGTCAGATAAATATCTAAAGGACCATATTCTGCTTCATACCGAGAAATCATTCCTGTAATTTCAGAATACATTCCATTCAAAACCCCTGAGGCAATTGAATTTTTCGTGTCATTTCCAATTAATGAGGTATGATTTACTTGTTCGAGTAAAGGTAAATTGTTGGTGTAGTCATTCAATGACCTATATCTTAACTGAATGCCAGGAGAGATCGAACCACCCTTATACACAGCGTCTGCGGTTAGAAAATCAAATTTGATACAGGTTCCGATGTCTATACTTAAAGCACTCCTATTTTTAGCATACTTTAACATCCCAGAGACATTACACAATCGATCAACACCAACTGTGTTCATGCTCTCGTAAGCTGAAGAAAATGGCATTTTGACATTGTTTTTAATTTCAAATAAGGATTTACAAACTTTTTGAATCTTCTCTTTAACCATAGGGTTTACGACAGAAATGAGAACAACGTGCAGGTTTTTGACTCGCACCAACACTTTGTCAAGGTCGTTGAACGTTTCAAAATCAGAAATTTCATCGCCAAACACTTCACATATTTTGATATTTGTATTGCCTGCATCAACTACCAAATAAGCATTTTGACTCATTTTCATGGTACAAAGATACTAGGATGCTCATATTTTTACAGATAATTTTCTTTCTAAAACAAAATATTCCTATTTTTGCCCTCGCTTAAGGATGGTACCTTAGCTCAGTTGGTAGAGCAATGGACTGAAAATCCATGTGTCCCTGGTTCGATTCCTGGAGGTACCACAACTTAAAAACTAAACCCTTGACAGTCTGTAGATTCGTCAAGGGTTTTTTTATTTATTACTATTTTTCATGTAACAATATGATCTAAATGTATTGTTGGAATAAAATAATACCATGAACAAAAATAAAATTATACTAAGTTGCATCTATCTCATCTTCGCTATTTTCATGATGAGTATTTCTCCATTCGGAGAAGCTCCCTACACAGGAAAAGAACTTTATTTAAATAATATTGGCACCTTATTTTTACTTGGACTAATGGTTCTAGACATTTTTAAAAATGTTCTAAGTAAAATGGGCTTTGGGGGGCTCTTTCTTTTTTCTGTATTTCATTCTGTAGGGTCAACTTGGCTCTATTCTTTTGTGCCATATAATGATTGGTTTATCAGCTTGTTAGGTATTGATATTCATGCTTATTTTGAATTTACGCGAAATCACTATGATCGTTTTGTTCACTTTTCTTTTGGCCTTTTGTTATTTGCAGCAACGAAGGACCTCATCATGTATCGATATAAATTTAACCTAAAACAAGCTTTATTAGTCACTTTTTTAAGCATCCAAGTTTTTAGTATGATTTATGAGCTCTTTGAATGGGGCATTGCTGTCTCCCTATCAGGAGACATGGCTGAAAGCTATAACGGACAGCAAGGAGACATGTGGGATGCGCACAAAGATATGGGGTTGGCAATGATCGGATCGATGATCTCTTGGTACGTTTTAAGCTTAAAAATGAAGAAGAAACTATAGTCAGTTTTAATCGGCAACAAGAAATCTTACTGCCATAGTTAGAAAACAAAAAATTGCAAAGTAGCTCAACATAATTTCAAATGCGTTTTAAACTATAATGTCAAAAACGACTTTTGTAACAGCATTTGGCAACGTAGAGTAAGAAATAAAGAGAGACACCGAAAAAGAAATGATGCTTACAAAGTTGTTTTTAATTTAAACAAAAACCCCTGTTAATCGCGAATTAAACATTGTGATCAGAATTAAAAAGACACAGGTTTGGGGGCCTTTGCTTAGTTGTTTGTTTGTTGTGTATTGTTTAATGTTATGGCAATTTAGTTCACATAAATGGATAGGTTTCAAACAATGAATGCTTTCAAATGAAATATACCATGAATAACCTAGTTGGATCTAAGTGTTATTACTTATACAATATGAAATCATCCAGTATTGACCGTAAAACATCTTATAGAAGATACGGGTCACTGCACAAACACTTGAATCATTTTTCGTTTAAACATCTGAATTAAACACCAAAGTAATTTAAAGAATGGGTTAGTAATGGAAACTATTGGTTCAAAAAAAAGAAGTAGACCAAAAAAACATGTGAATCTAATAATTAAACATTTCCTCTAACCAAGTATTGAATACTTCGATCATGCAGTCAGCTTACCAGAATTGCAACTCCAACTACCCTCAACAAACCATCTAAAGTTATTGATAAAAAAAAGCCCTCTCTCGAGGGCTTCTTTTATCCTAAAGAAATATTTTAGGGGTGGTCGTTCACGATGAGTTCTATGGAGGCCTTAATCTTACCTTTGAAATAATACTGAACATAATAGGTTCCAGGATTTAAACCATTAAGAACCGCTATTTGATCGTTGTTCAAATCAACTGGTATAACTTCTGATTTATCCGATTTGATAACCAATATTTTATCAATGTCTTGTTGGCCATACCACATAATTGCAACCTTATCCATGGTTGGATTAGGCGTTACTACAGTTGCCAAATCAAATGATGATACATCTGGCTCAATAGATTCATGATGGTTGTCTTTTATAGGAGTTGCAAATTGCTGTCCAAACGAGGAAATCGCTAGAAATGCGGTACAAAATATTATAATTACTGTTTTCATGTGTTTGTTTTTTATGGTTGTTTTGTTAGAACAAATTTAGTGTAGAAGTATGCATAAGATTCATTTTTAGACCGGATTAAATGCAAAATACAATGTGACATATAGATTGATGTACGTATTAACCCGTAGAACATAAAGAGGTGATATAAAGACAATTAAGTCAAATAGAAAAAGGCCCTCCGTTGAGGGCCTTTGTGAACTAAACTATAACTATAAACTAAAGCGATTATTCTTTCATTACCTTCAGCTTTTGAGTGGCTAAAAGGTTTTGTTGGAAATAAAATTTTATGTAGTAATAACCATTTTCTAAATTATCAATTGTAACTTCTTTTACATCCTTCAAATTTATTTCGACTACATTATCAAAGTTGTCTGGAACTAAAATGATATAGTCAACATTCTGATTGTCCATCCAAGACATTTTAACCTTTCCCGTTAAAGAAGGGTTAGGATATATCATTGCCTTAAATGGTTCTGTACTCTCATCATTTGGATTCACTATGTCATCAATGATGTTTTCAGTTTCATCCGCCTCATCTAACGAGTATTTGTCAGCCTGATAGTTGGCTTGTTGACTGTTTGCAAATCCAGTAATAAGAATTGCGAGAAAAAGAAGTGCGAAATTAATTTTTGTTGTTTTCATTGTGTATTATTTTTTGTTTGTTTTTTCGTTTTGTTGACACAAATGTATCTGCTCAAAACAGTATTTTTTCATATTTATTCAATTGATAAATCAAAATACAGAATTCACTTTAGCACCATCTAAGTAGTAACTCTTAGTTAGAATCATAATCAATATAAAAAAGAATAGGCCTTCCGTTGAAGGCCTCTTCGAACTAAACTATAACCATAAACTAAAAGCGATTATTCTTTCATTACATTAAATTTTTAATGTGCCTAAAAGGTGTTGTTTAAATACAAGTTTATTTAGTATTGACCATTTTTTAAATTATCAACTTTAACTTCTTTCGCTACCTTCAAATTTATTTCGACTACATTATCAAAGTTGTCTAGAACTAAAATGATAGAGTCAACATTTTGATTGTCCATCCAGGACATTTTAACCTTTCCAATGAAAGAAGGATTAGGGTAGATCATTTGTACTCTCAACATTCGGGTTCACTATGTCATCAATAATGACTTCAGCTTCATCGGACTCATCTATTGAGTATTTATCCGCCTGGTAAATGGCTTGTTGGTTGTTGGCAAATCCAGTGAAAAGAATAAAGACTTGCCAAATTACCTCTTGTGGCTTTAATTAAGAACTATTTTTATGACTCTCAAAAGAGAACGATAAAACATCTTGACCTCAACATTTTAAAACAAAAAAAGGCCCCGAAGGGCCCTATAAACTATATTGTAACTCTAACTAGAATTTCATTACTTTAATTTGCCTTATTCCTTTCAATTTATTTTGGGAATAAAACCGCACAAAATATTTTCCATTTTCAAGATTGTCTACTGTCAATTCATTTTGTTTTTTGACATAAAAATTCAACTTATTATCCTCTCCTTGTGATAAAATAATAATCTGATCTATCTGCTGCTCATTCGCCCACTCCATTTTTACATTTCCCGAAGTAGATGGATTCGGATAAATTTTCACTTTTAAAGCATTAAGAGCGTTAAAATTATTAAGTGCATGATCTTTCTGCTCCACATTAAAGTCCAATTCATCCTTTTTTTGAAGTTTAACTTTGACTTGTTCTGTTCCTACTACTTTATCATTCAAATAAAACCACACTAAATAGGTGCCGTTTTCTAAATTGTTAACTTCTAAATTGTTCTGGCTCTTCACATAAAAATCCCATTCTTTATCGTTGTACTTTGAATGCATTCGTATCTGATCGATTTTTGTGTTGACTTTCCAAGCTATTTTTATGTTGCCTGGATTTGCTGGGTTTTGGTAGATCTTGACTTTAAGTTCATTCAATGAAGAATTCGCGGTAATGCCGTTTGTGATTTCATCTTGTTGACCACTGACATATGCAGAAAAAGTCATTGCCGTAAATAATAAGGCGAATTTAAATTTGGTTGTTTTCATAACGTAAAAATTTGTTTGTTGTTTTTATTTGTTGATGCAAATCTATTGCAACAAGACCGCTCCAAAAACAAAAAATAAAGATCAAATGACAAAATACAACATACACTATACACGGAACTAAGTAGTAACCATTACTTGAGGACTTTATGTGGCTTAATACTAAAAAAGGCCCTCCGTTGAGGGCCTTATTAACTAAACTATAACTATGAAAAAAAAATGTTTTTTTTAATATTACTCAGCTTCTTTACAAACCAAAAAAAGCTTTTCATTACAAGACAATTCTTTCGTTGAATTGCTTACACAAATATGCAACTCATTATTGGGCTATCGGACAAAATTATATTTAGAACTCAATAAAATACACAACAATACTTTGATCCTTATAAGTACTTCTACTTAGGGTCTCCTAAATCAAAATAAATAATTTAACTTTAACCAAAATCCGTTAAGTAGCACCTATGGAGTTGACAGTTATTATAACACTTTGTTCTCTTTTACTCATTGCGTACATTTTTGATTTGAGTGCAAAAAAAACAAGGATTCCTTCGGTAATAATGCTTTTGATTCTTGGATTTGGCGTTGGACAAATCCTCAAAGTGATTGAAACACCAATCCCTGACCTTCAACCCGTTCTCCCAATCTTAGGAACAATTGGTTTGATTCTAATCGTACTCGAAGGCTCTCTAGAGCTGAAATTACACCCCTCCAAAATTGGACTCATTAATAAGTCTATACTGGGTTCCTTTATTCCTATACTGCTTTTGTCTTTTTTGATCGCATTTTTCTTTTCATTGATTTCGGACGTTCCATTTAGAACCTTGCTTATAAATGCGGTACCATTATGTATTATCAGTAGTGCTATTGCCATACCTAGCGCAAACTACCTAAGCTCGAGAAACAAGGACTTTATCATTTATGAAAGCAGTCTTTCTGATATTTTTGGAGTCCTTTATTTTAACTTTTTATTGAGAAATGAAGTATTAAATTTTGAAGCTATTGGTGTGTTCACCTTAGAAATGATAATTATTGCAATCATATCCTTAGGAGCCATGATTGGTTTGATTTTTCTTTTAAACAAAATAGATCATCGCATAAAATTTATGCCCATAATCTTATTGATATTAATGGTATATGCAATTACAAAAGCTTATCACCTACCCGCTCTATTATTTATTTTATTTATAGGGCTTTACCTTGGTAACTTAGAACTTTTCTATAAAAACAAATGGATGAAAAATTATGATGTATATGAACTTAAAAAAGAGGTTACTAAATTTCATGATCTTATTGTTGAAGGGGCTTTCCTTATTCGATCTTTGTTCTTTATCATATTTGGGTTTTTAATCGCTCCTGCAGATATTATTAATACAGAAACCATTCTAATTGCACTGCTAATTGTTGCGGGAATATTTATAGTTCGTTATTTACAACTCCTTATTTTTAAACTTCCTTTCAAACCATTATTGTTTTTCGGACCCAGGGGATTAATAACCATACTGCTGTATGTTTCCATACCAAGTATTTTTTCTTTTAACCTCATCAATCAATCTTTAATTATTCAGGTCATTCTATTGACAGCTATAATATTAATGCTTGGATTGGTCTTTTTTAATGAGCCTGATAAAAAAGAAGATTCAGAGTCCTTTCCGAAGTTTAATTAATTAAGTCGTTAAACCCTTTGTCTATATTTAATAAACGACTCTTATAACGTTTGGCGTCCTCATCATTTGTATCAGGAGATTTAAGCAGCTCTTCATATGCCTTTTTAATTTTTGAAATATCTCTTGGCTTAATTACATAATCCAGAGTGACGGCTCGTAAGTCCAAAATTAAATTGGGTAATTCAAATTCAGGATAATAATATTCTAATGTATCTAAATAATTTAAAGACAAATCATATGCTTTTATATTGTCATAAATACCGTAAATATTTATTAAACAATACGGAGCTAAACTGTCTTTAGAAAAGATGCGAAAATATTCCAGATTTTGATTGATTAATTCTTGTCTCAAAACTGATATTTTTGTTTCAATTGCAATTCTCTCAGTTTGATCAGATTTTGCATCCATCATAAATCGACTAATTGATAAATTCTTTAAAGAATCATTTAGTAAAAGGATTTGAGAATTTAAGGCCTCCTTTGATAAAACTTCCCGTTTTTGGTCTACGCTTTTTTCGAATTTTCTCTGAGACTGATCGTTCTTGTCCGTATTACACGCCCCCAATAAAAGTGTTAAGGCAAAAAAACTTATTATTAATCTCATTTTTTAGGAGTTTTTTGGAAAGCTCATTTTATATTCAATTTCAATAAGCCCATTGGTAATATTATTTAATTTTTTCTTTAAAAGTTTTCTTTTAAGAGGGTTTAGGTAATCAGTGAACAATATACCCTCAATGTGATCGTACTCGTGTTGAATAATCCGAGCTGCATATCCTGAAAACTTCTCTTCATGTAGCACCCAATCCTCATCATAGTACGAAACAACGATATCAGGCTTTCGAGATACATTTTCACGAATTTTTGGAATGGAAAGACATCCTTCTTGAAAAGACCACTCCATACCTTCTTCTTCTTCGATAATGGGATTAATAAATACTTTTTTGAAATTTTCGATGCCTTCCGCCAGCGGATCGTCCTCTTCTCCATCCTCCTTTTCTGCAAATGGACTACCGTCTACAATAAAAAGACGAATGTTCTTTCCAATCTGCGGAGCTGCCAAACCTACTCCTTTAGCTTTGTACATGGTTTCAAACATATCTGAAATTAACTCATTCAGTTTCGGATAGTCCTGGCCTATCTCATCACATTCCTTTTTAAGAATTGGATCTCCGTATGCAAGAATTGGTAGTATCATGTTTTTTTTTGCAAAAATAAGTAATTCATACTAACTCAGGGAATTCATATAATCTTGAAGGATTATGGCAGCACTCATTTTGTCAATAAGTCCCTTTTGTTTTCTTTGCTGCTTCTTAGAAATTTGTATTAAGGCATTTTGGGCAATTTTTGAGGTCATCCTTTCATCATATAAAACAACTTTAAGGCTTGGATAGCTTGCCTTTACAAACTTCTCAAATAGACGAACATTTTCAGTTATATCAGTATCGGTACCATCCATTGACAAAGGAAACCCAATAACAATAAGCTGAATTTTCTGACCTTCAATTAACTTCTTTAAGTAAACAGGAAGTTCATTAGAGTCAATAGTTTCTAAGGGGCTGGCAATAATACCAGAATCATCTGTCATTGCAAATCCCGTTCTCTTTAAGCCAAAATCAATTCCAAGTGCTTTAACCATGAATCCAAATGTACGTTTTTTTCAAATGGTCGTTTTATACTTTTTACACTTTTTAACACTTAATAGTTTCCGTAGTTGAAATAATTAATACTTTTGCACCGTGAACTCAAAACAAATTGACATTCTACAAAGAGCAAGCCTCGTTTTTATGAAGCTGGGGATCAAGAGTGTTACCATGGATGATATTGCCACCCAGCTCGGCATTTCAAAAAAAACACTTTACAATCATTTCAGAGATAAAAATCAACTTGTCGAGAACATCATTAAGTCAAAAATAGCTGAAGACCGTAATGTATTTCAAAAAGCATCTTTAGAATCGATTAATGCCATTGAAGAATTGTTCATGCATTCAAAATATGTGATTGAAACTTTTAAAGCCGTAAATCCGACCGTTTTTCACGATTTGCAAAAAAATTACCCTTCTGCCTGGCAATTGACTGTAAATCATAAATGGGATTTTGTATACAACCAATTTTTAAAGAATATCGATCGAGGAGTTAAAGAAGGTATTTACAGGGTTGATATCCACAAGGAAATCTACTCAAGAATGTTTGTTTCACAAATTGAAACAATTGTCGAAGGTGATGTGTTTCCGTGGCCCGAATTCAAATACGAAACGGTTTTTCTTGAAAATTTCAGATTACATATAAGAGGTATAGCAAATGAAAAAGGACTAGAATACTTCCAAGATAAAATATTAAAAAATTAGAAATGAAACATTTATTTTACATTTTAACTATCATTGGCTCTGTGTTATCTACACAAAATTCTTATGGTCAAATGTCACTTTTAGATGCCAAAGAATATGCACTTGAGCATCATTATAATATTGTAAATGCTGACCTAGAATATGACAAAGCTATACACAAGAAAAAAGAATATTTATCTGCAGGAATGCCTGAAGCATACATCAGTGGAGGATTCAATCAATTTTTAAATCTTCCTGTTCAAGTCATCGATGCAAGCTTTTTTAATCCTCAATCACCCGAAGGACAAGTCATCGCTTTTAGGGCAGGAACCGAATTTAATTCATCGGCCAGTTTAAATGTAAATCAACTGTTATTTGATGGCTCTTATTTTGTTGGACTAGAAGCTTCTAAGTTATTGATTGAATTACAATCTATTCAAAAAAACAGATCTAGAGAGGAAGTTTTATTTGGAGTGATTGAAGCTTATCACATCGCATCGGTCGCGACAGAAAATAATTTATTTGCTGATTCTGTACTTCAACTTACTCTTCAAGTAGAAGAAAAACAAAAAGGGTTTCTCGAATTGGGATTAATGACCCAAGAAGAATTTGATCAAATCCACTACGCTGTTTTAAGAACAATGAATAACAAAGAAAATGCTGAATTACAACTTCAAAATGCAATGGCACTATTGAAGTACAGCATGAATTGTCCTTTAGATTCAACTTTTTCATTATCCACAAGCATAGATGAACTTAGCTTGAGTGCATTTAGTCCATCTTTAGGTACGGTGAACGACAACTCTACTTTAAAATTACTTAAAAATCAAATCAAACTTTCTGCTTGCGACATCAAAAATAATAAAGCAGGATTTTTACCTTCTTTATCTGCTTATTTTCAACAAGGGTACAATGCATACCGAACAGAATTTGACTTTTTCTCCAATAAACCTTGGTATTCTCAAACTTCATGGGGTATTCAAATGACCGTTCCTGTTTTTTCAAGTGGAAAAGGCAAATCAACCTTAAAACAAGCACAGATCAAATTTATGCAAGATGAAAACACCTTGAAAACAACAGAAAACGGATTGAAACTTCAAGAAATTCAATTTAAAAATGAGCTCAAAACTGCCCAAAGACAGAAAGATCTTCAGGATCAAAACATTATACTCACTGAGAAGATTTACAAAAATGCCATTTTGAAACAAAAAGCTGGTAAAATCAGCAATACTGAAGTGACGCAAAAACTAAACCAATTAATTATGACTCAAGCGGAGTACACCGCCACACTAATTAATGTTTTTAAGAGCAAAATCAAATTGGACAAATTGTATAATAAATTGTATATCAAATAAAAGCATAATGAAAAAAATATCAGCTTTAAGCCTTATCGCACTAATCATATTCAGCTGTTCTGAAGAGGTTAAAGAAAATGAAGGGAATAAAAAAGAAAACCTTGTCCCCTTAGTCGTAGCGAGCGAAGCTCAAAACACAAGTTTTTCACATAAAATCAAAGTGCAGGGAAACGTTTCAACAGATAAAGATATTCTGTTAAACTCAGAAATGTCGGGTTTAATTACTCAAATGCATGTGTCTTCAGGAAACACCATTAAAAAAGGTCAAATTATTCTTTCGATGGATGAATCTATAATCAATGCTAATATTGTTGAGCTCAAAACGCAATTGGATTATGCGAATTACATGCTGGGTAAACAAATTGACTTATATAAAAAAGAATTAGGAACAGAATTAGACAAAAAAACAGCTGAAAATCAAGTGAATTCCCTAGAAGCAAAGCTAAATACACTTGAAATTCAAAAATCGAAAATGATGGTCACTGCCCCGTTCTCAGGAATCATAGATGAAGTATACGCAAAAACAGGACAGCTTGTAGCCCCTCAAATGCCCATTTTGAGATTGGTGAATAACAAGCAAGTTGAAATTACAGCTTCGGTATCAGAAAAACATTTTAAAAATGTCAAAGAGGGTACTGAACTAAATATTTCGTTTCCCAACTACGATTTGAAAAGCATGAATCTAAAAGTTAAAAGTGTGGGTAACTTTATAGAACCAACAAACAGAACTTTTACCATTAGAACAGAGGTTAATAACAATATTTCGTTAATGCCAAATATGCTCGCAGAGGTTGAAATTACTGACCTGAAAATTGACTCTGGTCTCGTAATTCCTTCAAAAAGCATTCTAAAAAATCAAAATAATAATGATTATGTATGGGTTCTTAATAAAGTAAAAAAAGAGACCTATGCAGTTGAACAAGTTTTCATCAACACAATTACCACTTACAATGGTGAAGCCTTAATAGAGGAAAACGAATCCATAAATGCTGGAACGCTCATCATAGAAAGCGGAGCAAGAGGAATCACCAAGAAAGACATCGTAAGAATTAAATAAGTTTTAATATGAGTAATTCAAAAGGGTTCGGGTTAACTACATTGGCAGTAAAAAATGCCAAAACAGTATTCCTCATTGCACTCGTCATTATCATTGGAGGGATGGCAGCCTATCAAACAATGCCGAAAGAGAATTTTCCAGAGCTGAAAATACCCGAAATTTACATTGGAATAGCAAAGCCAGGATCATCACCAAAATACATGTCTGAAAAGATTTCTAAGGCGATTGAAAAAGAAATCGGTGGCATAAAACTTGTTGATGAAATCAACTCAAATTCTGTTCATGGTTATACAACGATTAGAGTAAAGTTTGATTTTAAAATGCCCGTAGATGAGGCCCTAGGTAAAGTTAAAGATGCTGTTGATCAAGCGCGTACTAAAAGTGACTTTCCTCAGCTTCCTACCGAACCTAATATATTTGAGCTTGACCCATCTCAAATGCCAATTCTTAATATCAATTTAAGAGCTGAAAACGCGAGTGTCCTTAAGGGAGTTGCTGAAGATTTAGAGAAAAAAATTGAAGAATTGGGCGAAATCAGTGAAGTTGACATCAGAGGACTTCCTGAGCAAGAAATGAGAATCGAGGTAGACCCTATTCGCGCTCAAGCCGTAAATGTGACTATTGATGATATTGAAAATGCGATAAAAGCCGAAAATCAAACGATTCCCGGAGGTGAAATTCTAATGGATGATATTCGAAAAACAATACGAATAGAAGGTGAATACGAAAATGCACAGGAACTCCAAAAAACAGTCATAAAACAGGACGAGAATAAACCGGTTTACCTTGAGGATGTAGCCGATGTTTTCTTTGGGAATTCCGATACCACGTCGTATGCCCGTGAATTTGGAACATCCGTTGTGATGCTGGATATAAAAAAACAAGGAGGCGAAAATTTGCTCGTTGCATCATCAAAAATCAATGAGATTATTGAAGAAGCAAAGAAAGACGGAACAATTCCGAAAAGTGTAGAAGTGAGTTTAACAAATGACCAATCTAATGTGACTAGAGACATGGTGTCAAATCTTGAAAATTCGATCATTTTTGGAATTATCTTGGTCGTCGGTGTACTCCTATTCTTCTTGGGGCTAAGAAATGCTTTGTTTGTGGGTGTAGCTATCCCATTGTCAATGCTGATGTCATTTCTGATATTGAATTCTATGGGCATCACATTAAATGTGATGGTTTTATTTTCATTGGTTCTTGCACTTGGGATGCTCGTAGACAATGGCATTGTCATTGTCGAAAACATTTACAGATACATGGATGAAGGGCACTCTGCCTATACGGCAGTAACCGAGGGAGTCGGAGAAGTTGCTTGGCCCATAATATCATCAACCGCTACGACCATTGCTGCATTTATACCCTTGGCCTTGTGGCCAGGGATTATTGGAGAATTCATGAAGTTTTTACCGATGACTTTAATGATTGTACTTGCTTCTTCATTATTTGTAGCTCTGGTAATTAACCCAGTATTGGCTGTAACTTACATGAAGGTTAAACAATCAAAACCCAAAAAATCAAAAGTCTTTATTTACTCATTATTATTCGGAGTAGTGGGAATCTTCTTTATCCTATTTGGATGGATCAGTTTAGGTAATTTAAGCGTTTTTGTAGGCATTTTACTTTTGGTAAACTTATTTGTCTTTATTCCGGGAACTGACATCTTTCAAAATAGATTTTTGCCAAGACTAGAGCGGGTCTACGAACGTTTTTTAAGATATGCCATTATCGGAAAAAGGCCGATTTATTTTTTATTGGGAACGGTGGGAATGCTTTTCGGTTCAGTCGTGTTGCTTTCCATATTTCCACCGAAAGTGGAATTTTTTCCTAACAACGAGCCTCAGTATGTGAATATTTTCATTTCTCATCCTATTGGAACTGACATTTCCGTAACCAATAAAACAACTCTGGAAATTGAAGAAGACTTAAATGCTATTTTAAAAGAATACATGGACGCAGACGACACCACGGGTATCCCTGCTGATCAAAGAGTCATAAAGTCGATTATTTCTCAAGTTGGTGAAGGGACTAGTGATCCTGCTCAAGGTGTTTCGATGGGTAACACACCTCACAAAGCAAGAATCACCGTGAATTTTGCAGAATTTCAATATCGTAAAGGAATAAAAACGTCTGATGTTTTGAAAAAAATTCAATCAGGCCTAAAAGGAAAATATACTGCAGATATTGAAATCACAGCGGCTAAAAACGAGCAGGGGCCCCCACAAGGTGCACCAATTAATATAGAAGTAACCGGTAGAGGAGATTACAGCCAGCTCATTAGTGAAGCCGAAAAAATCAGGACTTACTTGGACAGAAAGAACATTAAGGGGGTTGAAAAGCTTAAATTAAATGTTGATGCGAATAGACCCGAAATACCAATTAAGGTAGATCGAGATCAAATCAGAAAACTCAATGCCTCCACTTATAAAGTAGGGATGGCCATTCGGAAGTCCTTATTAGGACAAGATATTTCTACTTACACAACCGATGGAGAGACACATGATATTGTTGTAAGGTTTAATAGCAGTAATAGAAATGATTTCAATTCGCTACTCGACCAACGCATGATTTTCAGAAACAACAAAGGCAAATTGCTGAATATTCCCATTCGTTCAGTTATCGAAGAACCAAAGGAAAGTAATAGTTATTCAGCTGTAATTAGAAAAGACCAAATTCCTCAAGTGTCCATAACCTCAAATGTGACAGAAGGGTTCAATGCCAATGAAGTGGTGAAAAATTTAAAAACGGAAATGTCAGTCTATGAGAAGAAAGGGAATCTCAATAAAGATGTTAACTATCGGTTCGCAGGTCAACAGGATGAACAAGCCAAAGAAATGGCTTTTTTAAGTAAAGCCTTACTCATTGCATTATTCTTGGTGCTTTTAATCATTGTTTCACAATTCAATTCTTATTCTGCGCCAACAGTCATATTATTGTCAGTTGTACTTTCCTTAATAGGTGTGTTTTTGGGTTTGGTTATCTCACGTCAAAATTTTGTAGTCATCATGACCATGATCGGAATCATTTCTCTCGCCGGAGTGGTTGTCAATAACGCGATTGTTCTCATCGATTACACCAACTCACTTCGTAAAAAAAGAAGAGAAGAATTGGGACTTGAAGATCACGAGCTTCTTTCAAATAAAGACTTGTTGGACTGCACTGTTCAAGGTGGGAAAACCAGACTCCGTCCAGTGCTTCTAACTGCAATCACAACGGTGCTAGGATTGATACCACTCGCGATCGGTTTTAATATTGATTTCTTCGGATTATTTTCTTCATATGATCCAAATATTTTTCTTGGGGGTGACAACAATATGTTTTTTGCACCGATGGCGTGGACCATTATTTACGGCTTAACTTTTGCCACTTTCTTAACTCTAATTATTTTACCTTCAGTTTATTTATTGGCATATAAATTCAAAGTTTGGATTTATCAAAAGCTTCAACTGTCGATTAAAAGTAACTTTTAGGGTTAGTCAGCGTATTTATGAATACAATTATGAAATGTTTTTTGATTCTTTTTATTTTCAGTATTTTGATTACCGGGTGTAATCAAAATGAAATAAAAGAGGAATACATCAATCAAGATAAGAAGAGTATCTCTAAAAAAAGTGATTACCCTCAAGACTCACTATATTTTTCATTGATCAATTCAATTCAAAACGATACCTCATTATTTTTAGCATCTAGCTTAAATTACTCAAGTAATTTTGGCAGCACACATAACAGCACAGCTTTGATAGATGATAAAAATATAATTCATCAGCTGAGCGGCATTGAACATGATAGCATAAATGAAACCACATTTGATTTCTACTATTTAAACTCAAAAAAAAGAGTCAGTACCGAGTTGATATATAGTTATCAAAAGGATTCAAATTATTATCATCAGATCATATCTTTTTATGACACATCCGGGTCATGCATATATACCGGGTTTAAAGACTTTGAAGATTTGAATTTGTCTTCAGAAAAACCCTATTTGATAGCTGATTTTTCAAAAAGAATGGATGATCAGAACACCTTAAATATCATTCAACAACAAGGTGGATTTGAAACAAACTTTAGAGGTTTCTTCACTTTAGAATTTTACAATTTAAACTTTATAAAAGTAGGCGCAAACGATGGTTTCTATTCTTCAATGTTAGCGATTTCAGAAGAAACACCTCTAATAAAAAAAATCAGGAACAATCCAGATAAGTTTATTGGCAAACCATTGATCCTTCAGTTTACAAATGTTGAAGAAAGTGATGGTTTCGCATATCAATTGTTGCTCGAAGCCAAATTAAAACCCTAAATGAATTACATGAAACAATACTGCCCATTAAACTATTTGAAGTTTCATTCGTCTTATCAATTGACACCTAAACAAAACTCGATGAAATCAATCTTTTTACCATTTCTTTTTATCTTATTTTTTGGCCTGAACGGTTTCTCTCAGTCTATGAAAATAACAGGAACTGTGTATGACACTGCAGGAGTTACTATTCTTGACAAAGCTTCAATAATGGCAGTTCGTTTAAAAGATTCTGTACTCTTAGGATTTACAAGAACAAATGAAAATGGGGCTTTTGAGCTTACAGGATTCGCACCTGACACCTTTAACCTTGTGATTGAATACCCTGGACTGGATCAAAAATCTTATTTCATCTTTGGAAATAGTGAAAACGCAGAAATTGATATTCCTATTGTTAAAATGAACCCCATTTCACAACAGCTTGAAGAGGTTTTGATTATCGCCAATAAAAATGCGATATACTTTATTGGTGATACCTTGAGGTACGTAGCAGATTCCTTTAATGTGGCTGAAAATGCTGTTGTTGAAGATTTACTAAAAAAATTACCTGGAATCAAAGTTGAAGATGATGGGTCTATCACATCACAGGGCCAAAATATTGATCAGGTCTTGGTCGATGGAGATGAGTTTTTTGGGTCAGATCCGACAATAGCTACAAGAAACCTTGGAGCCAAGGGTGTTGAAAGTGTTGATGTTTATGAAAAAGATCGAGAAGGAGCATCGATAGGAGATGATGATAAAATTCAAGTAATGGATTTGAAACTAAAAGACGAAGCCAAAAAAGGATATTTTGGAAAAGTCACAGGAGCTAGTGATTTTGCTTTATTCGAAGACAATGCATTTTATGAAGGAGAGTTTTTGTACAATAATTTCAATAAAAAGAGAAAAATCTCTGTTTTTGCCCTCACATCAAACACTCCTAAATCGAATTTTGGATTTGGGGACGCCGCAAAATTTGGTTTAGATAATGAAAGAAGTGGAAGCTGGTGGGATCAAAGCAATAGTGCCAATACGAGCGGTATTCCTAGAACACTAAAAACAGGAATGTATTATTCCGACAAGATTGGAAAAACAGGAAAGATTAATGTGAATTATTCCTATTATGAAAGCCAATTAGATGCAGTTTCTAGAAGTCAATCGAGCTATTTTCTAGCAGATACAAGTTATAGAACATTAGACTCTGTGGATTTAAAGGAAAAAACAAAGTCTCATCGAATAAATTTAGCTTACAAAACAAACCTTGACTCACTTACTTCAATTGAGATTAAACCAACCTTCAGATTCGATGCCGCAACAGACAGTTCTAGTACAAGAAATAACTTTTTCGGTCAAAACAATGATCAATCGTTAAAAACGAATATTTTCAATTCAAATATTTCAAAAGGGTTTTCTAGTAGTTCAGAATTAAGAGTCATTCGAAAGTTCAAAAAACCCAAAAGAGAGTTAAAAGCTGAATACTATTTGAGAACTTCAGATAACGAAACTGAAAGCTCATTGGAAAACACTTCTAATTACGACCTCCCCTTTATAGACACAGTAATTGTTGAGCAAGATAAAACAAATGAGAACCAGTCGGTAAATCAATCTGGAATACTCACTTATACTGAACCAATAAGTAAATACCTCAAACTTCAGGTAGAGTACTTATACCAAAACAATAAGTCAACACAAGAGATTTTTGCAAAAGACAGACTGAACAACAATGTCCCTATAGATGACCTTTCCAATAACTTCGATAATATTAGGATTCAAAATAGAGGAACGGCAATTTTAAGCTATAAAAACTTCAAGCATACGTTTCAGGCGGGGATAGGTTATCGAAACATCATGATTGACAATACCAATCTAGTTACAGATAGCTTAATTACACAAAATATTAACAATCTTCTTCCTCAATTCAGATATCAATTTAAACCGTCTCAAGGTACGCGTTTAAACATACGGTATAATACCAAATCTGACCAGCCATCTATCAATAACCTACAACCGGTTCAGGACAACACAAATCCAAATGCCATTCAAATTGGCAATCCCGATTTGAAACCTAATTATGTTCATTCCCTGAACATTGGTTTTAACACGTGGAAAGCCCTTAGTGGACGATACATTTGGAGTGGTATTAGAGCGACGTACACAGACAATGCCTTTGCAAATTCAACATCTTATGATGATTACGGAAGAACCATATCACAAACCAGAAATGTCGATGGCAACATCTTCGGAACACTGTTCGCAGGTGCTGGATTTCCAATATTGAACAGAAAAATTGAATTTGAACCAAACGTTAATGCAAATTACTCGAAATACACGAACTTTATTAATGATGTGGAAAATGTAACTCAAAACACATCTATTTCGGGAGGTTTAGGCATTCAATTTAATCTTGATTCATTAGAGATTAATATCGGAAACAATTACTCCTATGTAAATCCTGTTTCATCATTATCTCAATTTTCCAATCAACCCTACAGTACACAATCATACACGGCAGAAGGTGAATGGAGAATTAAAAGAGGATTTAAAATTAAAGTAGATGCCAATTACACGATAAATAAAGGACGTTCAAATGGTTTTGACCAAAATATTTTTGTAATTAACGCTGAATTAAGCAAAGCCTTTTTGAAAACAGAGAATCTCATTCTTGCAGTGAACGCAAATGATATTTTAAATCAAAACAGGAATTTGCTTCGTCAAGTAAACGCGAACGTGATAACTGATAATTTAACTACCATTATCTCTAGATACTTTCTATTGAGATTAACATATAAGTTTAACAACAATAACACCAAAGAAGATGATTACAAACATTGGGGCTAAAAGCCTTCTTTGCATAGTGGGTTTTTCCATAACCATATGTTTTTCAGGTATTGGGCAATACCATGATTACGGTAAGATTACTTTTGAACGTAAGACCAACCTCCTCAAACGCTTTCAGGACAGTAGAATGAGTAAGATGATTAATGAAGACAATAAAATCAAAATTGACAAATTTGAACTTCTCTTCAATGATACCTCATCAGTTTTTAGACCTATTCAAGATATTTCTGAGGGTAGAATGGGATGGATGACCACAAAAAATCACTATTATCAATACCTTGGAGAGGAAAGTCAGTTTATCATTTTGGGCCTTTTTGGACAGAATATTTACATCAAAGATTCTTTACCCCAAAGACAGTGGAAAATCACTGAAAGTAAAAGAAACATAAGCGGTTATGATTGTCGTAAAGCGATTTATGAAAAAAATGACAGTACACGAATTTATGCGTGGTATACTCCCGAATTAACCCCTCCTATTGGACCTGAAGGTTATTGTGGTCTTCCTGGCACCATTCTCGGATTGGCGACGGAGGATGGAGGTATTGTTTATTTCGCGAAAAGCATTCAACTTGTAGCACCAAAAAATGAGGATTTAACTCCAGATAAAGGGAAGAATAAAGTGTTTACACTGGTTGAATTAAAAGCTAAAATTGAAAAAGATTATGGCAATACTCCTTGGGGAAAGCGCATGTTCGATGACCTATTCCGTTGGCTCTAGTCTCATTTAGACTATCTATGTCAAACTAAATCTTTAAATTTGTCCGTTCCAACGACCTGAAAATAATATGTGGCAAGGAATTGCAAATTTCATTCTTCGTAACCGGTTTTTAATTCTTGGTGTAATTACCTTGATTACAGTCGGTTTCGGTTATTCTGCCTTAACACGTCTTGAGCTTGACAACAAGTATGGCATAGTTTTGCCTAAAGATTCTCCCACAACAACCAATTACAATAAATTCAAAAAGCAATTTGGAGAAGATGGCAACATTTTGGTCATTGCCATTCAAACAGATTCTTTATATACAGAAACGCGACTAAAGAAATGGAAACAACTTGGTGATTCCATATTAAAATTTGATGGAGTAGAATCAGTTCTTTCAGAGGCAGCTCCAACACTTCAAATCCTTAAAAACAATATAGAAGAAAAGAAATTTGAGGTAGACGTGGCATTTTCTGATACCACCTTTCAAGAAAAGAGTATTGAACTGATTAAAAAAGAAGTTCGTGGAAATCCGTTTTATAAAGGTCTTTTATTTAGCGATCGAGGTGATGTATCGGTCATGATGATAGGAATAGATGAAAACTACCTATCCGATAAAAATAAATCAAAAGTCGTCTTGGATATTGAAGCCTTGGCGAATAGCTACGAAAAAGACTTAGGCAAAATACATTTCGCTGGACTCCCCTATCTGCGCGTAGTCATTGCAACCCGAATTCAAAATGAAATGTTCCTATTTATAGGAGCTTCCATGTTGGTTACAGGTTTTCTACTCTATCTTTTCTTCCGATCATTCCGAGTTGTTGGAATCTGTTTAACCGTTGTTACGATAGCTGTAATATGGGCGATGGGAAGCATTGGAGCTATGGGATTCAAATTGTCTATTTTGATGGCGCTTATTCCTCCTCTAATGATTGTGATAGGTATACCCAACTGTGTCTTTCTCATGACCAAATTTCATCAGGAAATCAAAGATCATGGAAATAAAGTAAAGGCGCTATCAAGGGTTATTCAAAAAATAGGAACAGCCACTTTTTTAACAAATTTATCAACGGCCTTAGGGTTTTTGACTTTTGCATTTACAAATTCAGAAAAGCTAATGGAATTTGGTATTGCAGCATCAACAAATATCATGTTGGTATTTGTAATTTCAATATGTATCCTACCGATCTTCGTTTCTTTTTCTAAACGACCAAAAACCAGACACTTAAAACACCTTGACCGAAAAGTAGCAACCGGAATGCTCAACTTCATCGTCGAAAGCACCCAAAAGAGAAGAACTATTATTTATTTAGGTACTGCAGGATTAATTTTTGTCAGTATGGTCGGTTTATATAAAATTGAAGCCACGGGTAATTTAACGGGAGACCTTCCGAAGGATGACCCTATAAGTAAAGATGTGAAATTCCTAGAAAAACATTTCGGAGGTTCTATCCCTTTTGAAATGATGATTGAATATAATGACAAAGACTTATTTAACTTTCAGGAATTCAATTCAAAAAAAATAAGTAACACATTCAACAAGCTAGAGCGTATAGAAAATGTTCAAAAAACAATTGAGCGTGATAGTCTATTTTCGAAAAGTGTTTCTATCGTAGATTTTATAAAAGTCCTTAATATGGCTTATTATTCTAACGATTCTTCTAAATACAGATTGAAAATCGCATCAAGAGGTATTGCCAGAGCATCATCTTCGAGAAGACAAAAAGAATACATGACAAAGCTATTCAAAGGAGATATCATTAATGGTGGCTTTTCAATCAAAGAAGTACTTGACACCATTAACAGAACGATTCGAGTGAGGTGTCAAATGAAAGATTTAGGATCATATGATGTTGCGCAAAAGGTTAAAAAATTAAAACAAGAGGTAAGACAAATACTAAACCCTGATTCGACGTTTATTGAATCTTGTTATAATCAAATAGCATCTAGACCTGAATATTTAGATTCTATTTTTGAAAAAGTCCCTCAAATAAAATCATCTGTAATTCATTCACTCTCAAAAAATGATTTGGAGCTTCGAAATTTACTATACGAAGACCGTGCTTTTCTTATTAAAGAAATGAATACAGCTGGGTTTTACCCTGTACTACGAAATGCCATAGATAAAGAGTATTTCGATGTTACTTTTACAGGAACATCTGTAGTTGCAGCTGAAGGAACAAAGTATTTAGTAAAGAACTTAATCACCAGTTTAATTTTCGCTGTCATTTCAATTGGAATCCTTATGGCCATTTTATTCAGATCTTGGAGGATGGTGGTCATATCTATGATTCCAAATATTATCCCTCTTCTTTTTACCGGTGGTATAATGGGATGGTTTGGCATCCCCTTAAAACCTTCGACTCTTTTGGTTTTTAGTATTGCATTTGGGATATCAGTAGATGATACCATCCATTATTTGGCAAAATATAGGCAGGAGCTAAAAAACAATGAATGGGACCTAAAAACATGTATCAATAATGCAACACGAGAAGCGGGTCTGGGAATGTTCTACACTTCCATTGTTTTGTTTTCAGGTTTTTCTGTTTTTACATTTTCTCAGTTTGGAGGAACTCAAGCATTAGGCCTCTTGGTATCAATAACTTTACTCGTAGCCATGTTAACCAACTTAATGGTTCTGCCATCACTACTTCTTTCTCTTGACAAGTATCTAACTACAAGATCTTTTAAGGAACCTTATTTTGATGCCTACGAAGGAGATTCAGAAACAGAATGGGACGATCTTTCTATCGAAAAGAGCAACGCTATCGAAAATAAAAAGAAATAATGAAAGGAATTATACTCGCCGGAGGTTCAGGCACTCGGCTACATCCACTCACTTTAGCTGTAAGCAAGCAACTTATGCCGGTTTATGATAAACCAATGATTTACTATCCCCTATCGACATTAATGCGAGCTGGGATAAATGAAATATTAATCATTTCTACACCTCATGACATGCCTAATTTTAAAAAGTTATTAGGAAATGGCGAAAATATAGGCTGTAAGTTTGAATACGCCATCCAAGAAAAACCAAATGGTTTGGCACAAGCCTTTGTAATTGGTGAGGATTTTATTGGAAAAGACAATGTTTCTTTGATTCTCGGAGACAATATATTTTATGGTGGAGCAATGGAAAATATGCTCACCTCACACAATGACCCAAATGGAGGAGTAATTTTTGCATATCACGTAAAAGATCCCGAAAGATACGGTGTAGTTGATTTTGACGACAACATGAATGCGCTTTCAATTGAGGAAAAACCAAAAGTTCCAAAGTCCAACTATGCAGTTCCTGGCTTGTACTTTTATGACAATTCCGTGATTGAAATTGCAAAAAACATACAACCTTCTGCTAGGGGAGAATATGAAATCAGTGATGTTAATGCAGAATACCTGAGAAAAGGAAAACTTAAAGTTGGTGTATTAGACCGAGGAACAGCATGGCTCGATACTGGAACATTCAATTCCTTAATGCAAGCTTCACAATTCGTTCAAGTCATTGAAGAACGACAGGGATTAAAGGTCGGTTGTATTGAAGAAATCGCCTATAAAAAAGGATTCATCAATAAGCAACAACTCATAGATATTGCACAACCGTTAATCAAAAGTGGTTATGGCTCATATTTATTAGAAATGACGAAAGGCAAATGATTCTATCATCTCAATACATTGATTTGATTCAAGAAGAGCTTAAACAGCTTCATATTCCTGATTCACCTGACAATCTATATGCTCCTATCAGCTATTTTCTGAATTTGAAAGGAAAAAAAATACGTCCCATTTTAACCTTATTGTCTGCAGAACTATTTAATGGGAATATAAATCATGCCAAGCATGCTGCATTGGCTGTTGAAATTTTTCACAATTTCACCTTGATCCATGACGACATCATGGATGAAGCACCATTAAGACGGGGACAGCAGACTGTTCATGAAAAATGGAATACAAACATTGCCATCTTATCAGGTGATGTGTTAATGATTAAAGCATATGAACAGTTGGCACTTTGTCCACCAGATGTATTACCAGATCTAATCACGCTTTTTAATAAGACAGCCGTTGAGGTTTGTGAAGGGCAACAGATGGATATGGATTTTGAGACTCGAGATCATGTAGCGCATGATGAATATATTCAAATGATTAAGCTTAAAACCTCGGTTCTTTTAGGGTGTGCCCTTGAAATGGGTGCTATTTTATGTAATACATCATTGAAGAATAGATCAGAAATCTATCAATTTGGAGTGAATATTGGTATTGCTTTTCAAATCCAAGATGATATTTTGGATGTCTATGGAACTGGTGAAAAGGTTGGGAAACAAGTTGGAGGTGACATTTTGGCCAATAAAAACACACTACTCAGTATCTTCGCGGAAACGAATGCAAATGAAGTACAACTCTCAGAACTCAAAAAGTTGAAATTTGAAAAAAATGCGGCTTTAAAAATCAATAGAACCCAATCTATTTTTGATGAGTTAGAGGTGAAATCAAAGTGCAATCAAGTCATGCAAGACTATTATCAAAAGGCTTTGCATCATTTCAATGCTATTCAACCCGAAAATAAAAACACGGCACTTCTGGACTTGACAGATGCGCTAATGAAAAGAGACTTTTAACCCCCTTTATATTTTTTCAAATGAGATAAAATCCTTATATTTGGTATTCAAAATTAAAGTATCAATATGAAAAAATTCTATCTTTTAACACTTTCTGCCTTAACAGCTATAGCTGTAAATGCGCAGAAAAATGGCCCTAGCGTCAAAAAACAAACGGTTTTTGCCGTAGAGCAACAACCAAATCAAAAACCTACTACCTCTGAGAAAGCGACTATTTGGGAAAGTGATTTCTCTGATGCTGCTGATTGGGCTATTGCTCATGATGCTGCTGACTGTAGTCTTGACTTCTCAATTGGTTCTGTTTCGTGTGCTGGAGACTACCCAATTGTTGATATCGCATCAACCACAGCATCTAATGGATGGGCTATGGTAGATTCTGACAATTATGGTGGTGCTACTGGTGGTAACGAAGTTGAAGATTCATGGTTGACTATGGCTGTTCCTGTCGATCTTTCAGCTTATCCAAACGTAATCATCGAATTCGAAACATTCTATCGAGCATACAGCTATGAAAAGCCGTTTATAGTAGTTGGTGTTGGTGATGGTGCAGGTAATGTGACATGGCCTACTGATTTAAATCCCGATTATGATGAATCAACCAATCCAAACGTTTATGCTGCTTTACCAGCAAACGTAGACAACCCTACAGCTAATCCATACAAAGTTCAGATTGACATTTCTGCTGCTGCTGGTGGACAGAGTGAAGTTTACATCCGATTTAATTGGACAGGAACTTGGGGATATGCTTGGTTTATTGACGATTTCAAAATTCTAGAGCAACCTGAAAATGATGTAGTACTCAATACAGAAGTTTTTGTAGGAGTGAATAATGAAGGAATTGAGTATGGAAGAACACCAATTACTCAATTAGATGATTCTTATGAAGTTGCTGCTTATGGTGAGAACTTTGGTTCAACTACTCAAACCAATGTTGCTGTTGATGTTGATTTCGGATCTATTTCCTACAATTATGCTGTTGGCGACGTATTATCTACTGATGAGATTGTGGTTTCAAATATCGAAACTCCTGCTCTTGCAGTTGGACTATACGAAGGGACATATACAGTTTCTTCTACAGAAGAAGTTGTTGGAGGAGATAATTATGGCAATAACTCATTGGAAAGAAATTTTGAAGTAACTACTGATGTCTATTCTCAAGATGGAATTGATGTTCAACCTGCCTCTATCCTTTCTTTAGGCTCTTTAGGTTCTAATTCATTTACAAGTGAGCTTTCAAATACAGTTCTTGCTGCTATGTACCACATGAGAGAAACTGAAAACCAAGTAAATGGAATTCAAATTGCATTGGCAAATAATTCAGCCGAAGGTGCTGAATTGACGATTTCAATTATTGACACGGCTGTCTTCCTTGCAGACGGTATCGGAGCAGTTACTGGCATTAATGGTAATTATGCTGAAAGTGGTATTTACGCACTAACAGCAGATGACATTGCTAATGGGTACGCTAATATCTTTTTTGATGCACCAGTTACTTTAGCCCCTAGTGCATACTTCTTTGCAGCTAATTGTTATTATATCGAAGACCAAGCGGTTCGTGTATTAGACGATCAGACTGTGACTCAACCATGGTATGCTTCAATGATTCACTTGGTTACTGATGGATCATCGTATTCTAATGGTAATGCATTAGCTATCCGTGTTCTTTCAGGATCTGCAGGTATAGAAGAAACAGAAAATAATATATTTAATGTTTATCCAAACCCAGCAATTGATGTAATCAATGTTACGTTTACTGAAAACTTCAATGGCTCAGTGAGCATATTGAATGTAACAGGAAAAGAAGTGATGACATCAACGGTTAACGGAGCTCAACTCTCTGTTTCAACTGATGGATTGTCTAGCGGAGTTTACTATGTAAAAGTGAATGATGGAATGACATCTCAAATTGCAAAAGTAGTTGTGAAGAAGTAATTCTAAACAACCTAACTATATTAAGCCGTTCAGCAATGAGCGGCTTTTTTTTATCTCAATAAAAAGGACAAAGTGGCCTCCAAAAATGCTTCACTGTCCTCTGCATGAACCCAATGACCTGCACCATCAATGGTGATCAATTTAGAGTTGGGAAATTGATTTTGAATCTCATCTATGTCATCATCTAGAATGTAATTGGATAAACCACCACGAATAAATAAGGATTCATTTATAATTTCGCCGTCAGGTAATGCGGAAAGAACCTCTTCCATATTTTTAACAAGTGTTTTCACATTCATTCTCCATGCCAAAACTCCTTTTTCTTTCCAATACAAATTTTTAAGTAAAAATTGCCTTAGACCTTCACTGGTAAGTAAGGGTTTCAACATCTCATGAACCTGACTCCTTGCGTTCACATTCTCAATATTCACGGATTGGATTGCATGAATGACATCCTGGTGATGCAATGGGTAAGATTTAGTGCCCATGTCGACAACAATCATCTTCTCGACGTAAGAACCGTGATTTAGTCCCAAATGCATTAAAACTTTTCCTCCCATGGAATGCCCGATAAAGCATGCCTTATCAATTGAAAGCTGATCTAAAGACTCAGCAACATCTGTCGCCATATCCATATAGGTATGACTATCGTCCCATGGTGACCTTCCATGATTTCGTAAGTCAAAAAGAATCACTCTGTAGTACGAGGAAAGGGATTTGGCATGAGACTGCCAATTGTCTGAAAACCCGAATAGACCATGAAGAATTACAAGAGGTTTACCTGAACCAAATTCCTTATGAAATAATTTCATTTGACTAAACTATAGTTTTTCTGTTTGCACTGCTGATACCTGAAACTGTTTGTTATTAATTGATTCTATCGTGTTTGCAATCAATGTTTCATTTGCTTCGGTTTTATTGTAAGAAACCTCAACAAGCTGCATGGGTTCATCTTCTATGAAATCAACTTTGACCGAGGTCACACCATTTAAAGCACTTAATTCTTTTCTAATGGAAGCTACACATCCCATTTTACAAACCATCCCTTCAACATTAGCCGAGAATTTCATGTCGGGTTCTTTAGATTCAACTGTTGAATTTTTAGCGGTCTTACTTTCTGATGATGCTAAATTTGAAGCATCATTGGAGCAAGAAAAAATAAGAAGGGCAAATATGGCTATGTATCTCATGTTTTTTTTCCAAAATTAAACATTATACAAGAAACCTCGACAGTAAATTCTAGTTTTTCAATCAGAAAAAGACATCCCTCCAAGAACATTAAATTATAATAAAAATAAAACGATTTTGACCTATTTAGCACCATACGAGCGCTTGTCAGAAAACAAATTTTATAGTACATTTGATAAAACTTACGTATGAAATATCTTGCCCTTTTATCGTTATTAGCAACCTTTGCTCTTTCTTCTTGTAACAAATACAGTGAAGGCCCTAATTTCTCATTACTTACGAGAAAAGCCAGAATAACAAACGATTGGGTATTGGAAAGCTATACCAAAGACGGAACGGATCTTTATGATGCCACATACGAAATGAATTTGTCGATTGAAAAAGATGGAACATATTCAAAGTCTGTCATAACACCTAATCTTGGACAACTTCAATCTACTACGTCACATGGCACCTGGGAATTCACAGAATCTCAAGCGTCAATTTCACTTTTAGAAGACGGAATGCTACTTGGTGAGAGTTATGAAATAATTATGCTAAAGAATAATGAGCTTAAGCTAAGACAAACAGATTTTAATAATTCAGATTATGATTGGAAGTTTTATTCCAATTAATCTACGAATCTAGAATCGACTTCCATTACTTTACTGCATTTTTCACATGTTCTTTTATCCATAGAACTATAAAACGCTTTGAATCGAGATAAGAAATCTCTCTCAATGTTTTGCAAAGGGAACTTATATTCATGTAACAAATGATTACAGTCGTCGCAGTACCACATTAACCCATCAATTAACTCGGTACCACTCCTCACTTTTTCAATTACCAAACCAACGGTGTTTGCTCCTCGTATAGGTGAATGGGGAATGTTTGCAGGTAAAAGAAATATTTCTCCTTCTTTTATGATAATATCCCTGGATACTCCATCTTCTTGAACCTTTACCGTGATATCACCCTCTATCTGATAAAAAAGCTCCTCACTTTCGTTGTAATGATAATCCTTACGTGCATTTGGTCCACCCACAACCATTACGATAAAGTCCCCTGCCTCAATGTATAAATTCTTATTACTGATTGGTGGTTTTAGAACATCTCTATTTTCATCAATCCACTTCTGAAGGTTGAACGGAGCAAGCATAATCTTTTTTTTATAAAGTTAAGAAAAATGAGATGAATTGAATTGAATTGAAATCGTCAACTGCTTTAAAGAAAAAAAAATGGAGCTATTTTATGACCTGCTTCACCACTTGCTTCCTGAAATTCTTATCGATCAAAATCAGGTAATACACCCCAGCTTCTAGCTCATCAGATACGAGGAAGGTGTTAATACCATTTCCAATTTCAATAGACTTATCCCATATTTTAGCACCCGTTGCACTTACTAGCATCAGATTGGCCTCACCAACTGCAGTGAAGTTTTTGATGATGATTTGAAATGAACCTGAACTCGGATTAGGGTATACTGCAAACTGACCAGAACTTGCATCATCGCATGATACAGCAATCGAATTGTAGTTCTTAATTGTTCCATCAATATCTACTTGTAATAGACGATAATAATTTGTTGAAGAGACAACTCCCAAATGAATAAAATCATATTCCCTTATTTCGGTACTTATACCCGCAGATTCTTGAATATCGATCTCTGACCAATAAACGCCATCTCTCGAATGTTCTAAAATGAAGTGAGAGCTATTATATTCTGAAGCCGTATTCCAATTTATATGAATATTTGACCCATTGCAATTGCCATTAAAAGAGATCAATTCAACAGGCAATCCCTCACCATTACTTTTACCACCATTAAAAAAGCTAAATCCTGATGTAGAACCTTTCAAATAAAAGCTATCATTAGAGCCAATAGCATTAATATGACTTAAGGAAGTCCAACTATTGTGGTGAAGGTTTGGGTCATTTGAGCCCGCACTTTTAATTATTCTAACATTTGCATATTCGTTTTCAGAGCTGAAAGCAATTGCATTTTCAATATTATTCATATGCAAAGAGATTTCATATGGAATAGTATTAATCGGTGAATCGTAATTATTAGCGGTTGGATTTATTTCCCAATAACCTTCTTCACTGTAGTTCTGTATTAATTGGTTGTCGGCTGTTACAAGGGGTAAGCCATTATATAGATTCGATCCCTCATCTTGAGGGATACCGGTCACATAAGAAGTTGTTAAATATTGGTTAAAGCCAGGTGACTCTTGAAAATCAACTGTAAAATCTC
>Ga0209601_1000316_pt1 | contig 39267 bp, 32 predicted proteins | sample COGITO_mtgs_1104_4_FD_184796 | JGI IMG/M metagenome (GOLD analysis project Ga0209601, IMG submission 184796) | Pelagic marine microbial communities from North Sea - COGITO_mtgs_110426 (SPAdes) (version 2) | ecosystem: Environmental > Aquatic > Marine > Epipelagic ...
AATGTTATCCTTATTTATTCAGGAAGAAGTGTAAATGCAGCTCAGGAATACAATAGTGCAAAAGGTTGGTCTAGAGAGCATGTATGGGCTAAATCAAGAGGTGATTTTGGAACAGATGAAGGAGCAGGAACAGACGTACACCATTTAAGGCCTTGCGATGTGAGCGTAAACTCAACAAGAAACAATAGAAATTTTGATGATTGTATTACCTGTAAAGAAGTAATAGATGGGGGTTTTAATACAGGGTCTAATACGGATATAAACCTTTGGACATTTGAGCCGCCTGATGAGGTTAAGGGCGATGTGGCTAGAATGATATTCTACATGGTGATTCGCTATGAAGGAGAGGGCCTAGAGCCTGATTTGGAGCTCACTAATATATTACTTGATAATACGGATAAAAGTTCTCTACAGGGGGTTAAATCCACGTTATTGAAATGGCATAGAAATGATGCTGTTAGTGATTGGGAAAGAAACCGAAATGAGATTATTTATAAGGACTATCAAAAGAATCGTAACCCCTTTATAGATTATCCAGAGTTATCGGAGTTTCTATTTGGTGATAGCACTGGGTATGTGTGGAAACCAGAAATTATATTTGGAACTAATGAGACTAAAACTGAACGCTATAATGTTTATCCAAACCCAACTAAAGATTCAGTTAATATAGAGGGTGACTTTACAAAACTGACAGTGATTAATTCGTTTGGACAAGTTCTAAATATTAAGCAATCCAAGAAAATCAGCTTAGAAGGTTATCCTTCAGGGGTCTACTATTTCTTGTTCTCAAATGGAACCGATTTTGTAGAAAGGTATACGGTGACTAAAGAATAGTTGCACTTAATTTAAAAGCCAAAAACCTAAGACTACCTATTTCTCAAGGCAAGTGATAACGGTGCAGATGATTGGACTTTTAATGACGATATATTGTATTCATATGTGGAGCGTCATTTTGAATTAAAGAAAGGCCTTTAAGCCCCCTCTAATCTTTTAAGCATGGTTCTATAAACCAAACAATTCATCACTTTCTTACATTGTCGATGCCTTATTGCCATTGGTTACCTGACACTTATATGCTGACTTGACTATCTTGCTTATTTTTTATAAAAAAACTTCAATGACCTTATTCAACGAGTACAATACAAATATTATTGTAATCACTCTCGCAAGTATAAGATCTGTTTTCTTACTAATTCGACCTACCCAATGTGCAAAGAGAAAAAGGCTTAATGGGATGCCAATAATGGTTACAAAATCTAAATTCAATGAGATTGATTCATCAAGGCCCCATTCAAGTATTCGAAGCCAAAACGTCATTACAGCATAGAAGGAACCCAAACCAGCAATAAAACCACACAAATAATCTAAATTAACTAAAATTGTTTTTAGTATCCCCTCTTGTCTCCGTCTATTCATAACCCCTATACCACCAACATAATATTTAATTTTATGATACTATCCTGAAATTCCATTAATAGTTCTGCGTTTTAATGCAGTCTGCACATTGTTGTGGGTTCGTTCTTTATTTTTTACTAACAATTTTATTCTCTTTACCCATAATTTATTTTGTTAATTGCTTATTTTGAAAGTGCAAAAAATTTTTTCTAAAAAATTGTAGCTTACTTGCTGTAATGTACTGAGTATAGAATGCTAATATATTTAAAAAGTAATAACCGCAAAATAGGTATCGAATGTAAACTCAATAGACCAATAATGATAAAATGGTATTGCTACAAGCAGCACATTAATTAGGAGTAGTATAGGATTAAGAACGCTAAGTATTTTGATTTTAATTTTTAGCTGATTTAGTTCTTTAATGGTCATCGTGTTCAATATTTTAGCTACATTTTTATTTCTTGTTCAATTAATCGATTGCAATGTTTGAAACTCTGAAAGATTTTTCCAGGTTTAATTCATATTTGCCTTCTTTTATGGAAAAAATTATTACATATATGAAGTTTCCAGCTTTGTCGTTGTATGTGAAAATAATCATTTTTCCACTTTTTTTGATAATATTAAACTCAGACAAAGTGTTTATAGTTTTGGCTATTTCGCTTCCATATAAAGTTATAGCTCCTAACCTGTGTTTATTAGTCCAATCGCTACTCAGATTTTTAGTTTGATAAGAATATTGAAAAATTTTATCGTTGTAAGAAACATGTGTTAGTGAAACCTCACCAAAATCAATAGGTACCTTCGACTCATAACTTGATGATATTTCTTCAACAGTGCTTTGTCCATTTGAATTGGAATATACGAAACAGAGAATAACTAGTAAAAATAACTTATTCATTGAGCGGTTTATTTATAGTATTTTTTTCTAAGGTATGCTCTTTTCAAATATATTATTAAATATAATAATAATGTGGGGTGCTAATTAAATTTCATAACCCCTTTTTGGTTGATTAACTTGTCTTGTAAAAAGGAAAAAGATTTTTGGCTAATGTAAAGACTCGTATTATTCAATCTTTAGTGAATTTAGAAGATCGAGACAGTCATTATAATAATATTGCCAATAAGTTGATTTACATTGACAATTGAGAGTATAAAGCTTTGAATTTTTAATATATTGAAATATGGCAACCGTCATCCTGTCATTTGTTCCGATTTCAATCCCAGAATACACTAAATGAAAAACATCTTCGCTGAATGATTTAGGATAAGATCTTTTGAAGATATTTATTGAAATGCCTTCATACAATATTTTCAAAGAATTAGTGAATTGTTCTTCTGTCACTTCTTTGCTATAATCTTCTATAGTCATTAACTTAAAACTCCAATCATCATTGTATTTTAAGCTATACGAACGATAGTTTAGGTCTGAAAGATTACCCATATGTAATAATATGTAATTGCCTCCCTCATTAATATCTTCGAATCCTTTTAAATTCTTAATTGTTAACTTATGTTTTAAGTTTTCATAGTAGTCGGATTTAATTGGTGAATTGGTTTTTGCGTATGATAATTTGAAACTCTTTAGTATTTGATCCCCAGTTGACAAGTATTTGTTAAAGTCCGATACTGTTCCTGTATATGTTGTTAGATAAGCTTTATTATTAGCAATTATGACTCTTTGCTTTGTTCTTAGATTATATATTCCATGTTTAAATTCATATTCAAGGTTTGATTCTTGACCATAGGAATGGTTTTCAATTTTATCTATATTAATGTGTTTAGCATTAAGTTGCGATAGTTGACTTTTTGTTAGTGAAATGTATTCTTCCATTCCGATGTTTTGACCCGTTAAGTCTTGAATTATCAAATTGACATTTTCTGAAAACAAGTCTGAAACTGATTCTAACTCACTTGAAATAAAAGCAGATGTGCCATTTATGCCAGAATCATCAAATGACCAATTAGATGGAAATGATATCTTAAATTCATCATTTACATATTCTTTCCATATTTGTGCATCTAATTTTGGAAAAGAGAATAATGCGAGTATTACTACGATATATTTAGTATTCATTTTCTTTAAAATTTACCAAGAAAGAAACCAAGAGCATAGGATCCAACACTTATAAATGATATAAAATAGCAGCTTTTGTAGAATGCTTTAATAATTGAGGATTCTTTTTTGATGAGATAATAAACTCCCCAAGAAATCACTGCCAATATTGTTGCAGCAACAATACCACCAAACCATTCAGTCAGGAATAATGTAGCTATTGATTCATTATTAAATTTCCCATCAGACATTTCTAAGTATAGTGTTGCGGGAAGTAGAAGCAATACGCTTGCTACTATGTGAGTTTTCTCTTTGTTGGTTATTTTCATTGTTTCTGTTTTTACGTTTATTACCACTAACAAATGAATAAGCGCACTGTTACGCTTATTTCTAATGTATACATAACAAATTTAATAATCTAATGGACCAATAATATCCTTGGTGTTATGGTCAGCAACTCGGTCATAAATCTAAGTTGTTTTTAATGCTGTTGTGTCCTAGTAATTCTCGTATGTAAAGTATCCCTAGGTTTTTAAGGAGTAATTAAAGCCCTTATTATGAGTTTCTAAGCTAGGTTACCTGCATTTACGATCATACAAATCACATTTTCCTAATTCACAAGCTCTCTTGTAATCACTGCAATAGGGTAGACCTGCTTTTTCTTTTGCTCTCCCTCTGTTGTGAAGTGCGGATTTTGTGTCATAAGGGTTTAATCTAATAGCAGTTGTGAAATCAGCTATAGCGGCATTATACTCGCCTAATTCGATATATGCATTCCCTCTTGCGATGCATATACTAGCCTTAATCCAATTTAAATTACGCACAAATACAGCTTCTTCTTCCATTTCAGCTTCTTCAGAGTTTAATATAATAGCAGCTGTGAAATCAGATATGGCGGAAATATACTCGCCTAAGTAAGCATATGCAATCCCTCTTTTGTAATAGATTGTAAACCAATTAGGGGATAATCTAATAGCAGTTGTGTAATCAGCTATGGCGGACTTACGGTCTCTTAATTCATAATATAAAAGCCCTCTGTTGAAATATGCACTAGCATCATTAGGGTCTAGTCTAATAGCAGTTGTGAAATCAGCTATTCTACGTTGTTTTTTAACAATACGAGATTGGTAAGTATCCTCCTGAGCAATAAGGCTAAAACTCAGGATTACAAAAAAGAAAAGGGAATACTTTTTCATAGTCTAATTCATTATTGCTGATTAATCATGTTGCCAGCAAAATGAATCCCCTTTTTTCGATACGCAATGCTTGCACTGTTGTTCTGTAGACTTAGCGATTGCTTGGCACTGACCGAACTTACAGTTGACAAGCTCAATAACCTGATTTTCAATTGTTGTTCGGAAATGATTATCAGACGTAAAAGCAAAGCTCAATCCAATGAATGCATATACTACTGCTGAAACAAAATACTTTTTCATAATTTTTTAGAATTTAAGTGCTAATTTAATATTTAATTCCATATAATCATTTGATAATCAGTCCAAAATCTCAAAGCTAACTATCTCGAAAGATAAATGCTAGTGGTGAAACACAAGAGTTCAAGGTTTTTAAGGAGTGATTAAAGTCCTTAATTAGAGTTTCTAACTGGTTATCTGCATTGGCCATCATACCATTCACAGCACTTCTTTTTTCCTAATTCACAAGCGCTCATGATATCACTGAAAGTGGAATTAACATTATTGTAAAAAATACGGATATTGAAAGGCGGTTTGTTAATTTAGTTATTTTATTTCATAGCTATTAGTCTTCAATTCTGTGAAATATTGAAATTAGGATATTTGTATTAGAATGAGCGCAGTAAAAAAAGAGCTATACAGTATAAAAGGTCCAACTTCAGGAGAATTATTTATCCTTGAGTTCTTTGAACGAAACAATATTAAATATGAACGTGAAAAGGTAATAAATGGCCTTAAAGGAGATATTAAAAATTTTAGAAGAGCTGATTTTTATTTGCCCAATATAAAATTATACGTGGAATATTTCGGATGCTATAATGCTACAAGCAAACACAGAAAGGCTTATGAAAATAAAGTGAGTGTCTATTTAAAAAATAGTATACCAACAGTTTTCCTCTATCCTGAGGAATTGGGAATTATTGATTACGCATTCAACCAAAAAGCAGTTAAGTTACTTAAGACAGAGAAATTTAATTTACGAAGCCAACTTTGTAGGTATAGGTTGAATCGCTTTGATTTGAATCGCAGTGAATATACTTTACGATTCCTTTTTATTTTTGTTTCTGCGTTTATTTTGGGGATTATATCGGAAGGCTTTAATGGCCTGACTTTATCAGAGAGATCTGTAATATTAATTATAGGGCTCTATATTATTGGTTGTATTTTATATGATATTTTCGACGATGTAAGAAGGTATTTTTATTTGGACAAGTAGAAAGCCCTTAATTAGGGTTTTAATACATTTGATGATTAAATAATCTCTAAAAAACGATATTATGCTGATATCCAAAACAACCACAATAATAGCGTACCTAGTTTCTTTTTCTCTTTTGTCTTTTGGGCAGTCCTCGCAATATGATTGTGGTGTAGATTATGTTTTAGAAAAAAAACTTGATAGACAAGAACTAAGAGGAAATATCCTTCTTAGAATGGGTTACAGCACCTCAGACCAAATTTATATTGGAAATTATGAGGATGAACTTTTCATTCGATTTAGTGGATTTATTGAAAGAGACTTAAGTCTAGGTCAGCGTATTAGATTGAATTTTGTGGATGGAACGAATTTAAATATTGAAATGTCCCATGAAATCCGAAGTACTCGCACCCAAACAGGTACATATGTTCACCGAAACAGGGAAGAGGTTTCATTCCAAACGATAAAAGCCCTTAGCGAAAAACCATTGAAATCAGTTACCTATTCAAGTAATCGAGTTATTACGATAAACAATAAAAAAGCCCAAAAAATAATAACGAAAGTGGGTTGTTTAATTAAGGAATTGGGACAGGAAAAATGTAAATTATTATTCGATATTGGAGAGAAGCTAGAAAGACAAGGGTTAGAGAGTTCTCTGGATAATAGCTCAATATGTGAAGAAATTGAAATTGAAAAAGACGAGTTCACTGGGCATTTGAAAATTAACAGCCCTTTTCGTTTGTTTTTCGCAGAAACTCCCGAGGTTCTTAAAAAGCATTTTCCCAATGAGCCTTATACTCAAATGTCAATAAAGACGCGCTCTATAGATAACCGATGGTATCTTCAAACAAAATGGATATTTCAAACAGAAAATGCATATGAGTATTACGGAATAATTCCATCCGATTCTAAATTAATGCTGAAATTTTCTGATAATAGTGTTATTTCTATTATCGCAATTGCTTCCGAAACTGGAGATACGGACTATGATAAGGAAGAGACTGTTTATTCTGTAAACTATAGACTTTCATCAGAAGACATTATAAAATTAAGAATGAAAGACGTTACTAGGTTTAGGGTTTATTGGTCAAAAGGTTATGTGGATTATGATTGTATGAACCCTAATTACCTCATGGAGTCGATTAAATGTATCGATAGTAAAAAGTAAGGATTGGGAAAACGACAATATCTAAAGGGCTTACTTAACTATCTACTACCAGTCTAAAGTTTCTTTACTTGCCTTATTCTGTTCATTGAACATCATCAGAATTGTTGTGTAATTGCACATTCCAATATCGCAATAAGTTTTGATAACAGATTTTAGAAGTGTGGTATTAGTTACCCCTGTTAGTTCCTTAAATGCATTTAAATTTTCTTTCTCCATCATTCTTAAAGTAGAAGGGTCACCCATTCCAATAGCGGTAAAATCAGTTTTTACTTGTTTCTGAATAAATGAAATAACCTTTTGTTTATTTGGCTCATTAGATTCAAAGTTTATTGGGCTTACAAACGATTGAGAGAATAGAGCAGTTGAAAGTAACGCTAGACTTAATAATGATACTGATTTTTTCATAATTTTTTCTATTAGTGTATATTTCAAAGTTAGATTTTAATTCACCTTAAAAAAATGAGTTTATTCAGGCTTATTTTTCAACTCTTTTGCCTGCTATGTAGCATTCTGGTTCAAGCCCTTGAGATACAAAAGTGATAACAGCTGTATTGTCGTATGCATATTCATTGTCATTAAACTCTATTTGTTTCAAATTGGGCAAAACAAAATCACTAAGCCCACCAATAGTTAAAGGGATTTTAAGAAATTGAAGCCCTTTTTTTATTTCCATTTCAACACAACTTCAACACAATTTTGCTCTAAGGCTTTCAAATTGATTGCAGGTTTAGTTTCAAAATACTTGAATTATGAGTGTCTTTTGCAATCCAAAGTGCGCATTATTATCCCGAAAAAAACCGAAAACAATTATAAAATTGAAGGTTATCATCTTAATACTGGCTGGAAATGCTGGTTTTATTCTAGTTTACGTAAACCATTCTGTTGGCTTTCTATACTTTTTACCATTAGGAGCAAGCGGTAATAGACAGGTTTCAGCGCAATTAGCGGTGAGCCCCTTTTTTATTTGCTTATTAATTGGCTTTATTGTCGAATACTAGACTGCTAATTATAATAACGGAACAACTCAAGAGTTTAAGGTTTTTAAGGAGTGATTAAAGCCTTTAATTAGAGTTTCTAAACTAGGTTATCTGCATTGGTCATTATACCATTCACAGACCTCATTAACCCCTAATTCACAAGCTTTTTTTCCAATCACTGCAATGGAGCTATTATTATTATTATCTCAGAAGTTTACTCTCATAAATTACCACTCTCACTTAAATTTATTGCTTTATTTGATTGAAAAATTCGTAAGAAATAATCATTCCATCTATTATCCAGGGAATCTGTAACTCGTAAGTGTCAAAATCTTCATCCTTAACTAAAGAAAAATAGCCACAATATCCTCTGTCTGTAAATTTGAATATTTTTTTACTGCCTAATTCCTTAACCAATTCAATTTCACTTTCTAAATAGACCTTGCCTTGCTGATTAGTCATTCGGAAATTTTCTCTTGTGATAGAAACTTTCATTGGACTGCTTAGGTTTTTGTATTCTGAAGTTCCAGACAGAAAACTTACATTTCTTGATTGGTGAACAGAGAAGTTTTGAGAGAATAAGTTGCCAAACACCACTGATAAAACGATTACTACAAAATACTTTTTCATACTTTTCTTTGAGGTTCTAATGCTAATGTACATTAAATTCATTGTAATAAATTGATAATCAAACAAAAAAGGTTAAGTACGCCAATCTTTCAAAATAAATGCTACGGTACAGTTCAATAGTGATAAAGGTCGAGTTTAATAATGCCTAGAATCCATCTAAAAGCCATTTAAACCCCTCAGTTATTTCAAGCAGGGTTCTGCTAAACAGAGTTTCACACAAGAAAAGTTTACTTTTATCTTAGTTGTGATTTTAGTGAAATAAGAAACCATAAACATCAGCGATAACAAGGTTTCATGTTGTATTACATAAAAGAAGAAAGGATGTCAAATTGGAATAGTAAGAAAAAAGAATGGTCGCCAGTTAAAAAGAAAGAAACGATTGATAAGAAGGCAAGGGCAATTGAGCTGCGTAAACAGGGTGTATCAATTGAAGAAATTGCAAAAAAAATGGACTTGTCGAAGTCTAGGATATACGAATATCTAAAGGAATAGTATATTTCAAGTAGGGCTTAATATCTTAGATCCCTCCCATAAGTGAATCAGTATTTGATGATTGTAGAATCATCAACTTTTAAGTTAGATGTCTGGAAAATAAACATCTAGAATTTTCTCAACTGGTTCTTCTAGATATTGTTTATTGATAGTTCTTAAAAATTTGGGTTCTAAACTATCTCCATAATAAAAGGTTCTTTTTGAATTATTTGGATGTTTTAATTTACCTAAAAAGACATCATAAAAAAATTCATTGAAGAGTACCTTTAAAGAATCATCAAATTGTAAAAACCATTCAGTTTTTTTAAATAATTTGTATAAATGATTTGAAATATCATCTCTGTTAGCCCCTTCAATACCAGAGAAACAGTGTTTTTGATTCTTTGATTTTTTTATGACCCCCTCATGAAACCTAGACTCCTCATTCGTTTTAAACTCGAATAAAGAAAGAATCTCCAAACCAAAGATTTTATGTAATAACAAATAATCAACTCTGCGGTCATATTTACCAGTCAGTTTTTTATTCAGTAATGAAGACCTTCTAATTCGGTTACTATTTGTTGTCATTGTTCCCCAATTGAATACATCTTCTTTATTCCATTTTATTAAATAAATGAAATTTGATTTATTATATCTTTCATTAAATTCAACTTCGGTTACACAATCAAAATATGATATGGATTCTGATTTTAAATACTCTAATGTATCATTGTAATTCATAATCTAAAGGTAATAATTATCGTATCAATTTAATACTTCAATTGTGGGGATTGATACCTCAACTATTTCCTGTTGATTCTGTATTTATAATGTTTATCCAAACCCAACTAAAGATTCGGTTAATATAGAGGGTGACTTTACAAAACTGACAGTGATTAATTCGTTTGGACAAGTTCTAAATATTAAGCAATCCAAGAAAATCAGCTTAGAAGGTTATCCTTCAGGGGTCTACTATTTCATGTTTTCAAATGGAACTGATTCTATAGAAAGGTATGCGGTAACTAAGGAATAATTGAACTTAGTTTAAATGCTAAAACCTAATTCTATCTATCTCTCAAGGTAAATGCTAACGGAACAACTCAAGTGTTTAAGGTTTTGAAATATTAATAAATAGTATAAGTTTGTAAAGAACAAAACCTAATACCTTATGAAACAGATGTTTAAACTCTTTATTATTAGTACATTGTTTTTAGTAGCGTGTACAGTAAAAATAGATGGAACAAGTGAAGAGAGTTATAAGACCAGTTTAGAGAAGATAAAATCAGAATTACCAGTTGAGGAACAGGATTCATTGGCGAAAAGTATGCTGTTAATTGTCTTAAATTCTGAAATAGGATTGGCGGATGCCGAAAAAATGAGATTGCAGTTTGATAAAAAGGATGCAAATCAAATATTTGCTGAGGCTTTTGTGATTAGTGAGAAACTCAAACAAGAAGAAATAAAAGAGAAAAACAGATTGGATAGTTTAAGGTCAATTTTTGTTGCAGATTCTATTACGAAATATAAGGCTCAGGGAGTATGGCAATTGAAATATTTCGTAGATGAATTTAAAGAGGAAACAGATGAGGGCTACATTCTTAATAGCGGGGTGGGGACTTTCTCAAATTCTGCAACAACAAATGCAAAACTTACTGTGGAATTGCTTATTACAGATGATTTAAGGGTGCAAATATTTTTAAATGAGTATGGAAGTCAGCCAGTTAAGAATTTTGGTAGAAGCGGTCAAAACTATAAGATAAAATTGGCAATGGATAGTGAGAAGTACGTTACTTCTGGCACAATGTATAGTGATAGGATTAGCTTTACGGATAAGAAAATATTTGAATTTTTGGAACGTGATGGTAAGCTGAAAATGTATTTTGTTGAGGAATCAGAATATACCTCATCTTCAACTTATTTAGTTGAATTTGATGTTACCAATTATTCTAAGGCACTTTATAAGTTAAAGAATAAGGAATAAAATTTATCTTATTGTAATAACTTATATTTCAGTTGATTATAGGTTTAAAATTTAACATTAGATATTATGAAGATTGATTTATTAGTTTCGTTCAGCGTTACGTCAAAAGAAGAGCCAAACGCAAGTAGGGATAAAATTGAGAGTATTCTTATTGATAGTGAAGAAATTCAGTTAGCATACACCCACGCAAGGGATAAGGTTTGGTTTACGGATAAGAGAATTATTGCAATGGATGTGCAAGGAATTACAGGAAGTAAAAAGTCGTTTAGGTCTTTTCCTTATTCTAAAATATCCAGTTTCGAGGTTGAAACTGCTGGTACATTTGATGGCGATTGTGATTTTAAAATTTGGGTTAGTGGTGTTGGCGCTTTTGAGATTAAGTTTAGAAAAAAACTTGACATTAAAGAGGTTGGAAAGTTTTTGAGTAGTAAGGTTTTATAGGGCATTTCTAACCTCGATTTAATCCTATTGTAACAGGTCAAGAATATCGCTTTGTGAAACGCCTCTATCCCTTCTTGCAGACTTTTTAATCGTGCTCCCTCCATCGAATGTGAAACATCCAAAAGTAAAACGCACAAACTTTTCTGCTCATAATTTACTGCAGTTTCAACGCTAAAAAAATCACTCATCTTATAACTTTTATCCTAATTAAGGTGTGAAATTAATATTTAATTCGATGAAATTCAAAGGCTAACTATCTTTCATAGTAAACTTTAGCGGTAAAACTCAAAAATTTAAGGTTTTTAAGGAGTGATTAAATCCCTTAATATTTGATTTATTATACATGTCTAAGGTATTTAATTTTGTGCCAATAGCCTGTTACTCTTTATAACTTACACCCTATTGTCACATTTTGAGATTTCAGTCTTTATCTACCAATTAATTTACATATCAAACTAGTCTTAAGGACATATATTTTATATATGTATACTAGATGTCGATTTAATGGTTAGCACGTCAAATATGAGGGGTTATGGGGGTATAACTACACCTGGGCATTTAACCTCAAAAGGAAAATCACTTTCAAATTACCCAGTATCCCAAGGGTTTTAAAAATTACAAATCAGGTTTTAAGGTTATTCTACTCATTGGTGTGCAACTCTGATTAATTATTAGATGATTGAAAAGGATAATAACGGAAAGTAGCATTCAGAAATAAGGAATCATGATAACCTACCGCATGTGTTTATTGCACTAATATTTACCCTATTGCTGTAAGTATTTAATAGTAAGTATTAATTACTTTTGTATCGGAAAACGCCCCTATAAAATGGGGTGGGTAGCGTTTCAAATGCGAAAAACCTATTCGTCAATAATAACTTAATATTGTCAGTAATAAGCAAGTAGCCTTACGTTTATAAAATGTAAATAACTTACAAACAAGTATTTATATACAAACGAGCGCTGCCTTGACAGGGCAGAGGTCACTGGTTCGAATCCAGTATGACTCACAAAGAACTTAGAGTTAAGTTGGGAAGTTGATTAATATTTTAAGTAACAAGTACAATAATTTCCATGCCTCGTATTAAAAATTGGTCAGTCTTAACGCTCTTTTTTATTTCAGGGTTTTCTGGTCTAATATATCAGATATTATGGATGCGCCAATTCAAATATCTGTTAGGTAGCAGTATTGTTTCCGTAAGTATTATAGTTGCTGTATTCATGTTGGGTTTATTAGTAGGCTCCTGGTGGATAGGTAAAAAACTAGCCGAAAATAAAATATCAGATGAACTAAAGCTCTATGGTAAATTGGAGTTGATCATAGGTGTTTTTGGGCTACTATTATTAATAATATTACCAAACTCGAAATCATTATTTGCTTTAGTTGGTTTGCCTTCGCTTCAATTCAATGTAATTCGTCTGATTTATAACGTTATTCTTACTGGTTTTTTATTGGTTATTCCAACTGCTGCAATGGGTGCCACATTACCTTTATTGGTAAGTTATTTTTCTAAAGAGTCTGATGCTTTTAGAAAAGTTACTGCACAGTTTTATTCCATCAATGCCTTAGGAGGTGCGGTTGCTGCAATTTTTGCAGGATTTTTCTTTATTAAAACTTTCGGAGTAAACATTTCTTTAGGATTTGCTATTGTACTGAATATCTTAATTGGCTTAACGGTCTTAATTATTTCTAGAGAAAAAAGTACCTCTGAATCATATCAAGATATAATAGAAAACCAACCATCTGAATCTACAATTGCAACGGATGTAAAAGGAGCTAAATTTTTTCTGGCAGCAGCATTTACAACTGGTTTTATAAGTATTGCTTATGAAGTACTTTGGATACGTTGTTTAAATTATTTATTGAACAGTAGTACTTATACTTTTGCAATTGTACTGGGAATATTTCTGTTTGGAATTTCATTTGGAAGTATACTGGTTTCGTTTTTAAAAAGAGTTGTTAAGCCTTTGATTTTAGTAGGCATTATTCAATTTGTATTGTCATTAGCCAGTGTTTGTATTATCTATTTATTTTATGAATACGCATACTCAGAGAGCTTTTCTAATCTTTTTATTATTTCAAATGGTTTAGAATCCAATTGGTACGAAAATGTAGGGTTAAATTTTATTTTCTCTTTGATTGTATTTTTAATTCCAGCAGTTTTAATGGGAATGTCGTTTCCATTGATATCGGATCTTTATTATAGAGCTAAAGGCGAAGTTCCAGGCCAGGCAATCAGTAAAATTTATGTTTTTAACACGCTAGGATGCATACTTGGTGCGCTCATACCGGTGTTTATTTTTATACCCGCTTTTGGCAGTATTAAAACAACCTTATACGTATTAGCAGTACTGAATTTATTACTTGCATTGTACTTTTTTCTTAAGACTAAATCAAAATATCGGTCGGTATTAGTAGGTGTTTTGTTTGCACTTTTTACGCTAATTACGGGCATCCTTCCATCTGGGGAATATTTAGCTTCTTTAGAGTCAATAGGAGAAGATAATAATGCAGATAGACCGATATTCTATAAAGAAGGAATTATGGCTACAGTAAAGGTATATAACAAAGAAGGAAAGTATAAATCAATGAGTATTGATGGGGTTACAATTGCTTCTGAGGATTTTAAACAAAAGGAAAGTATCATAGGGCATTTGCCGTTTTTGACAAATGCTAGCGTAAAAGAAGTATTGGTTGTGGGCTTGGCAAGTGGTTCAACAATTGGCTCAATTCTAAAACATGATGAAGTAGAAAACTTGGATGTTGTTGAAATAGTACCTAGTGTTATTAAAGGAGCAGACTTTTTTAAAACGGTAAATGGTGATGTAAACAACCATCCCAAGGTTGATATTTATATTGACGATATTTATTCTTTTTTGAGTTATAGTAAAAGGCAATATGATCTTATATCGTCAGATGGAAAATTTGGAGTACTCAATAAGTCCAATACCACCATGTTGTCAAAAGATTATTACGAGCAATGTTATGAGCACTTAGCTGAAAATGGAATATTCGTTCAGTGGATTTCTACACAAATACCAAATGCGCATTTAAAAACGGTTTTAGCTACAACAGCCTCTGTTTTTCCTTTTAGCGAGTTGTTTTTATTGAGAAAAAACCTTTTCATTTTATCTTCAAAAACTCCAGTACCGATGTCGTCGGAACAAGTATTAAAAGCCCTAAATAATCCTACTGTGGCTGCAGACTTAAGTGAAAGTGGAGTTTCTTCTCCGCAAGAAATGCTCTCTGCTTATATTGGTACAAATAATACATTAGGAACACTAAATACTTTTGATACCCCTGTTTTAGAGTATGATTATATAACCGAACGAAAAAAGGACATAGATAAAAGTAGGACGAGTGATTTTAGAAACTTTGAATTTCTAAAGGAAAAATATTTAGAAAGTGAGCAAGCGATTAGTGATTCAAAAAACACAATTACGAATAATGAAAATTATATAAGCTTTAATTCAAACAGAAAGTTTTGGGAATCTAGGCATTTCTTCTTTTTGGCAAATCATGCTCTTTTGGATGGAAAAAAAGCAGATGCTCTTAAAGGCTTTTCCGAAGTAGTTAGTATAAATCACTCAGCAAACGGCAATGATATAGCTGTTTCAGCAAAACATATCGGTGTTTTTAATTTGGACACTAAACGATATCGTGCTGCAATTAAGTACTTTGATGTTGCTACAAAAAAAGTTCCTGGGTATTCGAATGCGTATACCCTAAAAGGGGTGAGTTATTATTATTTGAATGAGTTTGACAGCTCAAGAATGAATTTCGCCTCAGCTTTAGAGTTAAACCCAAATGATCAAACAGCACAGGAGTTTTTAACCGCGATTAATAAGAAAGATTAATCTTTTAAGTCAGCTAATCGCACCAGTCCTTCAATATCCGTCATGAATATTTTTTTTCCTTGTAGGTCAATAAGGTTTTCTTTATTCAATTCAGATAGCAACCGAATAACCGCTTCAGTAGCAGAACCAACCATATTGGCAATGTCTTCACGACTAATTTTTACATCAAGACAATTTTGATTATCCACTCCAAAAGTGCATGAACCTAGGAATACCCTATTTAAGCCCTCAAATAAGCTCAGAAAGCTCAGAGATAATTAATTGCAATTAGCTCTTCGGAACGGTAAAACTCAAATTCATTGTATATTGCACGTAAAGACGTAAACTTTGCGCTGGGCAAAATTGAATAAATGAACAACAAGGTTTTAAGACTAATCCTTATTATCAGTTTTATAGGCTCATTGAGTGCTGCTAAGTCGCAAAACTACGCTTCAATGTTAAAGCAACCCGCAACTTGGCATGTAACATTTTGCCAAAAAACCACTTGTTTTACTGATTTCTATTCAAGTCAGGGTGACACAACCATTGATGGTAAATGGTACCGATTTTTGGTCGATTTCCATTTTAATAAAGCCGTTGTTGTAAGGGAAGATACAGTCACTGGTAAGGTTTATTTTAGATACCTGTATGGCCAACGAAAAGACACAGACGTTCTTATGTATGACTATTCATTAAATTTGAATGAATCCATCTATATTTTTAATCCGAACTCGCCAATTCCTGAAGATTCATTGGGGCTTTATGATGTAGTTAGAGTGGACTCCATAAACACCGAAAAAGGGTATAGAAAGCGCATTAAATTAAACCGGCACGATCAAACGTCAAATGAGTTTTTAACTACTACATGGGTAGAAGGTATTGGAGGGTTATCCTATATAAATACTCCCGCTGTAGGGCCTGAGCTATATGGTTTTGGGGAGTTGAGCTGTTTTGCATTTAACGACACAGATTTTGTTTATAAAAGTATTTTCTCAAAAGAAAAAAGTGACTGCAACATTAATTTTGTCGTGAAAGAAGAGGACACATTGCGCATTATTGAAAATGAAAAAAGTAGAGTGAAGGTTTTCCCAAATCCCGCACGAAATACAATTTCTTTAGATGGGTTGTCAGGCCATCAGGTACTTGTTATCATTCAGGATAATATAGGTCGAGTCGTTTTAGAAAACAATACAAGTAACGGTGAAATAGACATTTCTTTTTTAGAGCGCGGTGTATATTTTATTTCACTTTACTCTGAAGAACAAGAATTGTACAGCCAGAAAATCCTGAAGCATTAATTAAAATGAATTAGCTTATTTTCCTTTCAGGTTTTCAGGTTCAAGTTTTCGATATTTTGACCAATCCAGGTTTTTAGTGCTGGTTTTGATTTGATTGTGTAGTGGAGTTTTTCGTTTCAACACGGAGTCTTGCTGGTTTAGCCCATTGAGCGGTTCAATAAACACAAAGCTTTGGTTAAGTTCAAACTGACTGCTTTCATTATCATCGAAGAAATATTTTTTGGTAAGTCGTCCAGAAAGGTTAATGAAATAATGATTTAACTGCCATTTTCCATTGGATTCGCTAAAGCGAATTTTAGCGATTAAGTTTGGCTCATCAACTTCTAAACGGTATACCCAAAGCGCCGCCTTTGCCCAAGCAGGAATCAATCTTTTTTTTCCTTTTTCACTCCAACCGTAATCAATACCCTCTATAGCAAAGGAAGAATCGACCATGTAGATATAGCCACTATGGAGATTATCATAGACTTTTTTCTTTTGATTAAAACTTATGCAAAGCATTTGTTTTCCTCGAGATTCGTAGCCATATTCTATTTGATATTCATACTTTTCAAAATGAACTGAGTCTAAAAAACTTGGAGCTTTAGTAGTAAGGCTTGAATCGACAAATAAGTACGGATTTGAGAAAGTAATGTATTCAGAAGCGTCTGTAAACTCTTCGGTGGGCTCACCTTTTTTTGCTTTCTTTTTGTTACTTTTTTTAAATTTATTTTTTGCGTATTCGTGCATAAATTCAATATACTGTGCGTTGTCTAAAACCTGCCCTCCTTTGATTCGTATTATGGCAGTATCGTTTTTTTGTGCTTTTAAAGGGGGCTGATGAGCATCTAAGACGGCTTCGGTAAAACGATTGTAATTTCCATTTTCTTTAATAACCTCTCGGTAATAATAACGGCTTTCGCTACCACTAATGTTGTAGTTTTTCTCGAAAGAAATAATGGCTCTTCTGATATATTCTTGCGCACTCAGAGGCGTAATAATTACGGTGTTTAGTTCAAATGATTTTTTAGAAAGTTCGACCCAAAATGGGCGTAGCTTAGGAATAAAATGAATGTTGTGTTTTTTTTGCTGATAGCCGATTAGGCTAAATATTAAACTATCGCTTAAGCTCGTATCTGCTTCAAGAATAAAGCGGCCTAAATCATTGGTTAGTGTACCCTTTGAAGTTCCTTTTTGCCAAACATTTGCGAATGGAATTGGTTGTTGTGTTGCACTATCAACTAGCGTCCCTTCTATTTTTAATTGACCAAGCACTACAGAAGGAAAAACAAGCGTAATGAAGATGATTAAATGTAGAATTCGCACAGTACAAAATTAGCAGTTCTGAACCCAGTTTTTTAGAATTGCCTTTCCATGTTCGGTAAGAATTGATTCTGGGTGGAATTGAATTCCACGAATATTATGAGTTTTGTGCCGAATTGCTAAAGGTCTGTCTTCAGCATCTGTTGCAATAATGTCTAGGCTGCTGTTGGCCGAAAACGTTGGGCACAAAGACCAACTATGGTATCGTGCGACGTTAAATGTTTTTGGTAGGTTGTTAAAAAGAGGATCATTTTTTAGACAGATCATTTGGGTAGATTTTCCATGGAGAACATGGTTTAAATTAATAATTGCCGCTCCGTAAAACTCACCAATTGCCTGATGGCCTAGGCACACTCCTAATATTGGCTTTTTGCCTGAAAAACGTTCAATTATCTCGTTTAAGTTTAAGGTTTCTTTAGGAAGACCTGGCCCCGGAGAAAGAACAATTCTATCGCACTTTTCTATACTATTCCAAAGCTCATTTGAGTCGTTTCGAACCACCTCTACACAATCACAGTATAACTCGAAGTAATGTTTCAAATTAAAGGTAAATGAGTCGTAATTATCAACGATTAAAACTTTCACAGGAGTTGCTTTTTTATAACTTCAATATTATTAAGAAAATGCTATTAGTAAAACTCACGAAAATCAGTAATAAAAGGCTACTATAACGATAAATTTGAGACATTGGCATAATTACACCCTTGAAAAAAAGAGCAAAAAAATATTGGATCTGGTTCGCCTTTTTGGCGCTTCTGATTCTTGGGGTATTTTTCCCTTTGCGCAAGGCTGTTAATAGTTATACCGACCAAGTAGTGCGCCTCAATCTGAGCAAAATGATTGTTGAGTCATCCAAAGAGAAGTACATCTTGGATTACGATAAATTGAGGTTTAATATTTTTACCCAGCACATAAGTCTTAGTAATTTTCGAATTTATCCTGTCGACACAAACAGGTATTTAGATCAAGTACAGGTTTCTACCCCACCTTTTTATGCTGTAAATGTAGAACGAGTTGATCTACAGCTTGAAAAGGAGTGGGAAATTTTCTTGAATAAAAAACTGTTGATTAAGGAGCTTAAAATAACCTCTCCTAAGGTAAAAATTCATCAACTTAGAACGGATACTCAGAAAATAAAATTTGCCAAAATATCGGGAGATATTTATCAATTGGTAACACAGTATTTGAGTTTACTTAAGCTTAAAACCTTTAGTGTAAAAGATGCTATAATCGATTATTCAATTGAGCAGGGCTTTAAGGTTCAGCATTTCAATTTTGACCCGATTTCATTCAAGCTCACAAACTTTAGGGTAAAAGAGGGCGCTCAAGAAAGTAGTAATATTTTTTTTACGGATGATTTTGAACTCAATTCTGGTAAGCAGGAGTTCACGTTGCCCGATAGTTCTCATGTTGTTTCCTTCGACAGGTTTAAGATTACAACCGTCAAAAATCAAATAGAGTTTTACAATTTAAGAGTAACTTCAATATTACCAGATACGACGACAAGAAACCATGTAACCTTATTTGTTCCAACGCTTAAGCTGAAAAGTGTTGACTTTGAAAGAGCATACTTAAAAAATGAATATTTAGTTAAAAACTTAAAGATTGAAAGGCCTGCGATAAAATTTGTGGTTAATAAGCCTCAGTCAAAACACACCCCAGAACAAATTGATGAATTAGAGAAGTGGCTAGAATTAATAGAGGTTAATTCTACAATTATTAGTCAGGGAAACGTCTCGGTAAATGATAATAGGGGCCAATATAAAAAAACGTACTTGGTAAACGGCTTCTCGCTTAAGATAGCTGGAGCACACGTAGACACGAATATTTTAGATCGTATTGTTTTAGAGGATTTACAGAAAAACTATCGCTTTTCCATTCGAGAGCTCAAACACCAAATACCTGAAGAGGAGCTGCTTATTAAAGTAAATGATATCGCTTACTCCAGCATAACCCAATTATTTAAGTGTAACGAAATAGCCATAAGCCCTAACGAACTAAAACTGAAGAAGAAAATGGCAAACGCCAATCAGCTTTATCATTTAGAAAACTTGCAATTAGCTGGTGTTGCTATTAGCGATCTAGATTTAAACAAACTCTCGGAGGGAAGAAAAACCGTATTGGGTCGAGTGGTTTTGAAAAGCCCAGTATTAGCTTTGTCATGCGATACATCTGATAAAATTAAACCAGATAGTTTGGTAGTAAAGAACACAAACCTTCCTTATGAGCTGGATTCGCTCTCCACAAAGCTTTTGAAAATTATAAATGCAAAAGTGAGTTTTACGAACTCTAGAGATGAAAGTATTAAATATGGAACATTTAGTCAAGCGAACATATCGGCAGTTAATCTGAATTGGAAAGAGCTCAATAGCAGAGATGAAATTGCACAAACACTACTCACAAAAACAGCTATAGAGAGCGGCAAAAGCGAGTTTATTAATCCAAAAACCAAGGATAAAGTCTCTTGGAATAGTTTGAGTGCTGATCCAATCTCGAAAACGTTTGTAATTTCAAACCTCGCGGTGACTCCGAGTTCAAAAAAAACAAACAACCTTAAGCTTGGGTTGCTTAGAATGAAAGGGTTAAACTACGATCAAGTGCTGCTAAACAGTGTTTTGGTTGCAAAGAGTTTAGAGCTAAAGGATGTAGACCTTAACCTAGTTGAAGAAAACCAAAAGGAGAAGGGTTTGCGACTCAATATGGTGCGCTTTGAAACAGTAGATGTGAAGAATTTAAACTTAAAAAGAAGCAAAGGAGACACTGTAAATCTTCGATTAAAAGGAGTTGAGCTTATTGGAACGAAAGTAAAAATGGTTAAAGATAGCGCCTCCAATACGCCCTCAATATCTTATGGAACAATTGAGGCGTCAATTGATGGGCTAATGACTGTAAACAAGAGCAGAAACAGCACAACTACTACTCAGAAGGTTAAGTTTAACAGCATAGATTCCATTCTTGAAATAACCAACCTACGAAAAGACCCAATTATCGAAAACACGAAAAAAAGCGACCCTGTTTTTCAGCAACGAATAGCTAATGTTTACGCAACGGGCTTTAACCCGAATAACCAACAATTAGGTAAAAGCTTTTCCGCTCGACATTTAGAAATTTGTAGCCCAATTACCAATTACAGTTTTTTTACTTCATCAAATAAAAAGTCGTCAAATCAGAAGACAAATAATGATATGATTCAGTTACAGAAATGGTTTTTTGATTCAACTCAAATAAATCAACTGAACTACCAAACGCTTGCTGTTGACAATGGAAGCTTGAGTATCGTGTGGAAAGAAAACCCTGGACAGAAAAGAGAAGAAAGGCTAGAGGTCTCTCAATATTCGGTGCAATCTACAGGCTTTGATTTTAATAAAACGACCAAAAACAAGGATAGCAGGTTTTATTATGCAAAAGACCATACGATACGCCTGTTTAATGTAAAGCGTCAATTTGCAGACTCTATTAACGACCTTAATATTGAACATGTAGAGTATTCTACGGGCTCAAAAAACACAAAACTTTTAGGGGTTTCTGGAAGCTATATGCTTAAGGAAAATGGAGCTAGTAAATTATTTGTGGAAGGCGCTGTTGACTTAGTTGAGTTTGACGGTATTCAACCCATTAAAATTACCAAGGAAAAGTCAATTGATTTAAAGGGAATTTATGCGGTAAATCCACGATTAGAATTCACCCAGTTTCACAACAATGTAGATAAAGTTAGTCGTGAATTGTCGCTGCAAAAGAAAGGCAACGACAGCACGGCAATCTCAAAAACATTATTAAAATCACTCAAAATTAAAAATGGCTTTATTAAGTGGGACTTCAACGATACATCAGCCAAGCCACTGGTAATTAACCACCTAAACTTTGACGGAAGTGGATTTGAATTTCCTAACCCAGACACCACTCAAAAAGCTCCACAAATCATTGACCTTGCATTCAGTTTTGGAGACTTTCAATATGATGTATTAAAGAACTTTTATAATATCAGTTTTGATTCTGTTAATTATGACTCTAAAACGGAAGAGCTGAGTTTGGATAAAATAAAGCTTGATCCAAAATATGGAATATTTGAGTTTGGTCAGCAAGCGGGTTGGCAAAAGGGTAGACTAGAAATGTTTGTGAGTTCAGTAAACATGAAAGGTTTTAAGGGAAAACAGCTCTTGTACGAGAACAAATTGAGTATTTCACTCCTAGACATTGATAGTCTTTGGGTTAGAAACTTTAAAGACAAAAGGCTACCGCTGAAAGAACGCTACATCCCAATGCCCCAGGAGCGTTTGGATAACTTAAATATGGGGCTAAATATTAAGCGAGTTGTGCTAAGAAAGGGAGATGTAACCCACATTCAAATTGCTAAGAATGGCGTGGTTCCTGGAAAAATTTACTTTACGGATTTAAGCGCTAGAGCTTCAAATATTACGAACACTTATGAAGACCAGAAGGAAGCAAAAACAACACGAGTAACCGCTTTGGGAAAGCTTATGGGGGATGGTCAAATGAGTGCCACGTTTGAGTTTAACAACAAAGAGCCGAATAACTATTTTGAGGGGCACGCAAGCCTTGGAGAGTTTGATGCACGCACATTGAATAACTATCTAATGCATACTGCTTTTGTTGGGGTAAAGAGCGGAAAGGTTATTGATGCAGGAATTGATTTTAAGGCCTATAATGACTTTGGAACAGGTGACATGAAGTTATTGTATAATGATTTGCACGTAACGTTTTTAAATAAAAATGATACTATGCGCAAGGGCCTGGGAATGGCAATGAAAGGGTTTATTGCCAATAGAGTTGTATACACAAAAAACCCTCATTTTTTCATCACTAAAAAAGGATTAATTTATACTCAAAGGGACACAACTAAGGAAATATTTCACTATTGGAGTAAGCTCGCAATGAGCGGCGTAGCTAGTAGTACCGGAGTAAAAAACAATAAAAAGGAATTAAAAAAAGTACGGAAAGAAGCATTAAGGAGGGAGAAAGCAATACTTAGGGATGAAGATGAATTGTTGGAAAAATCCACCGATCAACCTTATGGAGGAAAAGGCGATTAAGCCATATTAATTGCCATTTGCTTTAGCACACGATTGGTTATTTCAACATCAGCCCTGGTAATGCCTTTTAAACCTTCTTCTCGAATTTGCGTGACCACTTTTTTGCCTTCTTTTACATTTGATGTTCCCCTGTTTGTAAGGACAAGAGCGCTTTTTCGCTTATCGCTTTCATTAGGCACCCGTCTTACCAATTTTTTATCGTGCAAAAGGTCTAAAATTCTAGTAACACTAGCGGTATCTTTATTTACAGCTGAAGCTAATTCTACCTGCGTTTGTTGCTTTTTTTCATGAATTCGAAGTAATATTACCCATTGATCTATCGTAATGTTGAAACCCTCCTCTTGAAGTCGTTTCAAAGAATATTTTTTGGAAATTCTCATGGTTTTATCCATAAGAAAATAAATAACCGAATCTAACTTTTCTTCCTTCATTGACACATCAATTACAATGCAAAAATAGAATGAAAAAAGAAAACGACTTTAGTGGAAACGTAATTAATCGACAACTACCTGTTTTAATGCGCTATTTGTGCCCGATTGTATTTTTACCAAATAAACACCAGATCGAAACAACTCAAACGAAAACTCTTTGCCTTCTTTAGTTGAGTATTGTTCGTGAATTATTTCGGCGCCCATAATATCAAACACAGTAATAAAATAGTCTTCAGATCCTGAAAGCTGAATGTAGAAAACCCCCTTAGATGGGTTGGGATAAATAACGGTATTTCTTAAGCCAAAGGATTCTTGAGAACTACTAGGACTTTCAACTGTTAGCTCTTCTCCTGTTTTTGAAACACAACTTAAGTCACTAGTAACTTTTAATTCAGCAGAGTATAAGCCAGCTGAGCCGTAACTATGAATGGGGTTTTTTGAGCTAGAAGAGTTTCCATCGCCAAAGTCCCAAGCATAATTCAACCAAGAAGTATCAACAGGCGCAAAAGAGACATCCAGATTGTTTAAAACGGTTGCTTTAAAGCCCGATACAGGCGTTGGGTTTATTTTTACTTGAGCGCTTATTGAGTCATTACACCCATTATTTCCATTTATACTAAGCTTAACTTTATATATACCAGAGTCATTGTAGCTGTGGGTAGTTTGCTCCTGAGTAGAAGTTGCACCATCTCCATAATTCCATAAACGAGTAAACCCGGAAGTCGTCATTACGGTATTGTCGTTGAATGGAAAACTGTTGTTCCGTAAACATTGAATCGCAAGGAAGCCGGCCATTTGGGCAACGGGTTTTTCTTTTGGTGTTAAGTACAATATGTCAGATGTGTCCGTACAAAAACTATCGCGAACCACAATAAAGAAATCTAGGGTATTGAAACGATTAAATATTTTTTGATCAAATAGTGTATCTCCCTGAACCTGTAAAAAGGAGTTATTTCTATACCAAGTATATTTTGCGTTAGCCGCTCCAGAACTATCAATTAATTGTAAAACAGCATTTCCGCCCTCACACAAGTTACTTTTTAAAGTGTCAACCACAAGGTTTGAATACGGCGAAAAACGAACCAAAACAGTATCATAAAAAACGTATTTATCGTTTATAGTATAAGAAATAACTTTTTGTCCACCCCACTTATAGCTGGTTTCTTGGTCGTAAAAGGATTCACTGTATCTTGGACTTGCACCTGAGCCAAAGTCCCACTTTACACTGTTTATTTTTCCAAATGTGTTATGACTCAATTGAATTACTTCGTTAGGACAAACCACCTTACTTGAAGTGAGAATGGTGGCTACAGGTTTTTCGAATAACACCCCATAATCTCTACTTTCCCCATGCGTTAAGGTTGCACAAGCGGAAGTTAAATTTTGGCGATCACTAACAACACGCATCAATAGTTTTTGATTTAAAAGTGGTCCTGAAGGTGCTGTGTAATTGAAGCTATGTTGACCAACTAATGCTGAGCCGCTATAAACACGCTCACCAGCATCTGTAAAGTCTCCATCGTTGTTGTAGTCGATATAAACCTGAGTGAACTCTGCTGCAGAGCCGCCAACTTGAACGGTAAAAGCATAAGTACTATCAGGTTCGAAAACAAATAGTTCTCCACAGCTAGAATTTGTATTACTAGAGATACCATTGTATCCAAAAGCGTTAAACTCTTGATTGCCCGCTTTCACTTTAAAAACTCCACTACTCGTGCGTCCCGTTGCAGATGTGGTTGTAAGACAGTTTGCTAAAAGTTGCGGCCCAGCAAAGACTAAGTTTCTAATTTCTGTGGTGTCTTTTCCAAAAAAGTTGGATACCACAAGTGAAGCATGGTAATGACCAGCAGCAAGTAATACAATTGAAACATCTTTGCTATTTGCCGAACTATTATTTACATATTGAAATGTATTTGGAAGTATATTCCATGCGAATGAGCTACCGTTTTTTGAAAGACTTGAACTAAAACTTATGGTGTCTCCAATACAAAAATTTCCTTTATTTCTTGAGATTTCAGCTTTGGCAAATCGATTTTCAACATTAAACATTGGCGCCGACCAAAGCCCTCTGCCATAAGTTGACGCGCGAATTTTTGATTTTGCAGGAGCATTTTGGTTGTAAGCAATTTCCAGCTCAGTAACAGAAACGTCTCCTGGAAGAGATTGGGAATAATCAACCCAATTCGATAAAGTTGAATCGATATAATAAACACCGGGAGTTCCCCCTACGTATAATCCTCCTGGGCTAAATTCATCATAAACGATAGTTCGTTTTGTTGAGTTAGGTAGGTTCAATGATATGTCGCTCCAAGAAGCCCCTTTGTCTGTTGAGACAAAAACTTTACTGCCCCCTGTTATGTAAATTACATCTTTGCGCGTTGGGTGCGCCTCCATGTCTGTTGGGCTTATTCCTGATGGTTTTGAACCGCTGAGGTTAGTCCAAGTTGGAGTAGCTGCCTTGCAGTTATCTGAACGATAGAGCGACCCATCCGACCTTAAAATGTACAGAATGTTCGGATTGGCAGGGCTTTGTTCTAAAACCCTATATGTTGAATTAGGCGCACCATTTATATTACCAGTAATATTTCTCCATTGTACATTGCCTCCTCTTACGTTTGTTGTTCGGTAAACATTTACATAACCAGCAAACATATATCTTGGGTCTGCTTCGCCCAGAATAAAAGGAGAAACCCAAGCCCCTTGTTCAGTAATGCTGTTTGTGATACTGCCAAAATTTCTTCCACCATTTGAACTTCTTCTAATTGCACCATAATAAAGTTCACCATAAACATACAAGGGATTAACGGGATCAAAAGCGCACTCCATTCCATCACCTCCAATTTCAGTGGTCCAACTATTATTTCCCCTGTAGATGGCGGTACCGTTGTCTTGGTAACCACAAATAACTTCATTTTCGTTGTACTTGTTTTGGCCTAGTTTATAAATTTCAGAAATCGGCAATCCGCTTGATATATTTCTCCAAGAGCTTCCTCGGTTAGGTGTGTAATAGACCCCACCATCATTACCAACCACCATGTAATTACCACTTTGACTAAACTCTAATACATGTTGATCGGCGTGCACAGCGCCAAGCCAATGAGCGGCATTTGTCCAAGTGCTACCGCCATTAGTGGATTTAAAAATATTAATGCCACCTACAAAGATTTCTTCAGCATTGTTAGGATTTGCAGTAATATCTAGGTTGTACCACGCTTGGCCACCATTTCCGTTACCATTAATGTCATAGTCCATAATATTTGGCGTAGTTGATCGTGTAGTAAATGTTTTACCATAATCAGTAGATCGGCACAATCCGGAAAATATTCTATTTGAAGTTTGTATAAAATAGACGTAGTTAGGCTTATCCGCACTTACTGCTATAGCCCCTCTGCTTCCGCTCATTATGCCAGTTGACCTTGACCAGTTTTCACCACCATCATGAGAGTGCCACATTGTTCCACCCGATGCAGCGTATAGTTTACTAAAGTCGTTTGGCGCAGCCTCTATGTCTTTATATCCAGATCCAGATCCTTTGCGAGTCCAAGAAACAGCGCCATTTGTGGATTTATAAATTCCGCCACTTGTTGCTGCTAAAATGGTATCCGGATGAGCAGGGTCGACTATCATTTTACCTACAACGACGTTGCCCATTCCTGAGTTGCTAATGTTCCATGAAATACCGCCATCAATAGACTTTATTACTCCTCTATGCGTTCTTGATGTAACATCTCTATCTCCAGTTCCAGCATAAACGATGAGTGGGTTTTTGGGATTAAAGTTGATACTTGAAACCTGCATTGTGGCAAAGGTGTCCGTATTACTTTCCCAAGTATTTCCGAAATCATAAGTGCGCCAGATTCCGCCGTTAGGTGCGCCAATAAAAAGTATAGAATCATTTGTGGGGTGCATTCCGAGCGCATTTACTCTGCCCATTCCGTTTGGTTGTCCCGAGCTTGCTACGGGCAACGAAATAGGTCCTACAGGAGTCCACAATGTGTCCGATTTAGAGTCAGCGTCTTTAGCCTTGGCGTTTGTTTTGAAAACAGCCACCGATTGCATGATTTTGTTATAGTTTGGAATATCTCCTTCTGGACTTATTTCTTGTTCGTAAAACCACTCCCACCTTTTGAACGGCTTGTAACCATCTCCCTTACCAGGTGTTTTGTCTGACCAATAGTCGTAAAAAAGACGTTGAGTTTCAAAAAAATTAGCCTCAGGGTCGAGCATACTCTCAATCCATTTAGGGTCATCGTTAGTTTTTTGTTGTGCGTTTACAGCTGTTAATACAACTACTCCAATTATTAGTAAGATTCCCCTTTTAATCATAAGATAAATTAGCGCCCAAATATACCATGGAAACCTAGTTAACGACTCACAATTAAGCTGTGCAAATCGTATTTTTCGGCCATTGTGCAACTCCGACATCTATTATTGACATTAAAATCGTTAAAAGGTTTGTATGGTTAACTGAGCAAGCAGAATGAAAGCCCTAATTTTACACTCTGATGAAAAAAGAAACCAAAAAGAAAAAACTTACTCGCGGTCGCTTGTTAATGTGGTTATGGATTGTTTTGTTTTCTCCATTAGCACTTTTTACTTTGTTAATGTATCTGATCTCTTTGGGAGTATTCGGTGAACTGCCATCATTTGAAGAATTAGAGAACCCAAAAAACAACTTAGCCACGGAAGTATATACTGCAGACGGGAAGTTGCTTGGTAAATACTTCAGCGAAAACCGCAGCCAAATGAATTTTGAGGAAATATCACCGCATGTTATTAATGCATTGGTTTCTACCGAAGATGAGCGATTCTATGATCATAGCGGAATAGATGCAAGGGGTTTGTTTAGAGCTATTGTATTTCTAGGGACCAAAGGAGGGGCAAGTACAATTACTCAGCAGCTGGCTAAAATGCTTTTTAGTGAACGTCCAAGAACTAAACTGGAGCGAATAAAACAAAAGCTTCAAGAGTGGATTATCGCAATTCGACTAGAACGGCAATACACAAAGAATGAGATACTAACAATGTATCTTAATCGTTTTGATTTTGTAAATAATGCCGTGGGATTAAAGTCCGCATCGCAAGTATATTTTAATACAACACCAGATAGTTTATCCATTAATGAAGCCGCAGTTTTGGTTGGAATGGCAAAAAACCCATCTTTATTTAATCCAAATAGAAGGTTGGAATTAAGCACTCAAAGACGAAATGTTGTGCTGGGTCAAATGGTCAGAAATGAAGTTTTAGAAGAAGAGGTTTTTGACTCATTAAAGCAACTTCCACTTATTCTTGACTTTCAAAAAGTGGATCATAAAGATGGCAGTGCCCCTTATTTTAGAGAAGCTTTAAGGGCTTATTTGCATAAACTAACATCGGCTAAAGATGAAGATGGTAACTACAAACTGGCTCAACCAAACGGTGAACCGTACAACATATACAGAGATGGTTTAAGAATTTACTCAACAATAGACTCAAGAATGCAGCGCTATGCAGAGTATGGAGTAACTCAGCATATGAAAGCGGAGCTACAGAGAGACTTTTGGGCACACTTAAAGCGAAAAAAGAATCCTCCATTTGCGAATGGAATCAGTGACAAAACTATCGAGCGATTAATGAATGGAGCCATTAAGAGAACAGATTTGTATAGAGAGTTGCGCAGCGAGGGAATGTCAGAGGACTCTATAAAAATTGTCTTCAATACACCCGTTCCTACTAAGGTTTTTTCTTGGCAGGGAGAAATTGATACCGTAATATCTCCTAAAGAGAAGCTGCGATACCACAAGAGTTTTTTACAGGCCGGTGTAATGTCAGTAAATCCGCATAATGGATACATAAAGACATGGGTTGGGGGAATTAACAATAAATACTTTGCCTATGATCATGTTTACCAAGGCCGAAGACAAATTGGATCTACAATTAAGCCTTTTGTATACGCATTGGTTATCACAGACAAAGGCCTTTCGCCTTGTGATGAAATTCCTAATGTCCCCTACACTTTTGAAAAAGGCGAATATGGATTACTTAAGAGTTGGACACCACATAATCCGGGCCGTGACTATGGTTATAATGTAAGCTTAAAGTATGGGTTAGCAAACTCTATGAATACTATCACCGCTTATGTAATGAAACAAGTTAGTCCGCAAGCCGTGGTAAACTTTGTACGCAAGGCGGGTATTAAAGGCGAAATGGAGGCGGTTCCATCATTGTGTCTTGGAGTTGCCGATGTTGCTCTTGCGGAAATGGTGGGAGCATATGCTTCATTGGCGAATAAAGGACAGTATTTAGAACCGGTTTTTCTTACAAGAATTATGGATAAAAATGGAAACGAGATTTATAATAATCTGGTTCACAGAAAGACGAATTCGGTAATGAGTGAGCGGGATGCTTATTTAATGCTGGAGTTAATGAAGGGAGTAACATCCTACAACTATAATAGAGACTTAGGAAAAAGTTCGGGAGGAACAGCTATTCGCCTGCGTTTTAGCAAAGAAATTCGTCCTTATGGCGGTTTTCCGATGGAAATTCCAATCGCTGGTAAAACGGGCACAACTCAAAATCAATCCGATGGTTGGTTTATTGGCATTACTCCTGACCTAGTTACAGGAGTTTGGGTAGGAGCAGAGGATAGGGCGGTTCGTTTTAGCAGTCTTTCAAAGGGAATGGGTACAAATATGGCCTTGCCTATCTGGGGTTATTTTATGAATAAGGTTTATGCAGATAAATCAATTGACATTAGCAAGGGAGATTTTGAAAAACCGCTGGAACCATTGGATATTAATCTAAATTGTGATGAAGTCACGGAATCCGCTGGAAACCGATACGATCGGGGTACTCCTTCTGATTGGGATTAATCTAATCTAAGGATTTATGCAGTTTTCCTTTTTCAATTTTTACATTTGAGATTCAAAATGCGACAATATGGCAATGAACAAAAAAGTAGCTGATGTACAAGAGGCACTGAAGGGTGTAGAGAATAATATGACCTTTATGCTTGGCGGGTTTGGTTTATGTGGAATTCCTGAAAAAGCGATTGAAGAGTTGGTTCGAATAGGAATATCTGGAGTTATCTGTATTTCAAATAATGCTGGAGTTGATGATTTTGGTTTGGGTTTGTTGTTACAAAATCACCAAATAAAAAAAATGATTTCTTCTTATGTTGGTGAAAATGATGAGTTTGAACGCCAAATGTTGAGTGGAGAACTGGAGGTAGACCTCATACCCCAAGGATCATTAGCAGAGCGCTGTAGAGCTGGAGGAGCGGGAATCCCTGCTTTTTTTACCCCGGCAGGGTATGGAACTGAGGTTGGAGAAGGAAAAGAAGTAAGAGACTTTAATGGAAAGCCGCATATTCTTGAATCATCGCTTACAGCAGATTTTGCATTTGTAAAAGCTTGGAAAGGAGATACAGCCGGAAACCTAATATACAAAGCAACCGCTCGAAATTTTAACCCGGTAATGGCAATGGCAGGAAAGATTACCGTTGCTGAAGTCGAAGAGTTAGTGCCAGCAGGGGAGCTGGACCCAAATCACATTCATACCCCTGGAATATTCGTCCAACGTATTTTTCAAGGAACGAACTACGAAAAAAGAATAGAGCAGAGAACGGTTCGTCAAAAGGCCTAGATTGAGCCAATTATTACACAGAATAGTTGAGTGGGACAAGGGAACTCGTTTTATTAGAGACCTGTTGTTTTTGGTATTGTTTGTTTGGCAAAGTGCCTCTTACGGGTATTTTGATAACATGGACAGGTTTCCAGAAGGCACCCATATGTGGAGAAAGTGCGATGGTGCTTCTATGGCGCAGAATTATGCACAGAACGATTTACCGTTTCTAGAGCCGCAATTACACCAGCGTTTTGAGGGTTCTGGAAAAGCAGTAGGGGAGTTCCCGCTTTTTTATTATTTGATAGGGAAAACGTATCAAATACTTGGCTTTTCTAATGAAATATTTCGCTGGTGGTGGTGGGGAATATTGGCTCTAGGCTTCTACCTTTTATTTCAATGGTTTTATCTAAAAACAAAAAGCACTTCCGTTTCTATTCTGCTAAATATATTTTGTTTTACCCCTCCTATTTTGGTGTATTACGGTGTTGAGTTTTTACCAGATACTATAGCGTTAGCCCTTTCTTTTGGTGGGCTTTATTTTTATGAAAAGTGGCGAGAAAAAGCCCCTAGAAACAACCTTTATTTAGGTTTGCTTTTTTTCTCCTTAGCTGTATTAACGAAGGTTTCTGCTGGAATTTTGTTAGTTGCACTTGTTTCTTATGAATTAGTTACTTTTCAAAAAGGAAAACTATGGAATACGTTAAAAGCACTACTTCCTTGGTCTTTACCCTTTGTGTTAACCCTGATTTGGGTGCAGTATGCGGCGTGGTACAATGCTCAATTTAATAACGTTTATTTTTTATTGGATACTGTTCCTTATTGGACCCTAACTGAAGCGCAAATCACAGGGGTTAAAACCGGTTTTATGGAAACGTGGTATAATGAACTTCTTGCGTATAAATCGCTTTGGTTGTTAACCTTACCTTTTTTTGCCTTTGGTCTTTTATGGTATAAAAAATTGCAAAAGGAGACGGTTCCACTAGTGGTTTATGCCTTTATTACTGTGATTTTTGTTCTACTGTTTTTTGAACGATTTAGACACCATGATTATTACATCATTTGCCTTTATGGTATTTTACCATTATTACTAATGTACGGTATCTCGATTATTAAGGTACTATTTAAGAACAAGTTGGCGCTTTTGCTTTTTTTATTGGCTTCGGTTCCCTTTGTAGCTGCTAATGTTTCAACTGCACAAGTTACCGCTGAAACAAGAAGCCATACGTGGAACTACTACAATAAATTGGACAATAATTTAGCCCTAATTGACGATTGGTTAAATGAAAACGGAGTCACTAAAGAGGTTCCTGTGCTGAGTGTTTACGACCCATCACCAAATGTGAGCTTGTACTACATGAATCGAAAGGGCTTGTCAAATATTTACCATCAAGAATTGACAGGAGAGTTTGTTCAGCACGCTAAAAATATTGGGATAAAACACCTGCTGGTGCATAGTGAAGGGTTAAAGACCGAAAAGGAAAAAGCAATATATTGTAGAGATACTATATCAAGTAAAGGGAATATTCATTTATTCAAATTAAATTAGCGAAAGATAAAAACACACAGATGAGTTTAAGTAAAGAACAAATAGCGCAGCGTATAGCGCAAGAAGTGCAAGACAAACAATATGTGAATTTAGGTATTGGAATTCCTACGCTGGTGGCGAACTTCATTCCCGATGGAATAGATGTTGAGTTTCAAAGCGAAAATGGGTTATTGGGAATGGGTCCTTTTCCTTTTGAGGGTGATGAAGATGCTGATTTAATTAATGCTGGAAAACAAACCGTTACTCTGGAAAAAGGTGCGGTAATATTTGATTCAGCTACCTCATTTGCAATGATTCGTGGTCAGCACGTTCACTTAACTATTTTAGGGGCCATGGAGGTCTCTGAGAATGGAGACATTGCTAATTGGAAAATTCCAGGCAGAATGGTAAAGGGTATGGGTGGTGCAATGGATTTAGTAGCTTCGGCAGAAAACATTATTGTGGCCATGATGCATACCAACAAAAAGGGAGAGTCTAAATTATTAAAAGAATGTTCTTTGCCCCTTACAGGAGTCGCTTGTGTAAAGAAAGTGGTTTCTAATTTAGCGGTTTTAGAAGTAATGGAAGGTGGAGGCTTTAAACTATTAGAAAGAGCTCCAGGCGTATCGGTAGAAGAAATAATAAACTCAACGGAAGGAAGCTTGCTGGTAGAAGGAGAGATTCCTGAAATGCAGTTTTAGGACCAACTAAAATAAATTATTGAGCAAAAAAAAGCCGTTTTGAGAAATCAAAACGGCTTTTTTAATATTTTCAAATTTGACTATTTCGTCAAAGTATAAGTGTAAGTTACTCGATCAACACAAGGGTCTCCTCCGTTATTGTCGATGTTTTCCTCAATTCGTGTAAGTGTAATTACGCTTCCTGTGTTAGCATAAGTGTAAATACCGCTTGTCATAACAGCATGATCATTAACTTCTGCTGATCCAGTTGCAGGTGTATAAAGGAATCTTAAGTCCCCAACACTAACATGCGTTTCGTCAATGTACCCAAACATGTAATAATTCTTCTCACCATTTTCATTCATCATGTAACTAGATCCTTCAGTATTTATCGTTACTTTAACAGCAGTAGCTCTAGACTTAAGCGTTAAGTCAGTACTGTTAGTGCCACAATAGTTGTAATTGATTGAACCCGTTCCAAAACTATATGTTCCAACAGCTTTGGTCCACCACTCATCCATCGCAACCTCTTCTTCTTCCATTTTGGTTTCAATAGCACCAATACCGTTATCAGAAACAGTAATTACTTGTGTTGCGCTAGTAGCCATGTTACCTTTCTTGTTTGTAGCGGTTAATGTTACTGTGTAAGACCCAGCTTCGGAGTAAATGTGGTTTGCATCCCAAGTAGAAGCTGTTCCACCGTCACCAAAGCTCCAGTTTGCGTTATACGTTTTCTTTACATCTGACCCATTAGCCATTGCTACATTTTCTCCAACATTAGCGGTAGCAGGAACCGTCATTGTAACTTCTGGTTCTGGATTACATGCAGTTAATATCATTGAGGATACTGCCAATCCCATTATTAATTTTCTCATGGTAATTATTTTTTTAGTTTAAGATGCAAATATAAAATTATTATCAAAGTGTTTAACCTACCGTAAACGCACCATTTGCTCTAGGTTAAATACCGTATTTAACGATACAGTATAATGCTCGAAACCCGTCTTTCCAGTTAATTTTCTTTCCTTCTGCATAGGTTCTTCCATAGTAGGATATTCCAACTTCGTAAATACGAATTTTTGGAATACGCGAAATTTTTGCGGTAACCTCTGGCTCAAATCCAAAACGATTTTCCTTAAGGGAAAGACTTTGAACGGTCTTTGTGTGAAATAGCTTGTAGCAGGTTTCCATGTCCGTTAAGTTGAGGTTGTTAAACATGTTGGAAAGGAAAGTTAAGAACTGATTTCCGATGCTATGCCAGAAAAATAATATACGATGTGGGTTACCGCCCAAGAATCGGGAGCCATAAACCACGTCGGCAAACCCATCAATAACAGGTTTTAATAAAAGGTTGTATTCCTGTGGGTCATATTCTAAATCTGCGTCTTGAATGATCAAGTATTCGCCTGTAGCTTCTTTAATTCCGCGGTGCAACGCCGCTCCTTTACCTAGGTTTTTTTCTTGTAAATAGTAATGCATATCCGAATTAGGGTGGCTAGCTATGTATTCTTGGATTTTTTTCCCAGTCTCATCATTAGAGCAATCGTCCACAATGATGATCTCTTTAACAATGTTGTTTAATAGATTTACCTCAATCACCTTATCTAATAAAAGGTGAATAGTTTTCGCTTCGTTATAAGCGGGAATTACAATGCTAAGTTTGCTTATTGAAGCCTTCATTTATGCAATATTAATTTTTAATTCATTAATGGAGGTAAGCTCCGGTAAATTGAAACCAAATTCCGTATTTTCGAAAGCCCACAAAAAATAATTATGACAGATCAAAATGGAGATAAACGACTTTTTTTATTGGATGCTTATGCCTTGATTTTCAGGGCTTATTATGCGTTTATTAAAAACCCAAGAGTAAATTCAAAAGGACTAAATACGTCGGCTATTTTTGGTTTTACGAATACTTTATTGGATTTACTAAATCGAGAAAAACCAACGCATATATCTGTTGTTTTTGACCATAAGTCTCCAAATGTCCGCGTACAGGAATATTCAGAATACAAAGCCAACAGGGATGCTACACCTGAAGATATTAAACTTTCTGAACCCTATATCCGAAAAATTATAGAGGGATTTAACATTCCAATTCTTGAATCTCCAGGCTACGAGGCCGATGATGTAATTGGCGGGTTGGCCAAAAAAGCAGAAAAAGAGGGTTACACCGTATATATGATGACACCGGATAAAGATTTTGGTCAGCTCGTCTCGGAAAATATTTTTATGTATAAACCTGCCCGCAGTGGTGGACCAGCTGAAGTATGGGGGATACCAGAAATATGCGAAAAATTTGACGTAAGTCGGCCAGAGCAGGTTATTGACCTTTTGGGTATGTGGGGAGATGCTGTGGACAACATTCCAGGTATTCCAGGGGTAGGCCAAAAAACAGCCGCAAAACTTTTGAAGCAATACGATTCCATGGAAGGCTTGTATGAACACACCCATGAGCTAAAAGGGAAAATGAAAGAAAAGGTGGAAGCAAATAAGGAACAAGCTTTTCTTTCAAAAAAATTGGCAACCATTTTATTAGATGCTCCAGTTGATTTTGAGCCAGATAAACTAATAATGGAAGACCCAAACAAAGACTTGCTTAGGGAGTTGTTTAGTGAACTGGAATTTAGAAACATTGCTAGTAAGGTATTAGGAGAAACAATTTCGATTGGGTCAACTTCGGCACCAAAAGCTGCAATAAGTACAAGTGGACAAATGGACCTTTTTGGAGCGCCAATGGAGTCGACCACTTCAGATAGTGCGGAAGCTAAAACGGAACCTGAGCACCTTGCCGCGACAGACATTTCTTCCAGCTTCCACGAATATCATTATACAGATACCCTGGAGAAAAGAAAGTCACTAATACAAGTACTCTCTTTTCAGGATAGCTTTTGCTTCGATACAGAAACAACAGGACTTAATCCGCTAAAAGCTGAGTTGGTCGGAATGTCTTTTGCCATTAGTGCATTTGAGGCTTTTTATGTTCCCGTGCCGACTGACCTTAAAAAAGCAGCAGCAATTGTTAACGAGTTCAAATCACTTTTCGAGAACAAAAAGATTCAAAAAATAGGTCAAAACCTAAAATACGATGTATTGGTTCTCCGAAAATATGGAGTAAAAGTAGAGGGGCCTTATTTCGACACTATGCTTGCGCATTATGTGTTAGAGCCAAATACCCGTAAACATGGAATGGACTATCTTGCAGAGGTTTACCTCAATTATACTCCTGTTCCTATTTCTGAACTTATAGGACCAAAAGGAAAGAACCAGAAAACAATGCGTGATATTCCGCAAGAGTCTATCTCAGACTATGCTTGCGAGGATGCTGATATCACCTTGCGATTGAAACGAGTTTTTGAACCGATGTTAGAAGCGTCTGGTTTAGCAGATTTATTCCATAAGATTGAGTCACCGCTTTTGGGAGTTTTAGCTGATATGGAAGAAGAGGGCATTCGATTGAATTCGGAGAGTCTCAAAGAACTTTCTGAGAAGCTAGTAATTGATGCACAGGCTGTAGAAGCAGAGATATACGAACTGGCTGGCACCAACTTCAATATTGCCTCGCCAAAACAAGTTGGAGAAATTCTTTTTGAGCATTTAAAAATTGATAGTAAACCCAAGAAAACTAAAACAGGCCAATATCAAACCAATGAAGAAATTCTAAAACGTTATGCGCCAGACCATGAAATTGTAGGTAAAATATTAGATTTTAGAGAGCTGGTTAAGCTTCGCAACACTTATGTTGACCCCCTTCCGCTTTTGGTTCATGCAGATGGAAGAATCCACACCACCTACAATCAAATTATTGCCGCAACGGGGCGATTAAGTTCTGAAGCGCCCAATTTGCAAAATATACCTGTGCGAACTGAGCGAGGTCGGGAAATCAGAAAGGCATTTATTCCGCGAGATGATAAGCACACTTTGTTAGCCTCCGATTACAGTCAGGTAGAACTTAGGATTATGGCTTCTTTAAGTGGAGATGAGGGAATGATAGAAGCTTTCAAGAACGGAGAAGACATACACGCTGCAACGGCAGCAAAAGTATTTGGGGTTGACTCAAAAGAAGTGACTCGAGAAATGCGGTCCAAGGCCAAAGCAGTAAACTTTGGAATTGCATATGGTCAAGGAGCATTTGGCTTGGCTCAAAACCTAGGTATTGGAAGAACAGAAGCAAAAGAAATCATTGATTCTTATTTTACGAAGTACCCAAAAGTAAAAGCATACATGGATCAGTCAATTGAAACAGCACGGGAAAAGGGTTACTGCGAAACCATTATGGGAAGAATATTGCCCCTTAGAGATATTAATTCGGCAAATGGAACGGTTCGGTCGCAAGCAGAGCGCATTGCCATTAATGCTCCAATACAGGGAAGCGCGGCGGATATTATTAAACTTGCTATGCTCGATATTCAACAGTTTTTGAAGGAAAGTGACTTAAAAACCAAAATGCTGCTTCAAGTGCATGATGAACTCGTGTTTGATGTTCCGAAAGTAGAATTGGAAGAAGTAACCCCAGTAATTGAAGAGAAAATGTCAAATGCATTTAAACTCTCTGTTCCACTAGTTGTGGACAGCGGAACTGGTGAGAATTGGTTGGCAGCACATTAGTCGATCAGAAACAGTAAAAGTTTTAATTTCGGCCATCCATTTCTAAAAGTAAATGCAAGAAAGACACACAAATAGAAAACAGTATTTTAATGAGCAGGCAATAAGCACTCGAAAGTATGTTGTGCCTTATATTGAGGCGGTAATTCCCGTAACGAAAGAAACCAAGGTTTTAGAAATAGGTTGTGGTGAAGGTGGTAATATTCTTCCTTTTTTAGAGAAAGGTTGCGATGTTATTGGTGTTGATCTTAACGAAGGAAAACTAAAAATGGGAAGAGAGTGGCTGAGTGAGGCGCTTCCAGGATCAACCTATAAGTTAATTAACCAAGACATTTACGAATGGGATTTATCATCTGACGAAAAATTTGACCTCATTATTTTACGGGATGTAATTGAGCACATTCACGATCAAGATCGTTTTATGGGCTTTATGAAAAGCTTGCTTACTCCAAATGGAAAAGTCTTTTTTGGGTTCCCTCCTTGGTATATGCCTTTTGGAGGCCATCAACAGATTTGTAAAAAGAAATTAACGAGTGTTGCACCTTGGTATCATTTACTGCCAATGCCATTGTTTAAAATGCTCTTGAAGGCTTTTGGAGAAAGTGAAAGAGTTGTAGAATCGTTAGTTGAAATAAAGGATACGGGAATTTCTACCGCGCGGTTTTTAAGCATTGTAAAGAAGCATAATTACAGTTTGGATAAAAAAACGCGTTGGTTTATTAATCCAAACTATGAAATCAAGTTTAATCTAAAGAAACGCGTTTTGATTGGCCCATTGGCTTCAATTCCCTTTTTTAGAGATTTTTTCACAACTTGTTTCTATTGCGTAATAGGTAATAAGTAAAGTTTACTTAAAATTGCCACCAATTAAATTGGGGATGTAGCTCTCCCGATAGTTATCGGGATGGCTACCTGCCCGTTCTGACTAAAAGGCTAGCCTTCTCGACAAGAATATTCAGGCGGCGAGCGTTAGAAATAAGTAATAGCTATTTTGAATACATTGAAAGATTAAATTTGTTCAATGATTAAGGGGATGTAGCTCAGTTGGCTAGAGCGCTTGACTGGCAGTCAAGAGGTCGTGGGTTCGAGACCCATCTTCTCCACTATAAAGATCAAAGGGTTGCAGAAATGTAGCCCTTTTTTATTTCCCCATTGAAATACAGTTATAACTAATACTTACTATTCTGCCTATATTGAATGGTGGTCATGTTGATATAATAGGAAGCCTTAACTGGGATTAAAAACTAGAGTTGTTTTTTTAGCCAATAAAAAAAGCAACACTCCTGTTTTATTTAAATTTATACTGCTAGTCCGCATGTTTACCAGTAGGATTTAGCCAATGCTAAAGCCAGCCTTTCAAAGAGGCGGTTTCCAAAGTACCTTCGATTTAGTTTGTAACAAAACTCATCCAAATAGGATTGAAGATATT
>Ga0209601_1000324_pt1 | contig 38955 bp, 29 predicted proteins | sample COGITO_mtgs_1104_4_FD_184796 | JGI IMG/M metagenome (GOLD analysis project Ga0209601, IMG submission 184796) | Pelagic marine microbial communities from North Sea - COGITO_mtgs_110426 (SPAdes) (version 2) | ecosystem: Environmental > Aquatic > Marine > Epipelagic ...
AAAAAGGAGATTTAGTTGTGGGTCCAATTTAAGCAACATCTATCACTTTTGGAATAATGAGAAACAAAAAAGCCAACCATATATGGCTGGCTTTTTCATCTGAACAATTGAGATATTCAATTCACTTTCAACAATTGCAATTGTTCTTGACGGACTCCATCAGAAACGGTGACGAAGTAAGCACCAGCATCCCAGTGATTCACGGCAATCTGAACGCCATTGCTTTGCATTGGTAGCAGCATTTCATGCACCAACTTTCCTTGTAAATCATGCACCAGCAGCATATTCCAACGTTCTGAAATGTCCCATGTCAAGCGCACCCAATTCGTTGCTGGGTTAGGATATGCACTTAATTCCAAACCTTGGATTTCGTGCAAGCCCACAATCGCCTCAACCGTAATTTCAAATGAGTTCACCGAACAGCCATTGGAATCTTGAACAAGAAGCTGGTAAGTGCCCGGGTCGAGTCCAATCAAGTTTTGATCGTTCGAAGTGAATTCTCCGTCTTCCAGTTGAGACCAGTCAAATGTGTATTCGCCGGTGCCTCCCGAAACTTCTACTGCGATGCTGCCTTCGAATTGGCCCATTTCAGAACCGACAACTTCGGTCAAAAGCACCTGCAATGCCTCCGGTTCTGACACTTCAATGGTTAGGGTATCAACACAACCCGATTCGTCCATGGCCACGACCTCATATTGTCCAGCTAAAAGCCCTGTAAAAACCGAATCCGTATTGAGCGAATCCGATGGCAGCAGCATCAGTTGAATCTCACTACCAAATGGATATCCTCCCGAAGTTTGAATCAAAGCTGATCCGTCTACGCCTCCATTGCATGAAACATCGGTCACGAGCGCACTTGCCGTGAGTGAACAATAGGCACAAGACCCGTCTTCATCGGTGGCACTTTCATCAAAATTCAATGCGTCGACATCGGTGCACCCTGGCACTTCATTCTCATCGCAAATACCATCACCGTCTGCATCCAGCAAGCAATTACCATCACAATCCAAGGCCACGTCCGCAAACTCACAGCTGCCGTCATCTTCTGTAGCTTCCACCGCATAATTGCAGGCCGCTTCATCGGTGCATCCCCCGATTTCGAAAGCATCGCAAACACCGTCTTCATCCGAGTCTTCTAAGCAATTGCCTTCGCAGTCAAATTCGGCAAGCGCGTACTCACACGTGCCATCATCCAAATCGGCAGATGCATCAAAATTGCAAGCCATGGCATCTGTGCATCCAAATTGAGGATAAACACAAGAGTCGTTCTCGTAATCAGCGTTGGGGTCAAAATTGAGTGCTGCTTCGTCGGTGCAGCCGCAGGCGTTTGCATTGCTCACTGGATTCGTCCAGACAGCACCTTCAAAAGTGAATTGATGCGTGCTCGCTTGTTCGTTTGAACCTTCCTCAAAAACTTGAACGTTCAACTGCCCGGAAATGTCGCCATCTGTTGTCAATTGTGCAATCAACACCCTCAAGTCATCACCAGCAACTCCATTGGCACCCCCGTTCAGGATGAACCAGGCACCGCCAACAGCATCATCCAAAGCGACGTTGAGTCCGTCCTCAAATTGTGCCGTCCAATTGGTAGCGCCAGGAGTCCCGACTGTATTGACCGCATTTTCACCATCGGTCAGTGGTTCGTCGACGCCAACGGTCAACCAACTGTCGAAAGCCAAATCCGGATTGGAAGCGTACAAAGCCGGATTGACATTTTGAGGCAACAAAGCCCCCAATTCATTTTGATACCAATTTGTGGAGGAAATCAGCTTCAATGTGTCTAGGTCATTTCCATATACAGAAGACACAAAGTCCGTGGCATTTTCAGTTGTCGCATAGAAACGATAGGTCACCATCCCCTCCAAGGGGCCGGATGTGTGCACTTGGACTGTGTCAATCTCCAAGCCATACACGGGCGACTCTTCGTCTGCACAGGAACAAAAATCACAAGTACCATCCTCTTCGGTAGCAACATCCGAAAAATTGCAGGCATTGGATTCCGTGCAACCTTCTATTTCAAATTCATCGCAGACACCATCTTCATCTTCATCATTCAGGCACGATCCATCGCAATCGATATAATCTTGAGGATAGACGCAAGAACCATCATCCGAATTTGCTGATTCATCAAAATTGCAAGCCAATGCATCGGTGCAGCCCGGCAAGAGCAAAAGGACCTCAATGGTTTGTTGCCATTCTGAAAGGTTTCCGCAAGCGTCGCTGGCGATATAGGTTCGCTCGTACACGGCAGTTGTGCCATCCAACGATAAGAGTTCATCTTCAGAAAACCAATCCGCATTGCTATCGCATGCATCCTGGACCACCACAAAGGGATCTGGCACTTCTTCACCTTCGAGCTCGTTGATGTACAAGGTAGCCGAAGGTAAATTCAAAAACTCCGGACCCAAAGTGTCCGCCACGGCAATCAACTGTTGCGTTTGAGCCACATTGCCCGCATCATCTGTGGCTATAAATGTGCGCGTGCACAAGTAGTTAAACGGCGGACAATCGAAGACAAATTCGATGGGGCCATCCACAAACATCACTTGCACGTTTTCATCGCAATCATCCGAAGCCTCAGCCATTTCTGTCGGCATCGACTGACTGCACAAAATCGTTGAATCCGCTGGAATGTACGTGAAATATGGTGCCGTGATGTCGGGGAAACAAGGATCAACCGTGTAATCACACAAGCCATCATCATCCGTCGCTTCTTCTTCATAATTGTTCGCCATTTCATCTGTGCATCCTGCAACCTCCAATTCATCACAGATTCCATCATTATCTGAATCGGAGACGCATTCACCTGCACAATCCAAAAATTCTTCCGGATATGAGCACGTTGCAGTTGCGGGTGACTCGCACGCATCCTGCAGCGCAATCATCTTATTGAATGCACCATTCACGCCATCACCATTTTCAAAAAACTGAACATACATCTGACCCCCCATAATTCCATCGGTCGTGAATTGACCCAGCAATACTTTCAAGTCTTCTCCCGCAACACCATTGGCCGCCCCATTGAGCAAATACCATACCCCACCGAGATCATCATTGATGGTCAAAGAACCGCCGGATTCAAAAGGTTCGACCCATGGAGAGTTGCCCTCTAGAACACTCACCCCTGACTCCTGAGATCCACTGGCAACTGGGCCATCCAACCCTATCGTAACCCAAGAATCAAATTCCGCATCTGGAATCAAAGGGAAAATAAGTGGGTTGCTCGATTCAGCCAATACCGAACCGGTAGGATGTTGAAAGAATGAAGTGCTGGTGTAAACGTTGGTTGCGAAGTCTTCATCTCCCGCAACAGCGCTGACAAAATCAGATTCATTCTCGCAGAGCGCATAAATGCGGTATGTCGTGTAGCCCGTCAAGTCGGAATCACCGACCATGCCCTCATGGACCGCATATTCTTCAATCGAAATACAGTACCCTTCGTATGCCGTGTAATTGCATGCCTCGGCATCATTACACACCGCTGGGTAATTGCAAGAACCATCATTTTCAGTAGCCAAATCGAAAAAATTCGAAGCCAGCATATCGGTACAACCCAAAATCTCAAACTCGTTGCAGACGCCATCAAAATCATTATCGTTCAGGCAATCACCATTGCAATCAAGAGCATAGTCAGGAAAAATACAGCTTCCATTGTCCGCAACTGTAGCCTCGGGGTCAAAGTTACACGCGGCTGTATTTACGCATCCCGTGCACGAAACAAAGTCACATGATGAATCACTTTGTGTCGCCGCAGGGTTGTAGTTGCATGCAAATGGATTCGTGCAGCCGGCGAGAGGCAAAATGCAAGAACCGTCATCCTCAGTAGCATCGGCATCATAATTCTCTGCCATGGCATTGGTGCATCCCATCACCTCCAATTCATCACACGTTCCGTCCGAGTCTATGTCATTGAGGCAAACTCCGCTGCAGTCGTAGTATTCGGCAGCAAAGACACAGGAAGAAGCGTTGGAGATCGTAAAGTCGGGAGAATAATTACAGGCATCCAAATTCATGCAACCGACGCAGGAGGTGAAATCACACGAATCGTCTGAAACGTTCGCGGTCATGTCAAAATTGCAAGCTAGCGGATTGATACAGCCGAAGTATTCACAGGACCCATTGTCCTGGGTGGCTTCGGGATCATAATTATCCGCTTGCACATCGGTGCAACCCACGCAACTGCTATAATCGCATGTCCCATCTTCAAACTCAGCTTCTGGATCATAATTGCATGCCAAAGCATTGGTACAACCAGGGTTGAGGCAACTGGTGAAATCACACGAGCCATCATTGTACACCGCATTTTCATCGTAATTGCACGCATTCGAGTCCGTGCAACCCACGCAGGTGAGGTATTCACATGAACCATCGTCCGAATCGGCCTGAGGATCGAAATTACAAGCCCATACATCCGTGCATCCTTGGCAGTCTTCGTAGACGCATGTTCCGTCATCTTCTGTAGCTGATTCGTCGTAATTGCACGCTTCGGGATCCATGCAACCGCCTACCGCTGCAGGTGGCACCAGATCCCAAACTTCTGTGCCTAAAAAACCTTGCTGAAGCTGTTCCGAATCATTTGCACCGTTGGCAGGTATTACTTGTGCATTTAGGATGCCTGATGGAATGGATGCTGTGGTAATCTGCATCACCAAAACCCTCAAATCATCGCCGGCAAAGCCATTGGCTGTTCCGTTCAATATGAACCAGAGCCCTCCCATCTCATCACTGATCTCAAATCCCAATCCGTCATTCGGTGAACCCGCTACAAAATGCTCGACAAATGGTTGACCCGGACTTTCAATGACGGAAACATCCATTTGTCCCGGGACAGATGGCGCACTCTCCAAACCAATCGTCAACCAACTATCGAATCCCACCTCCGGGAAATAGGAAGTCAATGCAGCGATCACACCACCGGAAGTTCCTCCCGTAGCAAAAGGCGTATTGAACATTGGCTCATCCAATTGAATCACAAAAGGATTATCGGCTCCGCCATACAGCGCGGAAACAAAGTCCATCTCATTTTCGAGCTCAACGTAGATACGATAGGTCGTCATTCCAGACAATTCAGGCATCCCCGAACCATCCCCATGGACCATGTACTCCTCAACAGCGAAGGTGGTTTGGCCATGCAATGAAGACTGCAAAAGGCTCAGAAATCCGACCAAGAGAGAGGAAAACAAAAACGAAAAAAAGGAACCAAATTTCATAAGTGCTCGAATTGAATTACTTCAGATACGAGCGTTTCTTACCTCTGGTTACAAAAAAGCGGGCAAAAAAAAAGGGAGGCACAATGCCTCCCTTCTCTAATAATTCTGGAATTATTGCTTGATCAACTGCACCGAATGACGCGATTCACCCGAAAGCATTTGCAATTGGTAAATACCGTTGGCTACGCCTTGGAAGTCTGCTACCACTCGCACTTGCCCGAGTGCATTGAATGCTGTTTGACTCCAGACGTTTCGGCCTTGTGCGTCGTACAACACAAAAGCCACGTCCTCGCCAGTCGCTCCATTCAATGTAACATTTACCAGGCCATTGCTGGGGTTCGGGCTCACCTGAACCTCGCTCAGGAAACTCCATTCCGTGATTCCAACTGGCACACCAAACGTCTCTGTAACGGAACAGCCGTTTCCGTCTGTTACGGTAACCGTGTACTCGCCTGCAACGATGCCCGTCAAATCTTCACTCGCGCTGGAGAAATTATCAGGACCTGACCATGAGAAGGTGTAGTCACCATCACCTCCTGTAGCCGTGATGTCCAATTCGCCATCACCGGCGCCTGTATCGTTTGCAATGGTTCCGGAAACTGCTACTGGAGCAGGCTCTTCCACTGTTGCTTCCACGCTCGATTCGCAACCATTTGAGTCTTGCACATAGAACGTATATACTCCCGGTGCCAACTCAGTAAAGAGTGGAGAGCTGCCAAATTCTGAGCCGTCCGCACTGTACTCAAACAAACTCGTACCACCTGAAGCGATGACTTCTACCGAACCATCTGTCTCGCCTGCACATGAAACACCCGTCGCTGAAGATGACGCTTCAACCGCACTGATATCATCGATTGCAATGGTCTCAGAGGCCTCACAGCCTTCCACATCCGTTACAAGAATGGTGTATTCACCTGGCATCAAGTCAGCGTATGAAGTGGTGTCATTCGCGGCTCCTCCATTGAATGAAAAGTTTAGTCCGCCGTTGCCACCAGTGGCATCAAAAGAAATCGCTCCATCATCATTGCCGTTGCAGGTAACGCCCGAGGCATTGGAGGTGATGACGATTGGATCCGGCCCTTCTACTTCAAATTCGTTGCTGGATTGTCCAACGCAACCATTGACGTCCATGGCATAGAAAGTATACGTTCCTACCGCGAGGTTCAGGATGTTCGTTTCTAAGAAATTAACACCATCCGCGCTGTAGGTATAGACTCCATTTCCAGAACCACCGCTCGCAAGAATATTGACCACCCCGTCCTCAGAATAAGAACACGTTGCGTCGAGGATAGCATTTTGCCCTCCGGCCACTGCAACAAAAACAGGATTCGGATTATCGATGATGATCACATCACTGTTGACTGTGCAACCATTTTCGTCTTGAGCGTAAACTGTAAATGAACCTGCGCCTAACGATTCAAAAAGAAGTTCGCTTGTCGTAACAGAGAAATCTCCTAGCAGACTGAACGAGAGTTCGCCCGTTCCTCCTGTATACGTTCCGGATATTTCAGCATCCTCATCACCTGAGCAACTGACCGATTCTGTCATGGACGCAGTGATTTCAATTGGAGCTGGCTCAACGATCTCAACCTCAGTTGAGTCTACACAACCCGCGCCATCAGTCGCGGTAACTGTATACGTGCCACCATTCAAGTCATCGAAGTTTCCAACTGCGAGCACCGCCGTGTTTCCTTCGATTTGGAACACAACCCCCAGCTGACCGCCAGCGGCCGCAATCACTGCTTCTCCATCGCTAGCTCCAGGGCAACTGGTGCCTGTTACTTCCGTGATTGAAATGTCCAGAGCGCAAGGATAAGTGCAAACTTCTCCCTGTTCTGTAGCGTCCGCATTGTAGTTCGTTGCTTCAGGATCCATGCAACCGAAAATAGCACCCGCTTGAGAGCTGAATGGCACTGCTGGGTATTGCGTTGAATTGGATTGCTCACCATTCACGAAAAGTTGCACATTGAAGTTGCCCGTGAAAGAACTTCCCGCAGGGATGGTCAACTGGGCAATCAAAACTTTCAAATCGTCGCCCGCTTGAGCCGCTTCATCCCCAAACAGGGTAAACCAAGAACCGCCGTTCGCATTGTCAACAACCAAATCGCCTCCGGCCTCGAAATTCCCCATATCGAGTCCAACAGTATTGTGCGTTCCAATGACCACGTTGTTTTCCGATCCTATTGTCACCCAAGAATCATATTCCAACGATGGAAACGCAGCGAAGAAGGCAGGATTAATGCTCCAGCCGAATGACTCCCCGAAGACATCTTGGTAAAACCCTTCTGTGGAAGTCAAGGACAAGGGAGAGGTAGTATCGCCATAAACAGCCGAGATCTCATCCAATGAGGTGGTGCAGTCTACAAATACGCGGTACGTAATCATGCCTTCCAATTCCGCAATACCGGTCGTGCTGTGGTCTTGGTATTCTTCAACAGAGATGCCCGTCAGTTGAGCATAGCTCGTACCGAAGAACAGCATCGATAAGATGAGAGGTAAAAAGTGTTTCATTCTGGAGTTTTTAGTATTTCGAATTTCGTCAAATATAAAGATTCCAAAATCGGAGCAGCATGGAAGGCTCAAAAAAATAACCAAGACATATTCACGCTGAACTGTGAACAAGACAAGGAGGGCCTGAGCCCCACCTTGTCTTTCGAAAAAATCAAACGATTTAAATCAGTTTTTCACAAAAGCCTTGGCGTAGTAACCATCCTGAGATTGACATCGCAAAACGTACATGCCATTGGACCATTCCGAGGTATTGAAGGTCCAAGCAGTTTGTCCTGCATTGACGATAAAGTCCTCCATGATGCGACCTGCCGCATCTGTGATCACAAATTGAGCATTCACAGAAATGGATGGAAAGGACAATACCAATTGCTGATTGAATGGATTGGGGTAAGCTTCGAAGAGCGTCGCGTTCAACTCATGAACATTGACAATACAAGTAGAACACTTGTTGAAGCATACTGCCTCCAAAATTTCCGCTTCACCGCTGCGCTCATGAATGCGGTTATAGGCTCCAAATCCGTTCGGAAGGCCACATCCGTCAGTCTCAAACGTTGCAATTTCCTCATTGTTTTCGTCCAATTGAACTCCTGACTCTTCAATGTAATCCACACCTTGGTCTCCCATCGAAGGATCGCCATTGACAAACTTGTATAAGATTGTAGAAGCACCCGAAACGTTCGCTGTTGTCTCATACACGCCATTCGCATCATCGTCCGTCAATTGCAACCCGCCCATTTGCCAGTTGGGGTCAGTGAAATTACCGATGACCCAAATGCCCCCAGCATTGACCTCTTCTTCAGACATATCAACCCGAAAGGTCACATCCGCTGGGTCTGGATTCTCAACGCATTCTGCATCGCATGAATTGTAGCACACTTCGTATACTAAATCCTCCGTTCCGACAGAAAGCAATCGATTGTCAGAGCCTTCTGCAGCGCAGTCACCAATCACGAGTTCGTTGTCCACATTTCCATCTCCATTGCCACTCCAATCATTCCCATTGACGAACTTGAATTGAATGTCGCCCGCTGCAACAGGCAATACCACCTCCCAAATGCCGTCTCCATCATCATCACTCAAAGGGTTCGCATTGGGCGACCAGCCTTGGAAACTTCCTGCGATATGCACTCCATTGACGGAAACGGTTTCCTGGGTATTCATGTCCACGCGAAAAGTCACATTGGTTGGAGAAACACATGTTCCACAATTGTTGAAACAAGGCGCCGCTCCGGTAAGGGAATCACCATAAAGCACCATATTCAAATCACTCAATGGGTGTATCCGATTGCCAAAACCATCGGCACAAGCCTCGCCTGAGAGATTCTCATTTGGATTGGACCACGAATTGCCATTGATGAATTTGTAAACCAGTTGGCCTTCTTCAATGGAATCCGCATGGAATGAAACCATGGCTTCCCAAATCCCGTCTTCGTCGGCGTCAAGCAAGGAAGTCCCAGCCGGGTCCCACCCTTGAAAGTTGCCTGCAATGTGAACGCCATTGGGAGACACGGCACTTTCAACGCTCATGTCAACCCGCATTCGAATGGTGGACATTCCACAAGCCGCGCAACTTCCAAAGCAAACAAGACTCGACGCCTCAGTCGCATCCTCCGCAATGATCATGAAGCGATTGTCATTTCCTGCGACTTCCACTTGGCAGGTTGGAGGTACATCTTCGACCGAATCCCAGCTCATGCCATTGATGAACTTGTATTGGTGAGTACCTGGAGCCAAATCAAGCGTGACCTCCCAAACGCCATCCATGTCATCATCGCTCATCGGCGTTGCCATGGGATCCCAGCCTTGAAATTCACCAGCGACGTGAACTCCGTCAGCTGATACCGTTTGTTCGTTCATATCGACCTGCAGGGTGACCGAAACTTGCGCATGAACGAGTGTTGTGAGCATTCCGAAGAATGCGAGAGTGTATAGTTTTTTCATGGAAATAATTTTTACCATTGGATATGTGTGTACAACAGACACGAAGCAAATGTAGCCGGATACATACAATTCCAATTAAAACAGACCAAAAACTTTTCAACCTAGCTCACATCACGCCATTGGACTCCAATTCGAGGGGCGCCCCACACCAAATGCCTGAAGCGGATCTAACAAATCTGAGTTCCACGGAATGGAAATGCCCTTTCGGTGGTCAAAGGAAACCATGACGGTACTTGCAAATGCGATCAAAACACGCTCCTCGCCCACCATTTTGAAAATTTCGTACGCTGCCTCCATGCTCTTCGTACCCACACGTTCAATCCAAGTCACAATCGTCACGTCGTCTTGAAAAAAAATGGGTTGGCGGTAATTGACTTCATGCTTCGCAATGACCATTCCAGCCGAATTCCAATCCCATTTCTTCCCAACGATTTCCTCGAAAAACTGTATCCTACTTTGCTCGAAATAATTCAAGTAAGTAGCGTTATTAACTATGCCCGCAGCATCGATGTCCACAAACCGAATTTCGGGCTTGTATATGTGCGCTTCTGGCAAATGGTTTACTTTCATGCGATAAAGGTACACGGCTCGTACCTTCGAGGCATGATTGAATTGGATCAACTTTATAAAATCATCTGGTCACTGCTGCTCTTGGCTTCAAGCATTCAATTTGGAATGGACACCGCATCGGTCACCCACTTCTCCGCAATGATTGCAAGTGCCTTGCCACTGGTGGGAGTTTTGGGTTCCGAACGGAAAAAGCTGGATCAAGGTTTTCTGTCCATTTTGATGATGACCATTTGTTCGGTAGCTGCGGCCATCGCTTTGGCACAATGGAAGGTGCTGGGAAATGGTGCGCCCCATGACGTACTCATTCCGGTCGTTTCAGGAATCGTGTGGATTTTACATGCCCAGCGAAAAAAAAACCACCAGAGCAAGTCTTAAAGGCTTGTAATTGGCTAGCATTGGGGGAAATCACCTATGCTTTTCAACAAAATGCATAGGTTTATCCACGAAATGGCCTGTAACCCTTGATATACTTGAATTTGCTCCTATATATTTGACGCAGTAGTTCAAATCATTAAACCATATACCATGAACAAAGCAGAATTGGTCGATGCAATGGCAGCAGGAGCCGGCATCTCAAAAGCAGACGCGAAACGCGCTCTGGATTCTTTCATTGACGCAACAGCTGGAGCCTTGGGCAAAGGAGACCGCGTATCCCTCGTTGGATTCGGTTCATTCTCTGTCACTCACCGTGCAGCGCGTAAAGGACGTAACCCACAGACGGGTAAGGAAATCACAATTGCAGCAAAGAACGTTATCAAGTTCAAGGCTGGTGCTGAGTTGAACAGCAAGGTATAATCACCTTTTGTTCTTCAAAAAGGCCCTGCGGTTTCCGTGGGGCCTTTTTCATTTTAGCTGTCTACCCTTAGAATAACCCCCATGGATCCGCGGTTTGCTGCTTTGCTTCCCTTTTTGAGCGATGAACGCGTCAGTCGCTTCAATCACGTGCTTGAATCGAGAACCCGGCATATTTGCCTGGTTCTGGAAAATGTGTATCAATCCCGAAATGCAAGTGCTGTGATGCGCACGTGCGATGGCGTTGGAATTCAAGACGTCCACCTGATTGAAAACATCAACCCATGGGTATTCAATCGACACGTTTCTAAAGGCACCCCTTCCTGGCTGACATTGCATCGTTATCGAGAGGCAATCAACCCGACGGAGGCATGCATTGAACAGCTGCAATCGGACGGATACGCCATCGCGGTAACATCCCCGCACGTGGACGGCCAAGAAGTTCACGAATTGCCCATCGACAAACCCATTGCCTTGGTCATGGGCACGGAATTCGAAGGCGTCAGCAACACCTTTCTCGCCGCTGCGAATCACCACGTTTATATCCCCATGACTGGATTTGCTGAGTCCTTGAACATCAGCGTTGCTGCAGGCATTATCATGCACGATCTTGCGCGCCGTTCGCGCACCTTGCCCGATACATCTTGGGCCCTCTCCGAAGCGGAAAAAGACATCCTGCGCGCTGAATGGGCGATGAAAACCGTTCGGAAATCGGACGTCATTCTGAAACAACTCAAAATTTGCCTCCACACGGGCAAATCCCTGCCTTAACCTTTGAAAACTCACGCGCAATAAATCGTCGATTTCGAACGACCTTTACCGGCGATGAAAAAGGCAGAAGCTTTACAGACGGGTTACCGTGATTTGCTGCGAATGGCATTGCCCATTTCAGCGGGAACGGCACTGCAATTTCTCGTGCTTCTCACCGACAACTTCTTTCTGGCGCGACACAGCGAGGCTGCAATCAACGGCGCTGGCAATGCTGGATTGGTATACATGACGTTGGAAATGCTTGCTGTGGGAAGTTCCGCCGCCCTCCAAATCATCATTGCACGAAGAATTGGCGAAAATAACCGCCCCGAAGCTTTACGAACCCTTCGAACCGGACTGCTCATTCACCTGGGGTTAGGAATGTTTTTATTCGCCCTTGGCAGTTCACTCAATCAAGGCCTTTTAGGAAGCACCATTCAGAATCCAAGCATCCGCGCGGTCTTCGAATCCTATTTCGGCATTCGACTTCTCGGGTTTGTCCCCTTTTCGATGCTACTCGCACTGAATGCATTTTATACGGGAACGACTAAAACACGGCCGATCTTGATTGTTGCTGCCGTTACTGGCGTCATCAACATCGTATTGGATGCCGCTTGGGTCGAAGGCTGGTTTTGGACGGAGCCCATTGGCGCAATGGGGGCCGCTTGGGCTTCATTGGTGGCAGAATCTTCAGGATGTTTGGTTTCGTGCTTCATCCTCGTTCGAATCGTTCCAGACCTCTTCAAATCGCAGGCTCTCTTGGCACGAGCGAAGATGAAGGTGTGGTGGGAACTGGCGTACCCGCTGATGGGCCAGTCTTTGATCACCATTGCCACTTGGACTGCCTTCTTCTTCTTTGTGGAAAAAGTCGGAAGCCTCGAACTGAAGGTTTCGCACATTACCCGGAATTTCTTCATGCTCGCCTTTATTACGGCGCAAGGCATTCAGCAAACCACCCGCACGTATGTGAGCGGATTGATCGGAGAACGGCGCATATTCGAATTAAAAACAGTCTTGAAGCGATTGCTGCTGCTCAATGGCGGCGGCATGCTTCTCCTGTGCCATGGGTATATTTTGTATCCCAAGCTTTTGTCCAGGGCTTTCTTCAATGATGCAGTTGGACTCGAAGCAATGCAAAAAACATTATTCGTGGTCTTCGTCGGGGTTTCCATCTATACCTTCTCGGGCATCATGTTGTCCACCATCCAAGGAATGGGGAAAGCCAAAAGGGCTTTTAGAATTGAATTGATCGCCGTCACCGCCTACATCGCATTCGCGGCTGCGCTAACCCTCATTTGGCCTCAACCCATTTGGATCATTTGGTTGGTGGAATGGGTGTATTTTTCGAGCATCGGACTGGGCAGTTGGCTCTATCTGAAAAACTTGAATTGGAATGATTTGTCCCCTGAAATCAACAAAGCAGACGCATCATGAGTAAAGCTTTTCCAAGTGCACCTTTGAAGAAGCCATTGCGCCTTGCATTTTTTGGCACTCCTGAGTTTGCCGCGGTATGCTTGCGTGAATTGAACACCGGTCCTCACCCAATCGTGGCGGTCGTGACAGCTCCCGACAAAAAAGCGGGACGCGGCCAGCAATTGAGGTCATCCCGTGTGAAGGAAACGGCGAATGAATTGAATTTGCCGCTGTTCCAACCCACCAACTTGAAAGACACTGATTTCGCTGACTCGTTCCGAGCATTGGACTGCGACCTGGCGATTGTTGTGGCCTTTCGAATGCTCCCCGAATCCATCTGGAATGCACCCCGATTCGGTTCCATCAACCTCCATGCTTCGCTTTTGCCACAATTGAGAGGAGCCGCACCGATTCAATGGGCGATTCGACACCGTCTCACTGAGACCGGCGTCACGACCTTTGCACTGCAGCATGCCATTGATACGGGGGATATTTTGCTTCAAGCCAAAGTGGCCATTGCTCCTAACGAAACGGCGGCCTCCCTGCACGATAAGCTATTGGAACAGGGAAAAGCGCTCCTATCAAAAACCATCGATGCCTTGGCCCAAGGTGAATTAACCCCTACTGCGCAACAAACACTCGCATCGAATACACATCGACTAGACGCTCCCAAACTGGACCGCACGAATAGTCGAATCAACTGGTCACAAACCGCTGAAAACGTGGAGCATATGGTTCGCTCACTGACGCCATATCCGACGGCTTTTTGCCGCACCCCTTGGGGCGATTTCAAGGTTTTATCTGTCCGGCACACCGATTTCGAACGCACCCTACCAAAGCCCGGTGACGCTTGCATAGCCGACAAGAGACTGTTCATCGCCTGCACGGATCGCTGGCTTGAACTCTTATCGATCGTTCCCATTGGCAAACGAGCCATGGAAGCCAGCACATGGATCAACGGTCTTCAGCCGGAAAAAAGGGAATCACTCGGAAATTGGAACGAGCCACAACGCGACCAAGGCTGAAAGGGGATTATTTCATTCTTCGAATGAAATCCAAGGCATGCGTTCGCTTACCGTCTCTCCAAATTCCTTCCTCGCTCAACGTATCCATTGCCACCTCGCCTGCAGCGTGCAAAATCGTCCGCTCATCTTTCAAAATGCCCACGTGGATGATTCGCCCTTCATCGTTGTTGAAGAAAGCCAAGTCTCCACTCTTTCTTTCGCTCCATGCGATAGGCTGGCCTTCCTGTGCTTGTTGACTCGCATCCCTCGGCAACCGTTGGCCACATAGTAAAAAGGCCACTTGCATTAAGCCGGAACAATCGATGCCCGAAATGCAACGGCCACCCCAGCGGTATGGAGCCCCTAGAAATGAGCAAGCCGCATCCAATGGATTTTGATGGACCTCAAACAGTTCATCCAATGAAAAAAGTGGGGTTACAGCAATGCCTGTAAGCGACCAGTGAGACGCTTCATCCAAATCGACTACTGAGCCGGCAGGCAAATGAATCACACCTCCATCTTTGCGGACCCACGGCGACGTGGGAGCTTGAATGCGGAAAGGCTTTAATGCTCGATTGCCCTGCTCATCTGCATCAAACCTTCGCCATTGTTTTCGATCGGACCAACCGCGATATCCATCAGCCACCAATTCAATTTGAATCCAATCCTTCTCCCCTGTTTCCAGTATGTACGCCGCCTCTCCGGCTAATGCTTCTGAGCACATTTCCGCAGCGTCAGCAGGTTTTGTTCGAATCGGAGCGCAAGGCACCGACAGGACCAGTAATTCTTTCTTCGGTTGCATCACAACGTTTCGACCATGAGGGCAGAAGCGCCACCCCCGCCATTGCAAATGCCCGCTCCACCCTTGGTCAATCCTCGGTTGCGAAGGGCATGAATAAGGGTAACGACAATTCGGGATCCGCTTGAACCCAGCGGATGACCGAGGGCCACCGCACCGCCATTGACATTCACCGAGTTTGGATTCAATTTCAATAGTTCCATATTGGCGATCCCTACTACTGAAAATGCCTCGTTCAACTCCCAAAGATCAACATCGTCCTGCTTCCATTGCGCCTTTGAAAGTGCCACTGGAACTGCCTTTGCGGGAGCAGTAGTGAACCACTCAGGCTCGTGAGCTGCATCCGCACAAGCCACAATTTTTGCAATTGGCTTGAGTCCAAGTCGACTGACAGCCTCTTCAGAAGCCAAGACCAAGGCACTCGCACCATCATTCAGGGTAGAAGCATTTGCTGCTGTGATCGTCCCCTCTTTTTGAAAGGCGGGACGCAAGCCTCGAATCTTGTCCATCCTCACCGCCTTGAACTCCTCGTCCTCTGAAACCTCAATAGCATCTCCACGGCGCTGCGGCACCTGCACAGGAATGATTTCCGTTTCAAAAGCGCCTGCTTCCCAGGCCGCTGCAGCACGCTCATAACTGGCAATAGCGAAATCATCTTGAGCTTCCCGTGAAATATTGTGTTCTTTGGCACACAACTCCGCACAATTTCCCATGTGCGTCGAATTGTAAACATCCGTCAGTCCATCGAGGAGCATTCCATCTTTCATTTTCATATCCCCGAACTTGGACCCCGTTCGGCCTGAGAAATAGTGCGGAACCTGACTCATGTTTTCCATACCTCCGGCAACAACGACATCGGCGTCGCCCAACGCAATGGACTGGGAAGCCAACGCGATTGACTTCATGCCACTCGCACACACTTTATTGATGGTTGTGCAGGGTACCGAATCCGGAATGCCTGCGGCCATGGCCGCCTGACGAGCAGGAGCTTGACCCAATCCCGCCTGCAGCACATTGCCCATCATGACCTCTTGTACTTCACTCGGTGCAATGCCTGCGGCATCCAAAGCGCCTCGGATTGCAACGGAACCCAGTTGAGTTGCAGGGACTGTTGATAATGACCCGAGGAAGCTTCCCATGGGTGTTCGGACGGCAGATAGGACGTAAACGGCTTTGCTCATTTCAATGGTTTTACCCTGCGAATTTAACAGGTGTTGGATGGAGTTCGCCATGAAATACAAGTTTTGGCATGGTGATTGAACACCCCAAGACGTTAAGAACCTGGCAATCTGCGCCAGAGAATTTGGTTTAGGTTAAGTGAAGCATTGGGAAACGTCCCAGTGCTTTTCTTGTTCCTGATTGAAAATCAGAGACATAGCAATTTGCCATTGCATTTTATCGTATGTCATTGAAACATTTCGCCTTCACCCATCGTAGGAAATGAACGATTCTTACTATTCGAAATCATGTCCATAACCGGTATTCCCATCCCCCATGCGCCCAGCGCTTTGGAACAGTACAAAACCTTAATCAGGCACGTACATGGTGAACCGGTAATGATCCGGAGAGCAATGCGAATCGCATTTCGAAGCTTGAACCCGAAAGACTCAATCGAATTGAGGGACTGGCTGGAAGGACGTTATCAGCTTTAATGGCACCATGCGAAACGCAACCCGATCGGTTGCGTTTTTTGCGTCATTCATTTTCTCGCCGATCCCGGCTGTTTTTGTGGCCTTCTGTCTTCGCTTTTTTCTTCGTGCAGTTCACGCTTCCAAGCGGGCACTGCTTTCGGCCCTTTGCCCCCTTTCATCAGGTTCAAAAACTCTTGCGGAACCCGTGACTTGATGACCACCTTTTCGCCATCCGGCCCCTCAAGATCAACACCAAAGAGATGAAGCCCAGAGCGCCCCATTGGGTCCGGAATTTCCTTTCCTTTTCCAAGCAAATAACATTCCAAGCGACGAAGCCCAGACATTAATACGGGCACTTGGTCGAAGCCAACGGACATCTTCAACATGGTGTGGGAAGCGGTAGCACGCATCGTCCGGTATTCAAATTCAAATTTATCCTTTCGCTTTCCATCCGCATCCTTGGAATAGCAGAAGAGCACGTCGTCTGCTGGCAAGTGGCCCTGGATAATCACGTACATCCGTTTGGTGAATTGGTCCCAATGATCTTGCAGGTGCTTGCGCCAGCGCAAGTCCTTCGCAATGATGCAGACGCCCGAAGATTCTTTTTCGATCCGGTTGACGAATTGAATCGCATTGAGATTGGACCGGTTGGCCTCCATCCATTGCTTCATCCGCGTGTAACTCGTCTTGACTTGTGGTTTTGGCGAAGCAAAGACCATTCCCGCAGGCTTGATGTAAGCCAACAAAAAGTCATCCTCATAAACCACCTCATACGGTGGCTTTTCCTCTTTGGTCTTATTCGATTTGTTCGTCGAAGTTCCACCCAAATCGAAGTCCTTCGGACCGCTTTTCTTGCTCAGTGAAGTCCAGGAGACCATCGCACCGGCCTTGATATCGGACGAGGGAATCCGCAACGCATTTCCATCCACCGCTACCGCACCTGACTTAATCGCTGTCCGGGCGCGGGTCCTTGTTGCGTAACCTGCATTTTCCATCAAGAACTCCAACAGCGTGCCATCCGACTCCACACGTTTACTTTCCATGGTGCGAAGTTACTTCATCGGTGCACAATAGTCACGCCGCGCGCATCCATTCCAACCATCAAGCTTCCGCCGGAGTTGATGAACTCATGGTGTGAAAGACCTGCTGCACATCGTCATCTTCTTCCAAGCGTTCGATAAGCTTCTCCACTTCTGCTGTTGCTTCCATGTCGAGCTCTTTCGTTGTGTTGGGAACCCGCTCTAATCCGGACTCTACAATCTCTGCCCCATCATCTTCCAACTTCTTCTGCAAAGAGCCAAACGCTTCGAAACTGCCCGTGACAATGAATGCATCTTCATCCACCTCAATCTCTTCTGCTCCGAAATCAATGAGTTCCAATTCCAACTCCTCCTGGTCCAAGCCTTCCGCCTTGATTTTGAAAAAGCACATGTGATCGAACATAAACTCCACACTACCTGACGTGCTCAAGTTGCCATTGCATTTGTTGAAATGGCTGCGCACATTGGCCACGGTGCGGTTGTTATTGTCGGTAGCCGTTTCGACGAAAACGGCAACGCCGTGCGGCGCATACCCCTCGAAGTTGACCTCTTTGAAATCGCTGGTATCCTTGTCGGTTGCTTTCTTAATCGCCCGCTCCACATTATCCTTTGGCATATTAGCGGCCCGGCAATTTTGCAAAACTGCACGCAACCGAGGATTCATATCGGGTTCTGCACCGTTTCCTTCCCGGATGGCGATGATGATGTCCTTGTTTAGCCGAGCGAATGTTTTGGACATTGCTGCCCATCGCTTAAACTTTCTTGCCTTTCGAAATTCAAATGCTCTTCCCATATCAAAGGATGTGTTCTTAGCAAATATCGCAAAGAGAATGCAACATCTTTCCATACCTGCCGGTTATTCTCTAACATTGTCCTGAACATATTTTGAAGATTCAATCCATGCATGCCGGCCACTTTTCTTTTTCATTTTGCGCCATTGCTTGGATAGCCTTGGCCTCGGGAATGGCAGGTTGCAGTTACAACACCGAACAACCTTGCAGCGACCGAACCGCAACGTACAATGCAAGCGTAGCCGCAATTTTCAATGCCCAATGTGCGGGCTGTCACGGTGGAGAGAACCCCGAGGCTGGCCTGGCTTTGGACAACTACCCATCATCCGTTGATGCGGTTCTTTCGGGCGACGTCATTGACCGTATAACAAGAGAAACCGACGATGCGCTCGTGATGCCTCCCAACGGCAGTTTCCAAATATGCGATATCGCTCTGATTGAGCAATGGGCAGAGGCCGGTGCGCCTGAATAAGAATGAAAGCCATGAAAGTTATTTTAATTGCAACGATGCTGGTCGCAAGCAATTTTTGCTCGAGCCAGCAATGGATCACCCGAAACGGTACCGTCGAATTTTTCTCCGCCACCATTGTCGAAAACATAGAGGCAACCAATGAAATGGCCTCGGGACTGCTCGCAAACGACGGGCGTTTTGCTTTTCGTGTGCCCATCTTAGGCTTTCGCTTTGAGAAGGCGCTGATGGAAGAGCATTTCAACGAGAATTACCTGGAATCCACTCGCTTTCCCAATGGAACATTTGAAGGAGCGATCGCAAATTGGAGCGACGCGTTTCAAGACGGACAATCGCACACGGTCAAAGCCCAGGGTATTCTAACCATCCATGGCATCGCCATCGAGCGCGAAATTGAATCGACTCTGAAGTGGGACGGCACAGCTTGGATCGTACAATCTGAATTTACCGTCCTGACAGCTGCGCATGAGATTCCCATTCCTAAGATGGTTCGAGAAAAAATCGCAGAAGAGATCTCCGTCGATGTACAAATGACCCTCTCGCCCCGATGAAGACCTTTTCCACGCATTTGATCCTCTGCTGCTCTCTAATCTTCATCGGTTGGCTCGCATTGTCCGTTAACGAAGTTCGAGGGCAGAGTCTCTTGGATGAGTTGGGAGCAAGTGAACTCGCCGTGCATCCTGTCTATGCAACGTTCAAGGACACGCGAATCATCAATGTTCAAAGCAACGAAACTCCCGGGCAAAACGTCATGCATTTTGTCATTGCCCACCGCTTCGGGCAAATCAATGAAGGAGCTTATGCTTTATGGGGATTGGACAATGCTAGCATGCGCATGGCGCTTGACTACGGGTTGACCGATCGGCTGTGCTTGGGCATCGCACGCAGCACGTTTCAGAAGACCTTCGAATCTTCGTTGAAATGGAAAGCTTTGCAACAAAAGTCCGATGATAGCGTGCCATTGGGCATCACCTTTTACGCAGTGAGCATGGCACGCGGTGATTCGACGTATGCCGAAAGTGCCGACAACCGCACATTTACCAATCGGCTGAGCTATACCTACCAAGCCATTATATCTCGGAAATGGAGCGAAAAATTTAGCACGGCGATTGTTCCTTCATTCACCCATCGCAACCTCGTGGAATTCATCGACAATGCCCACGATCAGTGGACCCTCGGTGCGGGTGGCCGCTACAAACTGGCCCAACGAGTCAGCCTGAATTGTGAGTACCACTTCTTGCTCAAAGGATTGAAAGAATCTGCACAAAATAGCTTGTCGCTGGGAGTGGATATCGAAACCGGCGGGCACGTTTTCCAGCTGCACATCACCAATTCAAGGGGTATGTTCGAACGGGCATTCCTGACCGAAACGACAGGACGGTGGCGAGACGGTGCTTTGTTCTTTGGATTTAATCTGAGCCGAGTTTTTGACTTTTGATTAAAATGGCATGAACTTTGTCACTGAAAGAATATCAATGAAAACTTCACGCCTCACCTTTCTGATCATCGCATCACTGATTCATTCGCATGCCATGGCATCTAATTGGATGAATGCTCAAAGTGATTCAACGCAAACAAAAAGCAAATCGGAAAGCGAAGGCTATTGGGGTGGCATTTCATTGAGCGCCGCCTCGATGGCTCAATTCCAAGGCAACCTCGAAAATTACGATGCTACATGGGGGGCACGCCCTGATTTGGGGATGGTCACCGACAATGCGCTGACCAGTTGGCGCATGGAACTGAATCCCTTCGAATACCGACAGCGCATTCTCGGCGAATTTGTAGGATTCACCACAGGATTAGGGTTTGATTGGTGGCACTTCGGGGTAGACAATGAGCATATTCTGCAGCTCGATGAAAGCACGGAAATGGTCACGGCTCAGGCAGTGAGCAGTGACTCCTTGAACATGCAAAAAAACCAATTGAATGCGGTTTATCTCCGCTTGCCCTTGCTGGTCAGCTTGAGGACGGCGCGATCTGGCAGCAAAGGCCTGCATGTTGAGGCAGGGCTCGTTGGCGGATACTTATTGGGACGCTCGTACGAGTATGAGTACAAGATGAACGGATCAACGAGCAATTTCAAAGAAGACAACTTTCCAATCAATCCGTTGCAAATCAATGCACGCATTGGCGTTGGGTTCAAGAACGTCAGCCTTCTCGGCGAAGCTTCGCTCCTGCCGTTTTTTGACGAAGTACAAACTGACGCGCCTACGATGCATTCATTCTCGCTCGGGCTGCAATTCGCCTTCAACGATTGAAAAACGAAAATTTGGCTGATCTGCTTCAGCCAGCCGAAAGCATCGGATGTTCGTTCTCCCCGCGTTAACGCAAGATCATAAATGACCCGCGCATCGTCTCTTTGTTGGGGACCGACAAGATGTAATAGTACGTGCCTTCCGAAACTCCTTCTGCTCGCCAATTGTTTCCGTAATTGAATCGATCCAAAACAAGGCCTCCCCAACGGTCATAAATCGTCAGTCGATTGCCTGGAAATGACTCCAAGTATTTGAATTCCAATTCATCATTGATTTCATCTCCATTCGGCGAAAACACATTGACGAGCTCGATGTCACATCCGACAATTTCCAATTGGACTTGATCCGAATCCCCACAAAGTCCTTCCAAAACGTGTGTCACTTCCAAGACGCCTATGCCGGCAGCCATCAAGTCAATCGTCCCTGATTCGGACACACAACCATCGCAATTCGCACTCCAAACACCATTGGGCCATTCCACACCCGGTTGCAGACCTTCCAATGCTAAGCAAACCCAGTCCGGCAAATTAATCCCAGCATCCCGTTGAGGAGCCACGACAACCTCAATCACATCTTGGTCCGTGCACACATCATCAATGGTGTACACAATTTCGTAGATACCTGCGCCGGATGCGGGATCAAATGCGTCCCCGATGAGGCAATCATCACAATCCGAAGACCAGACTCCCCCCACACCTGCCGCTTCGAGTGCTACCAAATCTCCTGATTCGCATAATTCGGGCAGTGGAACAATTGAGGCGTCTACAGCAGGGGCAACAACAACCGAACCTTGAATGGATTGACTGCATGGGTGGTCAAAAGTGTACTCCACATTGATGAGTCCCAAATCATTTCCTGCAAACAAGCCCGAATTTTGATTCAAAATGCAATTGGGGCAATCAGAAGATGACCATTCACCATCAGCACCATCGCTGTAAGAATCGGGTATATCGGCATCAAAAGTAAACTGCAAATCCACCTCACTGCCTTGGCATATGGCGTCAACCGCATCGAAGGTTCCTTCTAAAACAGGCCGCACGTCCACCGTCCAATATGCCGTATCCGCGCATGCGCCATTTGCAATCGTATATTGGATTGGGAGCATTCCCACAGGCGCACCGCCCACATCAAACAAGCCCGCAGAATCCAGACAAGCCCCGCATGTTGAAGACCACGTGCCACCCTGCACGTTTACATTGAATTGAAAGTCATCCGCCGTTTCACAAAAACTTGCCGGAATATTGGACGCTCCGATCGCGACACTCTGATTGACCGATACCTGAATCTCATCCCCGACGGGACAGTACGAGTCGGGCGTAAAGGTCACCGTGTAGGTGTCTGGCTCACTCCCTTGGGCATTGAACACGCCCGACAAAGAGTCGATGCATCCATCGCAATTCGAAGTCCAATAGCCGGGAACATCGGCCACGTAAATTGCACTGTCATCTTCGCATAAAATGGAAGGGCCAGCAATGCTGCCCTCCAGCAATTCGGACACACCTACATCGATGGTGGTAACACCGGGACATACGCCCAATGTTGTGAATGTCACTGTATTCAATCCGTCCTCTGCGGTTTCGGCAAAAAACACTCCTGTATTGGCAATGATGCAATCGCCGCAACTAGCGGACCACGTTCCAAACGGCGGCGTCGCATTGAAATCAAATATCTCATCGTTGCACAATGCGTCAGAAGACGCCGTAAATACAGGCTCCGGCGTGGCACTGATGAAAATTTCAGATGACTCCACATCGGCAAAGCACGAACCGTCTAAGACGTGCGTAATTTGCAACCACCCGCTTCCAGCAATGCCCGGATCAATGGTCAATGTCTCTTCGTCAAAGCATCCATCACAATCCACTTCCCACTGCCCTGAACCTTCTACCGGCGTTAGCACAAATGGTTCACCTCCGCTGCAAATTGGCGTTTCCCAATCGAATTCGGCGTTGACATCGCTCACTGCAGTAACTTCTAAATCATCCGAGACCACCTGGACGTAATCCTCAGGCAAAGGATCTGGGCCGTCATATTGATCAATGCAAAATGTTCCCACTCCGGATTCTCCATCCTCCAATGTGAAAGAACCTATTTCGTTTCCGTCAGGATCGGTGATGGTCAAATCAGCCGTCCCCCATCCGTTCCCTCCAGAATCAAACATCTGCACGGAATAACAACCATTTTGAAGGCAAACTGCCCCTGTGAAGGGCGCATCATCCGCCAACATCGTCGCTCCGTTTTCAGAAACAATCGCCCAATCAATTTGATTGTTATTGACGGACCCACCCGCAGAAGAGACCACCACATCAAACTCGGTGCAAAAGGATCCCACCGGCAATTGAGAAAACCACCCCGTGACCGTGGTGGACTGTCCGCTGCAAAAATCCAGACTGTTTCCAATGCCGAGGAACGTGTCTCCCTCGTACCACATCGTCGTTCCTTCCACCACTTCACTGGAAGCAAAGCGCCAAGCTTCATTGCTTGCACTCCAATTTCCTGTATTGAATCCCTCCGGCGAAAGGCCTTGCGTGCCGTTGGCATTCTGAATGCCCACCGAAGCATTTCCCCAACCACATGTGGGACGATTGCCTAAGTATATCTCGATGGCATCGGTCCCCTCGTAGAGTACGATTTCAGCGCTGACTTGATTGCTCGAGCAAGAAAATTGGCATACCGCATTGTAAGAGACAACAAATTCACGGCAAGGCGCCACGCCGTATGTATTGTACCGCACATTCCCGCAAGTCGAGGGATTCAAATCGCTGTACACCGGCATGATGCTATTCAAGGGCATATTGGCGCCAGGGATTGCACCGGGTGGATTGTAGGGAGCGTTCTCCGACAAATCAAATGAAATCCATCCATTGGGGGAAATCCGGCATTGCGTGTAATCGTTGCCGTAGAAGTTGAAGGTGAATCCGATCGGAACATTGGTCGCTGCGGCAAAATCATCGTCTCCAGTGCTGATGGCGACAGTCCCCTGATTAAAAGGATAAGGCAAGGCGTAATCAATCTCTTCAATCTCATAATCAGATCCACTCGCGGCTACACTGGCGATGCTCGGTGAAAGCAACGTGATGCACGAATCGGTGCAAGTGATTTCAACATCATCCCCAATGTTAAAGGCACCGAAATTCGCGCATTGTGCCAGCGCCGGCCTCGCCCCAACAATCATCATCAGCATCGCAAACACAGACAAACTGGGGAAGTGATCTTGTCTCGCGGTAAACAAAGGGAAGGATTTGAACATATGCCCCATGAGTTGAGTTTTATTGGAATAAGACAACAATATGAGATTTTTCGCCGAAATTACAATCACGATTGCATGCGCAACTGCATTGATCATCGCATTGAGTGCATGGAAAATGACAAAATCAACCGACACGTTCCCATACAGTGAACCCATGGAATCATTCTATAATCTTGAGGCATTGACCCTCGACGGCGAAAAATTCGACTTTGCATCATTGAAAGGAAAGCGAGTGCTTATCGTAAATACCGCTTCTAAATGTGGTTTCACGCGACAATACGAAGGATTGGAAAAATTGAACCAAAACACCCGCACGGATGATTTCGTCATCCTCGGCTTCCCTTGCAATGGCTTTGGAGCACAGGAGCCTGGAACAGCTGAAGACATCACCAAATTCTGCTCCAAAAACTACGGCGTAACCTTCCAAATGATGGACAAAATAGACGTTTACGGAAAAAACCAGCATCCCGTGTACCAATGGCTTTGCAACGAGAGCAAGAATGGAGCAAGTGACAACAAAGTCTTGTGGAACTTCCACAAGTTTCTCGTTGATGAGTCAGGGAAACTCGTGAGTTCACTCCGCAGTGGCGTTGACCCAATGGATGAGGCCATCCTCTCTTTTGCCAAAGGCAACTGAATGGCGTTCCTTGGTTAACTTGCTCACATGCAAGAACAAACCAGAACATTTGGTCCGCGGCTCACGGGATTGATTATTTCAGCTTTGATGTCGTTTGGAATCCAAGCCCAAACGAACATTCCCTCTCCGACGGAATTTCTCGGTTATGAATTGGGCTCCACATTCACCGGGCACCACCGCGTGGTGGATTACACGCTTCACATCCACGAAGCCCTGCCATCTTCTTCATTGATTTCTTACGGAGCTACGAACGAAGGCAGGCCTTTGCAGCTGCTTGTTCTATCGCATCTGGACAACCTGAAGGAATTGGAATCATTCCAACAACAACACTTGGACCGCATTGAAGGTGGTCCTGGTCTCGAGCGATGGGATGACGTGGCCGTTGTATGGTTGAGCTACAATGTTCACGGAAATGAAGCGGTCTGCACAGAAGCGGCATTGGAAGTGATGCACAAAACTGCCAAGGCAGTGCAATCCGGTGAAGAATGGCTGCGCAAAATCATCGTTTTGATTGATCCCTGTCTAAACCCCGATGGCCACGACAGATATTCCAACTGGTTCAATCAGTATGCCTCTTCTGACCCCAATGCCGACCCGATTGCTTTCGAGCACGATGAACCATGGCCCGGAGGCCGGCCCAATCATTACTTGTTTGATTTGAACCGCGATTGGGCGTGGCAAAAGCAAATTGAAAGTCAAATGCGTTCGAAGGTATACCATGACTGGATGCCGCATGTGCACTGCGACTACCATGAAATGGGGTACAACTCCCCATATTATTTCGCCCCGGCGGCAGAGCCGTATCATGAAGCCATCACCGATTGGCAGCGCGCCTTCCAAGCAGAGATTGGAATCGCTACTTCCAAGGATTTCGATGACCGAGGAGAATTGTATTACACCCGCGAATCCTTTGATTTGCTCTACCCGAGCTACGGCGACACCTACCCCATATACAACGGTGCCATTGGCATGACGTACGAACAAGGCGGAAGCGGTGGCGCAGGTGTTTTGGTCGAGAAGAATTCCGGAGAATTGTTGAGCCTTGAACAGCGCATTGAAAATCACGTCTCCAGTAGTTTTGAAGCGCTCTTCACCAGTGCTCGGCTAAGCACGACATTGGTGGATCAAATGGCGGAGTTTTTCGATATGAATCGCACCAATCCTACTGGACGATTCGATGCCTATTGCATTCCCGTAAACACTCAGAATGAACACCGAGTGCGAGAGTTGGTCGCGTTTCTCGATCGGCACCACATCCGTTGCGAACAAGTTGAAGGAAGCCAACGGATTTCCCAGGCTTGGGAATACGGCACCAATCAAGAGAGGGCAATTATGGCCAAGACAGGCGACTTGATGATCAATGCACGCCAAACGCATTCGGGCATTCTCAATGTGCTCTTCGACCCCAATCCTGTTCTTTCTGACTCCTTGACCTACGACATTACGACTTGGAGCGTTCCCTATGCGTATGGACTGCAGACATTCGGATTGCAATCCCCTGCTGCGGGCATCGAATGGTCGAATGAATATGAAACCACAGCCGTTAAGCCCGCCTATGGGTGGGCCATCCAACGCCGTGGATTATCCGATACCCGTTTTGTTGCTCAGGCGATGAAGGCAGGATTTCGATTCCGAACCAATGCCGAACCCATTGGCTATGACGATTTTTCGCTCGATCGTGGCACCTCCCTCATTCTTGCAGCTGATCAAACCGAATTCGATCCGTTGGAAATGGTCAGCCAATTGAGCCAATTGTCGGAAGCATGCTCTGTCGAGCTCATCCCCCTCCCGTCTGGCCACCCTCAGACAGGGCCTGATATGGGCTCAGATGATGTCTGGCTGCTAGAAGCACCTCGCGTCGCGTGCCTCTCTGGCGAGAGCGTTTCGAGTTTGGGAGCTGGCGAATCTTGGTGGCATTTTGAACGGGAATTGGGCTATCCCATTACCATGCTCAACAACCGCAATTCCTCTCCTTCTGATTGGACAGACTACGATGTTTTGATCCTTCCGTCTGGCTGGTATCAAGCGGCAGATAATGCTTGGTTGGAGGAATTGCAAGCGTGGGTGCGAAATGGCGGGCGCGCCATCGCAATTTCGCGCGCGGTTGGATTGTTCGCGGATGAAACTGGGTGGGGCCTCCAGCGGTACGATAACGACCTCCAATCTTCGCAGGTCAACAATCGCAACGATGAAGAGCGCACTTCCGATCGGTACGAACCTTTCAGCAACCGCAACCGCAATCGTGCGAAACGGACCGGAGACGGCTCCATTTATGCCGTCAATTTGGACCGGTCACATCCGATGGCTTGGGGGTACGGCGATGCGCCGTATTACACTTTGCGATCATCAAGCCGGAGGTATGCGGCATTGGAAAATGGCTGGAATGTCGGCACTTATGGTGATCAGCCTGAGCCCATTAGTGGCTTCGTCGGAAGCCGGGCCAATCGAGATCTTTCCGGCAGCCTGGTATTTGGTGCAATGCCCATGGGCCAGGGCTCAATCACCTACCTCGTGGACAACCCCCTTTTTCGCGGTTTCTGGGAAAATGGCAAGTTGTTGTTTGACAACGCCGTTTTCTTCAATCAGTATTGAAATCAAGGACCAAACATCGGTTCATACAACGCCGCCATTTCCTGCGCCATTGCACGCAAGGCTTGCCGCCCCTCAGCCGGCTCCAACAGTTGCGCCTGGCTTCCCCATTGAAGAATCCAACGCAACAAGGCAGAATCCACCACCACATTCAGTGAAAAGATGACCCCGCCGGCCGCTTTTTGCAGCCGTAGGTCTTGCGACGGATGAATCGGATCGACCAAATAACGTTTCGCCAAAGCCTCGGAAAGCCATACTTGCGCGTGCTCTGGCTTTTTGGGGTTCGATTCAATCACACCTGCTTCCAATCCCATTCTATGCTCGGCGTATTGAGGCCAATCCCAGAGTGGTGCAGCCTCGAGCTCTGTGGAAAATTCAGCGGTGACATCGTCCAAAGAATCAATGGCATTCAACGGAATGAGCATTCGAAAGATTTCTTCAGCTTCTTCGTCCCAAGCTGAAACGCCAAGCATCCAACTTTCTTGCTGCGGAGTCAACCATTCTGCACGGCAGGTTGTATGGATCAAGGGGGCGTCGTGTTTCAGTCGATATGCCAGTCGAATCGGGATTGACTTCGCAGCGACCTTTGCGAGAGCAGGCAACCATTTTCTTCCGGCATCTGGCCAACGATGTTCTTTGAATACCTCCGCTCCTTTGACCGATTTGACTGGCCGATGGCTCGAGCGTGCTTGCACCTCCACTGGAAAAAGATCAAAGTGAACCCGCAAGCGTGATTCAGCTTCCCACCACCATTCCTGACCCGGCGTCAGGCGTAACAATTCCAATTGTTTAAAGAGTTGTTGGAGAGCGAGGGCTTGCTCCGCAGAAAGAGCCGCATCACGGATGCTCATCCCCACCCGCGCGTAACGGTAATGTGCGCGTCGATGGTGGCTCAACTTCAAAATTTTGACGCCAAAGAGCTTTTGCACATCCACGAGGTCCTTTTCCAACGTTCGCATAGCGATGGGCTTGGTGTGCGCTGAAAACTCAGCGATTCGCGTGTTGACCGCACCCAACAAATCCTGCTTGTGCATCAATTTTCCCGGGACACCCTCGGCATGGGCTGATTGATTTTGACACGTAGCCTCCACTAAACATTCGTCAATGACGATGTAACGCAGGAAAGCGAGGCGATTGATAGCAGTCATGTTCTTCGAATCAATCTTTCATGGTTCAACTCAAACCACGCAGTCTCGTGATCGCTTTGTATCGAGAATTCAAAACTGGGGAATTCGGGTACTGCTCGGAACAGCGAAAGGCTCGCATTCTGATTTCGTTTCGGATCGATCTCTCTTCGGCATCCAGCCCATCCGCCAAACCACGCCGATTTGCACATGGGCAAGTGGCGCATACGTGGGGAAACGAATGGACTCTGACGTTTCGCCTGTGGAATCATCCAAATCAAACGCCGTCCAATTCAGCAAGCGGTGGGAATCTGCTGCAGCCGTGACCACAAATGGACCGGCATTCCAGGCAACGCTAATGCCTGCCGATGATCCCAATCCATCCCGCGCACCGAAGCTCAATGATGTTTTCATCCACCTTCCCCATGCTTGATTCCAACTCGCCCGCCAACTCAAAGGCAGCGCTCCATTTTTGCGCACCAACATGCCCAAAGAGGGTTGCCATTTTACCGCTGGCCATGGTGTGAATTCCGCTCCCAAGCTCCACTTGGCCCCGAGCCCCGTCCGGTATGGAACGGCATCTTCGTCCAGCGCCAAATCCTGTTCCAAATCATCTGCAACGGCTTGTCCGTAACCCGCGAGCGAATCTTCTGCGCCTTGTACCGTCCAATCGTCCGCCGCGCTCCAATCCAGTCCTGAAAATTCAAAGGTGGTGGATTGCGTGCTGAGGTTTCGAATGTCTTGTTTCCAGCGCATGGATCCCAAGTCATTGACTTGGGCAAAAGCCAACCATTTTGCATTCACCCGGTATTCGACACCCAAATCAAGACCAAATCCTGTTCCAACACCCGAAATCAATTCCTCTTGAAGTTGTGTCACAGCCGCATCATCCAGTTTGCCCGAATCCAAAAACTGTGCAAGGGGCCACATACCACTTGACTGAACAGATCCTTGCCCTTCAAAGGCCCAATCCCACGTCACTTCATTGGTGCTCCATTTCAAGTCTTCGATGGCGAGTTCGCCATGCCGAATGCCCCGCAAGTAATTGACACGAACTCCGGAGGACCACTTTTCATTCCAATTGCGTTGCCATCCGAGGTAAAAGGATCGCCGGTGCTCTGCCCGGACACCAAAATCAGCCAGATCCAAGGCATCGTCACCGAGCAACTCAAAATTTGCATTGCCCGTGAATGGAAGGCGCAACAGGTCCGACGGGAGCTCCAGTGAAAAATGGGCAATTTCCCGAATTCCACCGTGGACAAAGGAACGCTTGTCTTTGAAGAACTTCCCAAATTGCAGCCAATCCATTTGCAAATCAACCGCCAACCGATTCGGAGCCTCCCAACTATCAAAAACCTCATCCAATTCAATGGTAGCCAAAGATCCACTGGGAGACTGGGAGAGCCATTGTGCGGGATGCAGCATGGAATTTGAAACCGCAACGGCAGTGTTCCCGATGCCCGGTATGGACAAATAACCGAACTGCGGTTGGCTCGCAATTCGCATTTCCATGTGCTGCGGAGCATAGTCATTGAATGCCAAGCTATGCGCCTGCTGCCCCTGGCTCACAGCAGATGCTGCGAGCATGACTAGGACGATGCTACTTGAAAAATAGTAGTGTCGGATCATGGCTCTACCGTTATGGAACAATCCACCCGTGCCGAAATCTTCAAGCTCAACTCATCTTCTGGAAAGAATCGCACCAATGCATCCGACCCCGCTTCGGGCGTACCCAAGGTTAACGCCACTTCAATTCCTTGGCAATCCATGGCCAAGAGCGCGAGCGCTTTTTCACGCGTCAGCACCAGATCCATGATGGTTTCCGTTGGCTGATTCACACGACCATGCGAAGCATCCGTGTCGGGCACGGACCAATCCACGGCTCCGGAAGGAATTCGAAATGCATCCGCATCGCCGGATGTGTACAGACTGTCGATTGCGACTGCATCCGCGTCTAAAAAACGTGCCTGCATCTCCATTCCGAGCGGCCAGCCATTGCTGGCAATAAATCGCACGGTGATGGATTCGACATCCTGCCAATCCAATGGTGGATTGATCCCTGCATTCAACTCTTGCGAGATGGCACCCTCGATGGTGTCCCGCCAGGTCAGGCCCCTGCCCCATCCCATGAGCGGGATTTCCAAAAACCCTTCGATTTCTAACGTACTCTCTGTGGTCAAAAAATTCGAGTTCTGTCCGGCCGGATTCAATAGAATTTCACCCAAAAGTTTCGCGCTGTCGGGACGGAGTTCCAATGCCTCCGTCAGCGTCGGTATGGTCCCCGTGTTGTCAATCACATGGGTCGTCTCACCCCATGAATCCAGTGAAGATGCCGCGGCAAAAATCGGAAAATCATCGATGTCTGGACCGCCAATGGACCACGTATTTTGATCGGTTGTAAATGCAAATTGTTCCCATTCAACTCCGATGGGAATACCGCTGGAATTGCGGGCGTGTAGGCGGATCCGAGGATCAGCAAAATGCAATTGATCCGGGTTCCACTCTGTTGATAGCGGCAATGCTTGAGCCACTTCGAAGTCCAGTGTTGTTTGAGAAGCAAACTTTCCAAAAGCGCCTGAAACTTCCACATCTTGCCACGTAACCATAATGGAAATCGTAGCATCCTCCGGAACAGTTTCCCCCGCAGAGTTCATCAAGATGGCCCAATCAAACAATACCTCTATGCCTTCGGTGGTGCCAAAAACGCCACGTGCATCTGTGGTATTGGCACTGACCGATGCATTGATGGGCAATTGACCCTCGTAAGCCAAGTCTACCTCAAGGACAATCGGTTCGCCGTTGGAATACAAATTGGTGCAAACGATTTCAAAGCTTTGGTTCATTGGAATGTCAGAGGAGATCGAAACCGAGAGCATTCCTTCATCGACCCAAAGCGAATCAACGGCATCCATCGACGGCAATTCCCATCCCCAAGCCGTCTCATAGTTCAGCGTCAACTCTGACCCTACTGGCAAACTGCTCAATCCTTGGGCGGTTGCAGCATCCAATGCGAAGGTTTCAGACAGAAATTCATTGATCAGCGGCAAGTCGATGGGTGGCGCCTGGAGCAAATCAAAGGGTTGAACCAGCATCGCAGTGCCCGAAAGTGCATCCGCCTCCCAATCCAAACTGTCCATTTGATTCAGTGCATCTTCCACGGTCCATATTCCGGATGCTAACGGCAATGCGAATGCAGGATTGGCACTTCCGTTGATGGGCATGTCATCTCCCAACTCAAATCGTTGATCGAGGCATCCCGAGAGAATCGCAACGATGGCAATCATGATGCCTAATGGAAAACGCCTGTGGAACCCCGGCTGCCAGCAGAAATCCATCAATATTCCCATTTTATTCTGTGGATCTTTCAAATTCAACGCTTTAAGTTTTTTTCGTAACACGCGATCCAATCTTCAACACTCATTTTCGAGACCAATTTCGTTAATAATTCCAATGGAATTTCATTCCATCTATTGAATCTGATGCAACTTTTTCCCATGTCAAGTTTACGCAAATTGAGGGCTGAATGTTCCGCCAAGAACCAGTCCATCAAATGAGCATCGGCGTATAAGCCCATGTGGTAGAAACCAAAGAAGTTTTTTTGGTTGGCTATGCTTACGAATGGCAGCGGCAACTGCGGATTGCAGTGGTAACCCGGGGGATACAATTCATGTGGCACCACATATCCGATCATCCCGTAAGACATCTGTTCCTCAAATCCATTCGGCATTGCTTGCTGAATCGCTTGGCGCATTTCAGCAAATTGTGGGCGACGTTCAGAAGACACCCAACGGACATATTCATCCGGAGTTGACGCTTTTTGCATTGCATGTCCTTTAGAAACACGAAATTTAAGCCATGAAAAAGATCCCTTGGCTTCTTTTCCTTTCCCTTCTCCCATTCATTTGGATGAGCTGCTCCGAAAAGCAATCAAAACCAGAAGAACGCAACGCCAAGAAGCATTCAAGAGTGGATTCGATTCCGCAATCCAATCCATGCATGGAGATAAATCCTGCGCATCTGGCCGGTCAATTCAACCCCGCAGATGATTCGGAATTTCAAGTGATTTCAGAACGTTTCACCCCAAAGGCCCGCATCTTTCTGCGAATAGAAGCACTGGCGGCATTTGAGGCCATGTGGAGTGCAGCCCGAAAGGACGGCATTGAGCTCGTCATCCTGAGTGCAACCCGCAATTGGACGTACCAGCGCGGAATCTGGAATCGAAAGTGGAGTGGGCCTCGCTACTCCGAATTTGAGGGGAAAGCGCGCGCGATCGAAATCTTAAAGTACAGTGCAATGCCGGGATCATCTCGTCACCATTGGGGCACAGACATTGACTTGAATGCATTCGAAAATGAATGGTTCGAAAATGACACGGTTGGGAAGGCCGTATACGCTTGGTTGAAGGCCAATGCGCCACAATACGGCTATCACCAAGTTTATGGCGATGCATCCAATGGAAGGCCCGGCTATCGGGAAGAAAAATGGCATTGGTCCTACCTACAGCTGGCCGACCCCTTGCTCGCTTGCTACCTCTCGCATCCTCCCAACGGAGCCTTTGAAGGCTTTGAAGGCGCACAGTGGTCGGACTCCATTGGCATTGTAGAATCCTATGTAAACGGCATCGATCGGCCTTAATCCTTTTCTCGCTGGCCGGCATTCACATCGAAACCTGCTGGAGCCACGTGTGTCGCTAATATGCGATGTGCCTCTTGCCTGACGGCTACCGTTTTTTTGAGTTCCCACAGCCGAGCGCGTGCTTCGCGGCCAGCGGTTTCCAAATTGACCACCGGGTCCACGTATGCGTCGTCCCAATCTTGCCATTGGCGTTCCAACGGAGGAATGGTCCATGGCGCATGACGGGAATGTGCCGGAATGCCCTTTAACTCGGGAATCCATTGTGCGATGAATTCTCCCTTCGGGTCCCGTTCGATGCTCTGTTTCACTGGATTATAAATGCGAATGGTATTGATTCCCGTCACCCCCGCTTGCATCTGGAATTGACTGTAATGAATGCCGGGCTCGAAATCGAGGAAACAGCGCGCCAAATGCTCCACTCCCGCCTGCCACGGATGGTCCAAGTGGTGGGTCAAAAAGCTGACCAACATAGCCCGCATTCTAAAATTCAAATACCCCGTGGCGATTACACAGCGCATGCAAGCATCTACCAGCGGCACGCCCGTGTTTCCCTCCTTCCATGCTTGGAGTGTTGCCGGCGTGCCTTGGTGCTGAACCCCCTGATATCCGCGGTTCACGGATTCAAACTCCATGCGATCCTCGGATTCAAATTTCTGAATGAAATGGCCCTGCCAGCGCAAGCGACTCCCAAAGGCCTTCAAATCTGTCTTTGCCCGTGGTACGTCAGCTCTTTTGTACGCCTGAAAAACCTGACGCATGCTCAAGCAGCCCCATGCGAGATAGGGGGACAAGCGACTGCATGACAAGCGACTCGCCGCTGGTTGGCCAATCTGCCTGCGGTAGCCCTTGACACGTCCCTCAAAAAACGAATGCATGTAGCGGTGCGCATCCCGCTCTCCCCCCATTTGAAACGGTCCTTCCTGTCCCGGGTCATGGTGATGCATCACCTCTGGACAAGCGCGGATCTGGAAACGATTGAGCATCGAATCTGAGAGGTCTGAGACGCCCGTCATTTCCGAACGTGGCATCGGGTGCGTCAATCCAGCGTTCATATTTGCATGCCACTCTGCAGCCCACCCATCGCGGGACCGGCGACCTCGTTGAACGGCTTGCTGAGGAGTCTCGAACCAAGCTACTTCGTTTTTGGCACACCACGATTCAAGGGATAAATCGCGGTCGTAGGTGTGCCGCAAACCCGTTTCCTCATGGCTGTATATCCCTTGGATAGCGAAAGCTTCGCTCAACCATTGAAAACATTCCAAGGCCTCCACCCGAAAGGCCTCCACCCGAACGGGCCAACCCAATTCTCTTACTTCTTCTACCAATGAAGACCAGGCCTGCCAACGAAATTGGAGGTGACGATTGGATGTCGTGGGATGCGCCAAATCTGCCGGCTCAAACAAATGCATGAGCAACACAGCGTCACCTCGCGTTGATGCCGCTTTCAGCGCGCGGGCGAGTGGTTCATGATCACGAAGCCGCAAATCACGTTTGAACCAGACAAGGTGGATGTTTTTTTTGGAGGCACTGCGAGGGGGCATGTGCAATCAACCCTTCTGCGGACGCGAAGGTTCGATTTGTGCATCTTCCCCGGCAGAATCCGGCATATTAAGCGAATTCCTCCTACTGGAAATTGACCATGAAGAAAGTCAACGATTTACGGTCATTCGCTTTTCAACGGTTCCGTCAGAGTAGACATACAAAAGCAGGCCACCCCGTAAGGTTTCTTCATTGACCGTTCTACCGAGAATGTCGGTAATGCGCAGCAACTGACGATTGAACGTGGAAGAAGACAACGGATTGATCGCGCCCGTTGTAGGTTGCTCACACACATTGGAAAAGAAATCCCAAAGCAATTCGGTACTGTCTATGTCTTGATTTCCCCAAGCACCAAACCAATCGTGCAATCCCCCATTGACGCGGTAATGGTGGAATTCCTGTCCTCCGCTTGCCCCACGGATTCTACCACACTACTTTTCGGTTATGAAAAAAGTGGCGGTCATCGGCGGAGGAGCAGCAGGGTTTTTCGCGGCGTTGTCTGCGGCGCAACACCATCCCAGTAGCCGAGTTGTCATTTATGAGAAATCGGACAAGTTGCTCTCAAAAGTGAAAATTTCGGGTGGGGGGCGCTGCAATGTGACCAATGCGACATTCAAGGCTGGCCCACTCTCCAAGAATTATCCCCGCGGCGGAAAACCCTTGAAAAAGACGTTTGCTCAATTTGAGACGCAAGACACCATCGATTGGTTTTCCACTCGTGGCGTATCCCTCAAAACGGAGGCCGACGGCAGAATGTTTCCTGCCACAGATTCGTCGCAAAGCATCATTGATTGCCTGACGCATCAAGCACAAAAAGCGGGCATAGAAATTCGAATGCGCACACCGGTGCAACGCATCACGCAACAGGACGATAGAATCGTGGTAAATGATGAAGCCTTCGACGCTGTGATCGTCGCAACGGGTGGCAGTCCAAAGTCGAGCGGGTTTGATTGGCTCGCGGCAATGGGACACAGCATCACGCAACCCGTGCCCTCTTTGTTCACGTTCAACATGCCCGGAGAATCAGTCAAGGAGATGATGGGATTGGTGGTACCCGATGCGTTGGTTCGTATCCAAGGGACCAAGCTTTCTCATCAAGGACCTGTATTGATTACGCATTGGGGCATGAGCGGTCCGGCCGTGCTCAAGCTATCGGCATGGGGCGCCCGGGAACTTCAGGCACGCGGTTACGCCTTCAATATTCAAATCAATTGGATCGGCATCGCCAATGAAAGCGAAGTCTTGGACATCATTGAAGCGTCGCTTCCCGAGAACAGGAAAAAGAAGATATCCAATGCATGTCCGTTCGACCTTCCAAAAAACTTTTGGCTGTACGTATTGAATAAGTCGCAGGTAAACGCCGACATGCCCTGGCTTGAGCTGGGGAAAAAATCACGAAACAAATTGGTCAACACCTTGCTCAACGATATCTACGCCGTGAAAGGCAAGACCACCTTCAAGGAAGAGTTTGTGACGTGTGGGGGAATCAAGGCCGATGAGGTGGATTTTGGCACCATGCAAAGCCGAATTGTCCCTGGTTTATTCTTTGCGGGCGAAGTGCTCGATGTCGACGGCATTACCGGTGGCTTCAATTTTCAAGCGGCTTGGTCCACCGGATTTGTGGCCGGAAAATGTTTGTCTGCGTCTGTGAACGCATCATGAATTAACCGCATTGAGATCGAGCTTGCCAAAACCTATACGCTGAGCTTTCGGGCAACAAGAAGCCCCGCAATCCGAGGATTTACGGGGCTTAGTGACATTTGTTGGCGGTCTGGACGAGACTCGAACTCGCGACCCCATGCGTGACAGGCATGTATTCTAACCAACTGAACTACCAGACCGTTTCACAACAGTGTGCTACTCTTTTGTAGCGGAGCGCAAAGATAAGTCATCTGACCATACTCACGCAAGGTGAATACGCCACATTCCAAAAAAAAGTTTCGAATTGGAGTTGGATCTTTTTTTTACGATTTCCAAAGTGCACAGAATCAGTTGATTCGAGTATTAAAAACGAGAGGATCGCAGCTTAGCTCGCTTGGCCAAATACGCTGATAGCACCGGATAAACCCCCGCGGCTATGTCCACATCAACCCAGTCCACACGGTACTGCGAGCAGCGCACCTCCAATTCTTTGCGCAGGTCCGCCATGCGTCGGGTGTAAGAGTCTCGAACTTCCGACGGGTGCAGGCGAATCTCCGTCCCTGTTTCCAAATCTTGGAATATGGTGGGGCGGTCTTCAAATTCAAAGTCCACCTCGGTCGCTTTGTCCAGCACATGAAAAACAACCACCTCGTGTTTGTTGTGCCTCAAATGCTGCAATGCTGCCATCATCGCATCCACATCCCCGCCCCGATCCAAAAGGTCACTAAAAACAACAACCAAGGATCGGCGTGGACTTGCTTCCGCAATCTGGTGAAGGGCATCAACAGCACCCGTTTCTGCCCTGCGGTCATTGGATTCGTCCAATAAGGCTTCGAGCTCCTGATAAACGGCACGTAAATGCACGTTTGACACCTTGGCCGGCATATGGGATTCCAGGGAATCACTGAAGAGACTCAGCCCAACCGCATCGCGCTGTCGGCGAAACAATTCCATCAGTGCGGCACTGCTATGCACCGCAAATTTGAGCTTGTTCATTTCCGGACCATTCGGATCGACCTCGCCGGGATACCACATGGACCCGCTGCAGTCAACGACGAGTTGGCAACGAAGGTTGGTTTCTTCCTCGTACCGTTTGACGAAAAGTTTATCCGTTCGGCCAAAAAGTTTCCAATCGATGTGCCGCGTCGATTCGCCGGGATTGTACAGCCTGTGCTCCGCAAATTCCACTGAAAAACCATGGAATGGACTGCGGTGCAATCCCGTTATGAACCCCTCCACTGCTTGGCGCGCCAAAAATTCCAAGCGACCAAAGCGCTGAAGCAAAGCAGGATCTACAGTTGCAGGCATGACCTTAAAGTTAGTGCGATTGAAACAAAAAATCCCCACCGGAAAGGCAGGGACTTTTTATCGTTGTGAATGCAGTGAAGCATTGCGCCGTTGCAGAACCTCATACGAAGCCCCAAAGGAACAATCCCAGAGGCCTACATCAACGCCTCAAGCTTTTCAACGAGTACGTTTTTTGGAACCGCACCCACGCTTTTATCCACTACTTCACCTCCTTTCAAAAAAAGGATGGTAGGGATATTGCGAACGCCATATTTCATGCTAATGTCTCCATGTTGGTCTACATTGACCTTGCCCACGACAGCTTTGCCGTCGTAATCGTTGGCAAGCTCCTCAATGACGGGACCCACCATTCGGCAAGGTCCACACCACTCGGCCCAGAAATCAACAATAACAGGCTTGTCGCTTTTCAACGCCATGTCATCGAAGTTCTCATTGGTAAATTCTACAGCCATAATTCAATCGTTTTTGAATGCGCGTTTTGTCGCACTGTGATTTGTATGTCAAAGGTAAATGCGCAACTCATCGCTTCCACCGCTCCCACCCCCATCAGATGCCTCTTTTTTCCACCTTTTTTGCAAACTTTGGTTTAAAAGTGACAATCCAACCCTTTAATCCCTGGCACCGTATTGCGGGATCATTCGGAGATGCAAGCGAGCGCTGTTGAGTCCGTCGCTTCGTTCCAAGGCATCACTTGGCCATCTCCAACCGGTATTTGACACCGCCCTGAACAACCAATTCTTCTAAGGCTTCCACAAATCCATCGCTCAATTCCACCTTTCTGCTCCGGCTTGGCATTTCAACTGCCGAGCCTGCATCATGCATCTCAAGGGTAAGCCCCACTTGGCCGGGATTTTCTTCCACCAGCTGTCCGAGGTGATCCAATCGGTGCTCGTCGAGCACCGCGATGTCAATTTGAAGCCGGAGCCGTGCAATAAACTTCTCACGCACATCGGCCAACAGTTCGATGTGCCGGACTTTGAACTCCACATCGTTGGGGTCATCCCGGAAACGGCGCTGCTCCACCGAACCTTTGACAAACAAGAACCACCCTTCCACAAG
>Ga0209601_1000325_pt1 | contig 38875 bp, 35 predicted proteins | sample COGITO_mtgs_1104_4_FD_184796 | JGI IMG/M metagenome (GOLD analysis project Ga0209601, IMG submission 184796) | Pelagic marine microbial communities from North Sea - COGITO_mtgs_110426 (SPAdes) (version 2) | ecosystem: Environmental > Aquatic > Marine > Epipelagic ...
ATATAATTCCAATTGAAACGAAAGATTATCCCAACCAAGCTATAAGACCTTTGTATTCAGTGCTAGATAAATCTAAGATAACATCTGATTTTAAAGTTACAATTCCTCATTGGAGAGATTCGTTAGCCAATTGTTTAAAAAAAATAAATCACAACTCATGAGAAACATATTAGTTACTGGAGGCGCAGGATTTATAGGGTCTCATTTAGTGAGATTATTGGTTAATAAATATCCAGACTATCATATTGTAAATATGGATGTGCTTACCTATGCTGGTAATTTGGAAAATTTAAAAGATATAGAAAATAAAGAAAATTACACTTTTGTTAAATGTGATATTTGTGATGTAGAAAAAGTAAACCAAGTTTTTATAAAACATCAAATTGACAGTGTTATTCACTTAGCGGCAGAATCTCATGTAGATCGGTCTATTAAAGATCCGTTTTCATTTGCACGAACGAATGTGATGGGAACTCTTAGTTTATTGCAAGCGGCAAAAGAGCATTGGAATGGAAACTTTACCAATAAATTATTTTATCATGTGTCTACAGACGAAGTATATGGATCTCTAGGAGAGGAAGGGTTTTTTACTGAAGAAACCGCTTATGATCCTCATTCTCCGTATTCTGCTTCTAAAGCGTCTTCAGATCATTTTGTAAGAGCATTTGCAGACACTTATGGATTACCTGTTGTGATTTCTAATTGTTCCAATAATTATGGTTCGTATCAGTTTCCAGAAAAATTGATTCCGCTATTTATCAATAATATTGTCAATAATAAACCGCTACCTGTGTATGGGAAAGGAGAAAATGTTAGAGATTGGTTGTTTGTAGATGATCATGCAAGAGCAATTGATGTGATATTTCACGATGGTACATTGGGGGAAACCTACAATATTGGTGGTTTTAATGAATGGAAGAATATTGACTTGATTAAAGTGATGATTAAAACTGTGGATCGATTGCTTGGAAGAGAAGAGGGGAGCTCAGACAAACTCATTACCTATATTACTGATAGGGCAGGTCATGATTTGCGTTATGCAATAGACTCTACAAAACTAAAAAAAGAATTGGGTTGGGAACCTTCTTTACAATTTGAAGAAGGGATTGAAAAAACAGTAGCTTGGTATCTAGAAAATCAAGAATGGTTGAACAATGTAACCTCTGGAGATTATCAAGCATATTATCAAAAAATGTACACTAAATAAAAATACATGTATCAAGAAATAAAAAAAGAGATCGAATCTTTTGGATTCAACGTAGTTTCTCATGATTTTGAAAGACCTTGGGGAGGATTTTTAGTGATTGATGAAAGTCAAGCACAAGATTTTTCTAATAAATTCTTTGAAGGTATCGACGTAAACACCCTGAAAATTGGTGGGAAACTGAGTCCGAAAATATTGATAGTAAAACCCAATGCCCGCTTGTCTTGGCAATACCATAACAGGCGTGCAGAAATTTGGCAAGTATACAAAGGCACAGCTGGGATTATTAGAAGTGATTCTGATGAAGAAAATGAGATGAAAGAATATAACGAAGGGGATCAAATCATTTTAAAACAAGGTGAGCGTCACCGCTTAATAGGCTTAAACGAAATTTCAGTTGTAGCAGAAATTTGGCAACATACCGATGCTACTCATCCTTCGGATGAAGACGATATTATACGAGTACAAGACGATTTTGGAAGATAAAAAAGAATATCATGAGTAAGAAAAAAGGAATGATTGTATCTGGGTATTTTAATCCCATACACAAAGGACATATCGAGTATTTTAACAATGCAAAAGCCCTGGCTGATGAATTGTTTGTGATTGTAAATAACGATCATCAAAGAGCATTAAAAGGGTCTAAAGAATTTCAACAAGAGCAAGAACGTGTTTTTATCGTTTCTAATATAAAATCTGTAGATCATTGTGTGTTGTCTATAGATCAAGACAGAACCGTCTACAAAACCATTGAAAAGATTGCCAAAGACTTCGGAGAATCCTATGACTTGAGCTTTGCCAATGGAGGAGATCAAAATAACAACACCATCCCAGAAAGACCTATTTGCGATCAGATGGGAATTACCTTAGTAGATGGTCTTGGAGATAAAATACAGTCTAGTAGTTGGTTGCTTAAAAAGTAATCTGCTATTGTTTTATGACAAAATAACGCTCTGATAATCAGGGTGTTTTTTTGTTCTTGTAGGAACTAAAAACTTCTCATACCTTTGAGTTGTTCATCAATGAAAAGAGTGATCTCTTTTCTTGGTTTTTAAACAAAACAAATGTCTCCTAAAACTCCTAAAAAAATTGTTGGTTTATCAACGAACCAAAAAACCTTGAAAAGGGTTTTAGATGTTGTATTGTCTTTAACACTCATCCCAATTTTTATTCTTCCAATTAGTATCTTGATTATTGCTGCTTCTTTAGATACCAAAGGTGTTGGCTTATTTTTTCAAAATAGAGTAGGGCAGTATGGGAAGGTGTTCACTATTGTAAAGATTAGAACTTTTAATGAAACTGGAGAAGTTTCAAAATATTCAGCAACCATTAGAAAATATAAATTAGATGAATTGCCACAGCTATTTAATATTCTAATAGGGCAGATGAGTTTTGTAGGGCCTAGACCGGATGTTTTTGAAGTAATGAAATACCTCCCAACTACAGATCAAATTATTTTAACCATAAAGCCAGGGTTAACTGGGCCAGCTTCGTTGCATTACTTTAATGAGGAAGAAATTCTTAAAACCCAACAAGACCCCATTGAATTTAATATGAAAGTATTATTTCCCAGCAAGAATGCTATCAATAAAGAGTATATTCAAAATTACCATATTTTTAATGATCTAAAATATATTTATAAAACCACCTTGTATGTTTTCCAAAATATGGCTCTCTAAACCTCATTTTGAAAATGATGATGTAGATTTTTTTAAACAAACCATGGAATCTAATTGGATTAGTACTGTGGGACCACATATTGGTGATTTTGAAAAATCAATAGAAAAATTTTATCATAACAAGGTACATGTGGCTGCCCTAAATTCAGGAACGTCAGCCATACATTTAGCCTTAAAAATGTTAGATATTGGTACTGGTGACGAAGTAATCTGTCAAACATTTACCTTCTGTGCTTCCGTAAACCCTATCCTGTATTGTGGGGCAACCCCTATTCTTGTAGATAGTGAAAAAGAAACTTGGAATATGTGTCCAAACTTCCTTGAGGAAGCTATTAAAAACCGTCTTCATAAAAATAAAAAACCAAAAGCCATTATTGTGGTAGACTCTTATGGGATGCCTGCTAAATGGGATGAACTGCTTGAAATATCGAATAGATATGAGATTCCTATTATAGAGGACGCTGCTGAAGCGTTAGGTTCTGTTTATAAAGGGAAGTTATGTGGTAGTTTTGGTAATTATTCTATACTCTCTTTTAATGGAAATAAAATTATTACCACCTCTTCTGGGGGTGCCTTGTTATGTAGAAGCAAGAAAGACAAAGAAAGAGCCATTTACCTATCTACCCAAGCTAAAATAGATGATGCTACCTATGGCGATGTTGGGTTTAATTTTAGAATGAGTAATGTACTCGCAGGGCTTGGTCTTCAGCAATTAAAAATAGTAGAAAAAAGAATAGAACAAAGAAGATTAAACCATCACAGATATTCCAATTTACTTGCTGAGATGGAAGGAATTGAGTTGCAACAAGAGTATAGTAAAGATTTTTGCTCCAATTTTTGGCTGAATTGTATGACTACAGATCATCTTAAAATCTCTAAGTTAGATCTCCAAGAGAAATTTACTAAGAACCACATAGATGTAAGATCTTTATGGAATCCTCTGCACCTTCAAAGCTATTTAAAAGGCACCTTATACTTTGGTGATAACCTTAGTGAAACACTATTTAAGAAAGGATTGTGTTTGCCCTCTAGTTCTAATCTAACCGATGAAGAATTTGATAGAATAGCACAGGTTTTTAATTCATTAAAAAAGTAGCAATAAATGTTTGAATCATTTTTTATAAAGCAGGCACTTCAAAAAAGTACATCTTTAATTTGTGATGAATTCTTGAAAAAGTATCAACATCATACAATTTTGATCACTGGTGCAGGTGGATCTATTGGAAGTAAAATAGTTGAAGAATTAGTAAAAATTAATTTTAAGAATATTGTTTTATTAGATCATTCAGAATTACATCTTTTTAAATTAAAGAAAAAATATTCTTCTCTAGATTTCAGCTATGAAATTGGAGACATCAGAGATCATAAAAAAATAGACTTTATTTGGAGTTTATATAAACCAAAGTTAGTTATTCATGCCGCAGCTTACAAACATGTTTCATTAGTAGAAAATGATATGTATGAATTGATTAGAACCAATTTAGAGGGTACTATTAATGTATATACCTCATCATTAAAACATAAAGTTTCTGATTTTATTTTTATATCAACCGATAAAGCTGTGAATCCTGTTAATAATATGGGAGTATCTAAAATGTTAGCAGAACTATTCTTAAAATCTTATTTTAAAACCAATACCTTGAATACTAAAATTATCAGATTTGGAAACGTGATTAATTCTAACGGATCTGTAGTTCCTATTTTTATTGATAATATTAAAGATGGGACACCTATGAAAGTAAGAGGTAAAGATGTTGAAAGATATTTTATTTATGATACTGTAGTTGCCAAAAGTATTTTAAATTGTTCTATTGAAAATAAAAATGGAATGTATTTATTAGAAATGAATACCCCTATTAAAATACTTGATTTAGCCAACTACTTAAATAAAGAGAATAAAACTAAAAGTTCTATTAAAATTACTGCTCTTGAAAAAAAAGAAAAAAAGAAAGAAGAATTACTAAATTTTAATGAATCTGTTGAGGTAACCAATGATCATAATTGTTATAGAATTAGAAACTCTTCACCAATTGATATTGGCATAAGGAAAAATATTATTGATATTGTAAGAATCAATAAAAATTTGGATAGTGAGTTACTTGAAAGTAACATAAGACTTGCTCACGAAAAAATCATTTAGTCTTAAAGCAGTCTTTTATCTTACATTTATTTTTCTTCAATATTTCAATTTAATACCAATTATTTTTTCTTCGAAAACGATTGAGTTTTTGTCAGTTGTTGTGTAACCAATATTCTTATGATATATTTGACAATACAAACCAAATTACATGATTTTAATTGCAGATGGTGGCTCTACAAAAGCTGATTGGATAGCTATTGATAACAACAAACAAGAGCGTTTTAGAGTGAGAACTTTAGGGTTAAACCCAGCAGTCATTTCCTCTAAAGAATTAACCAATAGAATCATTAATATGTTTCAGCTCATTAATATAAAAGATGAGGTTACTGAAGTCTATTTTTATGGAGCTGGTTGCGGAACTCCAAAAGCCTGTGCCATTTTAAAAGAGGTGATGGAAGCAATTTTCAAAAATGCAGCCATTACCATAGAGGAAGATATGTTAGCGGCTGTTTATGCTGCTTCAGGAGATGCTCCAGCATTGGTTTGTATTTTAGGAACTGGTTCTAATAGTTGTTATTTTGATGGTGAATCTACGCATATGCAAGTTCCTTCATTGGGGTATGTGTTAATGGATGAAGCTAGTGGAAACTATTTTGGGAAACGATTGATACGAGATTATTTTTATGGAATGATGCCAAAGTACATGGTTGAAAAATTTGAAAATGAATTTGAGTTAGATGCAGACGCCATTAAAACACACTTATACAGGGAACAAAACCCAAATATGTATTTAGCTTCTTTTGCTAAGTTTATGTTTGATTTTAAAGATGAGAAATACGTAAGAAGATTAATGAAAAAGGGATTCGAGAAATTCTTTAAATACAGAATCTTACCGTATCAATTAAGTTCAGATACACCTATTTACTTCATAGGATCAATTGCGCATTATTTTAGAGAAATATTAGATGATGTTGCCAATAAAAATGGATTAGTAATAACTGATGTTATTCAAAGACCTATTGATAATCTACTAGAATATCATAAACAAAACATCAATTAATTATCTCCAAAAGTCTCTCTAAAGACATTCCTCTAGACCCTTTGATTAAAATATAGCTATTTTTCAATGGAGATTTTGTGATTTCAGTCTTCAGTTTTTCGAAATTTTCATACTTCTCTGAAGCGTTGGTTTTATAGAACTCTTTGCCAACAAAAATACATCGATGAATATCTAACGTTTTGCAATACGTCACTATTTTTTGATGTTCATCAAAGGCATAATCACCTAGCTCAAACATATCTCCTAAGATGGCAACTTTAGAGCTGTATTTTATGGAGTTAAAATTATCTAATGCTACTAATGTACTTGTTGGATTAGCATTGTAAGCATCTAGAAGGAGGGTATTGCTTTTCTTTTTAATCAGTTGTGATCTATTATTAGTAGGGTGATAACCTTCTATAGCAGCAATGATATTACTTTCGGTGATGCCATAATATTCTCCAATAGAGATGGCTGCTTTTATATTGGTTTCGTTATAGGCTCCAACGAGTTGCGTTTTTATTTCTTGATAGTTATATTGTACCATTAAAAATGGCTGAGTAGATAGAATGGTTATATTATTACTCAATTCTATGGTATTTAAATCACTTGTTAGGTCTAATTGAGTAGAATCCTCTGGGTTAATGAAGGCAGTTTTATGATGTTCCTTCAAATAAGTATAAAGTTCAGACTTTCCTTTGATCACTCCTTCTTCTCCACCAAAACCCTCTAGGTGCGCCTTTCCAAAATTGGTGATATACCCTAAGTCTGGCTCACAAATAGTAGCAAGAAATTCAATTTCTTTTTGATGATTAGCTCCCATCTCTACTATACCAATTTCAGTTTCATTTGTAAAAGACAATAAAGTTAGTGGAACACCTATGTGATTGTTCAAATTTCCTCTAGTAGCAGTGGCCTTAAATTGTGTTTTTAAAACAGCAAGTATTAATTCTTTGGTAGTTGTTTTTCCATTACTTCCTGTAATTCCAATGATTGGAATTCCTAATTTTTGCCGATGGTAAGTAGCTAAAGATTGTAATGTTTCTAGGACATTATTTACGAGTATTGTAACTCCTTCAATTTCATATTCAGCCTCGTCTATAACACAGTGTCTTGCTCCTAATTCTATGGCTTTTTTAGCGAATGAATTTCCATTGAAATTGTCTCCTTTCAAAGAAAAAAACATAGAATTTGGTCTAATAGTTCTGGTGTCTGTGTCTACTAGGTAATTTTTAGAGTATAAACTATATAAATCTTCAATATTCATTATGTTAAAGATAAAAAAAACCTCATTGAAAATGATTCAATGAGGTTTATATATTTTTTTATTTGAAATTATCTAGATGGATTTCTAGCTGTTTTTTTCTTAAAGCTTAGGGTTCCTAATACATCGGTTGCACATCTAAACCCAATGTAATTGGTAGACATGTATTCTGGAAGATATCTTCTTTGAGCAGGATCTAACCAATACTCTCTATCTTGCCAAGAACCACCTTTGTGGACTCTAGTTTTATTACTTATGAGTGTAGATCGCTTATTAATGTCGTATTGGTTTACTTTCCCAGTTTCCTCATCTTTTCTAATTGTCGGAGAATTATACATTCTAGATTTGTTGGTACGTTGCTCATCCTCAAGATCGTACAATCTATTTGAAAACTTATCACCGTCATTTTTATCGAGATTGTTGGCGGTGTTGTAGTTTCTTCTCATAAAGGTATCATCCTTAGTAACTGGAACATATTTAATTTCTCCAGGAAATTCGATAGGAATTATTTTTCCATTAGGTAAGGTATCATATTTTATTGAAGGCTGCCCTGTTTCTCCAATGACTACAACATCACCGTTTGAATCTATTAATTTCTTTGTAAAAATATTTCCTCTAAAATAATTAAAGTCATTGGCCTCAGTATCTATAATTGGTCTGTATACATCTGCAACCCATTCAGCCACATTACCAGACATATCATACAATCCAAAGGCATTTGGTGGATATGATTTTACTTTAATAGGAATATCAGAGCCATCTTCAGACCATCCAGCCAAACCACTGTAACTCCCTTTTCTTTGTTTGAAGTTAGCTAGTTGATCTCCTTTATATCGTTTAGATTTATCTCTGGTAAACTTACCATCCCAAGCATATTTTTTTCTACCTCTAATATTGTTGTATTCTCTGTTTCCACTAGTAGCTTTTGCTGCATATTCCCATTCTACTTCTGTTGGAAGTCTAAATTTTTGAGATAAGATACCATCTTGTGAAGTTACTTGTCTACCAGTGAAAGATCCTTTAGCAGGTCTTGGAGCTCCTTTTTTTCTGGCTTTGTAATCTGGAAGTCCTCTTTTGTATACAGTTGAGTCTCCGTCAAATAATTTGTAAGGGTTTTCTAAATATAAATCTGTATCGAAGAAATTTCTAATGGTATCGTTTTCTAGCACATTAGATAATACACCTTTATCGATTAATTTTTTTAGGTTTACTGCACTAGTTCTCCATTTACAGTATTGAACTGCTTGAATCCAACTAACACCAACCACAGGGTAATCTGAGTATGCAGGATGTCTTAAATAGCTTTCAGACAATAATTCAGTATTTCCCAAACTATTTCTCCATACCAACGTGTCTGGCAGCAACGAGGTGTAGATATTTTTATATTTTTCTTCCTCTGGAGGAAATACATCTTTTGTTACTTCTAAAAAAAGTAAGTATTCTGAGTTAGTAACCTCAGCCTCATCCAAATAAAAAGAACGAACGTGCATTTGCTGTGGAGTTGTATTCCAATCAAACATCACATCGTCTTGAACTTGACCCATTGTAAAACTTCCACCTTCAACTGCTACCATTCCATCAGGAACTTTTTGACCTTGAAATGAAGTTCCTTTAATATAACTACCATATTTAGGGTCATTAAAATTCCATCCCGTTAAAGAAGACTTATTATCCCTAGCTGAATTACAGCTAACTAGTAAAGACAAACTGAATAAAAACAGTGCTATTCTAAAAAATTTATTCATATTTTATTTAAAATGTTAGGGTTTTATTAGGTTTTGCAATTTACAATAAAATTGTTTTCTCACAACACCATATTAGAATATTTAATAACTCATACATCAATGTTAACGCTCTTTTAACGTCTGAGATTTCATAATATTATTAGATATCAATCTTTAACCTAAAATATATCCATATTATTTGCGTTCTTTGAAAAATGATTGTGAAGAAAAAATATATTATTGTTTACTTATTTTTTTTGTTTTCCCTAGGTATCCATAGTCAAGTTGTTAATTCTGTGCTTTCTGAGGGGAATTGGTTCAAATTTTCTGTAGATACAACGGGAGTTTTTAAAATTGATAAATCACTTCTTCAGGAAATAGGGATAGCTACCAATAACTTAAATCCGAAAAAAATTCATATTTATGGGAATGGAGGTGAATTATTACCAGAGTCTAATGGTGCTTTTAGATATGATGATCTTCAAGAAAATGCCATATTTGTAGAAGGAGAGGAAGACAATTCTTTTGATGCAAATGATTACATTCTTTTTTATGCTAAAGGTCCTCATAGTTGGTCTGTAAACACAACCTCGCAAGAAGTTACCCACAAGCAAAACATATATTCTGATAAAGCTTATTATTTTATAACAGTAAATAATGAAGATGGGAAAAGAATACAGAATGCAGTTTCTGTTTCTGGGACTCCAGTTACAGAAATAACTACTTTTAATGATTATATTTTTTATGAAAAAGAGACATCCAATCTTTTTGCTACAGGACGAAGGTGGCTCGGAGAGGAATTTAGTTTAGAAAATCAGCAAACCTTCGAAATACCATTTTCAAATGCAGTTCAGAACGAATCATTAAAAATTAGAGTTAGAGCTGTTGGCGTTTCGGGACTTACATCTTCTATGAAAGTGAATGTGAATACACAGGAACTTTTTTCACTAAATTTTTTAGCAATTAGTTCAGATAGTAATAATATGGCATCCGATAGAATTGGATCAGAAAATTTTTCAACTACCTCATCTACTGTATCGGTTCTTTTAGATTATGATAACGGAGGTAACCCGTCAGCCAGAGCCTATTTAGATTTTATTGAAATTTCTGGAAAAAAACAGTTAATTTCAGATGGATTACAGTTTTCATTCAGAAATTTTAGTGCAGCTAATACCTCTGGAATTGTTGAATATCAACTACAGAATTCTCAAAATATTTCTCAAATTTGGGAAGTAACGGATCATACAAATGTAACCAATGTAGCCAATGAGTCTTCTTCATCTTCAAATTTCTCCTTTAAGGCTGTTGGAGGAGAGTTAAAAGAATATATTGTAGTGAGTGAAAATGATTATTACACTCCAGAAACAGTAGCTAATGCTAGCATAGAAAATCAAAATTTGCATGCACTTAAAGATATTAATTACCTTTTAATAACTACTAGTGAATTTTCAGAACAGGCGCAAAGAATAGCAAATTACCATATAGAAAATTCAGAAATAACAGCCAAAGTGGTTTTATTAGATGAAATTTACAATGAGTTTTCATCAGGAAGTAGAGACATTACCGGAATTAGAGATTTTATAAGGCATATTTACAATACAAATTCTACAGATTCTACTAAATTGAAATTTGTGTGTTTTTTTGGAGATGCTTCCTATGATTATAAAGATAGGGTCGCCTCAAATAATAATGTAGTTCCAGTGTATTTAGCAAGTGAAAGCTTTAATCTTGCTTCTTCATATGTTACGGACGATTTTTTTGCAATGTTAGAAGAGAATGAGGGCACCATGTCTTCTAACCATTCAATGGATGTGGCTACAGGAAGAATACCAGTATCTACGCAACAACAAGCTTCTGAAGTAGTTGATAAAATAGTAAGAGATTACAATTTAGATTCTTACGGAGATTGGAGAAATACAATTACGTTGGTTGCAGATGATATAGATGAGGATGTAGATAGTACTATTCAATCTGGTGTAGAAATTATTGCAGACGACATTAAAGAAAATAAACCAGTTTTTAATGTCAATAAAATTTATGCAGACTCGTATGTTCAACAAAATTCATCTGGAGGAGAACGATATCCTAGTGTTAAAGGTTCAATAACCTCAGCCATAGAAACCGGTACTTTAGTTTTTGATTATTTTGGACATGGAGGAGAGAATGGGTTTGCTCAGGAGAGATTTTTAGATGTACCACAGATAAAAGGTTTTGTGAATGAAAATACGCTGCCCCTTTTTATAACGGTTACCTGTAGTTTTTCTAGATTTGATAACCCACAAAGAACATCTGCAGGTGAATTTACATTATGGAATACTAGAGGAGGTGCTGCTTCCATGATTACAACTACTAGAGAGGTATTTATTAGTGTTGGACAAGCTTTTAATAAAAAATTAATAGCTTCTTTACTTCAATTTGATAATGAAGAATTATCCATTTCAGAATCTTTAGTTAAAACAAAAAACAATTTTTCAGATCGTCAAAAATTCTTTATTTATTATTTTGGTGATCCAGTAAAAAAACTTGCAATTCCTAAACCCAATGTGAAGATTACCAAAATGAATGGTGTAGAGATAACACAATCTTTAGATACACTGAAAGCTCTTTCCAAGGTTCGTTTTGAGGGAGTAGTAACCGATAATTTAGAGAATACTTTATCAGATTTTAATGGAAATTTATCGACAACAGTTTTTGATAAACCGATTGACAAGGTTACTTTAGATAATGACGGATTTGGAATAGTTAACACCTTTGACTCACAAGAAAGTAAACTGTTTAGAGGATTGGCTAGCGTAGAAAACGGAAACTTTAACTTTGAATTTATTGTTCCTAGAGATGTAAGAGTAGCCTATGGAAATGGAAAGTTGAGTTTTTATGTTTCTAATAATGAATTAGACAAAGCAGGGTTTAATAATACTATTATTGTTGGAGGAATAAACGAAAATGCACCCGAAGATACCCTAGGACCAGAAATCCAATTATTTATGAATGATGAATCATTTCTTGATGGTGCAAACACAAATGCTTCTCCAAATCTAATTGCAAAACTATCTGATTTGAGTGGTATTAATACATCTTTAACAGCTGTAGATCATGATATCGTTGGTGTTTTGGACGGAGATGAATCTAATCCAATCATTATGAATGATTTTTATCAAACTGAACTAGATGATTTTACAAGAGGAAAAGTTATATACCGTTTAAGAGATTTATCTGTAGGGCCACATACTTTAAAATTAAAGGCATGGGATACCTATAATAATTCTTCAGAAACTATTCTGAATTTTGTGGTAGTTAGTGATACTAGTATCACATTAGATAATGTATTAAATTATCCTAATCCTTTTATAAATTACACAGAATTTTGGTTTAATCATAACAAACCTAATGAACCGTTAGAAGTTCAGGTTCAGATATTTACTGTGTCTGGAAAACTTATAAAAACAATCAACCAACAAGTTCAAACAAATGGTAATTTAGTTCGAAATATTGTTTGGAATGGTTTAGATGATTTTGGAAATAAATTAGGAAAAGGGGTTTATATTTACAAACTAAAAGTAACATCAACAATTAGCAATATATCGTCAGAAAAGTATGAAAAACTTGTCATACTATAATAAATTACGATATTTACGTTTATAATAGAGAACTAAAATATATTTATGAGGAAAATAGGGGTATTATTCATCATTTGCATGTCAAGTATTCTAGGTTTGTCTGCACAAACTACCAATGGAATTACAACAGCTACACCATTTTTATTAATTATACCAGATGCAAGAGCAGGTGCTATGGGAGATATAGGAGTTTCTACCTCAGCTGATGCGAGTTCTCTTTTTCATAATCCGTCAAAAATTGCTTTTAGTGGACAGCAAGTTCTTATTGGAATAAACTATTCACCATGGCTAAGAAATTTAACAGATGACATTTTTGTTGGAAGTGCTTCATACATAAACAGATTCAGTGAAAACTCTGCTTGGGGTGCTGAGTTTAGATATTTTTCATTGGGTCAAATAGATTTAACTGATGGAGCTGGAAATCCAAATGGGACTATCAATCCAAATGAATTTGCTTTGTCAGGAACCTATGCATTAAAATTAAGTGAAACATTTTCGATGGGTGTTAGTGGTCGATACTTCAGATCTAACTTGGCATTTACGGGAACAAATTCAACATTACAACCTATCAATTCTTTTGCCGTAGATGTTTCTGGTTACTATCAATCATATGAAGAAAATTATGGAAACTTCAATGGTCGATACAGAATTGGTTTTAACATTGCTAATATTGGACCAAAAGTATCCTATGTTCCTGGAGAAGAAGATTTTATACCTACCAATCTAAAACTAGGAGGTGGGTTTGATTTTATTTTAGATGACTATAATATTTTAAGTATTAATACTGAATTTACAAAATTATTAGTTCCTTCTCCACAAGAAGATGGATCTGATCAAGACAAAGGCTTTATTTCCGGAATTTTTAGTTCATTTGGTGATGCAGAAGGAGGCTTTAGTGAAGAATTAGAAGAAGTTACTTATGCACTAGGTGCAGAATATCTTTATAATGATGCATTTGCATTGCGTCTAGGGTATTTTCATGAGGCTGAAAATAAAGGAAATAGAAAATTTTTCACGATGGGGGCCGGATTTAAAACGAATGCATTAAACGTAGATTTGTCTTACTTAATCAATTCATCTGATGTGAACAACCCATTAGAGAATTCCCTACGATTTTCTTTATCTTTTGACTTGGGAGAAATTTACGATGATTATTAGTACCTTAGTTTTTTCAAAAGAATCGATTCTTAATGAAAAAAATTAATTTAGGTACTTCTGCACTATTATTTGAAGACATCAATCAATTGTCTGATGATGACCAAACTCTTATGAAATTTGCGGTAAAAGCTACTAAAGGAGCCTATGCCCCTTACTCAAAATTTAGTGTTGGTGCAGCTCTTTTAATGGAAGATGATACCATAATTACAGGAAACAATCAAGAAAATGCAGCCTATCCGTCTGGGATGTGTGCGGAACGAGTAGCTATTTGGAAGGCTAGTTCTTCTTTTCCTAATAAAAAAATAAAAAAAATAGCTATAGCTGCTATTTCTTCTAATAAAAAACTTGATAGACCAGTAGGACCCTGCGGTGCTTGCAGACAATCACTGTTTGAATATGAGGTAAAACAAGGTAAGGATGTAGAGGTTATTTTTATGGGAGAAGTAGGTTCTGTCGTAAAAACACCTTCTATTGCTTCTTTATTACCCTTTTCTTTTGATAGTTCTTATCTATAATTATTTCTGAAACTTTTAATATACTCTCAATTAGTAAAGTTTATTACTTTTCTATAATGCCTATATTTGTTTTAATTTAAATCTCATTTATAATTTTACGATAGACTGAACATCGTAAAAAAAACACTAATCAAAATTTGATTTCAAATAAAAGTAGTTTATTGAAGTCTTAAATATAACTTTAAACATGATATCTTCGCTCATAACTGGAACAGGATCTTACATTCCTGAGATAAAAAAAGAAAATAAAGAGTTTTTATCGAATCTTTTTTTAAATGCTGATGGTTCTGAAATACCAAATGAAAATGAAATTATAATTGAAAAGTTTAAAGCCATCACAGGAATTGAGGAAAGAAGATACGCGATCTCTGAATACAATACATCAGATCTAGGTTTTTTTGCAGCACAAAAAGCAATTGATGATGCAGGGATTAATCCAGAAGAGCTAGATTATATTATACTGGCTCATAATTTTGGAGATGTTAAAACAGATGCCATTCAAAGTGATATGCTACCTAGCTTAGCAACTAGAGTGAAATATAGATTAGGAATACAAAATCCTAATTGTGTAGCCTACGATATTTTATTTGGTTGTCCAGGTTGGATAGAAGGAGTTATACAAGCACAAGCATTTATAAAATCAGGTATTGCAACTAAGGTGTTGGTGATTGGAGCTGAGACACTATCTAGAGTTGTCGATAAATTTGATAGAGATTCTATGATTTATAGTGATGGAGCAGGAGCCTGTGTAGTTGAAAAGAATGAAGGACAAAATTCTGGTATTATTGGACATGCTTCTCAAACTTTTTCCAAGGACGAAGCCTATCATTTATTTTTTGGAAAATCTTTCGAACAACAACAAGACCCAGATGTTCGATACATAAAAATGCATGGAAGAAAAATTTATGAGTTTGCATTAAATAATGTGCCAAATGCAATGAAAATTGCACTTGATAAGACTGGAATTGCTATTGATGAGGTTAAAAAAATATTTATTCATCAAGCCAACGAAAAAATGGATGAAGCTATTATTAAACGTTTTTTTAGATTGTATAAAAAACCAGTTCCTGAAGGTGTGATGCCTATGATAATTCACAAGTTGGGGAATAGTTCTGTAGCTACTGTCCCTACTTTATTAGATTTAGTAATTAAAGGAAATTTAGAAAATCAATCAGTAAAAAGTGGAGATGTGATCATTTTAGCATCTGTTGGTGCTGGTATGAATATTAATGCGATAGTTTATAGATATTAAATTGTAAAAATTTATAAACACAAAGTTTTCATTTCTAAATTGAAGTACTATTTTTGCACATGCAACAACACCAGGTACTTATTTTAGATTTCGGATCGCAATACACTCAACTAATAGCGAGAAGAGTAAGAGAGTTGAATATTTATTGTGAAATTCATCCTTACAACAAACAACCCAAAAATACAAGCGATTTTAAGGCAGTCATTTTATCCGGTAGCCCTTCATCTGTAAGAGCTGATGATGCTCCGCATCCAGATTTATCAGAAATTAGAGGTAAAAAACCCATATTAGCTGTTTGTTATGGAGCACAGTATTTAGCTCATTTTTCTGGTGGTAAAGTAGCTCCATCAAATACCAGAGAATATGGAAGAGCTAATTTATCTTTTATCAAAGACAATGAAATCTTTTTTTCTAGCATCTCAGATGGAAGTCAGGTTTGGATGAGTCATTCAGACACCATCAAAGAATTACCAACAAATGCAATTCATTTGGCTAGTACAGCTGATGTGGAGAACGCAGCTTATAGAATTGAAGGTGAAAACACCTATGCGATACAGTTTCATCCAGAAGTTTATCATTCAACTGATGGTAAACAATTACTAGAAAACTTTTTAGTAAAAATTGCTGGTGTAGAACAAACATGGACTCCAAATTCATTTGTAGAAACAACCGTAGCTAATATTAAGCAAACAGTAGGTAATGACAAAGTTGTCTTAGGGCTCTCTGGAGGGGTAGATTCCTCTGTGGCTGCAGTTTTATTACACAAGGCAATAGGCGAGAATCTCTATTGTATTTTTGTAAATAATGGATTATTACGTAAAGATGAGTTTGAAAGTGTACTTCATCAATATGAAGGTATGGGATTAAACGTTAAAGGAGTAGATGCATCGGCACGCTTTTTGAATGCCTTAAAAGGGTTGTCAGATCCTGAGAAAAAAAGAAAAGCAATTGGAAATGCATTTATTGAAGTTTTTGATGATGAAGCCCATAAAATTGAAAACGTAAAATGGTTGGCCCAAGGAACTATATATCCAGATGTGATAGAATCAGTTTCAGTTAATGGGGGGCCATCAGCAACTATAAAAAGCCATCATAATGTGGGAGGTTTACCAGATTTTATGAAATTAAAAATTGTAGAGCCTTTACGTATGATTTTTAAAGATGAGGTAAGAAGAGTTGGTGCCTCCATGGGAATTGATGCAGAACTATTAGGAAGACATCCATTTCCAGGACCAGGTTTAGCGATTAGAATTCTAGGAGATATTACCGAAGAGAAAGTTTCAATCTTACAGGAAGTTGATGCTATTTTTATAAATGGATTAAAAGAAAGTGGGTTATATAACAAAGTTTGGCAGGCGGGTGCTATCTTATTACCAGTTAATTCTGTTGGGGTAATGGGAGATGAAAGAACCTATGAAAAAGTAGTAGCGTTAAGAGCCGTTGAAAGTACAGATGGTATGACTGCCGATTGGGTTAATCTACCCTATGAATTTTTGCAAAAAACTTCAAATCAAATTATAAATAAAGTTAAAGGTGTGAACAGGGTAGTTTATGATATCAGTTCAAAACCTCCTGCAACTATAGAATGGGAATAACTATATGAGAGAATTTAAAATTATCATCATCTTATTTTTTGTAGTGATAGCCACATCGTGTGCTCAACAAAAAAAATACCTATCCTATACAGTAAAAAAAGGTGAAACATTAAAAATTATTGCAAAACGAATAGGTGTTAAAACCAAAGAGTTGGTGCGTTTAAATCCTGGTACTGGAAGAAAACCAGCACCAGAAACTCTTATTATGATACCCAATAATAACTATAAGCCACCTGTAGCTAACGATATTTTAGTAAAAATAAATGATAGTATTAATACTAAAAATACCGCTTCTGTAAAAGATACATTAGTAAATACTTTTGTGGTACACAAAGTTGCTAAGGGAGATACATATTATAGCTTAACGCGTGCTTATAACGTTTTAGAAGAAGAATTAAAGATTTTAAATCCATTGCTAGACATCTCTGGATTACAATTGGACATGTTATTAAAAATTAAACCAATTGAAGAAGAAAATAATTTTTTAATATACAGAGATACCATTCAAGAAAATTCTAGTTTAAAACTGGTAATGATGCTTCCTTTCAGAGCCATTGAATATGATACTATTGATGCTAAAGATATTTTTAAGAACAACAGGTTAGCCAATATTACAACAGATATTTACTTAGGAGCCTCTATGGCAGTTGATTCTTTAGTAAAATTAGGAATAGATATAGAGCTTTCTGTTTTTGATACAGGAAGAAAGGATACTAAATTAGATTCAATTTTAGCTGCAACAGATTTTAGTAATACAGATGTAATCATTGGTCCATTATACTCTGAAGAAGTTCCTAAAGTAGCAGTTAGATCGGGTACTCCAGTAGTTTTTCCTGTATATTCAAAAAAACAAACTAGCTTTAAGTCTTCAAAAATAATTAAGACCTTTGCAGATAGAGAAGTTCATCAAGAAGCTTTAATTGAGCACATTTATGATAATTATGGAAGTGAAAATATTTTAATTATTGGTGATAGTTCAACCACTTCCATAAGAAATAGTGATCTTATAAAATCAAGATTACTTTTACATGATTCCATTAATGAGGTGCAAATAATTTATCCAAATTTAGGATATATTAGAAAAGACTATGTTATCAATGCTTTAAAGGCTGATGTTGGTAATTGGGTGATTTTAGCCACAGACAATAGAGTAATCTCTTCAGATGTTATAAATAGCCTCATTAGTTTACCAGTAGAAGAACCAGAAGAGGATGAAGAAGAAGATGAAGAAGAGGATGAAGAAGAAGAAAGTGATGAGCCAGAAATGCAAATTTTACCGGAAGACACTGTAATAAAGATTTTTGGTATTTTTAAATCCACTCAATTTGATAGAATAGATAATAATAAATTAGCAAAACTAGGTTTTACATTTACTAGTGATACTTTTACTGAAGAAAGTTCTCCAGAAATCCAACTATTTAATCAACAATATTTAAGTAAAAATCATGTGTATCCCTCTTATTATGTTACAAAAGGATTTGATATTGTATTTGATGTTGGGATACGATTAGCTTCAGGAAACAAGTTAAAACAAACATTTAAGAACGGAACTTCCTACAGACTAGAGAGTAAGTTTGACTACACAAAAGGTTTATTTAAAACAACTTCAAATAAAGGGATTTATATCTTGGAGTATAATTCAGATCTGACTATTAACAGATTAAAGTAGTTTTATTAAAAATACATAGAATAAAAAAACTCCTGGTTCTCAGGAGTTTTTTAGTGAATAATTAAATTTTCTTCATTTGCTGTTTCATCATTTGCATTTGTTCTTTCAGCATTCCGTGTTTGTCTAGTTTTTTTGCTTCAGCCATTAAAGTTGTGGCCTCTCGCTTTCTTCTTTTTGTCATGGCGATACCTGCTAATTGAAGTTTTGCCATTGCTAAATCATGATCCATAGCCAATCCTAATCTAACAGCTTTACGCAAGAACTTCTCTGCTTGAGTCATGTTTGTTTGAGAAAGCATAATACCATGTAAATAATTGTAATATCCTTCTTGTTTTTGGGTTAGTGCTGCATTTGGATTTTTAATATAGGAAAGCCATTTCTGAGCAGCCGGGAAGTTTTGTTTTCTTAATTGTAAAAATGACAATAAAATAAATTCATTTTTGAAATACAATAAGATAAACATTCCTGCTAGAAATAGAATCGCAATTCCGTTACCAATATGACCTTGCCAAAATTCGAAAACAGACCAAATTATAGTCAAAAAAGCTAAAGCTAGTTTTATATTTTTATGAAACATATCTAATATATTTTGTGAGTACTAAAGTACACTTTTCTTTTATTTTTTATAAAATTTTCGGTGTTTAAACCATGCCAATGTTCCAATAATGAGAACAAATCCTACGGAGTAAAATACAGAATTAGGGGTAATTACTTGATCTCCACTAGCATAGGAATGTAGTCCAGATAAATAGAAATTTACCCCAAAATAAGTCATCATTATGGCTCCATAAGCAATAACTGACCAAAGGTTAAATGTATACCTGCTTCTTAAGCCAGGGATTAATCGCATGTGTAATACAAATGCATAAACCATAATAGACACTAATGCCCAAGTTTCTTTTGGATCCCATCCCCAATAGCGTCCCCAACTTTCATTGGCCCACATGCCTCCTAGAAAATTACCAATGGTTAACATAATTAAACCGATAGTAATAGCCATTTCGTTTATGGTAGTAATTTCTTTTATATTTAAGTCCATTTTTTTCTTGTTCTTTTCTGTAGTGAAAATCGTTAAGAATAAAGCGACAATTCCTAAGATCATACCCAATGAAAATGGTCCGTAGCTTGCAACAATAATGGAAACATGAACTAATAACCACCAAGAGTTCAACACCGGTTGAAGATTTGCAATTTCTGGATCTAACCAATTTTGGTGTGCAAATGCTAAAATAACAGCCGTTAAGAACGTAGTAGCTGCAATGGTTAACGAAGATTTTCTTCCAAAGGCTAGACCAAATAGCATGGTGGCCCAAGCAACATAAATAATAGATTCATACGCATTACTCCATGGAGCATTTCCACTAATATACCAACGACTAAATAGCCCTAATACATGCATGCCAAATAAAAGAATTGTTATTCCAATCAAGATTTTTACAACAAGTCCAATCCATTTTTTGTCATTAAAAATTTGAAGAATCACAAAAAAGATTAAAAACACACTAACGTATCCATAATACTTGGCAAGTTTTTTAAATATTTGATATTTATTATAAGTTATTTCAAGATCTATTTTTTCTTTGTTGGGATATACTTCTGCACCATATTTTTGTTGAAACTTTTTAATCCCTTCTAATATCTTATTAGCCTCTGTATAATTATTAGTTTTTTTTGCATCCTGTAAAAAACGGATATAAATGGGTAAAGACTGTCTTACAAATAAGGAGTCTTTTCCTGTGTAATTAGCTCTTGATCCCTCAGGATATGAGACCCATTTATTATTTTCATCATTTAATTTTGGATAAATTCTCAAAACACTCAGACTCAATGCTTGGGAAAACAAGTAGATTCTTCTATCTATTTTAATGACGTCTTTTTCAAATTTATTTTGAACATTTTTCTTTTGCGCATCTGCAACATATTCACTTATTTTTGATCGTGTTCCTTCATAAAAATCTCCCAGGGCTGCATGTGTAGTATTTTCATCTACACCTAAAATTTCTCGAATTTCTGTATTTCCATCTTCTAAATAAATAAAAGGCACATTGAACCAAAGTTTTGGATTTTCTATAATAGATAAAAAGACTTGGCTAGGTTCTATTCCATTAAAATCATCATCATGAAATACTTTTCTGACTAATTCAGAGGCAAAAGTGTGTGCAGGCTTCATTCGTCCTCCAAAGTCTTGAATAATTAGCGTATTAAATTCTTCAGCGTGTTTTAATTCCACTAAGTTTCCTAAAAGAACAGAATCAATTTGTTGATCTGTTATTTTAGTTAGATGATCGTTTTGAGTTTGAGCTATTCCAGTAAAACTTATAAAAAGTCCAATAAAAAGTAGTAACGCTGCTTTTTTCTTTTTAATCTTTTTTAATGTTTTTTTCAAGCTGTCAAATCTTGTTCCTGGTGCAAATAGAATAGAAATCATTCCAATATACAATAAAGAATATCCCATATAACTAATTAGAGTTCCCCAAAAATCATGATTCACAGACAAATGTGTTTGTTCTACTTCACCAGAAAGATCATAGCTTGCTTGAAAAAATTTGTAGCCCTTATGATCCAAGATATGATTCATATATATTCTGTAATCAAACGTTTCTTCAGTGTCTATTACAGTAATTTCACTTGCAAAGGCAGCAGCACTCTCAGATCCTGGATATTTTTCTAATTGAAAATCATTTAGTTTAACTTCAAAAGGTATTTTTAGGATCTGAGGCCCATAATCTATTCTAAAATTCAAACCATTCAAAGAAAATGCAGTAGGCCTTTGAGGAGCATATTTACCACCAAATAGTTCAATTTGATTGGTTTCTTTATCTACAGTTACATCTAATACTAATGCATCTAGTTTTGTATCATCTTTTTTAGCGCCTCTTACTGTTTTTAATTCACCTTTTTTAACAGGCTCTGGAATTACAAAGGGTAAGTCACCAACTCTGTATAAAGACCTGAGCTGAAATTCTTGAACACTATCTTTAATTATTGATCCTTCAGCTCTATCGGCCATACGCATCCAAGTTCCAGTATTGCGCGTTTGAATTTTCAAAATTCCATTTTCTCTGAACAAGTTAATAGTACCTGAGTTATTTGGTGCTTCAAACCCTACTAGAACTCCATGTATATTTTGTAATTCTCCTTTTTTGATATAATGTTCATGTCTTGATCCGCTACTGGATTCTACAATAAATAAATATTCATCTCCAGTTTCATTTTCAACAAACTGTTCTTCAGCCCATGGAATATATTTAGATAATTTTATATAAAATTCTTGATCTTTAAATTCTTCATCCAAGTTCCAATTGTTGTTTCCCATGGCAGAGAATAAGGTAGATTTATGAAATGTCTTTTGTACTTCGTTATTGTCAACAACTACGTTCAAATATGTGGTTTCAGATAAGAATTCTTCTGAAGTCTGACCTTCGTTAATAAGCATTAGACCTTCATAGCCCACATACCTGGTGATTCCTGCTCCAATTAAAATTAACAGAAATGAGACATGAAATAACAAAACAGGCCATTTTTCTTTTCTTAACAATCGATATCGAAAAATATTTCCAAAAAAATTAATCACAAAAAACACCATGATAGCTTCAAACCACCATGCATTGTAAACGAGTGCTTTTGCTGTTTGAGTTCCATAATCATTTTCAATAAATGTAGCGGCTCCCATTGCTACCGAGTACACGATAAAAAGCACTGCAGTTAATCGGGTAGAGTAGAAAATATCAAATATTTTTTTCATCCTAAAAAGGCTTATAAATAAGCTGCAAATTTATGAATTATACAACGAAAAATTCATTCATTATCCTCTTTTTTAAAACTAAAAAAATGGTGTTAACTAAAGTTTAACACCATTTTTTTGAAATGAACCTATTCAGTATGTTTTAATTAATTAGCCATAAAACTTAATTAATAAGTTTTGGAGGTCCAGCAGGTATTTGAGGTTCATATACTTTATTTCCTTTACGTTCTGTAAATTCTTTTTTTGCCCCCTCAATTAATTTGGAATTTTTATAAAAATCAAGCATTGTCATGGCAAGTGATTTAGAAGCATATATCATTCCTTTATGACCAATAGACATTCCTGTACAAGCAACTACTGCCCATGAGTGCCATGGACCGTCTTTAGCAGCTGTGGTTACACCCATTCTTACGACTGGTACTACTTGACTTACATCACCTACATCAGTTGAACCTCCTTGAGCTGGAATTGTTGGTTTTATTGGCTTTATTTCACCATCAATACCTTTGAGTTCTTTTCCTGTTTCTTTAAGAATTGTATTTGCATATAGAATTTCATCGCTTGTATATTGTATTTCTCCTAGCAATTCAAAGTTTTTCTGTATAATTTCAGCACCAAACCTATTGGGTATAATCTCATAGATACCTGAAATTAGACTTAGTTCGTAATCAACATTAGCCATCATTGATGCTCCCTCAGCCATTTTTTTTGCTCTTTCATATAAAATGTTCACATTCTCTTTATCATTTTCTCGAATTCTAGTCCATATTTGAGCATAATCAGGAACTACATTTACAACATCACCTGCTTTTTCAATATCATAATGTATCCTAGCTGTTGGCCTTATATGTTCTCTGTAATAGTTAAGGGCAGTAGTGTATAATTCCATAGCATCAACAGCACTATTACCATTCCATGGATCTCCTGATGCATGAGCTGCATCTCCAAAAAACTTCAATCTAAAATCAACTAACGCTTTACTACTTTGTGTACTTGCTTCAATTTCATCAGCAGGATGCCAATCCATACAGATGTCAAGATCATCAAATAGTCCTTCTCGAACCATCCAAACTTTACCAAATATTGTCTCTTCTGCAGGTGTTCCATAAAATCTTACAGTTCCCGATATTTCTCCAGCTTCAATCATTTCTTTAATAGCTATTGCTGCACCTAAACTAGCAGTACCAAAAAGATTATGTCCACAACCGTGGCCAGGTGCTCCTTTTTTAAGAGGGTCTTTTGTAGGTTGTTTTTTTTGAGATATTCCTAGATTTGCATCAAATTCTCCCATAATTCCAATAATTGGTGAACCAGAACCATATTCAGCGGTAAATGCAGTTTCAATACCTGCAACTCCTTTTTTAACTCTAAATCCATTGAGTTCAGCATAATCAGATAAATAATTTGAAGATTTGAACTCTAATAATGCAGGTTCTGCCGCTTCCCATATGTTATCACTTATTTCAATAAGATTTTTTTTGTGTTTTTCTATGGAGTTGAGAATTGCCTTTTTATTTTTTGACATTCCTTTTTGAGCAAAAGAATTCGTAGATACAAGAAGTATCAAAAGTAAAAATAGATGTTTTTTCATCTTTAAAGAATTAAAAATTAATACTTTAAAGATACTATTATTATTTTATAGAATCAATTAAAATAGTAATCATATCTATGGCAGCTTGAGCAATTTTTGTTCCAGGACCAAAGACACCTACGGCTCCACAATCAAAAAGAAATTGATAGTCTTGAGCGGGAATGACACCCCCTACAATGACCATAATATCTTCTCGTTCATATTTTTTTAATTCAGAGATTACTTGTGGAACTAATGTTTTGTGACCAGCAGCTAGTGAAGAAATTCCAAGGATATGTACATCATTTTCTATTGCTTGTTTTACGGCTTCTTTTGGGGTTTGAAATAATGGACCGATGTCTACATCAAATCCTAAATCTGCGTATGCAGTAGCTACTACCTTTGCACCTCTATCATGTCCGTCTTGACCAAGTTTAGCAATCATAATACGCGGTCTTCTTCCTTCGAGTTCTGCAAACTTATCTATAAGTTCTGTAGCTTCTTTAAATAATTTATTATTTTTTATTTCTTTACTATACACTCCTGAAATTGTTTTATGTACTGCTTTATGTCTACCAAAAGCAACCTCTAAGGCATCCGATATTTCTCCTAGGGTAGCCCTTTCTTTAGCGGCTTTTATAGCTAAATGTAATAAATTTTTCTTTTTAAGAGACTCAGGGTTGTTAGACTGAAGGTCTAGCTTTGCGTTTTTTGTAATTTCTGTAAGTATTTCTTTTACTTTTTTCGAATTTCTATTTTTCTTTAAACTTGAAAGTCGACTTATTTGTGATCTTCGAACAGCCTCATTATCTACATTTAAAATTTGTAAAGGATCTTCTTCTTTTAATTGAAATTTATTTACACCCACAATAATATCTTGTCCACTGTCTATTTTTGCTTGTTTTTTTGCTGCAGCTTCTTCAATACGCATTTTAGGAATTCCTTTTTCTATCGCTTTTGTCATTCCACCTAATTCTTCTACTTCCTGGATTAAATGCCATGCTTTATTTGCTATATCTTCAGTCAGTTGTTCTAGATGATAACTTCCTGCCCAAGGGTCTACAGTTTTTGTAATGTGAGTTTCTTGTTGTAAATATATTTGCGTATTTCTTGCTATTCTTGCAGAAAAATCTGTCGGTAAAGCGATGGCTTCGTCTAGAGCATTCGTATGAAGGCTTTGTGTGCCACCAAACACTGCTGCCATTGCTTCTATAGTTGTTCTTGCTACATTGTTAAATGGATCTTGTTCTGTTAAACTCCATCCACTTGTTTGAGAGTGTGTTCTTAATGCGAGTGATTTTGGATTTTTTGGATGAAACTTTTTAACCAATTTTGCCCAAAGCATTCTGGCTGCCCTCATTTTTGCTATTTCAGTAAAATGATTCATACCGATAGCCCAAAAGAATGATAATCTTGGTGCGAAAGAATCTATTTTCATTCCTGTTTCTATTCCTTTTTTTATGTATTCTAATCCATTAGCTAGTGTATAGGCTAATTCAATCTCGGGAGTAGCACCTGCCTCTTGCATATGATATCCTGAAATTGAAATTGAATTAAATTTTGGCATTTTTTCACTGGTATATTCAAAAATATCTGCTATTATTTTCATGGATGGAGTTGGAGGGTAGATATACGTATTTCTAACCATAAACTCTTTTAAGATATCATTTTGAATAGTTCCTGATAGTTCTTTTTCATGAACCCCTTGTTCTTGTGCAGCTACAATATAAAATGCTAATATTGGTAATACAGCCCCATTCATAGTCATAGAAACAGACATTTTATCTAAAGGAATCCCCTCAAATAATATTTTCATGTCTTCTACAGAGTCAATAGCAACCCCTGCTTTTCCAACATCTCCTTCTACACGTTCATGATCGGAATCATATCCTCTATGAGTTGCCAGATCAAAAGCAACAGACAATCCTTTTTGACCAGCAGCTAAATTTCTTCTGTAAAATGAATTGCTCTCTTCTGCAGTTGAAAACCCTGCATATTGTCTAATAGTCCATGGTCTTCTAACATACATTGTGGAGTAGGGACCTCGTAGGTTTGGAGCTATACCAGCTCCAAAATTTTCATGGTCAAAGCTTTTATGATGTGCCTTTTTTTGAAGATTTAATGATAGTTTTTGAAGTGTTTTTCTAGCCATTGTCAAGTTTTATAAATTGATATAGCTTTACATTCATGTTTTTAATTTCTTTATTTAATTTTTTGATTCTATACCCATAAACAATAAAATAGATCATTAATAAAAATATGACCATCGGTAAAGAAAACATAATAATATCAATAGCTAAGAATTGTGAAAAATTATAACTTGTAATCAAGTAGCTAAATTCTAAAAAAACAAACACCACTGAATAAAATAATATTAAAAAAATTAGACAGTGTTTTTTAATATTTTTTTTAAGCGTTTTTGCAAACTCTTTTTTTTGAATGATTAGTGTTTGTAGCTCTTTTGTTTTATCATTAATCATAATTCCTTTTTTAATCTCTTTTGTTCTAGATGTTCAGACAATCTTTTTTTAAGAATTGGGGGAATTAATGTTTTTGAATTGTTCGTTTTTAGAAATGGATATATTTGAAGCTCATGCTTCATTTTATTTGTTAGTTCAGGCAATAAATTAGTGCCTAAAAGTATGGTTTTATTTTGGTTAAATCTGTCTTGTTCTTCCTCTGCATGCTCATTTATTTTTCTTTGGATAATTCCTTTTTTTAATTGGCTTAAAAAGCCACCACTTTTTTCTATTTGCTTAAATAGTTGCAGTGCTTTTTCAGCAAATTGTTTTTCTAAGCTTTCAACATAATAGGATCCATCTGTAATTTTATGAGCATCAGAAAAATAGGCTTCATTTTTTAAAATTAATAACTGATTTCTTGCAATTCGTTCTCCAAATTCATTTGACTTGTGGTAGATTGAGTCATAAGAAATATTAGAAATTGTATTTACACCTCCAAGAATAGCACTCATGCATTCACTGGTGGTTCTTAACATATTTACGTTGTAGTCATATATTGTTTTATTACGCAAAGTTGGTTTAGAAAAAATATGAGCTGTAAAATCATCAATTTTGTATTCATTTAACAAAGCATCTAATAATATTCTGAAGGCTCTTAATTTTGCAATTTCAAAGAAGTAATTATTTCCGATGGAAAAATTGAAATGAATTTTTGTAATAATAGATGGTCCAAAAATCTCAATGTATTCATTGGTATGAGCTAATGTATAAGTCAATTCTTGAATAATACTAGCTCCAGCATTTTGATATAAAGATGCATTAACACAAATAGAGTTATTTGAGTTGTATATAAATTTTTTAGTCTCAGCTATATCTGAGTTCATATTGGTGTGCCAATTTCCACTAGAAGCCAATTTTCCTATAATATCTATCTGAAAATAGATATAACTATTGTTGTAATAATTATGGATATCATTAACAAAAGTAGCATCCAGAAATTCAAGTTTTAGATATAAGGATGTTTTGTCTATATCTATTTTATCTAGTAGTAACTTGTAATTAAATTTTTTATTTGCAATAAACTGAATAGCTGTGGCTCCTCTCTCTATACTGTCTAAAGCTAATTTATTGGCAATTTCTATATTATCTACAAAAATAGTTTGACAAATATTATAATCAACATCAGGTAAAGAAACCTTTGATAAATGCCGGTCTTCTTTGGTGTAGAATGGTTTTACAGCTATACCTTCATTTGATTTCCATATCAAAGATTCATTATAATCAAGTCCATTCAGGTCTACTTGAATTTTTTGTTTCCAAGCAGCTGCAGTTATGGTATCAAAATCATTAAACAAAAAACTAGCCATTTATTTTTTTAAGGTATCGAATTCTATAATATAAATATCTTCATTTTCTTTTTTCATTAAATATTGCTCTCTAGCAAATTTTTCAAGTTGAAGAGAGTCTTGAAGTTCTGTAATTGTTTTTTTGTCTTTACTAATTTCCTTTTTGTAAAAGTTTATGGTATTATTTAATTCTTTAATTTCTTTTTTAAACTCTTTATTTAACTGAACATTGGTGTCAAAAAAAAACATCCATACTAGAAAACTACTAAAAATAATTACATATGAATTGGTTAAAAACTTGAAAAGTTTATTTTCTTTTATCTTTTTTGAAACCATATTTTATAGGCGTTCGCTTATTACAGTTCTAACAATATCAATGGCTACAGTATTGTATCTGTCATTTGGTATGATAATATCTGCATAGCTTTTTGTAGGCTCAATAAATTGCTGATGCATTGGTTTTAGAGTTTCTTTGTATCGATTTAGAACTTCATCAATATCTCTTCCTCTTTCTTTTATATCTCTTTTTACTCGTCTAATTAATCTTTCGTCTGCGTCTGCGTGAACAAATATTTTTATATCAAACAGGTCTAGTAGTTTTTTACTATTAAAAATTAAAATCCCCTCTACAATTACAACTTTTCGGGGTTGAGTTTTTAAAGTATCTTTTGTTCTATTGTGTGTTACAAAAGAATAGATGGGTTGTTGTATTTCTTTTCCAGATTTTAAAGTTATAATATGCTGTTCTAACAATTCAAAATCAATGGCTCTAGGATGATCAAAATTTATTTTTATTCTTTCTTCATAGGATAAATTGTCTGTAGATTTATAATAAGAATCTTGCGAAATAACACAGACCTCATCTACTGGTAATTCATTTAAAATTTGGTTTACAACAGTTGTTTTACCACTTCCTGTTCCTCCAGCTATACCTATTACAAGCATTGTTAAATTTTCTTATTAATTTAATAAATAATTATACACAAATTTAACAAAATAATAATTGATTAGTTTATTTAGAGTCTTCTTTCGTAAATAATTAAGAATCATAGAAAACTTGATAAATAACCTCGAGAAAAGAAGTTAATTTTTACTTTTAGTCGGGATGAGAGGATTACTTCATTGCATTCAGTGATCCTAGACTAGTATTGTTGCAAATAGATACCTCTAATACTTACGCATTTTGGTCTTTTATTTGTTTTATTCGCACAAATAAACTTGACTCAACTACAAACAAAAAACCCAACTTCTTTGAAGTTAGGTGTCTGCTTGTCGGGATGAGAGGATTATTTCATGATCCTCCATTTTTAAGCTGCAAATTAAAGCATCGCTTTAATTTTAATAAAAAACGAAAAAATCTCCCTAAGAAAGTTAACTTTATACGAAGATTTTTCGCTTTATTTTGTCGGGATGAGAGGATTCGAACCTCCGATCTCTGGTCCCCCAGACCAGCACTTTAACCGGACTAAGCTACATCCCGAATTGATGCAAATATAAATGTTACAACTCTTTTATGACAGTATCTGTCATACATAAATTTTTAAGCCAGTGCTTCTTTATAGGTTTTTAAACACCGTTCTCTTGCAAATTTATGATCTACCATTGGAGAAGGGTAGGTGAGTTCTTGAAAGTCTGGAACCCATTTTTTAATATATGAGAAGTCTTTGTCAAATTTTTTTATTTGGCTAGTTGGGTTAAAAATTCTAAAGTAAGGAGAAGCATCTACTCCTGTTCCAGCTACCCATTGCCAATTACCAACATTACTAGACATTTCATAATCATGTAGTTTTTCTGCAAAATAAGCTTCACCCCATCTCCAATCTATTAATAAATGTTTACAAAGAAAACTGCCTACTAGCATACGAACTCTGTTATGCATAAAACCAGTATTATTTAGCTGTCTCATTCCTGCATCTACCATTGGGTATCCAGTAGTTCCATTACACCACCTTTTAAAATCATCTTCATTATTTCTCCAAATAATCCTGTCATACTTGGGCTTAAATGAATCTTTGTGTGTGTGAGGGAAATGCCATAATATTTGCATAAAGAACTCTCTCCATATTAATTCTTTTAGAAAAGTTTTGTTTTCTTGCTCTTCAGCTCTTGAAACCATTTGACGAACACTTACTGTACCAAAACGAAGATGAGGACCTAGTTTAGAGGTGTTATCTAGAGCAGGAAAATTTCTAGTTTCTTCGTATTCGTTGATAATTCTTGAATTAAAAATATAATTTTTAATTGGGGTGTTAGTTTCCACGAACCCTAATTCCTCTAATGTAAGTTCTTTTGCTTTTGTCTTAGTATACAATTGGCTAAGTAAGTCTTCAGATGTATAATGTGTGTGATTTATTAGTTCGTATGCTTCAATCCATTTTTTTGAATAGGGTGTGTAAACAACGTATGGATTACCATCTTTTTTAGTAATCTCATTTTTTTCAAAAATTACCTGATCTTTAAAAGAATTAAAATTTATGTTTTCGGATTTTAATAACTTTAAAATTTCTTGGTCTCTTTTAATAGCGTATGGTTCATAATCATGATTTATAAATACACTCGCAATCTGATATTTTTTGATAAGTGACTCAAAAACTTCTATTGGTTTTCCATGAAGTATGTCAATAGATGCATCAAATGATTTTAAATGTTCATTCATAGATTTCAATTCCTTAATAATAAAAGAAACACGAGCATCATTTTTAGGTAGTTTTTCTAAAATACTAGTATCAAAAATAAAAATTGGAAGTACTTTTTCACCTGATTTAAGAGCATTAAATAATGCAACATTATCATGTAAGCGTAGATCTCTTCGAAACCAAAATATTGAAACTTTATCCATTAATTATTAAATTTTCCAAAAATTTCAGTTATTTTTTGTTGTCGATAATTAAAAATTTCTTCTAGTTTTGGTTTTATTAAAATTGGGTGCAACATTTGACCCAGTATGCCAAATGGTACTTTATAATCTATAATATCTTCCATTTCTACACCTCCATCAATTTCATGGATAAAATGCTTATGATGCCAGAAAGAATAGGGTCCAAATAATTGAACATCTATAAAATAGTTTTCTTTTTTTAAATGAGTTATTTCACTAATCCATTTAGTTTTAATTCCAGCTATGGGTGTTACACTGTATTGTATTACTTGTCCAGCATACATTGGCTTTTGATCTTTTGAAATAATAGTGAAATTCATCTCTTTTGGGGTAAGTAAAGACAAGTTACTTGGGTCTGATAAAAATACCCAGGCTTCATTTAACGATATGGGTAGCTTTTGTTTTTTATGAACTGTGTATAATTTCATAGTTAATTATGGATGAGAATATACAGATTGAGTGAGGTGGCTATACATAGCCATATCATGTAGGGTAGGAGTAAAAAACTAACTCTCTTTTGCTCCTTATAATATATGATAAATAAATAAAAAATAACTGTTGTTAAAAGTGTTATTATGACCAAAGCAAAAAGAACTAGTTTTTGATTAAAAAAAATATAATTCCAGCTTACGTTAAGAAGTACTTGAAAAATAAATAAAATAAGTTTTTTTTTGCTGAAACTTTTGGTGAAAAGAAAAACTAAATAGACAGAAAAACAAACCATGATGGTAGTCCAAGCTGCACCAAAAACCCACCCTGGAGGTGTCCAAGGGGCTTTATTTAAATTTTGATACCAACTAGTCATAGGGCCGTTGTTCATTAACCAACTACCAAGGCCCAAACCACCAAAATTGACGAATAGAAATAAAATTAAATATTTAATTTTATGATGCATTACTTCTTTTCTAATAATTCTATTTTCTTTAAAATTTGATCCGCCTCAACATACTTTTGATCACTAGCACTTCTATCTATAGATTGAAGATCATATGCTTCTTTCATTTTCTTTTTGTAAGAATTCTGTAACTTCTCTACTTCTGTCTTCTTTTTAAATATTCCAAACATAATTTTAAAGGTGTTTTTTAATTTTTGAGCTAGTTGGGGAGGTCATAGAGAGGTAATAATCAATTAAATCACCATCTTCATTAAGTAGATATTTTTGAAAATTCCATTTTACAGAAGAGTTTTTTCTACCGTTTTCATTTTTATTTGTTAGCCAACTATACAATGGATGTTGTTCTTTTCCTTTTACTGAGATTTTCTCTGTTATGAGAAATGAGACACCATAATTTACTTGACAAAACTCACTGATCTCACTAGAATTTCCAGGTTCCTGTTTTCCAAATTGATTACAAGGAACACCAATCACTACAAGACTTTCTTCGTATATATTATGAAGTTTTTGCAATTCTTTGTATTGAGGAGTAAATCCGCATTTAGATGCTACGTTTACAAATAATATTTTTTTTCCCTTAAATAAAGAAAGATTTATGGGTTTTCCTTGAAGGGAATTAATTTCTATATCATAGATTGATTTTTTAGCGGACATTTTGGAAGATTTATTAGTTATAGTTAATGTCTTGATGAATATAGATAAAGGTTTCATTAAATCTTAAAACTTACAATACCACAATCCATATTAAAAACTTGACCTGAGATAGATGCTGATTTTTCTGATAATAAAAATTCAGCTAAATCTGCTACTTCATCAGGATTTAAGAACTTTTTCAGAGGATGACGTTCTGTGATCATGTCAATCATTTTCTCATTTCTGAGTATTTTTGATGCTAAGTCTGTATCAGTTACTGTAGGAGCAATTGCATTAATGCGTATCGTTGGAGCAAATTCTGCTCCTAAAGATTTTACAAGCCCTTCAACTGCTGATTTTGCAGCTGAAACACTGGCATGAAATGGCATTCCTAGTTTTGTTGCTACAGTGCTAAAAAGAACTACAGATGGTTTATCGCCTTTTTTTAAAAGTGGTAAATAACGTTGTATTGTTTTTACTGCTCCTATAACATTTATTTCAAAATCATTTCTAAAATCGTCGAGTTTTAAACGAGATATTGGTTTTAAATTAATACTTCCTGGGGAATATATAATTGAGTCCAATTCATCTAAATCTGGAAGTTCATCAGTTAAAATATCACAGGTGTGATGTGTAAGGTTATGATGGGTTAAATTAGGTTTGACTCTACTAATGTTAATAACATTGTTTTTGTCAACTAATTTATTTAGAAGAGAATTTCCGATTCCTCGGCTTCCTCCAATAATTAAAATTTTGCGCATTCTTAACTAGATGTTAGAGGACGACCTTTCAGTCTTTTTTCAATTTTTTGTTTAATCACAGTAAGTCTTTTCATTAAATCCATCAAATCCTGTTCCTTCGTTTCTTTGTAGATGTCATTAATTTCTAAGATCAATCCTTTTACTTCTCTTGAAGCTATAATACGATCACTAGTTGTAATAAATTTATGTTTTCTGTGCTCAAATTCTGTAGCTCTTTCTATTAAATCCATTGTTTAACCTTTTAAATAGTTCAATAATTCATTGATTTTGGTTGGAGTATTAAATTTCCCACCATAATACGAGGTAACTGTTGCTGATGTATCATCTTTAATACCTCTAGATGAAACACATAAATGTTTCGCGTCTATAATAACAGCGACATCTTCAGTTTGTAGAGTGTTTTTTAAATCCTCTGCAATTTGATTGGTTAGTCTTTCTTGCACTTGGGGTCTTTTAGCATAATATTGAACAATACGGTTCAATTTAGAAAGTCCTATGACTTTACCAGATGAGATGTAAGCTATGTGTGCTTTACCAATTATTGGAACAAAATGGTGTTCACAATTAGAGTAGAAGGTAATATTCTTCTCAACCAACATCTGATTGTACTGATATATATTGTCAAATAAAGCAATTTTTGGCTTATTATTCGGGTTTAATCCAGAAAAAATTTCATCAATGTACATTTTAGCAACTCTTTCAGGAGTTCCTTTTAGGGAATCATCTGTTAGATCTAATCCCATAACGTCCATGATTTTTCCAAAAAGTTTGGCAATTTTTTCTTTTTTCTCCTGATCTGAAATTAAAAAAGCTGTTGGTTTCATCGGGGTTTTTAAGCCAGTGTAGAGGTGGTCATCACCAACTTCATGAATTGAAAGGGTATCTAATCCGTTAATTTTTTTAATTTCTTTTTCTAATGTTTTTGTATTCATTTTTTTTCTTTTTTTAGTGCTGTATCAAAATAGTGTTTACTTAAATCAAAGCACTGATTTTTATCTTTTTGAAATTGAATTGTTACTAATTTGTTTTTGTCTTGAACATTTAAAACGGCCGCTTTCAAATTCTCTTAACTTACTATGTTTCGTTTTTCTTCCTTGCACTCTCTTTCTCCAAAGCTTAAAACTTTTTGGTTTCATCTCTAACCTCATAAGTTGAATAACTTCTTGTTCTTTTAATCCAAATTGAAATTTAATGGCATCAAATGTAGTTCTGTCTTCCCAAGCCATTTCAATTATTCTATCTATTTCTACTAGTGATAGCTTATTCATAAGCAGGAGTTATGTATTTTTCTTGATCATTTACTTTAAGATCTATCATTTTATCAATAAACTTCTTGTTTTCTCTAAATAATTTATTGTTCTTAAAAGATATGTACTTTCCTTGAGCATGAATGGTTAATCTATTTGTTTTGTAAATTACTAATTGTCTGTAAGGAATTACCCAGTTGTAATTATTCAAACCTTTATTTAGTAATACTATAATACCCCCCGGACGCAATTCAATATTTGCATAGTTTACATCTGATACTTTATTTAAATAATTACTAAGGTTGTGGCTAGTTTCTTCAATAATCATTCTTTTAGAACCTATTCCACCCATCTTGAATGATTGGTAAAATGTGAAAGGAAAACCTAATAAATCATTGGTTAACTTTTTCGCTTCTTTATTTGTATGTGTGGTATTAAATATCATAGTTATTTACTCAAATGTAATTTTGTTTAATGAATATATCAAATGATTAGACAAAAATTAACATATAATTATAGTATGATGTTTTACGTAAAGAAAAATATTTAAAGTTTGATAAGGATATTTTTAACTACCTATCTCTTAACATGATATTTCTATCTGAAAGAGTATGTTTTAATAATATTCGTTTGCTTTCTTTTTTAACCTCAGGATTTTTTTTCAAATTCCATAGGATATCTGATGCTTTTTTTCTAGTTTTCTTTAAATCAACAATGGGATTAGGATAGTCTTTACCTAAAGTGAAGTCATAAAGTTGCTGTTCTAGGGGGGTCATTAAATACGGTTCGTGGGCAAAAATTGTATCTAGTTTCTTAAGTTCTGGAACCCATTTTTTTATGAATTTAGCATCTTCATCGTGTTCAATACCATTTTTCACAGGATTGTATATTCTTAGATTGTTAATGCCTGTTTCTCCCGCTTGCATTTGTAGTTGTGGGAAATGAATACCAGGTTCAAAATCCAGAAACATTTGAGATAAATGAGTGGTCGCATCTTGCCATGGTTGCCATAGAATATGTGTAAAGAATGAAACAGTTAAGGCTCGCATTCTAAAATTTAAATACCCCGTTTCTTTTAGACATCTCATGCATGCATCAACTAAAGGGAAGCCAGTAGTTCCTGTTTTCCAAGCGACTTGGTATTTCTTTGATATTGATTTTTTTAGTTTATGATATCCTTTATTTACACTAGCATTTTCCATCACATGCTCCATCTCAAATTTCTGAATAAAATGTGCTTGCCATCTAAGTCTAGATAAGAAAGCCCCGATATGCCTTGTGTTTGCATTTGTTTTCACTTTTTTTCCTTCCTGAAAAACCTCTCTTACAGATAAATTTCCCCATGCTAAATAGGGTGATAGTCGGCTGCAACTTGTTCTTGATAATTCTGGCTTTGAAATGTGAAACATATAATCTTTATGTCTTTCATTAAAAAAAGTTGTTAGATATTTAATCCCCATACTTCTTCCACCTTTCTGAAATTTTGTATCTGAAGGAGTTTCAAGAGAAATGGGATGAGAAACTTTTTCAATTTCTTTGATTTCTTCAAGTTTAAGTATTTGATCTTCTAGAGGGTTAAAAACTTCTTGCTTTTTTTTCATGTAACACTCCCAGTCTTCGTACCATTTTTCTCTGTGCTGAAGTCCTCTTTGAACACCGTTATTTATATTTTCTTTCCAATTTATATTATTATTTCGGCAATATCTCTTAAACTCTTTATCTCTAACATAGGTTGTTAATATTCCAGTTTCTATATGTGAATAGACAGTATCTATAGCATAAAAGTTTTGAATTTGATTACACAAACCTATAATGTCAGAGGAAACAGATAGAACCTTAGACTCATAACCTATTAATTCTTTGTTAATGTCTACTATAGATTGCTTTATAAAATCCCAATGTCGGACATTGTAGTGTAAATCATGTAATAAGATTTTTTCGAAAGCATAAAATATTAAAAACCTTTTACCGCTTTTTATAGCGCTACTTATGGCTTCATTGTCATGCAGCCTTAAATCTCTTTTTAACCAAACTAGATTTATTTTTTCTTTATTCATCTAATTGTTTTATAAACTCATCAGCATTTCTAAAATGTGATTCTTTTTTATTCAGATTCATTTTATCAAAAGTTCTAATTAGCATTCCTAACCTCGGGTTTTTTAGAAAAAAACTTCGATGCTTATCCATAAATGCCCAAAATAATCCGTCCCATGTTGCTTGCCAATCTCCTTTTTTGTAATTACTCATTTTCATAATATAATTACTGCTACTTATATACGGTTTGGTAGACATTAAGCCTCCATCGGCATATAAACTCATTCCATATACATTAGGAACCATAACCCAATCATATGAGTCTATAAATAACTCCATAAACCACTGATAAACTTCGTCTGGGTCAAATTCACATAAAACCATAAAATTACCCAAAATCATAAGTCGTTCAATGTGATGCGCATATCCTGTATTTAAAACCTTCTTAATGGCATCATCTATTGGTTCAATTCCTGTAGTTCCGGAGTAGAAAGAAGCGGGTATTTTTCTTGAAAACCCCCAAAAGTTTTTAGTGCGTTCTTCAGAACCTTTGACACTGTAAACTCCTCTAATAAATTCTCGCCAACCTATTATTTGTCTAACAAAACCCTCTGTAGAGTTAAATGGAATATCATTTTTTTCTGCAAATTCGAGAGTTTGTTTAATAACCTCCATAGGATTTAATAATCCTACATTAATTAATGGAGATAAAATACTATGATTTAAAAAAACTTCCTTTTGAACAATTGCATCCTCATAATCACCAAACTCTTTAAATCTTTTTTTTAAAAACTGATCAAGCCAAGCTTGCGAGGTTTTAAAATCTATGGGATAAATAATTGAACTAATTAAATGACCGTAGTGAGAATCAAAATGCTTGTTAACATACTCCTCAGCTTCTAAATGATATGGTGTTTTCTCTGGAAAGTTAATTGTAGGTGGCTTTTTATTTTTTGGATATTTTTTTCTGTTTTCCGAATCATACGTTAATTTCCCTCCTATTGGTTCTCCATTAGACATTAAGATATTTCTTTTTATTCGTTGTTGCTTATAAAAAGAGGTCTGAAAAAATTTCTTTTTTGAAGAACTAAAAAATGTATCAAGTTCATTTTTAGTATTAATAAATAAAGGGTTATTATACCATGTAATAGAAATGTCTTTTGAAGTGTTTTTGATATGTTTTTCTAACCAATTGTCATTAGGTTCAATAATATGTAACTCTTCTAAACCGTTTTTTATGAGGTTTGGAATTAATTTTCTAACATCTGAGCGCTCAGATGTTGCATCAATATAGGTAACCTTAAAACCGAGTGATCTAAGGTAATCTGAATAACTCCACATGGTGGCCCTATGAAAAGCAATTTTCTGTTTATGAAACTTATAATGATTAAAAAATAAGAATTCCTCAACTACATACAATTCACATTTTAAATCTTTAAAAGGTGAAATCTCAAAGAGTTGGTTTGGGAAAACTAATGCAACTGTTTTCATAGATTAAAATAATGTTTGTTGTAGCCAACGATTTCTAAATAAATGTGCAGGATCGTAACGCTCTGCTTGAAGTTGGGTATTAAATTTTCGATCTCTTGGATCGTTGCCAACTCCAGAAACATACATCCAGTTTCCATAGTTGCTGTGAACATCATAATCTAGTAACATAGATTCAAAATAGGCTGCGCCAATTCTCCAATCTAATGTTAGTTCTTTGGCAAAATAAGAAGCAACATTTTGTCTTCCTCTATTACTCATCCAACCTGTTCGTTTTAATTCTATCATGTTGGCATTCACAAAATCATCTTTTGTTTCTCCATTAATCCAATTTTGTATAATTTTTTTGTTGTTAGACCAGTCATAGTTTTTATTTAAAATCCCACCAATTTTAAAGATGTTATTGCCATGTTTTAATGAAATGTATTTAAAATAATCTCTCCAAATCAATTCAAAAATAAGCCAATATGTAGACTGATTTTTTATTTCATTTTCCTCAAATTTTTTAACATTCCAATAAATAGTTCTTGCTGAAAGTGATCCATTTGCCAACCAAGGAGAAAATTTGGAGCTGTAGTCTGTGCCAATTAGACCGTTTCTGGTTTTTTTATAAAACCCTAATTTTTTTGTTTCAAAAAAATAATTATGTAATCTTTTAAAGGCTTCACTCTCACCACCCTTAAATGGAAAAGCTGTTTTTATGTTTTTTTTGAACAACTTAAACCCTAGCTCATTTAATGTTGGAATATGATTTATAGTACTAATAATATTTGTTGAATTCAGTTTTTGGACTTCAGTATTAGCTCTTATTGCAACATACTTTTCTAGTTTTTTTCTTAAATTAGAAAATACCTGGGGGATGTTTTCAACTTTAATATTTACATCTTCTGGATGATATAAAAACTGGTTATATATTTCATGTACTTGTATTTCTTCAGAAAGTGTTTTTTTAACTGATTTCAGAGAAATAACTTCATCGTTAGTCCATTCTTTTTGTTTGTATATAGCATCAATCTGATA